>Ga0187785_10000908_pt1 | contig 10547 bp, 7 predicted proteins | sample 0815_BV2_4_20_MG_FD_132466 | JGI IMG/M metagenome (GOLD analysis project Ga0187785, IMG submission 132466) | Tropical peat soil microbial communities from peatlands in Department of Meta, Colombia - 0815_BV2_4_20_MG | ecosystem: Environmental > Terrestrial > Soil > Wetlands > Peat | place...
AAATAAGAGTAGGCCCAACACCAGTAAATAAACTCGTGGTAAACGGTATGGTCGTTGGAAGAGATGATATGGACAATCTTATACTTCTTGATACCACAAGCATAAGAAGTATTCCCCACAAATCAGTTATTGAAGTTGCAAGCAGAAACTTAATAACTTTAGACCCTGATGAAACTATAAAAGGAGCCGCAAGTACATTATCAAATAATGGAATTGAAGGAGCACCTATAATTAAAGATCACGAAGTCATGGGCATTTTAACATTAAGCGACATAACAAAAGCAATTGCTGAGGGAAATGAAAACCTTAAAGTGAGCGAGGTCATGTCCAAACATATCGTAACTGTTGAAGAAGAATTAATGATTTCAGACGCCATTGAAATCATGAATAAAAATAAAATCGGCCGCCTTATTGTTGTAGATAACGATCATGTTCCTATTGGAATCGTTACGAGAACCGATCTTTTAGATAAAATCGCCGGTTTAAAATAATTAAACCAAATTTATTTTATATAAATTATTTTTACACTTATTTTTACTTAATTTAATTTAGGAGTTAATAATGAAGATTAAACACATCGAAATTAAAGATGAAATGACCGTTCTTGACTTAATTGAAGAAATGGGAAAATCAGGAGTTCTTGGTGCTGGAAAACTTGCAAGAGCCACCTATTTACTTGCAGATTCAATTAAAGATGAAGATACTGCCATATTTTTAAGTGTTGCAGGACCTATTGTGCCAGGCGGGCTTAGAAAAATTATTGCAGATTTAATAAAAGATGGATATGTTGATGTTTTAATAACAAGCGGTGCAAATATAACCCACGACCTTGTAGAGTCCTTTGGAGGTCGCCACTATAAAGGAATGCATGCAGACGATGAAGAATTGTGCGAGCAGGGAATGGGAAGAATCGGTGATTTATACACTAAATCAGAGGATTTTGAAGTTTTTGAGTCAAAAATAACTGAAATTTTGGCCAAAATTGCAGGAAAAAAGAAGATTATTTCAATCAGAGAGTTTCTATTTGAAATTGGAAGTATGATTGATGATGAAGATTCAATTTTAAAAATAGCAGCCAAATATGGTGTTCCAATTTATGCTCCAGGCGTAATTGACAGTATGCTTGGATTGCAACTCTGGATGTTTACCCAAGATAATGAATTCCATCTTGACGCGGTTGCAGATATGCATGAGCTTTCAGATATTGTTTTTGATTCTAAAAAGGTTGCAGCAGTTATGCTCGGTGGAGGATTACCTAAACATTACGCTTTAGCTTCAAATTTACTTAAAGGAGGCGTTGATGCAGGAATTCAAGTCACCATGGACCGCAGCGAAACTGGAAGCTTAAGTGGTGCCCCGTTAGAAGAAGCAAAGTCATGGGCTAAAGCTAAAGCAGGTTCTAATCTTGTTACGGTGGTTGGAGACGTTACAATTATTTTTCCAATGATGGTTGCAGGTGCGAGAGAACTTATAAATAAAGAAAAATAAAAAGAATATTTTAATTAACTTTTTTAGAGTAATTGGACTCAAACCTATTTAAGGAGAGATATTTTGTTAGAAATGCTATTATACCCTTTGTCTGGATTTTTTATGAAAATATCCGACGATATGCATGATAAAAAAAATAATAAACTTCTTGGAATGCTTGCAGGAGTTTTATGCGGAGTATTCCTCGGCTATCTGGTCACGATTAGTCTAGATGCTGCTTACATATTCTTTGGGGTATTTTTAGGCACATTTCTTGCAAAAAAAATAAACTGTATTAATCATGTAATTACCGCAGTTATATTTATTTCAATCGCATTTTTACTCGGTTTTCCTGCTATTGGAATAGGAACACTATTAATATGCACAATTGCGGCATATTTTGATGAGATTGGTAATGATAATCAAAGGATTTATAAAAAAAGCAAGTATTTAGAAATGTTTTTTGAATACAGATTCGCCCTTAAAACTGTAATTCTTGTTCTAGCAATATTTGGAATTATAAACAGTTTTTATCCAGCTTTTCAAATTTATGGAGTTCATTTTATGGCAATCCAAACACTTATACTGTTTTTAACCTTTGAATTAGCCTATGAATTTGCGGGATTGAAGTTTGATGCAATTTATGACAGAATTTACAGCCTTATTGAAAATTAATAGTTGAATTAAATTTAGATAATTCTTTTAAAATTTTATTTTCATGAGCATGTCTTCAACTACCCCCTCAGGATCATTTGATAGATAAATTGACCTTCCAACAATTAAAGCATCAGCAAATTCCAGTGTTTTTTTGGGATCTCCTCCCTGAGTGCCTACTCCCGGGGAAATAAGAAATGATTCTTTTCCTATTATATTCCTGATGATTTCCAGGCGATCCAGTTTAGTTGAAGGTCCAACATAATTAGTAATGCCCATTTTAACTCCCATTTCAGCAATTTCTTCTGCATGGGGCTGTAAAAACATTGAAGCTCCAGGATGAGACATTTCAGTTAAAAGAAAAACTTCTTTATCGTAAATTTTGGCTGAATCCATGCATGCTTTGACTGAGTCTTCACCCACAAATCCATGAACGATTATAGCATCTGCTCCCGCTTCAAAAGTCATATTTGCAATTTTTTCATTTGTTTCGGGAATGTCCGCAACTTTAAAATCTGCAATGACTTTACAATCGAAATTCTCTTTAATAAAAGTAATTGACTCCGGTCCCTGGCTTAAAACAAGCGGATATCCTATTTTAATTGTATTTATATATTTAGAAACATTATCAACTATACTTAATGCTTCTTCCATGTTTAAGACATCCAGTGCCAGAATAATGTTATTTTTCACTTCCATGGAATTAATTTGGTGAAATGTACTTAAATTGTTTACTCTACGGATATTTTTATCTGGATAAAAACTTACAAAAAATCAATTTTAGTTTAATTTTTATAAAGTTAAATGGAAATATTTATAAAGCTTGTTTAATAATTTATTTTTAGAGGAATTAACTCCTTTGCAAACTTTTAAGTATTATAATAATAATTTTGATGAAAACGTGACAATATTCGCTTTAAAAGAATATCAAAGATTTTTAAAAAGTAAACGGTGAACATGCATGCATATAATGGAAGGATTTTTACCATGGTACTGGTGTGTTTTCTGGTATGCTCTCTCTTTACCTGTCATTGCTTATGGAGTAATCCAGATAAAAAGAGTAACAGATAAAAATCCAGAATCCAAGCCACTGCTTGCAGTTGCTGGAGCATTTATGTTCATTTTATCATCTTTAAAGCTCCCTTCAGTTACGGGAAGTACATCTCACCCCACAGGTAACGGTTTAGGTGCGGTACTTTTTGGACCAGCAGCTATAAGCGTTTTAGGAGCAATAGTACTTCTATTCCAGGCTTTACTTTTAGCTCATGGAGGAATAACCACTTTAGGAGCTAATGATTTTTCAATGGGTATTGTAGGTCCGTTTAGTGCATGGTTAGTTTACAAAAGCTCTAGGAAGTTAGGTTTATCTCTTTCAGTAGGAATATTTCTAGCAGCGCTTATGGGTGATTGGCTAACCTATGTAACTACTGCAACACAGCTGGCATTAGCATTTCCAATACCTACATTTGAATCTGCATTTTTAAAATTCATGGTAATATACGCCTATACCCAAATACCACTTGCAGTAACAGAAGGTATTTTAACTGTTGTGATATTTGAATATATCCTAAAACTCAGACCAGATATTTTAGAGACTTTAAAAGTTATAGGACATAAAACAGCCGATAAAGCGGCGAATGTGACTCACAGGTCAAATAAAAAAGCTATTATTTTACTATCTTTAGTTTTAATCATTGCTATTTTCCCCCTTATTCTTTATAACGGTCAAGGGGAAGCTGATGGCTATTTTCACGGTTCTGACGATCAAGGAAGTAGTGCTATAGAACAAACAGGATACCAACCATGGTTCCATTCTGTATGGACACCACCAAGCAGCGAAATAGAAAGCCTGTTATTTGCAATCCAGGCAGCCATTGGAGCAGTTATAATAGGTTATGTTTTCGGATACTACAGCGCTCAATCCAAAGAAAGAAAGAAAAAGAAAAAAAGCAATGGTAGCCGTTTAAGCACCGGTAGAAAAATGTTTGAAAATCCACTGGATAGTTATGCTCATTCCAATGGACTTAAAGATACAAATACCTATTTTAAAGTTTTATTTGCAATTTCAACTATGCTAGTAAGTTTAATATCCACATCACCAGTTATACCACTTACTGTGTTTGGATTGATGACTTTCTTAATTATATTTAAAGCCAAAATTCCATTTAAATCTTATTTAAAGTTCATTGCTATCCCATTTATTTTTGCTTTTATGACATTTGTTTTTATGGCACTATTCTTTGGAACTGGTGCACCAATCCTAAACTTAGGAATATTTAATCTCACTGTAACTGCAGATGGCTTTAATTTGGGGCTTCTTGTTTTTGCAAGAATTATAGGAGGATTCTCATGTATGGCATTTCTAGCCCTTACAACTCCAATGACAGAACTCTTTTCAGTGCTTGAAGAGATTAAAATCCCCAAGATAGTTCTTGAACTAACAATGCTTATGTATCGTTATATTTTTGTATTTTTGAATGAGGCTATTAACATGTACCGCTCTCAAGAAACACGGATGGGTTATTCTGGCCTTAGACAGTCTTTTAAATCAATGGGGATGCTCATAAGTAACCTTTTTATACGGACTTGGATACGTGGTGAACAAATTTATATAACTATGGAATCAAGATGTTATGGAGGATCAATTAAAACTTTCCAAACCCCTAAAAACATGGGAGCTAAAAATATCCTGATATTATTATCCTTTGAATCATTCCTTTTGATTGGAACATATTTAACATGGGGCCTAAAGATCATATAAAGCTAAAAAGAACTTTAATTAACAATTCAAATATTTTAATTAATTCAATTTAATCAAAGGTGAATTCATGAATATAATAGAAACCAGAGACATTACCTATCATTATCCAGACGGCACAGAAGCCTTAGATAAAGTTAATTTTAAAGCTCGTGAGGGTAAAATTGTAGCACTCCTTGGACCAAATGGCGCAGGTAAATCTACCCTTTTTTTACATTTTAACGGTATTTTAAGACCTACTTCTGGAGACATAGTAATAAATGGGGAAGAAATTAGATACGATAAGAAAAATCTCATGAAAGTAAGGGAAAACGTAGGTATAGTCTTTCAAAACCCTGATGATCAACTTTTTGCACCCACAGTAGTTGAAGATGTCGCTTTTGGACCTATGAACATGGGATTATCCCAAGAAGAAGTTGAAAAACGAGTTGATGACGCCCTTAAACGTGTAGGAATGGCTGAATTTAAAAAGAAAGCACCGCACCATTTAAGCGGTGGACAAAAGAAGAGAGTAGCTATTGCAGGTATTCTAGCCATGAAACCCAAGATTATGGTGCTAGACGAACCAACCTCTGGTCTTGATCCCAAAGGAGCTTCTCAAATCCTTAGAATACTCTATGAATTAAATAAAGAAGGGATGACCATTATTATATCAACTCACGATGTGGATCTTGTGCCTCTTTATGCATATCATGTTTATATAATAAGTAATGGAAAAATTATTAAGAAAGGGAGCCCTCAAGAAGTTTTTGATGACGTTAAAACCATAAGAGCTGCTAATTTAAGACTTCCAAGGATTGCACACCTAATGGAGATACTGGAAAAAGAAGATCAGATGCCTTTTAAAAAACCATATCCTTTAACTATAGGAGAAGCAAGAAGAAAATTGAAGGATCATTTTGAAGATTAAATCATTTATCAAATTAATAAGGTGATAATGTGAAAATAGGAATATGTGACACTACATTTGCAAGAGTCGACATGGCTGAACACGCAATAGATGAAATTAAACAGCATGTGGGGAATATTAAATTTATAAGGCGCACTGTTCCTGGAGTGAAAGATCTTCCGGTAGCATCCAAGAAACTTATAGAAGAGGAAGGATGCGAAATTGTGATGGCTCTTGGAATGCCTGGGGGAGAAGAAAAAGACAAAGTTTGTGCGCATGAAGCTTCAACTGGCCTTATTCAAGCCCAACTTATGACAAATATACATATTCTTGAGGTTTTTGTCCATGAAGATGAAGGAAAAGATGCAAAGGATCTTAAATGGTTAGCAGAAAACAGAGCACGTGACCACGCTCGAAATTTGGTTAAGATGATGTTTAAACCGGATGCAATGCTTAAAGAAGCGGGAAAAGGTATGAGAGAAGGACGTGAAGATGTAGGTCCCGTTTAAAACAATCTCCACAAAAACTAATTTAAATTATTTTAAGAATTTCTTTTTGAAGCTAACTAAGTTTTAGGTACTAAATGATCCCTAAAATAAATAATCTTTTTTTCTCATCCATTTAAGTTCCTCTGTATCGTAATTTTCTCATAAAATCGATACATATATAATACAGTTTTCCAAATTATTATTAGAATACAGGAATGTGTATTAAATGCCCAGTCCAAAAATTCTCATTATTGAAGATGAGAGCGTTACAGCTTTAGCCATTAAGCACAAACTCGAACGATTAGGTTATAGTGTGCTTGCTATCGAATCATGTGGGAGCGGAGCTATCGAAAAAACATACGAATTGAGTCCTGATTTAATCTTAATGGACATTGTTTTAAAAGGAGAAATGGATGGTATTGATGCTGCTCGTAAAATACGTGAGCAATTTAATATTCCTATATTGTATCTAACTGCTTATTCTGATTATGAAACCATCGAAAGAGCCAAATTAACTCTACCCTATGGTTATATTAACAAACCATTCAGTGACGGAGATTTAAAGGGAGTTATAGAAATTGCTCTTTATAAACACCAATTTGAATGTAAATTGAAGGAAAATGAAGAAAATATAAACGCTTTTTTAAATTCAGTTAATGAACCCTCTTTTTTAATAGATTTAGATGGCACTATCCAATATATAAACAAATATACTGAAAATATACTTGGAGATGTGGTTAACGAGAACATATATGATGTTTCGCCTCTTGAAAAAGCCACATTTAGAAAACAATGCGTTGAAAAAGCTATTAAAACCGGCGAAATTGTTAGTTTTGAGGACGAGAATAATGGAAAATTCACTGAAATCAGAATTTACCCAATTTCAAAAGAAAAAGGCGAAGTTTCTAGATTATCTATTATTGGAATAGACATATCTGATCTTAAAAAAATAGAATATAAACTACGTGAAAGTGAAAAAAAGTTCAGAGAAATGTTTAACAGTGCCAATGACATGATTTCGTTAAATAAAATCGAGGATAACGGAACTCCAGGCCAATATATTGAAATTAACGATGTTGGGATAGAAAGATTAGGTTACAGTAAAGAGGAATTACTAAATAAAAGTCCAAAAGATATTATTGCTCCAGATAAACTGCAGGAATTACCAAAAAATGTGGAAAATGTGCTAAAAAAGAATTATAATACTTTTAAAACAGTGCATATCACTAAAGATGGGAGAAGAATACCGGTTGAAATAAACAGCCATGTTATCAATTATAATGGAATTGATGTTTATCTAGCCATTTCTCGAGATATCAGTGAGCGTAAAAAAGCTGAAAAATCCATCAAAGAAAATGAAAAATACATGAAAACAATACTTGCAACCATTCAGACAGGAATTGTTGTTATTGACGCACAAACAAAAGAAATCATTGATATTAACAGAGCTGCAATTAATCTTATTGGTGCCCCTGAAGATGAAATAATTGGGAAAGTTTGCCACAAATTCATATGTCCCGCTGAAGAAGGAGAATGTCCCATAATCGACTTGAATCAAAAAGTAGATAATTCTAAAAAGATTCTTCTTACAGCAAACGGTGAAGAAATCCCCATAATAAAAAGTGTCGTACCTATAACACTTAAAGGACGTGAATGTCTTCTTGATAGCTTCATTGATATTAAAGAACTTAAAAAATTGGAAAAATCACTGGAAGAATCCAAAGAAAGATATAAAGCACTTATAAAAGCATCCCCTGAAGCTGTAATCGTGACCGATACTCAAGGGATTATAAACTTTGTTTCCCCCAAAATACTGGAATTAAGCAGTTTTGAAAAATACCAAGATTTCATAGGTAAAAACGCTTTTGAATTCATTGCACCGGAATGTCATGAAAAAGCAGAATCAGACATTAAAACAGTTTTAGAAAAAGAAATTCAAAACAATTTAGAATATAAATTTATTAAGGCAGATGGAACATCTTTTATTGGAGAAATAAATTTATCGTTAATTAAAAATGATGAAGGGAATATAGAATCAATTATTTCCACATTAAGAGATATAACCGAAATTAAAAAAGCTAAAAATAAATTAGTTGAAAGTGAAGCTAAATACAGGAATTTATATTCTTCTATGAATGAAGGTGTAGCTCTTCACAAGCTAGTTTATGATGATAAGGGCGAACCAATTAATTATATCATATTAGATGTTAATCCTTCATTTGAAGAAATAATTGGCCTAAAAAAAGAAAATGTTATAGAAAAAAGTGCAACAGAAGTTTACAATCTTTCAGATCCTCCTTACATTGATCTCTATTCAAAAGTTGCAAATTCAGGTGAACCTGTTTCATTTGAAACATATTTTGAGCCAATAGATAAATATTTTTCAATATCTGTATTTTCTCCCAAAAAAGGAGAATTTGCAACTGTTTTTGATGATATAACCAAGCGAAAAGAAGCAGAAACCGCCCTTAAGGAATCTGAAGCTTATTATAAAACAATATTTGAAAATACAGGAACTGCAACAATAATCGTTGAAGAAGATACAACTGTATCTCTAATGAATACAGAATCTGAAAAACTTTGTGGATATTCCAAAGAAGAAATGGAAGGAAAAATGAGCTGGAAAACATTCGTTAAATCTGATTTTATACCTAAAATGGAAGAATATCACAGTCAAAGAAGGATCAATCCAAATTTAGCCCCAAGAAATTACGAATTTGAATTGATAAATAAAAATAAGGAGATTAAAGATGTTATGGCAACAGTTGCCATTATACCTGGAACAAAAAAGAGTTTAATATCTCTTTTAGATATTACTCCTCAAAAAACATCCCGGAAAGAGCTTAGAGAAAGTGAAAAAAAATACAGGCAACTGGTTGAAAATGCCCATGAAGGGATATGGGCAATCAATTTAGATGCTGTTACAACATTTGTTAACCCAAGAATGGCCGAAATGTTGGGCTATTCTACTGAAGAAATCGTTGATAAATCCATTTTTTCATTTATAGATACGAAATATACTGAAAATACAAAAAAATATCTTAAAGATCCCCTAAAAATTCTTAAAGGACAATATGATTTTGAATTCATTAGAAAAAATGGTAAGAATATCCACACCAGCATAGAAACATCACCTATTTTAAACGATGATGGAGTTAATATTGGGCTTTTAGCCATGGTTTCAGATATTACTGGTCGTAAAAAAGCAGAAGAAAAAGTTAAAGAATCTAACATTTATCATAGGGGCCTTATTGAAGCAAGTTTAGATCCACTGGTCACTATTGGACCTGATGGTAAAATTACTGATGTTAACAGCACCACTGAAGCAATTACCGGCCATTCACGTAAAGAACTTATTGGTACTGACTTTTCTGAATACTTTACAGACCCCCAAAAAGCACGTGAAGGTTATAAAAGAGTATTCAAAGAGGGCGTAGTAAGGGATTATGAACTAGAAATAAAAAATAAAAATGGTGAAGTGACTCCCGTTTCTTACAATGCTTCTATTTACAAAGACGAAAATAGAGAAGTTATAGGAGTTTTCGCTGCTGCAAGAGATATTACGGAAGTTAAAAATGCAGAAGAATCCATAAAGACTTCTCTTAAAGAAAAAGAAATATTATTAAGAGAAATACATCACCGTGTTAAAAACAACCTGCAAATAATCTCAAGTTTATTAAGCCTTCAATCAAACTACATAGATGACGATGAATCATTTGAAGTATTTACAGAAAGCCAGAATCGTGTCAAATCAATGGCCATGATACATGAAAAACTCTACAAGTCAGAAAGTATTGCAAAAATTGATTTCGGTGATTATGTTAATGATCTAACAGAAAATCTCATTTTTAACTATAAGATAAGTCCAAATATGATAAAATTAAACAAAAAATTTGATGATGTATTTTTTGACATTAACACTGCTATTCCCTGTGGTTTAATTATAAATGAATTGGTAACAAACTGCTTAAAACACGCATTTCCATGGTTTAAATCCTCTAAATCATTGAAAGAATCTTCAGAGAATCTCGAATTTGGTAAATACAAAATAGATATCGAACTTAAGCAGGAAGGTAATGATTACTCATTAACTGTGGCTGATAATGGAGTTGGATTCCCAACAGAAATTAATTTTAGAGAAACTGACTCATTAGGCCTTCAACTCGTAAATAACTTAGTTGAACAGCTTGATGGTACTGTAAATCTTGAAAGTAGCAATGGTACAACATTTAGAATTAAATTCACTGAAATGAACTATGAAGAAAGGATATAAAGTTCACTAAATAAAAAT
>Ga0187785_10000909_pt1 | contig 10546 bp, 8 predicted proteins | sample 0815_BV2_4_20_MG_FD_132466 | JGI IMG/M metagenome (GOLD analysis project Ga0187785, IMG submission 132466) | Tropical peat soil microbial communities from peatlands in Department of Meta, Colombia - 0815_BV2_4_20_MG | ecosystem: Environmental > Terrestrial > Soil > Wetlands > Peat | place...
GCCACCGAGATCGGAGGCTATGCATGGGAAAAGGCCTGGATGATCTGGTATATCACCCTGACCCAGTACCTGAACAGTGTAGCCGATTTCCAGCAGACCGCGGAAGCCCTCGTCCAAGTGGCAGGCAAGCTGCACGGCGATAATAGCGAGGAACAGAAAGCCGTCGACAACGCCTGGAATAAAGTCGGGATCAAGACGACCGGCAAGCTGGTAGCGCCGACGATCAGGACGTGAGTTAGGGCTGTTCACGCGGAAGCAAAAATATTTACAGTGAGCGTCAAATGGTTAGAATTGGGACGCGATGGGTTCACGCCATCTACCCTGCCATATCTACCATGAAAGGGCCATAAGGAGGATTATCCTTGAAAGTACACTTTCACCGATCCGGCGGCTTTGCCGGCATTACCAGATCTTTTATCATCGACTCGGATGCATTGCCGCAGGAAAAGGCTAACGAGCTGAAAAGCCTAGCGAGCAACGAGGAGATCAAAAAGTTGCCTTCGAATATGAAGGCAAGATCACGCGGGGCTGACCGGTATCAGTACCGGATTGATATCGAAGACGAGAATCATAAGCACACCATCGACGTGGATGAGGGGTCGGTGCCTGAACCGGTCGCCCCGCTCCTAGAGTGGCTGAACGAATACTCTAAGCGACAAAAGCCAGTCGCACATCCTCAGGACCGCTGAGACGATATCCTAATTAAAATTTTTTCTTTCACAGGATAATTTTTTTTAATCTTTTTTAAGGAGTGCACAAATCTTATTATCTATGATTACTCAATAAACACTTATTATGTCATTCCAGGGAGGGGATAACGGCAAAGTTAATGTCGGACTGGGCCCGAAGCATGTGGGCAAGCTCATCGAGACCCGGCTCTACGCTATCAACGAGAAAAAACAATATGATGGGATAATTCTCACATTTTATTGTCCGCAGTGTAGCCACAACAATACTGTCGTCAAGCCGCTCCTTCTCAATAATCTAACGATGGACTCGTTCATGCAGGCCGTCTCCAACTATCGGTTCGAGGCGCATACCTGCGTCTGCGGGACCCGGCTTACCTCCAGCAATCTTAACATCGCCCAGTACAGCCACTTTTTCCAGGAGACCAAGCTCGACTTTCAAGCGGAGGTGACTGCAGGCAGCGAATTCGTGACCTTCTACAGGATGGACATGTCCGGAACCCGGAGGCCTATTCGACAGACGCCGGATTTCAAACTCATGTACGATACGTTCGGTCGGGTCATGAGCATTAAGGAATGCTGGAAACATATGATCAGCTCGACTATGCAGACCCGAAGTGTCAAGCTGTTCAGCGTGGAAAAGGGCTACACGATCATCGCCATTCCAATGGACAGCCCCAGAGCAAGGGTAAATATGCGCGAGATCGTTGGCCCTGCTTGGCCAGGCGAGTCAGGCATAATCATAAGGCTAAAAGACCTTGATAAAGAGAAAATACCCCGCCTCGAAGATACATATAAGGACTGGATGCCCGAGTATATCAACGACATTATGGGCGGCAGAGTAGACGCCGCTGCCATCATCGATCAGTCCCGATTGCTGATGCTGATCAAAAAACTTTTGACTAGTAAGTCGATGGAATTTACGGTCCAGGGCGATACAGTCAACGTAGTCAGTAAACCGTTCAGATCGATGCTCTCCGCCAAAGAAATCGCCAGGGAGGCTGTTTACACTGGACAGGGCTTTCAAGAGATTATTGAGAAGAAGGTAGATGTCGCGTTAAACCGCATCCGCTCGGCAGATAATATCCTGAACACGATCCAGAAGGACATGCCGACATACCAGTATACGATTGAGGGGGATTTTCTCGAGATCACCAATCCGTACAACGGCCTCTCTGAGTGTATCGATATCTACTCGCCACTCCCCTACGGTGGTATCAAGTCTCTTATATCCCGAATGCACGAGGCGCTCCGCAAAAACGAGCGATTCCACCCGAGATGCAGGTGCGGCCGTGACTGTTTTGTATTCAAGACGATCGAGCCGATATCGTGGCTGGATTCCACCCCGGATTCGTCCAACTACGTCTACGATGAAAAGGAGAACGCCGTCATTCTCTATTATGTGTCCTGCGGAGAACATACCAGCCCCGTCATGAAGACGGATCTGGCAGAATGGACCGCCGATCGCAACGCGCTGGACGGGCTATTTATGGACCAGCTTGACGTCCTAAGGCTGAATATCGAGGCGCACGCGGGTAAGTATGATGCTGACACCATCGTCTGGGTACTGAGCAATCGTGCCTGCGATGTCATGACACACCCGTCCTTCATCAAGAGTCTGCTTGACGAGCTCAAGGTGAATCTGGGTAACCGGGCCATCGTCTATGCGCCTTTCAAGGAAATTGTGCTGATCTACAATGATGACGCTTCGGTCGATAACCTGAACTCAGCACTGATCGAAGCGCAGGCCCTAGCAACCGACCGGAACATCAACCAGACACCTCTGGACTACATCGAGACGTTCAAGATCGATGAGGGCCACGGTATCATCAACCTGATCACGCTGCCGCCAAAAGCACCGAAGTCCATACTGGACACAATCGATGTCATGTCGCCGATCAACCCCAGGCCAGGCATTCAGTGAGCTGAAGGGAACAGAATGATGTTTGGTATCCGAGATCCGAGAGATCAGACTAGTTAACATAGCGCAGCGTTAGCGCTTTCATCTCCCCAGACTCGATTCGACGCGGCGCTAAAGCAACCTGGTTTCCTCTCGCAATGCGCTCGTTATCCTATAAGGGCCGGGTACAAGGCGAACAAATCCTGGACCCTTCAACACAGCGGTGGCAGTCACATTATCTATTTATCTCTAAGCCGTGTTCTAGTATAGCATATCAAATAGAGGATATGAGGTGGTCCCGATGGAATACTGGCAGCCGAAGTATGAAACGATGTCCCGTGGCTTGCTGCGGGAGCTACAGTTCAGACGGCTCAGAAAGACCGTTGGCCAGGTCTATAATCACGTGCCCTTCTACCAGAAAGAATTCAAAGAGGCCGATATCAAGCCTTTCGATTTGAAAACCCTCGATGATCTCGCCCGATTGCCATTCACCAAAAAGGCGGATCTCAGGGACAACTATCCATTTGGTATGTTCGCCGTGCCAATAGGCAGGGTGAACCGCATCCACGCCTCATCTGGCACCAGCGGCAAATCCACCGTGGTCGGCTATACCATGAAAGACCTGGATGTCTGGGCCGATCTAATGGCCCGATGCTTCTACATGGTCGGGGTCCGCCCTGGCGACGTGTTCCAAAACGCGGCCAACTACGGCCTTTTTACAGGCGGGCTCGGCATTCATGCGGGGGCCGAACGGCTTGGCTGCACGGTCGTGCCCAGCGGCACCGGGAGTACCCATAAGCAGATCGAGATGATTAAGGACTTCGGGGTCAAGGCCATGCACTGCACCCCGTCCTACGCGCTATATATCGCCGAGACCTGCAAACAGATGGGCATCGAGCCGGGCATATTACCGTTGAGGATCGGGCTGTTCGGCGCAGAGCCTTGGTCGGCCAACACCCGCCGAGAGCTTGAAAAATCCTTCGGCATCAAAGCGTATGACTCCTACGGCCTGTCGGAGATGATGGGTCCGGGCGTGGCGTTTGAGTGCAAAGAGCAGAACGGCCTGCACATCTGGGAGGACTCCTTCATCGTGGAAATCCTCGATAAAAACAACGAGCAGTGCGCCCCTGGGGAGAAGGGGGAGCTGGTCCTGACCACCCTCTGCAAGGAGGCGCTGCCGCTTATCCGCTACCGGACCGGCGACATCACCGCGATCATGGATGAGGACTGCCCCTGCGGACGCACCTCTGTAAAAATCTCGAAGTTCTTCGGCCGGGTCGACGACATGCTGATCATCAGAGGCCTGAACGTATTCCCCAGCCAGATCGAGCACGTGCTCATGGACATGCCCGAAGTGGGCGAGTACTTCCAAGTGGTCCTGGAGCGGGTCAACCACCTGGACGATATGACAGTCAAGGTGGAGATGAGCGATCGGGCGTTTTCAGGAGAGCTCGGCGACCTGCAGAAAGTTACGAATTCTGTGGCGAAGAAGCTCAAGGAAGCCCTCAACCTGCGGACCAAGGTGGTACTGGTCGACCGGGGCACGCTTCCTAGGGTCGAGGGCAAGAGCAAGAAAGTCGTAGACCTGCGGACCTCTATATAGCGACGATCACCTTATCGGCGGGCAGCTGCTCACTATGGCATATCGATGCAGAAGGACAATACTGCGGCACTGGTAACATTTGACACGCTACTCGCCGCCGGCTCTGCTGTCAGAACGCATGATCCCAGCAGCGCCTCTGGCCTATCAAAACACAGTTGAGCATGGCCATGAAACTAGGATGTCAGCAAGTTCTCAGTCTTCGATGCAGCCCTCGTACAGCGACCGGATCTTGGTCCGGGGGCAGCCATGGTGATCACCGCGTGTTCAACCGCAGCATATCGCCTTTCTATCATTGCTTCGGTAAAACAGCCTACCGGGCGCTGCCGCTTAGGCCGGGCAGATCTGAAGCGATTTTCTTCACGCTTGCTGAGTTAAGGTCTACGTCAACCACTATATGATTAAGCTGTTGTTATGATACGCGGGTAGTATCATTGATACGGGTCAGATGAAATTAATGTCGCTTGGTTGAATAATTCGGAGGTAAATATTTCTTCAGAGTGACGGCACCCATATTCCCTACAAGTGCCGGCGTCATAGGCATCTATATTTATGCCTGAAAGGCGCTACGAATGGGTATACTCAGCAAAAGGGCGATAATATCAGGCATTATGTGGCTATATGGATACAAAGTATAATCGGTCCAGGCTAGCCAGCTTCGCCCTATGCCTATAAATAAAAAGCGATCTTTCTAGTATAGAGAGGTATGCAAATGGCAGCCATGCTGGATTTCTGGAACTCCCGTATCGAGCGAGCTCCCCTGGAAGAGCTACAGGAGATACAGCTCAGAAAATTGCGACATCTTGTGGATAATGTTTACCGAAATTCCCATTTTTACCGCCGGCGCTTAGACAATGCCGGCGTAAGGCCTGATGACATAAAAAAACTAGGGGACGTGGCGAAGCTGCCGTTTACCTACAAGAAGGACCTGCGCGATAACTACCCCACTAAGATGTTCTGCGCCCCGCTGAGCCAGGTGGTGCGCTATCATGCCTCGTCGGGCACGACGGGCAAGCCCACCGTCGTCGGCTATACCCGGGGTGATATAGACTGCTGGACCACGTCCTTGGCCAGGGCTATGACATCATGTGGCTTGGGCCGGGGCGATGTGGTGATCGTGAGCTACGGTTACGGGCTGTTCACCGGCGGCCTTGGCGCCCACTACGGGGCGGAGGAGGTCGGCGCCAGCGTAATACCCATGGGCGTGGGAAATACAGAGCGCCAGATCGAGCTGATGCAGGACCTGCACGCCACAGCGATCGCCTGCACCCCGTCCTACCTGCTGCATATGAACGAGACGGCGAAGAAGATGGGCGTCAGCATCAAGGATGATACCGATCTGAAGATGGCCTTCCTGGGAGCCGAACCCTGGTCGCTGGAGACCCGGGGCAGGATCGAGCGGAGCCTGGGCATCAAGGCCTACGACATCTACGGCACGTCAGAGCTGTCAGGGCCGCTGTTCACCGAGTGCAGCGCACAGCAGGGCATACACGTCTGGGCAGACCACTTTCTGCTGGAGGTTATCGATCATAATGGCGATCCGGTGCCCGACGGCGAAAAGGGCGAGTTGGTCGTGACAACGCTATCCAAGGAGGCGCTGCCTCTCATCCGCTATCGCGTGGGCGACGTCACTATTTTAAACCATGAGCCGTGTGATTGTGGCCGGACTCACCCGAGGATCATGCGCATCATGGGCCGTACGGACGACATGCTGATCGTCCGGGGCATTAATGTGTTCCCTGGTCAGATCGAGTCGGTGCTGATGAGCATCCCCGAGGTGGGGGAGCATTTCCAGATCATTGCTGATCGAAAGGGCGAGCTGGATAATCTGACTGTTAGGGTGGAAGTCACCAGAGCAGCATTCAGCGATAAGCTGGCTGATCTCATGAAGCTCGAGCAGAAGATCGCGTACGAGCTCCAGAAGGTATTAAGCCTCTCGACCCACGTCGAGTTGGTCGAGACGGGAACGCTGCCGCGGTCCCAGGGCAAGTCACAGAAGGTCATTGATAAAAGAAAAATATAATTACGTGCATGCAGGAGTATCTATTATGAAGGGGACGATCAAGCAGATATCGCTCTTCGCGGAAAACAAGCCAGGCAGGCTAGCGAAGATCGCCGAAACTCTCAGCAAAGCTGGGATCAATATACGCGCTTTCACCATCGCCGAAGCCGGGGATTTCGGCGTGGTCCGCATGGTGGTCGATGATCCCGACTCTGCATACAAGAGCCTTAGGAAACAGGGCTTCGCCGTATCCGAAACCGATGTCATAGGAGTCGAGATGAATGATATACCGGGCGGCCTGTTCGAGATCGCTAACTCTCTAGGAAAAGGCGGGGTAAATATCGACTACGCCTACGCGTTCGTCACCCGCTCCGATCTAGCGTTGCTGATCCTGCGAGTGGACGACATTCCGACCGCGCAGAAGGTCCTCAAGGCGGCAAAGATACGGCTGGTATCCGAGCAGGAGATCAGCAAGATCTAATTCAGAATTAAGACCTCTCATGTCAGTTACCATTCAGCGACTATCATCCCAATCCTGGTTTAGGATTACGACCGATGAAATGACCGTGGATATCGATCCGGCGTACTATGGGACGCAGAAAACCGGTCCGGATGCCTATGAAAAGGCCGGTCTGGTGCTGATTACCCATGGGCACAGGGATCATTGTGATAAAAGAGCGCTCAGTGACATCTGCGGGCCCGATACCGTGATCATTGGACCCCGGACGTGCCTGAACGGTTTGCCGGGCAGGACTCAGCCGATCAAGCCCCCGGAAGAGTATGTCATGGAAAAGGTAAAGGTGATCGCCGTCGAAGCGTATAACATGGGCATCAGGGGGCGCCTGCTGCATAAGAAAGGCGAATGCAACGGTTACCTGGTGAACGCCGATGGTATTACTATATACCATCCGGGAGATACTGACCTGATACCGGAGATGGGCCGTCTGGGACATGTGGACATCGCCATGCTGCCCGTCGCCGGAATGGTGACAATGAGCCCGGCTACCGCGGTGGAAGCTGCACTATTAATCAAGCCTACTATAGTCATTCCAATGCACCAGCTAAGATCAAACCCTGCGGATTTCAAGAGAGATCTGGAGTCGAAAGCGCCCGATATAACAGTCGTGCTGCTAGGCGTCGGGGAATCCTACTCGATATTTTAAAGCATGCAGTTCAGCTGAGTTACAGCACTATTCTGCAGTCCGCGATATTATTTTTCATTATATAGTAACGGTATAGTAACAGTGCCTGTATATGCCTACAGCGAACTACCTAATCGGTGATCGACTATTCCCATTAATGGATCAAACGACTGTCGCACTGATCTTGGTTTATGCTGCGTACCGCCGGTATAATTGCATATCGATTCGGCTTCCTCAAGGTCCTATGCCTCCTGACTGGTTCGGTGAAAAAGCCGATATCAATCACAACCGGGGTGTCTGCCTTCGGGATTTCAGGGTCAGGGCAGAAGCCTTGTCGGGGGCGGACGTTGTATTGCTGGACCGGGGGGATACACGAATTCGTGTGATAACGTTTACATGTTTACAGTATGCCTTCTCGACAGCAGGTGATCAGCTTCCGCTTACCATCGTTCATCATTAACTGGAGCTTTCCATATCTCACGATATCGTCCAGGAATGGCGTCTCAATGGTAAAGGCCGTCAGATAGGCGGCTTGGTCCGACTCCACCGAAACGGCAAAGATCCCTGTTTCTCCGTAGCGTTTCCATAGGAACCGTCCATCATCGACGCCGTTCGGAAACCCATCGCAGAGGACCATGATCCCCGGCTCTGCTCCGACGAACGTGGCCCTGATGCCCTTGCTGGCAAGCGTCGTCTTGTCCATCATGCACGTCTCGACATATGTGGCCAGATACCTGTAGAGGATGTCCCGCTCCACTTGGATCACTTGTGGTATATCCTGGATGCCGGAAACATGAAACCTGCGTATCAGGCCATATTTTTTACCTGTAAGCACGTACAGCGGAAGATCGGTTAGCCTGTTCTCTGCCAGATGGACGAGAAATTCCACCCTGTCCGGATCGATCTCTGAGTGACGTGCAAAATATTGGCGATCGGTGTCCTCCTTGATTCTGAACCGGATCGTCTCCTCAAGGTTCGGTGCCAGGATACTGTCCGGTGGCAGATCCCAGACTGCACAGCGGGATAAGCCCTTGCCATGCATCGCGGTCTCTTTCAGACAGGCGATCAGTCGGTCGGTGATGACAAATCCATCTGTATCAGGAAAAATGCTGCAAACTGCAGGCTTGAACGCATGAACAATGCAACGGTCGTTCTTCAGGAACGGGCATTCGCCAGCAAGGCCCTTCAAAAATAGACCCCGCCTATCGTCGTGGATTGTGAGAATACAATAGTCCCTCATCGCCTCGTCAACGGTGATCCCAAGGCCCCTTGCTAGCATGGATAGATCGCTGGACGTGATCGGGTAAAGCCCATGCTTTCGGCAGCAATCACCGCAGCCTTTGCAGATAAACTCACAAGTTTCAGAGGGCATATTGCATTCCGGCATATAATCGCAGGGCCATGTGAACTACCATGCCCTATAGGGTGTGGCTTCCTGTTTCATAGAGAAGCGCTTGCCATCCCCTGGATGGTATAGGTGCAAATTCTCCTTTAGGTTTCGCCGGTTTCTCTCCGCCCTGGCAGGTTCCCGGCTCCCCCACGACCAACCGTCAGTATTCGCAGCCTTGCGAGCGAATGATGCTCAAAGGCGTCATTGTAGGGGTACTAAGCGGTTTCAGCTTAAATATCTGATGATCGAATAAGACTCGATTTCCTCTGATGTTAAAACTGGGGTTTCCTCGCTCCGTGCTTGATCTATAAAATTTTCCCCGTTTTATGGGGGGATCTTTCAGGGTAAATCCAATTCCATTTTTACTCTGTAAAGGCAGAGCTGAAAGGCTCTTAAAACGCCGAAGGTTCAAGTCATTACACTTTTTATCACTGTCCCATCAGGGGACTTCCGGTAATATTATTGCTTGCTATTATCGGCTCATGTGGACAACTATTAGCCGACAATGTATTGAGACGAGGGTGGTAAAGTGAGAACGTCAATGGTTCTGTTAATTTTCCTAGTGATCGCCACGCTGATGATATCGACAGCTGTGGCTGTTTCGAGCCCGTTCAATCTGCAAAAGATGAGCCTTTCCGGACAGGGCGCGTCCACCGGGTCAAATAGCAATCCTGCCGGAAGCGGCCTTGGAGTTTCCTACCCTGCGAAGTCATATACTGATAACTACGGGTCGCTGAAGAACATGCAGTTCTTCAAGCCTTCGAGGGCTTCCCAACAGCCGACCGAAAACATGGTCAATTCTGGTCTGAACCCGATCGTGGATATGCTTTCCATAGCTCCGATTACGCAGGTAGCTGCACCTCAGACTGCCTCCGCGGCAACCCCAACGCCGTCCGCAACTCCTGCCCCTGAGTTCACAGATATCTCTTCGATGATCCCGACAGATATGATCATATTCGTCGAAGTAACGAAACAAGTCACGTCCATAGATCCCACCAATGAAGGGTTCAATGTTCCGAACGTGACTCTGAACTACAAGTATGACCAGAACAACAAGATTCTGATGCTCAAGAAGAAGAACACTACCGACTATAACTCCTCGCAGATCTACTTCGGCTACATCGAAGATAATGGGGTGACCAACCACTACATATACGATTATGACATCGGCAGATGTTCATATGTGAATGTGCCTGTAAAGTTCACCGGTTCAGACGGCCGGGTCTCGATCGCACTGAACGGTAGCATAGTAGATTTAAAGCCCGGCAACCAGACATCGTATTCGTATAACTCCGGTAATACAAAGATTACGATCACCGCGGCTAACTGGGGTCTAGTACCGAAGGCGAACATACAGGTCAAAGATCAGATATGAACTACCACGCCCTATAGGGTGTGGCTTCCTGTCTCATTGAAAGACGCTTACCATTCTCGCGAACGAGAATGGTGGGGGCGTCTTTCTCCGCGGGTTGAGGCCGGGAACCGTTCCGTAAGACCATCAAACCCTTCTTTAAGATATTCACAGCTGCATTCCCATTCCGGTCAATTACCACCTGCAATACGGACAATGATGTGTCATAGTAGTGATGTCCTTAAAGACGAGCCCACCACATTTGCATGCCTGGGTTATGTTTTTGGCTTCGACCTTATATCACTCGTTTACCAGCACCTTCCGCCTTGTATTCGAGTTTACGGGTGAAATCACCCGCGCAGCATCATGGGCACTCTTTCTTAACGTCTGTCTCGCCCTTGATGCCATCCTGACAATACGATATGTCTATTCACCATGTTAGAGATGTCCAATCCTTGACCACGATGACATCATA
>Ga0187785_10000910_pt1 | contig 10535 bp, 9 predicted proteins | sample 0815_BV2_4_20_MG_FD_132466 | JGI IMG/M metagenome (GOLD analysis project Ga0187785, IMG submission 132466) | Tropical peat soil microbial communities from peatlands in Department of Meta, Colombia - 0815_BV2_4_20_MG | ecosystem: Environmental > Terrestrial > Soil > Wetlands > Peat | place...
CCGGCGACGTACGCACCGGGGCGGCCACGGTGGTCGCGGCGGTGGCCGAGGGTCGGCGCGCGGCGTACGCCGTGGACGCCTACCTCCAGGGGCAGGACCTGGACGCCATCCGCGCGCGCCAGACACTGGCCGAGCCGCAGCCCGAGTTCCTCTCCATCGTGCCCTACACCGACGAGGTCAAGGAGCCCCGCTACCGGCTGCGCTCGATGGCGCCCGAGGTGCGCAACCAGAGCTACGTCGAGTACGAGATCCCCTACAGCCAGCAGGATGCGATGGCCGAGTCCAAGCGCTGCCTGCAGTGCACCTGCGAGGCCATCGGCTACTGCGACCTCCGGCGCCAGGGCATCGAGTACGGCACGACCCTCAGGACGCTCGAGCCAGCTCGCACGGGCCTCTCCTTCCGCTCCGTCAGCGAGAACCGATTCACGGGCCACAACCACGACTACATCCGCGACGACAGCCACGCCTTCATCCTCCGTGAGCCATCTCGCTGCATCGACTGCGGCCGCTGCGCCAACGTCTGCAAGGAGGTCGTCGGCGCGGCCTGCTACGACTTCATGCGGACGGGCTTCGACACGCTCGTCACCACCCCGCTCGACATGAGCCTCAACACCACACCCTGCGTCAGCTGCGGACGCTGTGCCGAGACATGCCCCACCGGTGCCCTGATGCCGAAGCCGCGCGTGCTGGAGCGCTACGACGTTGACGAGAGCCGCTGCATCCTCTGCGGCATCTGCGTCGACGCCTGCCCCTACGACGCCCTCCGCTGCGGCCCGGACTGGGAGCTGGCGCACGACTCGCGCGAGGAGCCGCTCATCGACCTGCTCGCCATCAGCGCCATCGAGCACCCCACCGAGATGAGCTACGTGCAGCGCGAGCGCGACTGGCTGGCACGGGCGCAGGCAGCCGGCCGGCCGCTCGATCCGGCGCGGCTGCTGCCGATGCTGCCGGCCGGGGTCGGCCGGCCGAGCGCTGATGGCGGCGCCGATGGCAACGGACGGGGCGCCGGCGGCGGCAACGGCCACGCACACCCCCGGTAGGCGCGGCGGCCCGTGCTGACCCTTCCGGCGACGATCCCCTTCCTCGGCTGGACCTGGAACGACCTCCTGTTCCTGGTCCTGGCCGGCGGCCTGCTGGGCAGCGCGCTATTCGTCGTCCTGGGGCGCAACATCATCCATTCCGGCCTCTGGCTGGTGGTCGGCTTCCTGATGCTGGCGGGGCTCTACGCGCTGCTCGGGGCACCCCTGCTGGCCGGCGCCCAGGTGCTCGTCTACATCGGGGCCATCAGCGTCCTGATCCTGTTCGCCATCATGCTCACGCAGTCCAAGGCCGGCCCCGCACGCCTGGTCTTCCACCACCAGGCCTGGGCCGCCGCGCTGGCGGCGCTCGGGTTGGGCCTCCTGCTGGTCATCGTGGTCGGCGCCACCGCCTGGCCGCTGGCCGACGGATCAGCGCAACCGCAGACCAGTGCCAACGTGGCCAGCGCCCTCTTCGATGACTTCGTGCTGCCGCTCGAGATCGTGGGCGTGCTGCTGCTGGCGGCGGTCATCGGCGGCGTCTTCCTGGCCAAGAAGGACGACGCGCGAGAGAGCGACAGCGACATATGAGCAACACCCTCGACGCCTATCTCGTGCTCTCCGGACTGCTCTTCAGCCTGGGCATGTTCGGCTTCCTGGCGCGGCGCAACGCCATCGCCATGCTCATGTGCATCGAGCTGATGCTCAACGCGGTGAACCTCGCCATCGTCGCGTTCGGAGCGTTCCTGCCGCCCCTGCGCGACAGCGCGGCCGTGATCGCGCTGCTGGTGATGGCCGTGGCGGCCGCCGAGGCCACCGTCGGCCTGGCCATCGTCATCGCCATCTACCGCAACCGGCGCACGCCCCTGGTCGACGAGTACAGCCAGATGCGGGAGTAGGCCAGGGTGGGCGATCTCCACTTCGCCAGCGTCGTGCCCATCAGCGCCACGGTCGCGCCGCCAGGCAGCGAGGCGATGGTCCTGCTCGTCCTGGTGGTGCCACTGCTCGGCTTCGCCGTCACGGCGCTCGTGGGGCGACGCCTGGGGCGGCTCGCCTGGGCCTTCGCCGTGCCCGGCATCGTCTTCACCTGGGCGGTGGCGATGGTGGTCGTCTTCCAGGCCCTCAGCGGCGCCTACGGGGAAGCCCTCCGCTTCACGGTCTACACCTGGATCCCCGCGGGCGCCCTCCACATCGACTTCAACCTGGCCGTCGACAACCTCACCGCGGTGCTGCTCATCGTGGTCACCACGGTGGGCATGCTGGTGCACGTCTACTCGATCGGCTACATGGCTCACGACCCCGGCCGCTGGCGGTTCTTCGCCTACCTCAACCTCTTCATGTTCAGCATGCTGCTGCTCGTGCTGGCCGACAACTTCCTGCTCCTCTTCGCGGCCTGGGAACTGGTCGGCCTGTGCAGCTACCTGCTCATCGGCTTCTGGTACCGCCGCCGCAGCGCGGCGCTCGCCTCGAAGAAGGCCTTCCTCGTCAACCGCGTCGGCGACCTCGGCTTCGCGCTGGGCATCATGGCCGTCTGGACGACGGTCGGGACGCTCAACTTCCCGGAGGTCTTCCAGCTCCTGCCGGCGCAGCTGGCGAGCGGCGCCATCCAGCCCTGGATGCTGACCGGCATCGCGCTGCTGCTCTTCTGTGGGGCGGTCGGCAAGAGCGCCCAGTTCCCGCTCCACGTGTGGCTGCCCGACGCGATGGAGGGCCCGACCCCGGTCAGCGCCCTCATCCACGCGGCGACGATGGTCAACGCCGGCGTGTACTTCGTGGCCCGGGCCAACCCGATCTTCAGCCTCAGCAGCACGGCGATGCTGGTGGTGGCCTCGATCGGCATCTTCACGGCCATCCTGGCCGCGAGCATCGCCCTGACGCAGAACGACATCAAGCGGGTCCTGGCCTATTCCACCCTGAGCCAGCTGGGCTACATGTTCGCCGCCCTCGGGGTCGGCGCGTACGTGGCCGCCATCTTCCACCTGATGGCGCACGGCTTCTTCAAGGGCCTGCTCTTCCTCGACTCGGGCTCGGTCATCCACGCGGTCCACGAGGAGCAGGACATGAACCGCATGGGCGGGCTGTGGCGCAAGCTGCCGATCACCCACGCGACGATGCTGGTGGGGGCGCTGGCCATCGCCGGCATCCCGCCGCTGGCCGGCTTCTTCAGCAAGGACGAGATCCTCGACGAGGCCTGGAAGGACGGCTACTCGTGGATCTGGCTGGTCGGCGTCGTGGTCGCGGTGCTCACCGCGTTCTACATGTTCCGGCTCATGGGCAAGACCTTCTACGGCCCGAGCCACGTGGATCCGAAGGTCGAGCCCGTGGTCCACGAATCCCCGCCGATCATGACGGTTCCCCTGATCCTGCTGGCCATCCCCTCGGCCTTCCTGGGCCTGCTCGTCGGGCTGCCGTTCGGGGCCAGCGTCATCCACAGCTGGCTGGGGCCCATCTTCGAGCAGGCCGACGCGAACCTGGGCCATGGCGAACCCACCTTCGCCTTCTTCGGCGTGGACGGGGTGCTCATCGTGGTCAGCGTCATCGCGGCGATCAGCGGCCTGGTGCTGGCGATGCGCCTGTTCGGGTTCCATTGGCCCTTCACCCGGCGCGAGATCGAGCCGGAGCCGGCGGTGGTCGCACGCTGGACCGACCGCCTGCGGCCGCTCTATCGGGGCTCCTTCCACAAGTGGTGGTTCGACGAGCTCAACGACCTCATCTTCGTCCGTTTCGGCGGCGTCGTGGCGGCGGCCTGCTGGTGGTTCGACGTGCGCATCGTGGACGGCACCGTCAACACGGTGGGCCGGGTCGTCTCCGGCGCGGGTCGGGAGATCCGCCTGATCCAGACGGGGCGCGTGCAGAACTACGCGCTGGGCATCGCCATCGGGCTGCTCATCGTGGCCGGCGGCTACCTGCTCTTCGGGGGGCGGGTATGAGCGGCCTGCCGATCCTCTCGCTGGTCATCTTCACGCCGCTGGCCGGCGCGCTGCTGCTGGCCTTCGTGCCGCGTGATCGGGTGGCCCTGCTGCGCTGGCTGGCCCTGGGGACGGCCGTGCTGACCTTCGCCTGGACGCTCCTGATGGTGGCCGGCTTCAACGACGCCACGCCCGACCGCGGCGGCTTCCGCTTCGTCGAGGCGGCCTCCTGGATCCCCGCCTTCGGCATCCAGTACAAGGTCGGCGTCGACGGCATCAGCCTGCTGATGGTGCTGCTCACCACGCTGCTGACGGCCGTCAGCATCCTGGCCAGCTTCGGGCCCATCAAGGAGCGCGTGAAGGAGTACATGATCTCCTTCCTCGTGCTCGAGGTGGGCATGGTGGGCGTCTTCCTCGCCCTCGACACGTTCCTCTTCTACGTCTTCTGGGAAGTCGTCCTGGTGCCCATGTACCTCATCATCGGCATCTGGGGAGGCCCCAACCGCATCTACGCCACGATCAAGTTCGTCCTCTACACGCTGATCGGCTCCCTCCTGATGCTGGTGGCCATCCTGGGCACCGCCTTCGTCTTCGCCTCGGGTCACGGCGGCGACTGGACGGGCGCCTTCGACTACGAGCAGCTGCGGGGCTTCGGCTTCTCCGAGGGGGTCCAGCTGGCGGCCTTCCTGGCCTTCTTCCTGGCCTTCGCCATCAAGGTGCCCATGTTCCCCTTCCACACCTGGCTGCCCGACGCGCACGTCGAGGCGCCCACGGCCGGGTCGGTGATCCTGGCGGGCGTGTTGCTGAAACTGGGCGGCTACGGCTTCATCCGGTTCTCGCTGCCGCTCTTCCCGCAGGCCTCGCACGACCTCGCGGTGCCCATCATCGTGCTGTCGCTGATCGCCATCGTCTACGGGGCCATCGTGGCCCTGGTCCAGCCTGACCTCAAGAAGCTGATCGCCTACTCGTCGGTCAGCCACATGGGCTTCGTGACCCTGGGCATCTTCGTGTTCCAGCAGCAGGCCCTGCAGGGCGCGGTGCTGCAGATGGTCAACCACGGCCTCATCACGGGCGCGCTCTTCCTGCTGGTCGGCGTGATCTACGAGCGGACCCACGATCGGACCATCGCCAAGATGGGCGGGCTGATGGGCACGCTGCCGGTCTACGCCGTCGTCTTCGGCTTCTTCATGCTGGCGAGCATCGGGCTGCCGGGGCTGTCGGGCTTCGTGGGCGAGTTCATGGTCTTCCTGGGCACCTTCGCCATCTCGCCGGTGTACGCCGCAGTGGCCGTGCTCGTGATGACCATCGGCGCGGCGTACCTGCTGTGGCTGTTCCAGCGCATGTTCACCGGCGACCTGAGCGACTTCCTGCGGGGTCTGGGCCACCACCTCACGGACATGGACCACACGGAGATCCTGACCCTGGCGCCGCTGGCGGCGCTGGTGGTCGTCTTCGGGGTCGTGCCGGGCCTGTTGCTGGGCGTGCTCCAGGCACCGACCGACGCGGTGCTGGCGGGCCTGCACAGTGCGGGGCAGGCCCTGGGAGGGCTACCGTGAGCAGCGCCGAGCTCGCCGCCCTCACGCCGCTGGTGTACGTCATCGGCCTCGCCATCGCCCTGGTCGTGGTCGACATGGTTCGGCCCGGGGACGACCGCCTGGTGGGCATCCTGGCCGGGGTCGGGCTGCTGATCGGCATGGGCGTGGTCTGGCTGGCGGGTGCGAACGGCGCCACCCAGGAAGTGTTCGGCGGCGCCTACCGCCTCGATCCGCTGACCACCTTCCTCGACACGCTCTTCCTGGTGGTGGCCTTCCTGACCATCCTCTTCACGCCCGACTACCTGCGCCCGCGCGGCTATCCGCTCGCGGAGTACGCCGCGACGCTCCTCTTCGCCATCAGCGGGGCGATGCTCATCGCCGGCGCGACCGACCTCCTGGTGCTGTTCCTGGGCCTCGAGCTGCTGGTCCTGCCAGGCTACATGCTCACGGCTTATGCCAAGCGCGACGGCCTGGCCACCGAGGGCGCCATCAAGTACTTCCTGCTGGGTTCGTTCTCGTCGGCCATCTTCCTCTTCGGCCTGGCCTTCACCTGGGGCTACACCGGCACGACCAGCGTGGCCGGGGTGGCACACCGCCTCGAGCAGGTGGTCACCGGCCAGCAGCCGATCGCGGCGGGCCTGCTGATGGGCCTCGCCCTCCTCACGGCCGGGGTGGCCTTCAAGATCGCGGCGGTGCCCTTCCACTACTGGACCCCGGACGCGTACCAGGGCTCCCCGACGCCGGTCACCGGTTACCTTTCGGTTGGCCCCAAGATCGCCGCCTTCGCGCTCATCCTGCGCCTGTTCGCGGAGGCGCTCGCCCCGCTCAAGGCGGACTGGGTGGCGGTGGTCGCGGTGCTGGCCGTGCTGACCATGACGCTGGGCAACCTCGTCGCGCTGACGCAGGACAACATCAAGCGGATGCTGGCCTACAGCTCGATCGCCCACACCGGCTACATCCTGGTGGGCCTGGCCGCCTTCGCCGGCGCGCCGCCCGGCTCTGAGGCGGCCAAGGAGGGCATCGCCTCGGTGCTCTTCTATGCGGCGGCCTACGCCTTCATGAACCTCGGCGCCTTCGCCGTCGTGGCCGCGCTGCAGGGGAGGCCCGGGGTCACGAGCCAGATCGCCACCTTCGCGGGGCTCGGGCGGCGGGCCCCGCTGGCGGGCGCGCTGATGCTGCTCTTCCTGCTCTCCCTCACGGGCATCCCGCCCACGGCCGGCTTCTTCGCCAAGGCCTACGTCATCGCCGCCGCCCTCGCCTCCGGAGGGCTCGTGCCCTGGCTGGCCGTGATCGTCGTGATCAACGCGGCGATCGCCGCCTTCTACTACCTGCGCGTGGGGGTCGTGATGTACATGCAGGACGTCCCCTCGGGTGCGCAGCCGGTCACCAACAGCCTGCCGATGCGCCTCGGGCTGGTCGTGGCGGCAGTGGGCACGGTGCTCATCGGGCTGGTCCCCGGGCTGCTCCTGCCGATGGCCCAGGCGGCGGCCGCGGCGATCCTCTAGGCCGTCGCCGCGAGGCGATCGAGCAGGCGCGCCGCTTCGCGCGGCGAGGCGAGCACGCCATCGGCGGAGCCGGCCACCTCGGGCAGCACGTCGGCGCGGGCGTGCACGGCCAGCGCCAGACCGCGCAGGACGCCTCGCCGGCGGCCCTCGCGCAGGACCTGGAACGCCTCGGCGTCGCTGACGTCGTCACCCAGCACCAGGGCGAAGCCCGGACGGGTCTCGGCGATGAGGTGGGCCAGCGCGTGGCCCTTCGTCGCCGCGCCTGGCGGACGCAGCTCGAGCATGCGACGGCCCGGAAAGCGTTCGAACCGCCCGCCCGGATCCAGCGCCTCGACCGCGGCTCGCACCCGGCGCGCGGCACGCGGCACGTCGGGCGCCGCCCGGAAGTGGAAGCCCACCGCCGGCGGCTTCGTCTCCACGACCAGCCAGGAGGCCGAGACCCGGGCTGCCACGCCATCCGCGAGCTGGAGTGCCGCCTCGCCGTAGCCGTCGAACGCGGGGTCACCCTGCACCCGCATCGATTCGGCGCGCGCCCCTCGCGCGAGCCGGCCCTGCTCGAGGCCATGGTTGCCCAGGTATTGGGCGCCGCCGACGCGGACCCGGCCGGCCAGGTCGAGGGCCGTGCGTCCCGAGAGCAGCGCCACCGTCGTGTCCGAGCGGCCGGCGAGACGCCGCAGCGCGCGACGGGCCTGCGGGATGATGCGGGCACCCCACGGATCCATGACCAGGGGACTGAGCGTCCCGTCGAAGTCGGAGACGATCAGCCACGGCCGGCGTGCCGCGTCCTGGCCGGCGAGGTCGAGGGCCGCCTGCGCTGTCAGGAGGGCGAGCGACGCGTCGGCGGGCCGTGGCGACGCGCGACGCGTCACGGCTTGAACGTCGCGCCTGGCAGCACGGCGGCGATACCGGCCTGGAACTGCTCGGGTCCGCCGGAGCCGTAGAGCACCGAGCGCACGATCCCCTGTCCATCGATCCAGAAGTGCATCGGGAGCACGTAGGCGTTCCAGGCCGCCTGGGCGGTCCCCTGCTGGTCGATGCCCATGGGGGCGATGAAACCCGTCTGGTTGACGAGGGTGGCGACCGTGTCGGGATCCTCCTTGACATCGACGGCCACGATCGCCAGCCGGTCCCCGAGCTGGAGCACCGCCTTGTCCATCATGGCCAGCTCGTCACGGCAGCTGGGGCACCAGCTGGCCGTGAAGGCTACCCAGACCGGCTTCCCGCGGACGGACGCCAGGTCGATCGAGCCACCCCCGACCTGGGGCACCACGAGCGGGGGCGCCGGCTGCCCGACGCGCAGGCCGGCCGTGCCAGAGCCGCCGGGGGCCTCGCTGCCGGCGGCGCCGCTGCCGCTCGGGCCGGCCGACGCGGGGCCGGTCCCCGTGGGCGCTCCGGTCGCGACCGGTGAGCCGGGCGCCGCCGTCGAGCTTGACATCGGGCCGGCGGTCGGGCGGATGGGCTCGACCGTGCCCGGCCCGAGCGTCGATGCGAGCACCGCGAGGGCGATCAGGCCGGTGGCCAGGCCGGCCAGCACGCCCAGCACGGCGGAGAGGCGGTTCATCGGGCGGCAGTGTACGGCCCGCGGCCCGGGCACACCTGCCAGGAGCCCTCCCGGCGAGCCCCTGCTAGCATCCGCGGGCGATGACCGCGGCTGCCTCTCTCGTGGCGCGCCTCGTCTCGGCCCTCATCACCGCGGCCGGGGTGGTGCTGCTCACCGCCGGCCTGCTGGTGCTGTCCGTGCCGGCGGCCGGTGGCGCCGCGCCGAGCGCCTCGCCCACCGACGGGGCGCTGGCCTCGCCGACGGCGACGCCGGAAGGCGGCTCCTCCTCGCCCACGGCCACGAGGCCGGCTCCCAGCCCCGGGGCCGCGCGGCCGACGCGTATCGTCATCGCCGGCCTGCACATTGACCTGCCGATCGTCCCCACGCAGACGAAATACCCACTCTGCGACGTGGCCCAGTACCTCGTAGAGCCGGCGTACAAGATGAGCTTCCCCGGCGTCGACGGGCTGACCACGTACATCTACGCGCACGCACGCCAGGGCATGTTCCTGCCGCTGCTGACCGCCTCGACCGTGAACAACGGCGACGCCCTCAAGGGCCAGCCGGTGCTCGTCTACACCGACGACGACAAGGTCTACAGCTACGTCATCGACACGGTGAGGCGCCATTCGACCGACTTCGACCTGGCCAGCTCGGTCGATCCCGACCAGCAGCGCCTCGTGCTGCAGACGAGCGAGGGTCCGGCTGGCACGATCCCCAAGCTGCAGGTGGCGGCCACGATGCTCAGCGTCGCCCCGGCCTCGCACGCGGACGCGCACCCCGCCGCCCGACCGCGCGTCTGCAGCTGAGGCGCGGCGCCTCGCGTTGGCGATCAGATCCAGCCGATGCGGTGGAGCAGCCAGGCCGCCGCGGCCGCACCCAGCACGATCCCGGCCGTGATGAGCCAGAAGCCGGTCAGCTCCGTGTCCGCGATGGCGGCGCCGGCCTCGCTCATGCCGAAGATGCCGGCCGCGGCGCCGATGCCCGCCAGCACGACCGTCACCCCCGTGAGGCGCTTCATGATGTCCGACAGGTTGTTGTTGATGGTCGAGAGGTAGGCGTCGAGGGTCGTGCTCACCAGCTCGCGGTAGCTGTCCAGCTCGTCGGTCAGACGGATCAGGTGGTCGTAGACGTCCCGGAAGTAGAGCAGCCGCTCGGGCGCGATGAGCGGCTGCTCGCGGTTGGTCAGCTGGTTGAAGATCTCCCGCTGGGGGGTGATCGCGTGACGGATCGTCAGCAGGTCGCGACGCGTCTGGAAGAGGCGCTCCACGACCCATCGGCTGGGACGGGCGATGACATCGTCCTGGAGCTGCTCGATCTCGTCACCTACCCGATCGAAGACGGGGAAGTAGCTGTCCACCAGCTCATCCACGAGCGCCCAGAGCATGAAGTCCGCCCCGCCGGCCAGGTAGGTCGCGGCATCCCGCCGCACGCGCGTCATTTCTGTGGGGCGCCAAGTGCGATCGTGCGCCGTCAGCAGGAAGCGACTGCCGAGCACGAAGTCGATCTCGGTGTGGTCCAGCTCTCCGTCGTAGGCGAGCGCGAAGGCGACGATGTGCAGGACATCGCCGGTCCGCTCGATCTTGGACCGCTGGTTGCGCTCGAGAATGTCCTCCACGATGAGCGGGTGCAGCCCGAAGCATGAAGCCAGCTCGCCGAGCGTGGCCGCGTCCGTGTCCTCGACGTCGACCCATACGGTGGCGCCCGGCGAGGCATAGGCCGCTCGCACCTCGTCGACCGTGGCGAGCGAGCGCAGCTGGCCATCCTGCCAGGCCATGGCTCGCAGGAGCGTCGGTACGCCGGCGGACTCGCGCGGTTCCGTCACCCCGGCATGATGCGCGCTCGACGAAGCGTCCGTGGGCTCACAGGAGCGGCAGGCCCTCGGGCGTCGAGTCGTCCCGGGTGGCCTCGCCCGCCGCGGCCGGGGTGGGACCGGTGGCACCTGCAGGCGCGGCACGCGCCTCGAGGCCTCCTCGCCGCCCGCCGAGGAACCAGGCTGGGCCCAGCGCCGCGAGCATGACGAGGCCCGC
>Ga0187785_10000911_pt1 | contig 10531 bp, 11 predicted proteins | sample 0815_BV2_4_20_MG_FD_132466 | JGI IMG/M metagenome (GOLD analysis project Ga0187785, IMG submission 132466) | Tropical peat soil microbial communities from peatlands in Department of Meta, Colombia - 0815_BV2_4_20_MG | ecosystem: Environmental > Terrestrial > Soil > Wetlands > Peat | place...
GCCAGGATGCGTCTCGGTGCCGACCGCCACGGGAGCGGTGCCGGGGATCGTCTGGCCGATCGCGACCGAGGATCGGCTGGACGCGGTGATCTTCGTCGGCCCCCATCCGGGCGGGCCCTGGCGGTTGTACCAGGTGACCAACTGGTCCCCGGCGGGCGTGCAGGTGACCGTCCCCGTGACGAGGGCATCGTGGGCGAAGGCGGGTGCGGCGCCGATGAGCACCGCGGCGATCGCCCCCACGATCACGACCAAGGCCCGTTTGCGAACCATGTGCTACCTCCCGTTCCTCCGCGCCACGTCGAGCGAACAGGACCGTGACCCAGCGCACCCCGCCTGAGCAGGTCGTGCGTGCGGAAGACCGGCCCTCCCCAGGACCCCCTCCGACCGTTCCCGGCCCCGATGGCTTCCGGACGGCTCCAGCCGACCCTCTCCCCTCAGTTCGCCACCGATCTGTACGGGCCACACCGTACCGCCCCAGGAGCCTGGTCACCAGCGTTGCCGCCGGTTGTTTGCCCGATCGGGTCAGATATCCCTCGTCCGGACGGCCGCGGCCCTAGCCGCGCCGGATCAGCAGCCGTCCCCCGTCCCAGCTCAGGAGCACGCGGACTACCTGGCCGGTGGAGCCCGTGGAGACCGGCCGGCCGTTCACGGTGAGTTCGGTGCCCGAGCCGTTGCCGATCGTGAGCGTGAGCGTGCGCCGGGCGTCGAACCGGGCTGCATCGCCCGGGAGGTACGTCCGGCCCGCACCCAGGGAAGCGCCGTCACCGGTCGCGGCGACCCACGCTCGCCCGCTGAACGCGAGGCTCGCGTGGATCCCGGATGGCTTCGACACGTGCGGCCCGGTCGAGGAAGCGTGCTGCGTGGTCAGGGGCGCCGAGGCCGGGGGCGCGGCGAACGTCGGTTGTGCCGAGCCCCGGGTCCGCGCCCACACCCCGACCACGACGAGCAGCAGGATCGACGACGCGATCGCGGCGCTCCGCCAGGCGCGGCGTGGCGGACGCGTGCCGCGCAGCGGCGGCAGCGGGGTCGGTTCGTCGTCATCCTCCGCATCGGTCGCGTCCAGGAGCGGCCGCGGATCGAGCCCGAGGTACTCGGCGTACTCGCGGAGGAAGAAGCGCCGATACACCTTGCCGGGATAGGGATCGAGGGACGCGTCCTCCTCGAGGGCCTGGAGGTACCGGGGACGGATCATCGTTTCGGTCGACGCCTCCTCGAGCGTCCGCCCGAGCTCCTCACGCGCCTCGTGCAGGACCGGACCGATGTCTGCGCGGTGCTCCACCGATCCCTCGACCAGGGTCAGCGGCTGCATCTGCCCGCCCGATCCATCGTCCTGGATCGCGCCGCAGAACGCGCAGGCGAAACCATGCCCGGCGGGTTCGACGTGCTCGGCGTCGAGCCGAGCGCCGCACACCAGGCACGACGCCGCGGGGGCGTGCGCGAGCGCTGATCGGTTACTGCTCACTCCTCACTTCCTGAGCGAGCTGATCCCGGCGGAGCCCGTCGGCCCCGATCGGGAAGATCGGCCATGGTTCCGAACCTACGGATACCCCCAACGGGCGCGAAGCGCAACCCGCCAGTTCGGCCGGGGGTTCGCGCGCCCCTATCGTGTCGGCGTGCGAGACCCAGCCCACGTCGCCGAGGCATGGACGGCGCTCGAAGCCGCATCCGTCCGGCGGACGCGCCGCGGCCTCGTGGTCCTCGAGGATCCGCCCGGTGATCGCCCAGCATCGCTGTGGACCCTGGTCCACGTGCTCTGGGCGGCCTGCGACGTCGGCGCCGTCGGGTCGCTCGGCGGCCTCCCGACGCTCTTGGAGCGCTACCGCCGCGGCGGCGGGTACGCGCCGTCGTGGCGCGCCCGGCGTCGCTACTTCGACGACGACGCGTGGCTCGGGCTCGTGTCGCTGCGGCTCGCCGAACTGACGAGCGGCGCCGCCGATCGCGAACGCGCCGCGGCGCTGCTGCGGTTCGTGCGATCGGGCGAGGACCCCGCCGGCGGCGTGCGTTGGGTCGAGGGCCGCACGACCCGCAACGCGTGCAGCACGGCCCCGGCCGCGGAGCTCGCGCTGCGCACCGGCGGCCCCGACGACCACGCGTTCGCGGGCCGCGCGATCGCGTGGCTCCTCGCGAACCTCTGCACCGGCGACGGGCTGATCGCCGACCGGATCGACCGCGGCAGGATCGAGCCGACCGTGTGGTCCTACAACCAGGGCGCGACCGTCTCGGCGCTCCGGCTGCTCGGGCGGTCGAGCGACGCCGCCGCGATCGCGGCGGCGTCGCTCGAGGTCTTCCGGGGCGAACGGCGGTGGCGCGAGCCACCGCCGTTCCTCGCGATCTGGTTCCGCGCGCTGCTGGAGGAGCCTTCGGCACGTGCCGCGGCGGCCGTCGCCCTGCACGAGCACACCGATCGGATGGCGGCCGAGGCGCTCGATCCGGCGACCGGCGCGTTCACGCGCGGCGGGATCGGCACCTACGACGGACGCCGCACGATCGACGCCGCGGCGGCGGTGCAACTGCTGGCGATGGCGGCCCGGACCTAGTCCCGCCGCTCACCGACGAGCGCGTGCATGTGACACTCGCACCGGTCGTCGGAGCACGCCTGTTCCCGCTCCGCGCCCGGCTCCCACACGAGGTCGCGGTCGTCTTCGGCGAGGAGGTAGTGGCAGCCGCAGCCGTAGCAGACGTCACGGAGCACCTGATGCCATGCGCCGGAAACGTCCTGGCGCTCGGGCAGTGCGAGGACCTTCCCCATCCCGGAACCCCCCGTGCGACCCCTGCATCCTGCGCCCACGCTCCGCCCGGCGCAAGGACTCAGCACCCGTAGACGTTGACCCAACGAGGGCCGCGACCGAGGGACAGGCCGTGCGTCGCGGCCAGCGCGCGCAGCCGATGCCGGTAGACGGTCATCGGGCCATGCGGGAAGTCGGCATGCACCAGGCAGTGCCAGCTGGGCACGAGCTCGTGGCGGAAGGGGCTGTACAGCGTCTCGTTGTGCCCGATCACGTTGCGGATCCGGATGTGGAAGGTCTGCATCAGCCACAGCGTCAGGCGCAAGGACGAGCGCATCTGCGCGGCGTCGCCGAGCACCATCGCGTCGCTGGTGCCCACGTGCTCGATCCCGATCGCGGTGTAGTTCATGCCGACCGCGTGCCGGCAGCGGGTGCCCAGCGGCACGAGCTGGTAGATCGTGCCGTCGCGGTCGATCACGAAGTGCGCGCACGTGCCGGGCAGCTCGCCGTCGTGCCGGGCGTTCGACGCGAACGTGTTCCACGCGCCTTGGAAGGTCAGACCCGCGGTGTAGTGCTCGACGATCACCTTCGGATCCGTGAGGCGCCAGGTCCGCGTGCCGTAGTGCCGGGCGGAGTACGCGGCCATCTCCGCCTTGCGCCGCGCGGGGAACGGGATCGGCCGCCACACGATGGGCGGCCGGGCGACGGTTCCGGCGGCGGCACTGGCGTGCGTCGCCGCCGGATGGACCACGCCCTGCGCGGGCGGCGCCGCGGTGCCGGCCAGAAGCGAGAGCACCGCCACCGCTCCGGCCAGCGCTCCCCTCATGCCGCGGCCGCCCGGATCCGTCCGAGGCAGCGCTCGCGACCGAGCAGCTCCATCGACTCCGGCAGGGGCGGCGACACGTTCGAGCCGGTCACCGCCGCCCGGACCGGCTGCCAGCCCTTCGTGCGGTTCAGCCCCGCTCCCGTCGCCAGCTCGTCCAGCGCCGTTCCGATCGTCGCCGCGTCCCATGTGGGAAGGGCATCGAGCGCCGCGGCCGCCTCCTTGAGGTAGCCGGCCGGGGCGCCGGCGATCAGCGCGGCGGCCCGGTCGTTCGGCGCGACGTCGTCGCTGAAGAGGAACCGCAGCAGATCGACCACGTCACGCAGCGTCCGCACGCGCTCACGCACCAGCGGCATCGCCCGCCGCAGCATGGCGGGGTCCACGCCGAGCCCCGCGGCCGCGAACAGGTGCACCGAACGGGCCGCGAGCTCGTCGTCGTCGAGGCCCTGGAGGTACTGCGTGTTGATCCACGTGAGCTTCTCGACGTCGAACGCCGCCGGGTTGCTCGAGACGCGTGCCAGGTCGAAGCGTTCGATCATCTCCTGGCGGGGAACGATCTCCCGGTCCTCGCCCGGAGACCAGCCGAGCAACGCGAGGTGGTTCACGAGCGCCTCCGGCAGGAACCCCTGCTCGCGGAACGCCTCGACGCTGGTCGATCCGTGCCGCTTCGACAGGGGTTTGCGGTCGGGCCCGAGCACCTGCGGCAGATGTGCGTACGCCGGGGCCGTCCCTCCGAGCGCCGCGATCACCGCGATGTTCCGCGGCGCGCTCGCCAGCAGGTCGTCGCCGCGCACGACGTGCGTGACCTCCATCAGCATGTCGTCGACCGCCACCGCCAGCAGGAACACCGGCGAGCCGTCGGAACGCTGGAGCACGAAGTCGCGCAGGTCCGAAGCGGCCCACCGGACCTCACCCTTCACCAGGTCGTGGAGCACCCACTCGTGCTCGGGCATCGCGAAGCGCACGACGCTCGAGCGTCCCTCCGCCTCGAACGCCGCCCGCTCGGCGTCGGTCAGGCGGCGGCACCGGCCGTCGTACCCCGGCGGCTCGCCGCGCGCCCGGGCCGCCGCGCGGCGCTCCTCGAGCTCCTCCTCCGTGCAGTAGCAGCGGTACGCGGCGCCGTCCGTGAGCAGGCGTCCGACCATCTCGTCGTAGATCCCGAGGCGCTCGGACTGCCGGTAGGGCCCGTGGGCGCCGCCGACCTCCGGCCCCTCGTCCCAGTCCAGGCCGAGCCACCGCAGGTCCTCGAGGACCCCGCGGAACGCCTCCTCGGTGACGCGCGAGGCGTCCGTATCCTCCACCCGCAGGATGAAGGTGCCGTCGTTCCGACGGGCCCACAGCCACGAGAAGAGCGCGCTGCGGACGTTGCCCACGTGCAGCGACCCCGACGGCGCCGGAGCGAACCGACACCGGACGCCGGTCACGGCCCCGTCACCCCGTTGCGCAGCGTGCCGACCCCGTCGACCTCGACCTCGACCACGTCGCCGGCCTGCAGCCGGCCCACCCCCTCGGGCGTCCCGGTCAGCAGGACGTCGCCCGGGAGCAGCGTCATGAACGTGGTGATGTACTCGATCAGCGTGGCTACGCCGAACACGAGGTCGGCCGTGCTGGCGTGCTGGACCACGGCGCCGTTCAGCCGCGTCTCGACGACGACGTCGGTGGGATCGACCGTCGTCTCGATCCACGGGCCGAGCGGGCACGATCCGTCGAACCCCTTCGCGCGCGCCCACTGGTCGTTCGCGTGCTGGAGATCGCGCAGCGTCACGTCGTTCGCGCACGTGAAGCCCAGCAGGAACCGCGAGGCGTCCTCGGCGCGGACGTTGCGGGCCAAGCGCCCGATCACCACCGCGAGCTCGCCCTCGTAGTCGATCCGGTCGCTGATCGGCAGCAGCTGGATCGGGTCGCCGGGCCCGATCACGGCGGTGGAGGGCTTGAGGAACAGCAGCGGCTCCTCGGGGACCTCCATCCCGAACTCGGCGGCGTGCGCCGCGTAGTTCTTGCCGACGCACACGAGCTTGCTCGGCAGGACCGGGGCCAGCAGGAGCACGTCGCCGAGGGCGATCTCCTCGCCGGTCGGAACCGGATCCTCGAAGAAGGTCCCCGCGAGGACCCGGATCGTCTCCTCGCCGGGTGGGATCGCGCCGGTCGCGATCCGTTCACCGTGGCGGAACCGAACGAGTCGCATGACGCGCGGCAGGCTACCGCGTCACGCGAGCCGTTCGCCGCCGGCGAACGTGGCGCCGACCTGCCGCCAATACGCCGCGATCGGCTCCGCCGGGCGCAGCGACGAGAGCTCCTCCCCCGGTGCGTCGTGCAGGGTCAGGTCGAACGTCCCGGTGACCGCGGGCCCGAGCTCGACGTCGCGCGAGCGCATCGTGATCAGCTCGGTCAGCGCGTCCCCCGCCGCGGGGTCGATCGAGGGCAGCCAACGGGAGTGCAGCATCGGCAGCGCGTTCACGAACCCGCCGCCCTCGCTGGGACCGGTGATCGTGAAGCGCGCATCGAGCAGCCGGCGGTCGTTCGCCGCGAGCGTCGCCCCGAACGTTCCCCCCGGCTCCAGGCGCGGTCCGGCGCGGCCCACGGTCACCGGTCGCGACATCCAGATCGAGCCGAGCTTCTTCGGATAGCCTTGGAACCACCCTCGCGCGAGCGCGAAGTCCTTGTCGACCCAGATCAGGATGCAGCGCGAGTAGGTCTCGCCGGCGTAGCGGCAACGCACGACGACGAAGCATTCCTTGTATTGGCCGCGGACCGGATCGAGCAGCTCCTCGCCGGCATCGGAGCACGATTGCCAATCGGCGAAGATCACGGCGACCGCGTCGGGCTCGTCCTCGGCGGGTTCGACATCCGGCGGCAGCCACCGGGCGACCGCCCCGGGCGTGGCCCGGTACTCGAACGTCAGGACGTCGCCCGAGTAGTGCCACGGCGGCGCCGGCACGATCGAGGCGCGGCCCTCCGGCGAGCGCGGCGCCATGAACCCACCCAGCTCCGGCACGCGGCCTATCCTACGGCCCGTGGAAACCCGGCGGATCGTGCTGGACGGTGCGGCCGTTCCGGTCCTGCGCGAGGGCGAGGACCTCGTCGCGCCCGACGGGCGGCGTGTCCCCGCCGAGGAGGCGACGCACCTGCCCCCGGTCGAGCCCTCGAAGATCCTCTGCGTCCACCTGAACTACGAGAGCCGTCGCGCGGAGTTCCAGGCGGCGCTCGGCGCGGCGCCCACGTACTTCACGAAGCCGGTCAGCGCCCTCAACGCCCACGACGGGGACGTCGTACGGCCGCCGCGGTGCCGGTTCCTGAACTACGAGGGCGAGATCGCGATCGTGATCGGCGAGCGGACGTTCCACGTGTCGCCGGAGGAGGTCGGGCCCCGGATCCGCGGCTACACCGTGGCGAACGACTTCGGGCTGCACGACTTCCGCGACACCGACGCCGGCTCGATGCTGCGGGTCAAGGGCTCGGACACGCTGTGCCCGCTCGGCCCCGGCCTGATCGAGGGCTGGAACTTCCACGACAAGGGGATCGAAACCCGCGTGAACGGCGCGACGGTCCAGTCGGGCAGCACCGACGAGATGATCTGGGACATGCACTACCTGGTGGCCGATCTGGCCCGGACGATCACGCTGGAGCCCGGCGACGTGATCCTGTCGGGGACACCGGCCAACTCCCGGCCGGTCGAGCCGGGCGACGTCGTCGAGGTCGAGGTCGAGGGCCTCGGCACCCTCCGGAACCGGATCGTCGAGGGCGCTGTCCCGGTCCGGGAGGACGTCGGAGCCCAGCCGAGCACCTCCGAGGAGGTCGTCTCGACCGCGTTCGGCGGCGACTGGGAGTTCCGGGGGATCCGGCCGCCCCGCCGCTGAGCGCCCGGCGTATGCTCGCCTCGCATGGTTGACGCGCTGGGCACGATCGATCTGGCGGACCCCGACAGCTACGTCGACGGGGTTCCGTTCGCGTGGTTCGAGCGGCTGCGGCACGAGCATCCGGTCGTGTGGCACCCGGAGCCCGAGCCGAACGCCGGCTTCTGGGCGGTGACCCGCTACGACGACCTCACGGCGGTCCACATGGACTGGGAGACCTTCTCCTCCGAGATCGGCGCCGTGGGACTCGAAGAACTCGACGACGAGCAGCTGGGGATCCGGAAGTCGATGCTCGAGACCGATCCGCCGCGGCACACCGAGCTCCGGCGGATCTGCTCGAAGCGGTTCAGCGCGCGCGGTGTCGGCGTCTACGAGGACTGGATCCGGGAGGTCGCGCGCGCGGTGCTGGACCGGGCGCTCGAGCCGAACGAGCCGTTCGACTTCGTGGCCGAGATCAGCCGGGAGCTCCCGATCCGGTTCCTGTGTTCGATCTTCACGGTTCCGCAAAAGGATGCGCCGCAACTGATCTCGTGGGGCGACAAGATGATCGCGAACCAGGACCCGGATCTCTCGGCGGCGGTGGTCGACCGGGTCGACACGGAGGCCTACCGGAACTTCCCGTTCCGCTCACCGGTCGCGAGCGACGTGTTCGCCTATGCAGACCGCCAGCGCGACCAGCGGCTCGAGGAGCCCGCGGACGACGTGATCCAGGCGCTCGTCGTCGCGCAGTCCGAGGGGATCTTGGACGAGCGCGCGTACCACAACTACTTCGCGCTGCTGATGATCGCCGGCAACGAGACCACACGCCACACGATCAGCGCCGGGATGCTCGCGCTGATGGAGCACCCCGAGCAGCTGGCGCTGCTGCAGGCCGAGCCCGAGCGGATCGCGACGGCCGTCGAGGAGATCCTGCGTTGGGCGAGCCCCGTGATGCACTTCCGCCGCACGGCGACCCGCGACACCGAGCTCCGCGGTCAGACGATCTCGGCCGGGGACAAGGTCGTGACCTGGTACGTCAGCGCGAACCGCGACGAGGAGATCTTCCCCGAGCCCGGTCGGTTCGACGTCACGCGCTCCCCGAACGACCACGTCACGTTCGGTCCCGGGGGTCCCCACTTCTGCCTGGGCGCGCACCTGGCTCGCCTGGAGACGAAGATCCTGTTCGAGGAGCTCCTGCCCCGCCTCGCCTCGGTCGAGCCAGCCGGCCCGGTGGAGCGGATCCGCTCGAACTTCGTCAACGGCATCAAGCGGATGCCGGTGCGGCTGCGGACGCACTGACCGCTCGGGCCATTGCGCTGCGACGACGCTGAGCGTAGGCTCCGGCCGGCTCGGGCCGGCGCAGAGGAACGGAGGTCGGCGATGCGACACGGTCATCGGTCCGCGACGGATCGGCGTCGCGTGGTCCCGGCGATCACGATCGCGGCGCTCCTGAGCCTCGCCGCGTGCTCGTCGTCCTCCAGCTCCACGGCGCCGCCCGCGACCACGGTGCCGGCGACGTCGGCCTCGGCCACCACGACGACGAGCCCGAGCGGATCGGGGAACGCGGACCTGACCGGCACGTGGTCCGGGACGTACAACGGCGCGTACACCGGGACCTTCAAGCTCACGTGGACCGAGAACGGCTCCGACCTGAGCGGCACGATCGACCTGTCCTCCACGAAGGGGGCCGTGCCGATCCACGGCTCGGTGCACGGCGACCAGATCACGTTCGGAACCGTCGGCTCCACCGTGATCCGCTACTCGGGGACGGCGCACGGCTCGTCGATGTCCGGCACCTACCAGGTCGTCACGTCTTCCGGATCGACCGGTGGGGACTGGATCGCGTCGAAGACCGCCTGAGCGGGCTCAGCCCCAGAGCCGGTCCGCCACCCGGCCGACCAGCTCGAGCTTGCGCCACTGGGTGTGCTCGTCGATCTCGTTGCCGACCATCACGGAGGCGAACCCGCACTGGGGGCTGATCGCGAGGCGGTCCATACCGCCGGCGATCGCCGCAGCCTCCTCCATCCGGCGCACCACGTCGTCCTCGTCCTCCAGGACCGGGGTCTTCGTCGAGACGACGCCCATCACGATCAACGAGCCGGGCCGCAGGAACCGGACCGGCTCGAACCCGCCGTCCCGTCCCCGGTCATCCCACTCCACGAGGAACGCGTCGTAGGGCAGGTCGAAGACCCGCTCGGCCACGGGGTCCAGCGATCCCTCGCACATCCACGACGAGCGGTAGTTGCCGCGGCAGATGTGCAGCGCCGTGCCGACGCCGGGCGGCAGGCCGTCGAGCACGGCGCGGTCGGCCGCGAGCGCGCGATCCAGCAGGTCCGCCACCCGATGCCCGGCCTCCTCGAACCGCGCGATCCAGGCCGGATCGACCAGGTAGGGGTACAAGGGGAAGTCGAACTGGATCGTCGACGCGCCGGCGGTGACCGCCTGCGCGACCAGATCGCGCTCGATCCGGACCGCGTCCTCGACGTAGTCCGCCACCGACGCGTAGCCGCCCCCACCGGGTCCCGAGACCGTCGTCAGCGGATGGGTGAAGATCGACGCGGCCGGGAACGTCACCTTGAACGGAGCGCCGTCGGTCACATCACGCAGGAACGCGGCCTCGCGCGCGGCCGGCGCATCGACCGGTCGCAACCGCTCGGCGATCTCGTGGATCCGCAGCTCGACGTCCTCGCCGCGGTCGTTGCGGAACGTCACGGTCTTGTCCGTGCGGACGCCGGCCACGGCGTCGAAGAAGCTGTTCATGAACATCCAGCGGCGGAACTCGCCGTCGGTGACCACGTCGAGGCCGCAGTCGAGCTGCCGGCGGACCGCCTCGCGGATCGCGGCGTCCTCGATCGCGGTAAGCGCGCTCCGGTCCCGGGCGCGTTCCTCGTCCAGCGCCGCGGAGTGCCCCGCGTCGTAGAACGCGTCGATCGCCGCCCGGAGCTCCGGCGGCCGCAGGAGGCTCCCGACCGTCTCGGCGCGGAACGGCCGCCGCGCGCTCACGCGTCCCACCGGACCCAGGTCGAGACCGGCGCGCGGAACTCCCAGCCGCGCACCTCGACCGGACGCTCGGGATCGAGCCGCAGCCCCGGGAGCCGGTCGAAGAGGACGTCGAGCGACACGCGCGCCAGATGCCGGCCGAACCAGGC
>Ga0187785_10000912_pt1 | contig 10529 bp, 12 predicted proteins | sample 0815_BV2_4_20_MG_FD_132466 | JGI IMG/M metagenome (GOLD analysis project Ga0187785, IMG submission 132466) | Tropical peat soil microbial communities from peatlands in Department of Meta, Colombia - 0815_BV2_4_20_MG | ecosystem: Environmental > Terrestrial > Soil > Wetlands > Peat | place...
AGTATTGCGCTGAGTCTCCTGAACTTGAGTTTCTTGGTGAAACCATAATAAGGTTCAGGCATTTGAGCAACCGCCTGGCTATGCAAACACATATTGACTATCTGACAGGCGTCCTTAACAGAAGCGGACTTTTCGATACGATTCTGCCACTTTCGTATCTTGCCAAACGCAACAATTATTCGATTGGCGTGATGATGGTGGACATCGATCATTTCAAGGAAGTTAACGACACGCATGGCCATCAGGCAGGGGATCGGACTCTCAGGTTGGTTGCCCAGGTTATGAGATCCTGCGTGCGAAGTTCTGATATAGTGGGGAGATATGGAGGAGAGGAGTTCCTTGTATTTCTTTCCCCTGTCGATCCGGGTTTTCTCCGTGCTATTGCGGAAAAGGTCCGGTCCTGCATAGAGACTGAGAGCGCAAGAGATATTCCGGTTACGGCGAGTATAGGAGTTTCGCACGGCGCGATCGGGGGAGACGTCCGAAAGGATATTGAAGATTTCATCAGAAGGGCTGATTCAAACCTGTATGAAGCAAAGAACGCCGGCAGAAACAGGGTTGTCGTGCAGTGAGAGACGATCGGGATGAGATGGCGCTGACACGGTAGCAGCGCTGATGTATTTCGACTAGTGTGGAGGAGAAAGACGGGTTCTTCCCCCGCCTTCCTCCTCTTCAGATAAACAGCGCTATTTCTTTGTTTCTCCTGTCAGGGCGGACGGGAACACTTCTACCCCTGCATCCTTTGTGGCCTTTTCCATGAATTCATTTATCCTGGTTCGGGCCTTTTCCTGTGTGAGTTTCTGCTGAATCTTGCCGCTGACTTCATCGTATGGCTGCGTGTATGGCGCTTTCTTCTCCTCGACCTTTATGATGTGATAACCATAAGGGCTCTCCACAATTCCGCTGATCTCGCCCGGCTTCAGAGAAAAAGCTGCGTCCTCGAACGATTTGACCATACTGCCGCGGGGAAAGAACCCGAGGTCGCCTCCGGCAGCCTTTGTGGAAGGGTCTTCAGAGACTTCGGAGGCCACTTTGGCAAAATCCTCTCCGGCGTGTAATCTGCGGAGAACATCCTCTGCCTTCTGCTTTGCCTTCTTCTTGTCCTCTTCTGAGGCGTTCTGCTCCGTCCTTATGAGAATGTGCCGCGCTCTGACCGTTTCGGGCATTCCGAACTCCTGTTTATGAGCCTCGTAGTACTTCTTCTTCTCATCTTCCGGAATGACTATTTTGCCGGTAACCTCTCTCTTTATATACTCATTGGCAAGATAATTATCGGCATAGAAATCGAGCATTTCCTTTATATCGGGCTTCTTGTCAAAGCCTTCCTTCTTGGCCAGATCGGATACAACCATGCTCTGCACATACTGTCTGACGACAGCCTCTTTGAACTGCGGATTTGAGTTAATCATCTTCTGCTTCTCCGGATCCGCATAACCTATCACCCTGTCTATGTCGGCTAAGGTGATCGTCTTCTTTCCGACCTTTGCAACCACCTTCCCTTCTTCTGCAAATGATGTGCCTTGCAGACACAAAGCAAAAAGCAACAGACCGACAAAGATACTAAAGACACTGCGCATAGAATGACCTCCTAAAATAGTGGATTAGTTTTGATCTGCACCCCATTGTTTATAAAATAATACGCGGAGAGATATTTATCAACTGCCGAACCGGAAATTTATACAATCGCTGGAAGATCTCCGATGACGGACCCGGGACATATTCCATCGTCTATGCGTGATTACTCATCATAAGCTGTGAGGGGTGAGGCTTCAGGTAACTCTGATGTTTGAGATAATGGACGTCGAATTTATGGGCATAATGGTTTATGAGCGTTACAGGAACAATAAGAGGGATACGCCCCATGCGATAGTCCTCTATTGTCTCAAACAGTTCCGTCTTGTCGTCGCTGTCCAGCAGCCTCTTGAAATATCCTGCGGCATGCACGAGGACATCGGTATTCTTCCTGACCGTTGCAATATGTTGTAAGCCATCCGTCAGAACTCCAATATACTCCGCATACAGCCTGTCCAGGGAGTATCTCTTGCCTTCGGCAACAAGTTTCCCAAGGATGCTCAAATGCCTCCTGCTGTGGGACATAATGAGTAGTTTATGAGCCGTGTGAAAATCCACCAGATTCCCCAGAGTCTTCCTTCCGGCGGTCAGAAGCCTCCAGCGACTGAATGCAAATATCCGCTCCACGAAATTCTCTCTCATAGCCGGACTTTGGAGCCTGTCGTTGTCAATGACAGGTATCAGAGGAAACCGGCCTGCAAATGCCCTGCTGAAAAGTCCCGCGCCTTTTCCGGAAACCATGCCATCTTCAGTGTAGACATTCACACGTCCCGGACCGCAGCTCGGCGACCTGCTCTTGAGAATAAAGCCGCAGAGGTTAAGATCATCAAGTTCCCTCACTCTTACAGCGATCCATTTGGCCATCCCATGCGTGTGATCCAAGCGGGTCTTCTTTGTGATTAGTCTGGGGGAAGCCGGATCGCCCTCAAGACGCATGGCCTCCCTCGGAGTTGGAAGGCCATATTCGACCTCGGGGCAGACAGGGACCCAGGCAAAGTATTGGCCTAGGGTATCAGTTATGAAGCGATCCGATGCGTGGCCGCCGTCATAGCGGACTATTTCCCCAAGAAGGCATGAGCTAATTCCTATCACGATTTTTTCCATTGCTCTTCTGAAATTATACTAAAACCGGGTTCATAATTATGATACACTTTTAAGAAATGAGCACTAGAACACATCACTATCAGTGGTGCGATGTCCGGAACCAATGATAATAGCGGAAGACATCTTAATAAGATCAACGAAGGAAAAAGTGTGGGCCGCATTTACGGACCTGACCTGCTGGGTTGAATGGAATACTGTCCTGACGGGAGTATCCTCCGGGGAGAAGCGTCTGACGGAGGGAGAGTCATTGAAATGCACTCTTCGGCCTTTCTTCTTCCCTGTCAGTGTGGAACTTGTGATAGAGGAGATAGTCCCGCTGGAGAAAATAGTGTGGGTGACCAGGAAGATTGGTTTGAAAGCCAGACATGAATTCTTTTTTGAGCGGCGTGACAATGGTGTTCATGTGGCCAGCAGTGAGGTTTTCACAGGCCCATTGGCTGTGGGTTCCGGAATGCTTCTTCCCGTGAAGAGGATGAAGGCCCTCACAAAAGTCTTTCTGTCAGACCTGCAAAAGGCAGCGGAACGGTGAGAGTGCGATAATGAATAGAATTCGGCTAACCATCAGGGGTATTGTCCTTGAGGCTGACCTCTTCGACACGAAAACAGCCCGGGCTGTTTTTGGAGTCCTCCCCATTGAGGCGGCGCCTGAAGAATGGGGTGATGAGTTCTATTTCGAAATAGGCGTCGAGATGCCCCTTGATGAGACGGCTTCAACAAAGGTGAAGGTCGGAGATATAGGTTATTGGCCTCCGGGAAATTCTCTGGCCATATTTTTCGGCCCGACTCCCATCAGCAGAGGGGAAGATCCTGTGCCCGCGAGCGAAGTGAACATCGTGGGAAGGGTTGTGGGAGACGCAACTATCCTGAAGCGTGCAAGGGGTGCCGGGAAGATAAGGATCGAAGCGGCCTGAGTCATTTCGTGCTCAGCAAGGACGCTGCTTTTCTATCGACGAGAAAGATCACCCTGCCGTTGTTAGGACGCACCAGAGAGGCGGGCAGTGACAGATCCTGTTCTTCCAGGACTCTTTTCAATATAAGCGCCTTCTCTTCCCCGCTGACCAGAAAAAGGACGTTCCTGGCGTTGTTAATTACAGGAAGCGTAATCGTTACCCGCGAATGAAGAGGGGCGTTTGCAACGGCGGCCGCAAGATGAGACTGCTCTCCTAAGGCTTCATGCCCGGGGAAGAGAGAGGCTGTGTGGCCATCTTTGCCGATGCCGAGAATTATGAGATCGAACCGGGGCATTCTGTCATCTTTGATCCCGAAGAATTCTCTTATCTCACGTTCATACAGTACGGAAGAAACGGTGGGGGAGTCTGTTCCGACGTCGACAGGATGAATATTCCCCGCAGGGATGGGGACCTTTGAGAGCAGATTGTCATATATGTGGAGATAATTGCTGTCCTTGTGGCTGCGGGGAACAATGCGTTCGTCACCCCAGAAGAAATGGACCGCTCCCCAGGGAATCCTTGTCCGGTATGCGTCTGAACCCAGTATAGAATACAGGAGTTGCGGCGTGCTGCCGCCTGCCAGTGCGGCAGCAAATCGGCCGGTCTCCGAGATGCTCTCTTCCGACAAGCCGGCAAACATGGCGGCCGCGTAACGGCTGAGAGATTCCAGATCATCAAATTTGTAAACCGTATGATTTACGATACTCATACTAATGACTATACTAAAAAAATTGAATCCGGAAAACAGGGACGCCTGGCATCCTTATCAAATGGAGGCCGGAAGCGCGGGACAACTGCATAAGTTACTTGAAATATTTAATTTACAAATGGATTCATTTTTATTTATAATGATGCTGTACTTTTGAAGTGGTGGCAATCTCAGGTGCTTCAGAAGGTCCTGGGGTTTCTTATTATTGACAGAAACAGGAGATCGGGAATGGAAAAAAAGATTTATGTGGGCAACTTACCTTTTCAGGCAACTGAGGAAGATGTCAGAAAACTGTTTGCGGAAAACGGTGAAGTTGAATCGGTCAAGATAATAACTGATATCAATACCGGTGTGCCTAGAGGTTTCGGGTTCGTCGAGATGGCGACACCTGAAGATGCCCAGAAAGCGATACAAGCTCTCAACGGGAGTACTTTCATGGAAAGGAAACTGACTGTGAGTGAGGCAAAACCAAGACCGCAGAAGGAGAGGCGTGGCGGTCCGGCAGGCCGGCCAGGTGGAGGCGGAGGTTTTGGAAAGAAGAAGGATACTGGGAGAGGATGGAGATAGAAGAACTTGGAGATAAGAGTATTTGGAAACGATATAGAAAAAGCCTTAAAGACACTTAAGAATAAGCTCCAGAAGGAGGGCCTTTTCAGGGAGATAAAGAAGAGGAGTTATTTTGAGAAGCCTTCCACGAAGGAGAAGCGCAAACAGAGAGAAGCCCGCAAGAAGAGGATGAAGTCCTTCAGGACAAAGAGGAAAGAGTAGATATTAGCCGCGGCATTCCCGACGCGACTGTTTCTCACTGTGCCCACCACCCTCTGGCAGGCAAAACCTGATTATTTTATCTTATTGAGATTTCGCTGGTTTCTTTAGTGATAGCCTCCCCCCTGAGCAAGGGGGGAATGTCTCTATCCCGCCTCGACTTTCAAGCATCTCCTGCCGTATCATATTTAGTGCGTTGCGCGATTTTTCAGTGAGAGATTCGCGTCCCGCAGCGTAAAGTCCGGCTCTCATAATAAGGATTCGGTAGTCATGTCAAAAGAAGCAGAGATAAAGAGATTCGCTCAGACTACCCTTGGGTGCGGATGCCCTGAGGAAGTGTTCGAGATCATTGAATGCCGGTCGCGTGTCAGTGTTGACGGCATCCTGATCAGGGAACGAATCAATATCGGGAACAGACTCCTGATTTACGTGGTGGAAGTCGGCCGGTCGGATTCTGTCGAAAACGTGATCAGGGCGCTTGTTGACTCCGGAAGAAAAGAGCGGGATGCTTCGGGATTCAACAGGTTCAGGCTCGTTCTGGCCGCTGAGAATGTCGATATGGTACAAAGGGAAGCTGATGGCATTTTCCGGTCCGTCAATGATGATCAGAAAGTCCATTTGCACATAATCGGCATTGAAGATATACATTTCTGAAAACCGGGAAGGTTTTTTGTTAAGAGTTGATTGACTCATCAGTTGCAAGATTTGAAGGGCGGACAAACGGAAAGAGTTCTTTGCAGCGTTAAGGGTTAACTTACAAGAAAGGAGCGGGTCGACCAATGGCGGATGAACATTCTTTTGATGTGGTGAGCAAAGTGGATATGCAGGAGGTATCAAATGCGGTCCAGCAGGCAGTGAAGGAGATAGGGCAGAGATTTGATTTCAAGGGGAGCAAGACCAGCATCGAACTGGATAAGAATAAGTCTGAGATCACTCTTCTGACCGACGATGAATACAAACTGAAGAGTGTGGTTGAAATCCTCAGGAATAAGCTGGTGAAACGAAACGTTTCTCTGAAGACCCTGGTCTTCGGCAAGATTGAACAGGCTGCGGGCGACACGGTCAGGCAGGTTCTCACTCTTCAGCAGGGCATCTCGGCCGAAAGGGCAAAGGAGATAGTGAAAATCATCAAAGATACGAAGATGAAGATCCAGGCTGAAATACAGAAGGATCAGGTGCGTGTGAAGGCCAAGAAGATCGATGACCTGCAGGCAATCATAACGGTGCTGAAGGGCAAAGAGTTCGACTATCACATGGAGTTCATTAACTACAGATAGACACAAGCGGCGATATGCTTTTCAACCCTGACCCCCGTTTGTTCAGGCACCCTTGTCCTCGGTCAATTGCCATTCTGCATATCCCTGTTTTCTATCCCGGACTCTCCTGCCTGTCAGTCTCACCACCTGCAGGGAAGGATGTGTCTTAACGGTAACGTAGGCCCTTACAAGGCCGGCTATCGTGGCTTCCTGGAACGTGAGTTCTGTGCCGTCTTCAAGAACAATGCTCGTCCTGATATGTCTGTGGCCCTCCGGTATCTCCGCGATCAACTCTTTCACTGCCTCATTTGGTATTATCATGTAAAGACCTCCGGATGGAGTTATTTGTGTATTTAGTATATCATTCGGATATATAGGATTCTGTAGCTTGTGAGGGAGGCATGAAGAAACAGAAAGACCGCAGAAGGTGGCCCAGGGCAGTCCCCGAGACTCCAAAGGAAAAGATCGCTTATATAGCCGAGACTGACGGACAATCTCCCTCGATGGCAAGCGATGACTCGAATATATTTGTCCTGAACGTTTTGAATATGAGCAGAATGGGCCTGCTGCTTCATTCTCCCCTCGAATTCAAGGCCGGTTCCCAACTCGATATAAGGATCTGGAATCCTAACAGACAGGTGTGGATGACCGCGAACGGACGGGTCAGATGGTCTGATGGGCTTCCGTCCCGGGACGGGTCCTGTCTCCTCGGGGTTGAGTTTGACAAGAAGGGCCGGGAAGAAGATACATGTGCCGGCGCGACTTCTTCTCACGTAAGGAGGATGGCATCTTCAGATCTGGATTTTCTGCTCAACACGAAATTGCTCGATGCGATGCCGCGGAAATCTGTCTGTCCGCTGCTGAACAGCCTCACTTCCAGGCGTGTGAAGGCAGGGGAGAGGTTTATTACTCAGGGGAGCGAGGCCGACAACCTGTATATCATCCAGAAGGGGTCTTGCATAGTGAGCCTTGAAAAAGAGGGACAGGTGCATCAGGTCACCAGATTGAGACCCGGAGATATCGTGGGAGAGATGGCCGTGCTTACGGGTGAGCCCAGGAGCATGAATGTAGATGCCGAGACCGATATGGATTTGTGGTCTCTCGGCCGATCGGAATTTGATGCCCTGGCAAAGGATTTCCCGGACATCCGCATCTTCTTGACAGAGATAGTCACCCAGAGATTCGCCTCCTCGAGACTGACCTCGAACAGGACGATCGGAAAATACGTTATCAGGGATATTCTGGGGAAGGGCGGCTGGAGCATAGTATACAAGGGCGCTCACAGAACCCTGAACTTTCCGGTTGCGGTCAAGATGCTGAAACACAATATGGCCATGGACGCTGAGTTTATGGAGAAATTCCGCAACGAGGCGAAAACCATTGCAGGACTGAACCACCCGAACATTGTAAAGGTGTACGATATAGAAGAGACCTATCGCACAGTTTTTATCGTAATGGAATACCTTGAGGGGTTCACCCTCGAACATCTCCTCGAGAATATGCCGAAGCCCTCCACAAAGGATATCCTTGATATCATCCTGCAGATTTGTGCGGGACTCGCTTATGCCCACAAGCAGGGCATAGTTCATCAGGACATAAAACCCGGAAACATCTTTCTGCGCCCCGATGGCGGAGTGAAGATCGTCGACTTTGGTTTGGCATGTCCCAAAGGGGATACGGATTTCAATCTGCCGGGCACCATCTTCTATATGGCCCCGGAACAGATCGATGGAAAGCCGGTTGACGAGCGTACGGACATATATTCTCTCGGAATAATGATGTACGAGATGCTGGCCGGTAAGAGACCTTTCCCATCGGACGACCTCTCCAAGGTTATGGAATGGCATCTGAAGGAGGACATGCCTGACCCTCGCGAGGCGGTTCCCGATATGAAGGATGAACTTGTGAGGGCCATTATGAGAAGTTCGAAGAGAGATCCTGCCGGAAGATATCAGAATGTCTCCGATCTTGTGCACGAGCTTGAGCCCCTGGCAGAGCGTGTCGGGCTGACATGCTCGGACAGGATAAGGGAGGGAAGGAAGATGATGGGTTTGTTCCTTTTCTACCGGGACCAGGATTCGAATGTCCTCAATGGATTGATCGAGAGATTCAGTGGCGAGGTATCCGGGACCGGAGCGGTACTCAAGGTTACTCAGCTTGAAGATATCTGAGCATACATTCCATAATATTCGATATGTACACTGAATATTTCGGACTCAGGGAAATGCCGTTTTCGATCGCGCCGGATCCAGGGTACCTATACCTTGGTGAACAGCACAGGGAGGCATTGGCCCATCTTGTTTACGGAATCAACAGTGCTGGCGGGTTTGTCCTGCTTACCGGAGAGGTCGGCACCGGCAAAACGACCGTGTGCAGATGCCTGCTTGAGCAGCTTCCCGCAAATACCGATATCGCTTTCATCTATAATCCGAAACTGACCGTTGAGGAGCTGCTCGCCACTGTCTGTGACGAACTGCGCATACCGTATCCCGAGAAGACAAAGAGTATAAAAGTCTTTATAGATGCGATAAACGCATATCTGCTTGAGAACTTTTCCAAGGGCAGAAAGACGGTCATCATACTCGAGGAAGCACAGAACCTCAGCCCGGAAGTCCTTGAGGAAATCCGTCTCCTTACCAATCTTGAGACAAACCGCAACAAACTCCTCCAGGTCATCATGGTGGGGCAGCCGGAACTCAGGGAGATGCTCTCAAGACCTGAACTCAGGCAGCTGTCCCAGAGGATTACGGCGCGCTATCATCTCGAGCCCTTGCAGGAACAAGATGTGAGTTCTTATGTTAATCATCGCCTTGAAGTGGCGGGCGCAAGGAGAAGTCTCTTCCCGGAGTCTCTCATGCCGGCTATTCATACCCTGAGCAGGGGCGTACCGCGTTTGATAAACCTTATTTGCGACAGGGCTCTTCTCGGAACCTATGTACAGGGAAAAGACAGTGTCGATAGGAAGACCCTGCAGGTCGCGGCGAGAGAGGTGCTTGGGGAATCCAATGTCCCGGTCCGTAATATGAGGCCGCTGAAATGGCTGGCGGCGACGGTGCTTTTCATATCTCTCGGAGCAGCACTGGCAGCCTCTTATTACAATCAAAAATCACAGCCCGCGGCTGCATATCGGCCGGTTGTTTCGAAACCTGCGGTAGTGAAGACTGAGGCGGAGAAAGTGGGGAATCTCAAATGGCCCGAGTCGGTGCCCGTGGAGAAGAGCAGGGAAATGGCGTATGATGCCCTGTTTGGCGAGTGGAAACTTTCCTATGATAAAAAGAATCCGCAAACACCATGCGAACAGGCGGCTGCCAAAGGTCTCGGATGCATGGGCGGCAGCCTGAGTCTGGACAAAGTCATAAGATTTAACAGACCGGCGGTGATAAGACTCATGGACGAGAAGGGGCAGATTTACTTTGCGGCGCTGAAATCGGTGAATGGGACTCTTGCACGATGTTCTGTTGCGGGTGAAAACAGGACAGTGGATATTGGCGAGGTGAAGAGTCTTTGGTATGACGAATATTCCGTCTTCTGGCGAAAGCCTCCGGGTTACAGGGGTATTCTCCATCCCGGTGACCGCGGTCCGGTCGCTGACTGGCTCAATATGAAACTGGCTCCTTTGCAGGGTAGAAAGGCGCTCGATATCACGGGGCTTGGTTATAATCAGTCCCTTGTCAGGTGGGTAAAGGAATTCCAGCGGAATGAGGGCATTCCAGCCGTGGGGTCTGTTGGACCAAGGACAATAATCCACATCAACAATAAAGCCGGCAGTGATGAGCCGATGCTGACAAAGAAGGGTGAAGGTGCGTAGCCGTGTCCTATATTCTTGATGCCCTGAAGAAGTCTGAAAAAGAGAGACAGCGGGGTACTGTTCCCGATCTCCTCACCATGCAGGAAGTGATACTGCACAAAGAGAAGAGGCGAAAAGTGTGGCCATACGCCGTCGTTTTTGCTGTGGCCCTTTGCATATCCGTTTCGGCGTACTGGCTGACGCAAGGCAGGACAAAGCAGAAGACAGGCAACGTCAATGTTGCCACTGTACAGCAGCCTGTTGCGGAAGCTCCGAAATCGTTGCACGAAGAGCCAGCGAAGACCGGCGGTCTTCAGACGGATAGCCAAAAGACGCCGGGCCGGTCGGATGCGGCGCAGGGGCCGCTGAAGGCTCCGGCGGAGACG
>Ga0187785_10000913_pt1 | contig 10523 bp, 4 predicted proteins | sample 0815_BV2_4_20_MG_FD_132466 | JGI IMG/M metagenome (GOLD analysis project Ga0187785, IMG submission 132466) | Tropical peat soil microbial communities from peatlands in Department of Meta, Colombia - 0815_BV2_4_20_MG | ecosystem: Environmental > Terrestrial > Soil > Wetlands > Peat | place...
CAGACGATGGCGAGCGACGAGAAATCGTGCCAGGCCTCGGCGATCTCGTCGGCGGGCTCTCCGACGATCACTACGGGACTTGCTCCCCGGACGGTGACAACGCGCACCGCGCGGCCGACGAGGTGCGGTCTGACCATCCGCGCGAACCAAGTCGGCACATAGGGCTCGACGCCGGCCCCCTCCCCGTTCGCCGACCTCGGCGACACGAACGTGAGCTGACCGATCTCGTCCATCAACATGATGCGCACATGGCGCAGATGCTTGAGCTGAAGCGGCAGCTCCTCATTGAGCTGGTCAGCCTTGCCTTGGGCTTTCAGGTCCCTCACGGTTGCTTCGACGAAGCGCTGGGCGACCTCCAGAGAGGCCTCGATCTCGACCCTCGTCGCGGTACGCGTGTTCAGGATCGAGATGCCACCGGCGATGAGCGCGGCAAGAAGATTGATAGCTCCAATGGCGAGGAGAAGCTGGGTTCTGACCGGCCGGTCATACCAAAGTTTTTGCAACACGGCTCTCGAGTCTCCGGCGCGCTAACGCCCCCGCCTGAGAGCGCGAACGCGGCGCGGCCACAGGCACGATGAGGTTCCCTATTTCCTTAGAACATCCGTAGTCTTTCGTCTCCCGCCTCCGAATCTCCTTGTTTTTGAACGCCTGGGCTGGTCGCGACTCCCGGGAAAACCCACAGTGCATGTCGGAAGTGGCGAAACGCAATGGCAAGCCTGGCAATACGATTGCCAAACCTTCCCGATCACTATTGCGAGGCTACCTAGAGACGGAAGGGGCCGCCCGCTCTAGTTTCCGTCCGCCTGCTCCGGGCGATGCCTCACGAGGTCGCCCGGCCGGCTTCGGACGCAGGGATCTCGCCGGCGAAGACGTAGCTTTTTGGTCATCTCCTTCCAACCGAGCTGCGACTCTTCGCGATCCAGGCTTCGCCGTCGGGGGTTAGAGGGTGCGGCCCGACGCTGCACCCTCCAGCCTATCGAGAGACTTTCGGCACGTCACGCCCACGAGTCATATCGTCATTTTTGCAAATTGTTTGAACCTTGTTGGGGAAATAGCCGTCAAAGAAAAGATGTCGCCTTGCGCAGGAGATCATGGGGGCATACCAACTTGCCTCGTTGCCGGTCAGGTGGCGAAAAACTGCCCCGTAGTGACAAGAAGGCATAAATTCGCTTCCCGCCGTTTTCCTTGACGTGCCTGAAGACTTTCCAATCTGCCTGATCAGAACTTGGAACCCAAGGAGGCCCGAGGATGAAACTTTCCACCCCCACTTATTTGATGGTGCTTGCCGGCGCGAGCCTCATCGCCAGTGTTGCGCTCGCGGCGAACGTCGTTGTCCCCAAGGAGAAGTGCGCGGCGGCGTGGAAGATGGCCTCGCCGGGTGGCGATGCCATCGCCAGCGGCGCGGACGTGCCCGTCGTGCTCAATTTCACCATGGTGGATACGAGCAAGGACGGAAAAGTCGACGCTGACGAATTCAATAAGGCCTGCGCGGCGGGCCTCGTGCAAGCGGATGAAGCGACCGTCGCAAACATGAAGTAGCTGCCCGAAAGGGTGCCACGCAAAGGGCTGGGATCGCATGCGCGGTCCCGGCCCTTTCGTCATAATGGCGAGCTCCGTGGCGCCTTAGGCGGGCGAGCCCTGGGCCTGCGGCGATGGCTCAGTGCGCAAGGACAAGCCCTTCACTACGGCATAGAGCGCGGGGATCACGACAAGCGTGAGCACTGTCGACGATACCATGCCGCCGATCATCGGGACGGCGATGCGCTGCATCACCTCGGCGCCCGTGCCGTGCGTCCACATGATCGGCAGGAGGCCAGCCATGATGGCGGCAACGGTCATCATCTTTGGCCGCACCCGCTCGACGGCACCAGACACGATCGCGGCGTAGAGGTCGGAGCTGGTGAAGGAGCGCCCCTCACGCGCGCGTTGCTGTTTCAGCTCAGTCAGCGCGTTGTCGAGGTAAATCAGCATGACCACGCCCGTTTCCGCCGCGACACCAGCGAGCGCGATGAACCCCACGGCGACGGCGACGGAAAGATTGAACCCGAGCCACCACATCAGCCAAAGGCCGCCAACGAGTGCGAAGGGCACGGAGAGCATGACAATGAGCGTCTCGGTAATGCGCCGGAAGTTCAGGAAGAGCAGAAGAAAGATGATGAGCAAGGTCACGGGAACGACAATTTTGAGCCGCGCTTCGGCACGCTCCAGATATTCGAACTGACCGCTCCAGGTGGCGTAAGACCCGGGCGGGAACTGCACGCCAGCGGCTACCGCTTTTTGCGCATCGGCGACGTAGCCACCGATATCGCGGTCCCGCACATCGATATAAATATAGGTTGCGAGCTGTGCATTCTCGGTGCGGATGCTTGACGGACCTTGCGCCAGACTGACTTTGGCCACCTCGCCGAGGGGCACCGTACCGCCCTCCTTCAGCGGGATCAGGACTTGATTGGCGATGGCCTCGGGGTTGCTTCGGTAATCGCGCGGGTAACGAATGCTGACCGCGTAACGCTCTCGTCCCTCGACGGTCGTCGTTACCGGCTCGGCGCCGAGCGCCATGGCGATCACGTCCTGCACATCGCCGACCATGAGGCCATAGCGAGCGAGCTGCGCCCGGTCGGGATCGACGTTCACGTAGTAACCACCAAGTGTGCGCTCGGCAAAGGCGCTCGAGGTTCCCGGCACGTTGCGCAGCACGGCTTCGATCTCGCGCGCGACCTTGTCGATCTCGCCCAAGTCCTTGCCGAACACTTTGACGCCCACCGGCGTGCGGATGCCGGTCGACAGCATGTCGATGCGCGCCTTGATCGGCATCGTCCAGGCGTTGGAAACGCCCGGGAACTGAAGCGACTTGTCCATCTCGGCGGTCAACTTGTCGATGGTCATGCCGGGCCGCCATTGATCTTCGGGCTTCAGGTTGATCACCGTCTCGACCATCTCGGTCGGGGCCGGGTCGGTGGCGGTCGCGGCGCGTCCCGCCTTGCCCCACACCGACGCCACTTCGGGAAATGACTTGATGATCTTGTCTTGCGTCTGCAAAAGCTCGGCAGCCTTGGTGACGGAAATCCCCGGTAACGTGACGGGCATATAGAAGAGCGTCCCCTCGTTCAGCGTCGGCATGAACTCGCTGCCAAGCTTCGACGCCGGCCAGAAGCTCACCGCCAGCACGGCAACGGCGAGGAGGATCGTCAGGCCCTTGAATTCGAGGGCAACCCCGATCACCGGGCGATAGATTGCGATCAGGAACCGATTCACCGGGTTCTTGTGCTCGGGCATGATGCGCCCACGCACAAAGACCGTCATGAGCGCCGGCACCAGAAGGACCGAGAGCAGCGCTCCGGCAGCCATGGCGAAGGTCTTGGTGTAGGCGAGCGGCTTGAACAGCCGCCCCTCTTGCGCTTCCAGCGTGAAGATCGGCAGAAAGGAGACGGTGATGATAAGCAGGCTGAAGAAGAGAGCGGGACCGACCTCAATCGCGGCCTCGATCAGCACCTCGCTACGCGGCTTCTCCGGGGGCGCACGTTCAAGCCGCTTATGGGCATTCTCGATCATAACGATGGCGGCGTCGACCATGGCGCCGATGGCGATGGCGATTCCGCCAAGGCTCATGATGTTCGAGCTCAAGCCCAACAGCCACATGCAGATATAGGCGATCAGAACGCCAAGCGGCAGCGTGATGATCGCAACAAGCGCGCTGCGCGCGTGCAGCAGGAAAACGATGCAAACGAGGGCGACGATCGCGCTTTCCTCGAACAATGTCCGCTTCAGCGTATCGATGGCGCGATTGATCAGATCCGAGCGGTCATAGACCGGCTCGATGCTTACGCCCTTGGGAAGGCTCGGCGCGATTTCCGCCAACCGATCCTTCACGTGCCGGATAACCGACAGAGCATTCTCCCCGAAGCGCTGGAGTGCGATACCGGAGACCACCTCCCCTTCGCCGTTCATCTCGGTGATGCCACGCCGCTCGTCCGGCGTGAGCTCAACGCGCGCAACGTCCTTGAGCAGCACCGGCACGCCGCCGTCGTTCTTGACCACGATCTGCTCGAGGTCCCGAGGAGACTTGATATAGCCGCGCCCGCGAATGGCGAACTCGGTCTCGGAGACCTCGACGGTGCGACCGCCGACATCCATGTTGCTTTCGCGGATCACGTCGCGAATTCGCGCCAGTGGGATGCCCAGTGCCTGAAGCCGGCGGGGATCGACCACGACGCTGTACTGCTTGACGAAGCCGCCGACGCTGGCGATTTCAGCCACGCCTTCGGCCTTGGCTAGTCCGAATCTGACATACCAATCCTGAATGGTGCGAAGCTCGGCTAGGTTCTTCTGCGCTCCGCGTACCACGTATTGATAGACCCAGCCGACGCCAGTGGCGTCCGGTCCGAGCGTGGGGGTCACGCCCGCAGGCAGTCGTTGCGCCGCGGAGCTCAGATATTCGAGCACGCGAGAGCGCGCCCAGTAAATGTCCGTCCCATCCTCGAAGATCACGTAGACGAAAGAGACTCCAAAAAAGGAAAAGCCGCGCACCACCTTCGACCGCGGCACAGTCAGCATTGCCGTGCTCAGCGGATAGGTGACCTGATCTTCGACCACCTGGGGCGCTTGGCCCGGAAACTCGGTGTAGACTATGACCTGCACATCCGAGAGGTCGGGAATGGCGTCGAGCGGTACTTTCGAGACGGCATAGATGCCGGCGAGAGTGACAAAGACGGTGGCGAGGCCGACCAGGAAAACGTTGCGGGCAGACCAGCGGATGAGCGCAGCGATCATTGCGGCGCCTCCTGCTGTCCGAAGGACCGCAAGGCGGCCTTGAGGTTGCTTTCGGCGTCGATAAGGAAGTTGGCCGAGGTAACGACCTCCTCGCCGGGTTCGATGCCTTCGATGACCTCGGCATAACCCTCGCCGCGACGCCCAAGCTTCACCGCGCGGGGTTCGAACCGACCGTCGCCCTTGGCGACCAGCACGACTTGACGCGTGCCGCTGTCGATGATGGCACTGTCGGGAACCGCCGTGACTTTTGCGCCGGCGCCGTCCGTATGGAAGACCACGTCGGCATACATGCCCGTCTTCATTTGCCCGTCGGGGTTGGGCAGCTCGATGCGAACCGACAACGTGCGTGTCTCGGGCTTCATCATCTCCGGATAGATGAAGGTCACCACGCCGTCGTGCGGCTCGGTAGGAAACGCCCGCAACGTCACGGTGGCGTGCGTCCCCACTTCGATCTCGCCAATGTCGGCTTCGGCGACTTCGGCAACGACCCACATGCGAGAGTGGTCGGCGATGCGGAATAGCTCGTCGCCGGCCGCGACGCGTTGGCCCTCGATGACGTTCTTTTCGACGACGTCACCCGTTGCCGGCGAGACCCAATCGATCGTCCGGGGGTTGGTCATGGTCTTGGCCACCTCTTCGATGCGGACCTCAGGGACATCGAGATTGCGCAGCTTCTGCATGGCCCCTTCGAGATCGCCGGCTGCACCCCCCTGCTCCCTTCCGTGCGCGCGCATGGCCACCATGAGGTCCGCCTGAGCCAATTGGATTTGCGGGCTGTAGAAGCGGAACAACGACTCGCCCTTTGCGACGTGCTGTCCGGTCTTGTTGACGAAGAGTTGCTCGATGTAGCCGTCCGAGCGAACCGTGACGATGGTTAGCAGGGATTCGTCGTGTTGCACGGTGCCGACCCCACGCACGGCGCGGGAGATGGTTTTGGCTTCGACCTTTTCAGTCGTCACACCAATGCGCTGCACCTTGTCGAGGCTGACCCTGACGGTGCCGGGTTCGCCCTGCTCGTCGGCATAGACGGGGATGTAGTCCATCCCCATGGAATCCTTCTTCGGCGCCGGCGAGGTGTCGGGAAGTCCCATCGGATTGCGGTAATAGAGAATCTTGCGCTCGGTCTTAGCCGGCTCGGCCTTATCCTGCGCGGTTTGCTCGGCGGCCGCCGGGGCGGCGATCGGGTCGGAACGATGCGCGTACCAATAGCTGCCGGCGGCACCGGCGGCCACTCCGACACCCAAGATCATCAGACTGTTCAGACGGTTCATGGCGCGTCTCCGAATCCTCGTTGACGGATCTCTGCCGCGATGAGGCAAAGGATCAGCGCGTGTCAGGTAGCGCGAGCAAACGCTCACGCTCACGTGGCACGACTTCAGTCAGGATTTAGACGCGTGGAGGAGGTAAAGGCGGGTTGGACGACCGCGAGGTGGGAGCTTCTGATACAAACGCCGATTGCTCCGAGGCCGACGGCAGCGCAGGCGTCACCTCTGACGAAGTCAGGCTGGCTGCAAAGACGCCCGCGCATTTGAGAGCGCAGGAGGCGGACTTTCCACACTGGCCTTTTCCCGACTTGGCACAATCCTGCCCCTCCGGACAGCAGTCGGATTGAGCGGCGAGATGAGCGCCGCCCGGGGCAACGGCGCGAGCGCTCGCCCCCGCGACCGGTAGCAGGGCAACGGATAAGGCAACGAGGGCGACCAGAAGGGTACGGGCAATGTCCACGGCTTTTACGATTACAGCCTTGCTTTGCCCGCGGCAAGTGACGGAGCCGTGAAGGGCGGCTCCAGGCTTAATGGCCAGCGCCTTTAAAGGTCTGCGGAGCTTTCACGCGGCGCGCCTGCCGAAGGCGAGGATACCGGCGACCGGAACGACGAAGCCGATCGTCACCGCGGCGATGGTGAGAGGGGCGAGGTTGGCATAAGAGCCGCGACCGACCTCGAACAGCAGGTTGAGGTATTTGGTCTCGAGCTGTCCCGCCACCAGTGCGACGTTCATCCACGACGCCATCAGCGCGAACCATGTCGCCCGTTTCCCTGCCGGAGCATTGATGGCGACGAGAGTGAGCGCTGGGATCATCGAGAGCTCGGCGAAAGGCGAGGCCACGGTCGTGTCAACCAGCGCGATGGTGTGCGCGCCGAAACCAAACGTCTCTTTGGTCCAAAGATCGAGACGAAGCGCGAGGGCGATATTCGGCAGTGACAGGATGGTGCCGATGATCGTTACCCAGAGCAGAACCTTAGCAATCGGCGCGCGCGTGATGACGTCGGAAAAGAGCCACGCGCCGGCGAGGCTGAGCGCTGCGCCGATCTGAGCGAGCGTGCCGTAGAACGCCTCGTCGAAGCCAAGAACGTCGATGGTGAACCAGCGATAGCCCTCGCCTACGCCTGGCGTGGCCCGAAACAAGAAGATCACCAGCGCCGCATAGAAGATGCGCTTGCGGTGCACTTCGTCGACATCCTCGGCGACGCGATAGAGCATCGAGGCGATGACGCTGAGCGAGATGAGGAAGACGATCTCCTGGCCGAGCGGCACTCCACCGAGACCGATAGCCAGGACCGCGGCGCCGAACAGGAGACCGCCGCCGAGGATGCGCCAATCGATCGGCTTGGTCTCGGAGGCATCGAGGCGAACCAGCATAGCGCCGGTGAGCGAGGTCGCCGGCACCGCGAGCCCGAGCAGAAATACGGTCTGGTAGCTATAGATCTGCGCGAGCCAACCCGAGAGCCCGGCCACCGACAAAATCCCCGACCAGAGCGCAAGCCGCCCCAGCACTTGAACGAGACCGAGCTCGCGTTGGATCTCGGCTTCCGGTTTCGGCGTGCCATCGGGAAGCGTCCGTTCGACCACCTCGGTCGTCATCGCATCGGCGATGACGTCTTGCAGCACGACGCCGACGACGATGAGAAGCTGCGCCATCACGTAGAGCGCGTTCTTGCTCGCGAACGTGATCCAACCGCCGGCGGCGCCGGCGAGAATCACCATGCCCGAAGCGACGAGGCACGCGCCGATGAACACGTAAGCCCTGCGCTGGGAACCTAAGACCGGCACCGAGTCGGCGAGCTGCCCGAACACCATCTTGATGGTCCAGGGCAGCGTCAGCCACACCGCGATCGCGGCCAGCTCGGCGGGCGAAAGGGTAAGCGCCTCCTTGATCCAGAAGGCTTCGGCGATGGCAACAAGGCCGAGCGCGCCATAGGCGTAATAAATCATCAGCAGCGGCAGATAACGGAGCCGCATTGCCCTGATCGGCGTCAGAAAGGCACGCTTGAGCTTGTCGAGAAGCGAGCGCTGCGTCACGGCGCCGCCCGTTGATGAAACGGCGGTCATGGCGCTCTCCATAGCAGCTTTCACGCGGAACGGCGGCCCACGATCGCGCGGGCTCGAAGAGGAACTTTGCCATACGAAGAGGCAAGATTTTGCTCAAAGTCACGGCAGACGCGCTCCGTTGGCCGCGTGTCATGAAATCTTCACCTCAAGGCCCGTAAGGGAACGAAATCTCTGCGAACAAGGAGCATGACGACATGCTCGGACATTCCACATCGTCATGATGCAACCGCTGAAGTGATGCGACGAGAGAGAGCAGCAGGTGGAATGTCGTTCGCTCTCTCCCTATTTGGAAAAGAGCCCGCGCTGTGTCTTTGACCTAACCCGCTATGACCATTCGCAATCTCGAACATGCTCTCGCGCCTCGCTCGGTCGCGGTGATCGGCGCCTCGGCGGAGAAGGGCTCGGTCGGCAATGTGTTGACCGAGAATGTCCTCGGCGGCGGTTTCGCGGGCAAGGTGTTCCTCGTCAATCCGCATGACAAAGAGATTGCGGGGCATCCCTGCTTCGCCTCGGTCGCTGCGCTACCGGAGGCGCCGGAGCTCGCGGTGATCGCGACGCCGCCCAGGACCGTGTCGGATCTCGTCGCGGCGCTCGGCGCCAAGGGCACACGCGCGATCGTCACGATCACGGCGGGGCTCTCCGCCGAAGAGAAGCAGGCGATGCTCGATCACGCGCGCCCTTATTGTCTGCGCATCATCGGTCCGAACTGTCTCGGCATCGCCGTGCCGGGAATCGGGCTCAACGCGACATTCGGGCTTAGCCGCCCCCTCCCGGGAAAGCTCGCCTTCCTCTCGCAGTCGGGCGCGCTCATCACTGGAATTGTCGACTGGGCGATCGCCCAGGGGATCGGCTTCTCTCATGTCGTGTCGATGGGTGAGATGGCCGATGTCGATGTCGGCGACCTACTCGATTTCCTCGGCTCCGACGTCACCACGAGCGCCATCCTGCTTTATCTCGAGACCATCCCCGCGGCGCGGAAATTCATGTCGGCGGCGCGTTCGGCGGCCCGCGCCAAACCGGTGATCGTGATCAAGTCGGGCCGCTTCGCGGAATCGGCACGTGCGGCCTCGACCCATTCCGGTGCGCTCGCCGGCGGCGATGCCGCGGTCGGCGCCGCGTTCCGCCGCGCAGGGCTGGTGCGCGTCGAAGAGCTCGAGGAGCTGTTCGCCGCGGCGGAGACGCTCACCGATCTTAAGCCGGTCGCCGGCAACGAGCTCTTGATCTTGACCAATGGCGGCGGCGCCGGCGTGCTCGCGGTCGACGATCTGATCCAACACGGCGGTAAACTCGCGCCGGTGAGCCAAGATCTTATCGCCACTCTCGACAAGATACTTCCGGCCAACTGGTCGCGCGCGAACCCGATCGACATCATCGGCGACGCTTCGCCCGAACGTTACGCCGCTGCGCTTGAAGCGGTTCTTGCCAACAACGAGGCCGACGCGATCCTCATCATCAATTGCCCGACCGCGCTTGCTTCCTCGAGCAAGGCGGCGCGCGCCGTGATCGACACGATTGCAAAGGCCGCGAAGGTCAAGCGGCAGCCTCCGATCCTGACCAACTGGCTCGGCGAGGCAGCGGCGGAGGAGGCGCGGCGCGAGTTCCACAAGGCTTCGATCCCGAGCTACGCGTCGCCCAACGATTCCGTCAAAGGTTTTCTCTATCTTTGGCAATATACCAAGGCGCAGGAGGCGCTGATGCGTACGCCGCCGCGCGAGACCGAGCGCACGCGTGTGGCGGAGGAGGCGGCCCGCACGATCCTGCGCGCTTCGGCTTCTTCAGGCCGTTCACTTCTGACCGAGCCAGAGGCCAAGGCGGTGCTTTCCGCCTATGGCATTCCAACCGTTCCGACACGCGTCGCGGCTACGGCGAAGGATGTCGAGGACATCGCCAAGGGGCTGCTAGCGCAGTTTCCTTCGGTTGCGGTCAAGATTCTTTCAGAAGACATCTCGCACAAATCGGACATCGGCGGCGTGAGACTCAGCTTGCGCTCGGCAGACGAAGCGCGCCGCGTCGCCGAGCAGATGCAAGCGCGCGCGCATGAGCTTCGTCCCGAGGCGCGGCTGCAAGGATTCACCGTGCAGCCCATGGTGGCGCGATCCGGCTCGCACGAGCTTCTCATGGGCGTCTACGAGGATCGCCTGTTCGGTCCCATGATCTTGTTCGGCGCCGGCGGCACGGCGACCGAGATCATCCATGACACGGCCGTGGCGCTGCCCCCTCTCGATGCCGAGCTTGCCCGCGACCTCATGAGCCAGACGCGCATCTTCAAGCTGCTCGAAGGCTATCGCGGCCAGCCGTCCGCCGACCTGGCCGCGATCGGCGATGCGCTCACGCGGCTGTCGCAACTCGTGGTCGACTGCCCCGCCGTCAAGGAGCTCGACATCAATCCTCTGCTCGCCGACGAGACGGGAATCATAGCGCTC
>Ga0187785_10000914_pt1 | contig 10513 bp, 14 predicted proteins | sample 0815_BV2_4_20_MG_FD_132466 | JGI IMG/M metagenome (GOLD analysis project Ga0187785, IMG submission 132466) | Tropical peat soil microbial communities from peatlands in Department of Meta, Colombia - 0815_BV2_4_20_MG | ecosystem: Environmental > Terrestrial > Soil > Wetlands > Peat | place...
AAAAGAGCTGGATCCCCGCTTTCGCGGGGATGAGCGGCGTGTGGCGGGGTGACATCGCTCAATTGAATTTCAGGCCGGCTTCCTTCGCGATCTTGAGGTTGAGCGCTATTTCGCGGCGGATCATGGCGTCCATCTCGCTCGGCGTGAGCGGGCTAGGCTCGACGCCCTGCACGGTCAGTTTCTGCTGCACTTCCGGCAGCGCCAGCGCCTTTGTCGTTTCCGTATAAAGGCGCTCGACAATCGGTTGCGGTGTTTTCGCCGGCACCAGCATGCCGTTCCAGTAGTTGAAGTCGGAATCCTTGTAACCCGCCTCCAACGTGGTGGGGATATCAGGCAAGGCTGGCGAACGCTTGGCCGAGCTGACGGCGAGCGGGACCAACTGCTTGTTATGAATGAAAGGCAGCCCGGACGAAATTCCGATGAAGATGAAATCGACGCGGCCAGTCATCACCTCGGTGAGCGCCTCTGGTCCGCCACGGAACGGCACGTGCGTTACCTGCAACCCGGCGCTGACGATGAACCGCTCCGCCGCCCAATGGGTCGCGCTGCCGACGCCCGCCGAAGCGAAGCTCATGCCCCCGGATTTCGCCTTCGTGACCAGCTCCTGCACAGTCGCGATGCCCTTTGATGGCGCAACCAGCAGCACGTTCGGCACGTTGCCGAAGCAGGCGACGGCGGAAAAATCGTTCGCCGCATCATAGGGCAGATTCGGATAGGCGGCGGGTGCGCCGGAATGGGCGGCGGCATTGATCAGCAGCGTGTAACCGTCGGGCTCGGCCTTCGCCACCGCCGCCGAGCCGAGACTGCCGCCCGCGCCGCCACGGTTCTCCACCACGATGGTCTGACCGAGCTGGCGCGACACGGGGTCGAGCACAATGCGGCCGAGGATGTCGATGGTGCTGCCGGCCGAGAACGGGACGATGGCGCGGATCGTCTTTCCCGCTGGCCAGGCACTTTGCGCGAAAGCAGATCGGGAGAGCGCTGGTCCCGCAATCGCACCCGCAGAGAGCTTGAGGAAGTTGCGGCGGTTGTGCGTGGTCATCTTGTTTCCCCCGGTTGTGCGCGCCGTTGCGATGCGGCTGTTGCGCCGATGATGCCACGGATGGTGCGCAGGGGAAGGGGTTTTGAATATTTCCGCTCATGCCCGTCCCCGCCTGCGCGGGGACAGGCTCCAGCGGGCATCCAGCCTTAATGAAGAAGAACTGGATCCCCGCGTTCGCGGGGATGACCGGCGATGGCGTGGCGTCAACGCATCCGGACAAGCCCTTATCAGGACGCCTTTGCCTTGGGCTGTTTTGGCACCTCTCGGAGATGCCCGCGAATCGAAGGGTCGCCGAGGCCAAAGAGCTTCGCCAGCTCACTCATTCTTTTCTGATCTTCCGCCGACAAGTCGCCCCGCGCGATCATCACCTGCTTGATGAGGTCATAGGCCTTTTCACGGGTCTCGGTGTCAGGCGGAAGCATCGACGGAATTGCGGCGAGCGCGGCCTCCTCATCGATCAGGAGGATATAGAACTGCTCCCGCACAAGGGCCTTGAATTCCGCAACGGGCATGTCGCCGTGCGCCTCGCGGATGCGGCGGGCGAGCTCAAATCCCCGTTCATCGACGGCGGCGCGGTTCATCCCCGCATAAATCAGGCCGCGGACGATTGCAGCACGCAGGCCTCCGGCTGGAATGCGCGATCTGAGCTCGGAGATGCGTTTTTCCAGAAGCTCGCGATGCAGGGGATTCTTGGGCGCTTTTCGCAGGCGCTGCGTCGATGATGGATCCACTCCGACTGCGGCCTGGAGCGTCGGCGACCCGTAGACGGCCAGGAACGTTCGCTCCGCGAGCTTCTCGCTCGCTTCGCGCCATCCGTCGAGCATAGCCACCATCTGATCGGAGAATTTCTCCTGCAGGGCAATAAAGGGATTGTCTTTGGCCGCGATTTGCCGATTCTGGCGCACTTGTTCCGCGGCACGGGCAATTGGCGCCATTGCGGGATTCTGGTCGGAAAACAGTTCGTATTGCAGACGCAGCGGATGGAAATTCCGCATCCATTCCGCGACCGGGCTGCTCACCATCGCCCGCACCGCCGGCTGCAAAAAGGTGCGGTAGAGGGAAAGATTGATCTCCGAAACGCGTGCGGCCGTTGCGAAACGGCGCTCGTCCGCAATGTCGTTGCATCCCAGCGCGCGAATATCATCCAGAGTTCTCGCCTCGCAGCGCATGACCCAGTTTCCGCTCGCGAGATCCGGGTTCGCGGTATCAGCGGTCTTGCTTTCAAAAATCGCCTCGTAAAGACCGGGCGGGAGGGTGTCGATCAGGTCAATGTTGCTGGAGAATTCCCCGTGTTCCTTTTTGGCAACGCCGCCGGAAACGAAGATACCGAGATGACCGACCGTTTCGTGGATAGTATAGACGATTGTCTGTCCGCATGACCGGATGTCGTCGACAGTCTCGTATAAATCGAGAATCCAATCGAGCGCCTGTTGCGGCGGTGTGATGTTGTCGCCTTTCGAACAGAATACAACAATGGGTGATCGAATATTGCGCAGATCGATGGCGGTGCCATCCGACGTCTGGATGCGTCCCGCGGCGAGATTGTTCCCGACAAATAACTCATCGACGATGAACTGGATTTCCTCGGCATTCAGGTTGACGTGGCCACCCCACCACTTTTCGAAACCAAGGTAACGTGGGGCTTCCGTATCGATTTTCGAGTAGAGATTGTATTGCTTGGTCCACAGCGTGTTGGCAGGGTTCTGGTTCTCGAAATTCTGCACCAGCCAGGCGCCGTCGAACTTTCCGTGGCCGAGGTCGCTAACGAAAGCGGTCAGCCAGCTGCCGCCAAGCAGACCACCCGAATAGCGCATCGGGTTCTTGCCGTGCACGCCAGCCCAATATGACAGGGGCGATCCGGCAACGATGATTGGACCAAACAACTCCGGACGAAGAGCCGCCAGCATCATGATCGCCCAGCCTGCCTGGCAATTTCCGATGACACAGGGCTTGCCGCTGGCCTGGGGATGTGCGGCCGCCACCTTTTCGATGAAAATCGCTTCGGCGCGGGCTATGTCCTCGATGGTTTGTCCGGGGACAGGGTCCGGAAGGAATCCGACGAAATAGCAGGGGTGTCCAGCCTTGAAGGCCACGCCAATTTCGCTGTCGGCCTTGAAGCCGCCGATCCCGGGTCCATGTCCGGCCCGCGGGTCGACGACAATAAAGGGTCGCAGCTTCGGATTGATTTCGATGCCTGCCGGCGGAATGACGCGCACGAGGGCATAATTCACCGGCCGATCGAGCTTGCGCCCATCGACAACCAGTTCGACCTGATAATCGAGCACATTAGGAACGGTCTCAGCCAAGTGCTCGCGGTACTGATCTCCGCGCTGACGCATCACGTCCCAGAACAGGGCGCTACGTTGGGCAGCATCAATTGCGTACTCCATCGCTGGCGCAAAAAAGCCAAAAGGCGTGGGAGATGAGCGTGTTGGGAGAGATTCTTTCTGCACAGACGACATGCGTAGCGCTCCTTTAATCCCGCGACGACCCGCCGCAACCCCGCCACTGTCTCGTAGCGGTAAAAGAAAGCTATCCATTGATGCAAATCAATGAACGCAAAACTGTGATGACCAATCCTGACAACCAAAATTCGGCAAAATCAGAGAGGTATCGTGTTATGGCCAGCAAAGACACAGCAGCCGCCAAAACAGGCGCCGACATGCCTCCATTTCTCTTCAATTGGGGGCAGGAACGGGGTGAAGCAGTATTGAACCTGCAGAAGGCGATATTGCAATCTTATGAGCAGAGCAGTCGCGCTTGGCTTGAGCGCCTGCAATCCGAAGTATCCCTGTGGTCCGATCTGGCGAGCAAGTTGAGCAACACAAAGAGCGTCCCGGAAGCGATTGAAACCTGCACGAAATGCGCATCCAAGCGGATGCAAATGGCTGCCGACGATGGCCGCAGGCTCGTCGAAGATGCCCAACAGATCACCCAAAGAATTGCGCTGTCGTTGGGCAATGGATCATCCGGCGGCGGCACGTGAGTCAATTGGAAAAAATGCGACAGGAGGCGCCTATGGAACCGGCACATGAGGTGCAGGGCGCGAGCGTGACGCAACAGCCTCAGGACGTCGCCAGGTTAATCCGCAAGCTGCGCTGGATCGGGATGGAAGACGAGGCGCGCCGTCTGCAGACGGCGGCGTGCACGATTCCTCCGGAACTAAGAGGCACTGTGTCGGCCGGTCCGTTCAGCACGGACTGAACGGAAAATCGATGCCGAATTGAAGAATCGCATTGGGGAAGATCAAGAGAATAAATCTTCCACCTTGGCGGAAAGAAAATTGTTTCTCTGATCCCGCGCACATATCCCCAGACTCGTGAGCAAAGAAAGGTGCTGCAATGCTTCCCGCAGTGAAAGCCAAGCTTCTGGAAGGCAAGAAGGGACTGATCGTCGGGATTGCCAATGAAAATTCAATAGCGTGGGGATGTGCCAAGGCCTTTCGCGCGCTCGGCGCGGAGGTGGCCGTTACCTATGTGAACGACAAAGCCAGGAAGTATGTCGAGCCGCTCGCCCGCGAGATTGAAGCGCCGATTGTCATGCCGCTCGACGTCAACAAGCCCGGACAGATGGAAGCCGTCTTCGAACGGATCGGCAAGGAATGGGACAAGCTCGATTTCGTCGTCCATTCGATCGCGTTTTCGCCCAAGGAAGCTTTGCAGGGACGCGTCGTCGACGTGTCACGCGAAGGCTTCGCGACCACCATGGATGTGTCCTGCTGGACCTTCATTCGCATGGCCCATCTGGCGGAGCCATTGATGCGCAAGGGCGGGACGCTGTTCACGATGTCGTACTACGGCAGCCAGATGGTCGTTAAGAACTACAACATCATGGGTGTTGCCAAGGCCGCTCTGGAATGCGCGGTTCGTTATATCGCGGCAGAGCTCGGGCCGAAGGGCATTCGCGTCCATGCGATATCTCCCGGGCCGCTTGCGACGCGAGCTGCGTCGGGGATCCCTGAGTTCGATGCATTGCTCGACAAGGCGAAGGCGAAGGCGCCGGCGCGCAGCCTGGTCAGCATCGACGACGTCGGCATTGCCACCGCCTTTCTCGCACACGACGCTGCGCGCCTTATTACCGGTGAAACGCTCTACATTGATGGCGGCTACCACATCATCGACTAGCATCCGCCAAGCCTAAAAAGCCTGTTGCGCAACCCTTTGCCGCCGTGTCCTATTTCGCCGGTCGAAAACGGGGAGACAACGAATGCCGACCTTTACCTGGGATCACATTCATCTGCGCACGCCGGACCCTGAAGGCACAGCGCAATGGTTTGAACGCATGTTCGGCGCCGAAGTGATCCGCTCGATGCAACAAGGCAAGCCGCGCATCGATATCAAGCTAGGCGGCGCCATGATCTTTACCGCTCAGGTCAATCCGGGGGACGGCGTCAATCCGGCACCCGCGACCCCCTATCAAGGCCTCGACCATTTCGGGTTTGCAGTCTCGGGTATCGACGCAATAGCGGCGGATCTCAGGAAAAAAGGCGTTGAGTTCACCCAGGAACCGCATTCGCCGCGTCCCGGCATCAAAATCTGCTTTTTGCGCGGGCCGCAGGGCATATCGATCGAGCTGCTCGATCGAGATCCGAAATACTCCTGATATTTCTGACACGTACATGCCATTATTGTCTGGGACAAGCCGCCGGTGCCGGTTGCCTGTCAGGGCGGCTTGCACATAAAAGAAACACAGGCCGTGACGGCAGGAGGTTTCATGCGGGCGTTCGGACTGGCGGTTGTCGCGGCGGTGATCATGGCGGCGGCCGCGGCTGCCGATGAGAGGTTCGAGCGCAGTCTCGCAATGTTGGCACCCGCCGAACGGCTGGAGCAACTCTGCGATTTCACAGCTATGACACGTATTCGCGCCGACAAAAAAGAGTTCCGTCCCGACCGGGCGGTCGCCAACGCAATGGCAGAACCGCGCGCGACCGCCGACACGCTTGAAGTCACCGGGGGGGCCATTCGCAGCAAGAAAAAGTGGTACGCGCTAACCTATCGTTGCACAGCAACGCCCGATCATCTGAAGATCGTCACATTCAACTACGCTGTCGGCGAGGAAATTCCCGAAGCCAAGTGGGCATCGTTTGGCCTGTGGCAGTGACGTGACGCGCACCACTATTGATGTTGCACCATGACCTTGGTGCCGAGTGGGACACGCGAATAAAGATCGATCACGTCTTCATTGACCATCCGGAAGCAGCCCGATGACACCGCCTGCCCGATTGTCTCGGGTGCATTGGTGCCGTGGATGCGATAGACGGTCGCGCCGATATAAAGCGCGCGCGCGCCAAGCGGGTTGCCCGGGCCGCCGGCCATCCAGCGCGGCAGATAGGGCTGGCGCGCAATCATCTCCGGCGGCGGTGTCCAGTCCGGCCATTCCGCCTTCTTGCTGATGTTATGGACTCCGCCCCACTGGAAACCGTCGCGGCCGACGCCGACCCCGTAGCGCATTGCAACGCCGTTGCCCATGATCAGGTAGAGATAACGGTCGGCCGTATTCACAATGATGGTGCCGGCCGGCTGCTCGGTCCGGTAAGACACGGACTGGCGGCGCAGCTGGGCCGGCAGATCCCTGTCGCGCGCGGTGTGATCGATGCCGGGATCGACGTCTTCCATGGTCGGGTTTGACGACGGCATCAATGGCGCTGCGAGCGCCGGAACAGCCGGTCCCAATAACAATGCGAGAGCAAAAACGCGCAGCAGAAACATGTTTATTCCCTCGATAATGGGCTTCGCCGCCCTTCAGTGCCTGTCCTTGATTTGAGTCTGTGGCCGGTCGGACCCGCGTGCGGTCTCGGTATGCCAGCGGCCCTTTTCGTCTTCGTACTCGATGGTCTCCGTGTGGCCAGGCACCCGCTGTTCCTCGGCAGCCGCTTGCGCGGCGGCGAGTGCATCAGCATGAGTCGGGAAAGGTTCGGAAAAAACCCCGTCGACCTTGTACGCCCAGCCGCCATCGTGCTCGACAATCTCGTAGGTTACTTCTGCCATAGCTCACCCCGAATACCTGGAAGGTGTCCCGATAACGTAACGCTTTCGGGGATAGTTACGCCAGTCACAAGAAAGGTGGGTGGCAAAGGTTACCGCCCGTCCAGCCGCGTCTCATTACAACCAGATTTGTGGCTCTCTCAGGGCGTCAAAAAGCGAAATCCGAGCCGAGCCGTCGCGTAAGCGCTTTGCGGGTCTCCGGCAGCACCGATTTGGGTATGACGCGCGGAATAGTTGTTATTCATCGTTCCTGCATCTGGTGAAACGCCCATCTTCCACCGGGCGTAGCATTTTTGTCGATTTGCCCGGCGAACCGCTTGGCGACCTGCGCGAAGGGTGAATCCTATCTAGCTGCCAGCAAATACTGTGCGCCGGAATGCCTCGACCAGGACCACCAGCGCCAGCAAACCACCGGAAGCGAGCAGCGCATTGCGCGCGCGATGCATGCCCGCCGCGCTGCCGGACAAGCCTCCCTGCATTGCGACGAGCCCAAGTGGCAGAAAAGTGCAGCTCGCAAATATCGCTGCAACGATGTTGAAGGAGCTGCCATCATGAAGCAACGAAATCAGGCTTGCGACCCAGAGCGCGAGCATGATCGCGCCGGCGAGGATATAGCGCGTGCGCAATCTCAGGGTGACGGTTGCCGGCATCGGTTCCTTCACAATTTCAGATTCTACGTTGGCGTTTCAAACGATCAATGTATTCCTCAACCTCCGGCGGCAATGATTGCAAGCCGTACTGTGCTGCCGATGACAATACCGGCCGCCATTGCGACCCTTTCAGGAAGCCGGGCTCACGACCCGGCGGAATGACGCGGTCAAAAACGAGGACCAGCAACACGGCAAGAAGAATGATGCGGAAGGCTCCGAGCAGGGCACCGACGATGCGATCCGGAATGCTGATATTAGGTCCGACCATTTCACTCACCGCCAACCGCAACAACGCGCTGATTGCTGCGCCAGCCGCAACGAACACGGCAACAAACACGAGCCAGGTTTGCGGGGTTGGCATTTTCAGATAGGTCGTGAGGAGAGGCGTCATACGCGGCGCTGCTGCCACCGCCACGCCCATCCCTGTCAGATAGCCGAAGATTGTCGCCAGGCTGCGCAGAAAGCCGGTCATGAACCCCATGACGACGGCAACAAACAGGCAGACATAAATGGCGAGATCGAACGGATTGGTCGAGAAGAAGCCGGTCATCGGAAAATGGTCTGGCGATTGCCGCCGCAGGCTGACTTGAGACTCCCCACGATAATCGAAAACGCCGCTAACAACGAGATGCTGCGCGGTCTGTGTCCACTGTTCCCCTGTGCGGCGCAGCACTCGGCGGATTTTGGCTTGCTGTCCCGGCGGTAACAGGTCGCCGCACCTCAAATGATCACGCGCGTCCAGTCTTCCTGGAGAAAAGCCCTGGATCCCCGCCGGAGTTTATCATCGGGCCGCGCTGCGCGCGGACCCGTTGGCGGGGATGACCGGGTGCGTGGTGGCTCGTCGCTGTCATTGCCGGGCTGGACCCGGCGATCCGTGAGGCTGCTCAGCAAAAATAAGTGGTAACGCTTTATACGTTGCAACTCATCATGGATGCGCGGAAGCGGGCAGCAAATCGTCTTCACGAAGGATGGGTACTAGCCTGCATGCGGATTTTGATTGCCGCCGAAAAATTGGCGCAGGCCGGTTGCGGCTGCGACCATGGATACCGTCGCTGCGATTGTGCCGGCACCGAGGACGATTCGGCACAGCGCGGCTTTCGCCGCGGTCGTGCCGGCGATGGTCGACGACGCCACGAGATAGGCAATGCTGCCGGAAATCGTCATGCGATTCACCTGTGCAAGGAGGAAAGTGTCGGTTGAAGTCGCTTCTATAGTCGCGTGATGCATACGTTGCGTCATCCGAACGGATGAATGCGAAGGTCAGCGAGTAAAATATTGGTGTGCCGTAGCCGGCGGGCTTTCAGCCTGGCCAGCCGTGGCCCTCGAGGGACCGAATAAGGAGCCGATGCATCTATGGGTATCAACTACACGGGACAAGAACGTGTGTGGGGCATTTTGTACGCCCGGCTCGAGAAAATATTGAGGCAGTTCGGCAAGCCGGACTATCTTTTCCGCGCAGACTACTGGCTCCTTGAGGACAATTGGGGAACCAAGCAGCACAAGCTGTACGTAACCAACCTGGACATGCTTGCACCTCGGGTGGTGAAACTGCTGCAAGCAGCGTCGCTGGAATTCCCCGATTGGGAAATAGTTGTTGCGGTTGCGATCGAGGGTCTGGGTGAGTCATGGCCACAGATGGGATTGACCATTCGCGCGCACGAAATCATCGATGATCTGCAGCGCCAGTTTCTTCCGAAATCGTTTCAGGGAATTTTCTACGGCGCGCATAGCTGAGCGGGGGCGACATCCGGTCTTGCCGCCAGTTCTCCGTTGCCATGTCCCGCCAAGGCGGGACATCCAGCTTTTTTAAGTCTTCTGACTCATCCGCTCATGCCCGCGAAAGCGGGCATCCAGTTCTTGTGAAAGAACTGCTGGATCCCCGCCTTCGCGGGGATGACCGGGGAAATAATATTGCCGCTCTCACGCCCGTTCCACCCGCGCCGCGTAACAGCCGGGTGCGGCAAAATGGACGTGCAGATACCGCGTGCGTGATTCGGCGAACTGGCGCTTGATCGCCTCTTCCAGCCAGATGCCCTCGATCAATTCCCAGCCGGTCATCATTCCCTTGTCGTCGAACCCGCGCACGGCGAGGGTGCGCCTGCGCAACTGGTCGGGAACGGCGTCGACAGCGTCGAATGTCTTTTCGCCTTCGCGCACGTAGATCGCAAAACGCATCCGGTAGGGCGACTCGACGGCGTGGTGCTCGTAGTTGACCAGGATGACTTCATCCCCCGGCGTCGCATCGGTGAGACTGACGCGGCAAGGGGAGGGGCCGTCCGCGATTTTCCTGATCGCGCCTTGCGCCGCCAGTTCTGCGTCCGGGAGCGCGAAAAGGTGCGAGAATTGTCCGGCATCGAGGCCGCGAATACGGAAGCTCATCATGTCCTCCACTATGTGCGAACGACAATGGGGATTGCGGACGCCCCTCGACACCCGATTTACCCACCCGGTTTCTGGGAGCCTGTGTCCCCGGCGCGGCGCATCATGAAATGGTGCGCCGCAGACCCGGGACCGTAATAAACTCCGAATGCGCGACGGTCCCGGATCTGCGGTGCACCGCCATAAGCGCGTTTACGCGCGTCTTTGACGCGCTATGGCGCTGCACCGCGTCCGGGACACGAGATGGCCGAGGGGAGAACCACTCGCACCGGTCATCCCCGCGAAGGCGGGGATCCAGCGCTGGATTCCCGCTTGCGCGGGAATGAGCGGGAATAAAGGGGATGACCGAAGTAAATTACCGCGTCCGGGACACAATCCGGTTGGCCTGTCGCGCGACCGCCGCTCAGATCGTCCGGTAGCCGCCGTCCGCCATCACGATTGAACCGGTGACATAGGCC
>Ga0187785_10000915_pt1 | contig 10509 bp, 9 predicted proteins | sample 0815_BV2_4_20_MG_FD_132466 | JGI IMG/M metagenome (GOLD analysis project Ga0187785, IMG submission 132466) | Tropical peat soil microbial communities from peatlands in Department of Meta, Colombia - 0815_BV2_4_20_MG | ecosystem: Environmental > Terrestrial > Soil > Wetlands > Peat | place...
ATCATGAGGGAAGGTGTTATGCACGAGGAGGTCGAGAATTTTATGGGGGGCGGAAGGAAGGTAGGTAGATAATATCGGTAAACGAAATCCATGTTAAGGCAGAAGCAAAGAGCATCCAGCAAGCGTATGTAGGATAGCTGGTGAGGGAAATGGTACAGGGCATAACGGCTGAAGAACTGAGATCATATGAGACGGCGGGGGAGATCGTAAAAGCCGCCAAGCGCAATGCTGCGGGGAAAATACGGCCTGGCCTGAGGCTCGTTGATCTTGCCATAGACATCGAGCGGGAGATCATCGATGCTGGAGCAGGACTGGCGTTCCCGTGCAACATCTCGATCAACTCGATCGCATCCCACTATACACCAGCCGCAGATAATAGTGAAGTGTTCAGGCAGAGCGACGTTATCAAAGTAGATGTCGGCGCGATCGTTGACGGGTTTATCGCCGACTCTGCCTTCACGATTGAAGTGGAAAGCGACAAGCACCAGGACTTGATCATGGCTACGGAGAATGTACTGGAAATAGCCATCAACACAGTCCGTCCCGGAGCCTACACCTCGGAGGTGGGGAGGGCTATCGAAGAGTCGGCGGCAGCCAGGGGATATCATGTGCTGAAGGACCTGTATGGACATAACATGGGAAGGAACTGTCTGCACGGCGGCCTCACAATCCCCGGATACGACGATAGGTCGCGTCACAAGATCCGGGAAGGCGATGTCCTGGCTATCGAACCGTTCCTGACTCCAGGTATCGGCGAGATCACCCGAGCGCCTGGAGGTAACATTTACATGGTTATCCGGCGTGAGTCCATATATGCCCGGGGAGAGAAGGGGAAAAAGCTTCTGACACGGATCTGCAGGGAATATGGCGGCTTTCCTTTCGCCCGGCGGTGGCTGGGAGATGAAAGCAAATGGCTGGACGAGCTGATCGAATCTGCAGCCGTCATGGAGTATCCCATGCTCATCGAGAAAGATGGGGCGCCGGTAGCCCAAGCAGAGCACACGGTGATCGTGGAGCATAACGGCTGCAGGATCATCACCTAATCACATTAATAGAGGACGGTAAACGGATGAGACCAAGGTTACGAGATTTCATCGAGACTAAGGAAGGTTGGATCTTTTCAGTCGTCGACTACAACAATCAGGACGGAGTACATTGCCTGCTCAGATACCTGCCGGACCAAGAGGGAGAACGGAATCGAGACGGGGTAAAGTATAGGAAAATGGGCTTCGACGAGGCGTATGCGTTTATCAGAAAGGAACGCCCCGGCTGGATCGTGGGCGCCATGGTCGTGCCATATGAATCGGTGTACAGGCATTACCAGCCGCACGAAGGGCTCATGGAGATCGTCAGATCAGACGCCCGGATAAAAAAGATGGTTGACGCGCTTGATGACATCGACCTTTGCGATATGGGGATCACCGGATCGAAGTTGGTGGGTCTGGGAGCCGAAACTTCCGACGTCGACTTTATAGTATACGGTAGCAGCTGGTACAGAGCTCGAGACCAGCTGCGAAAGGCCATTGAGGACGGCCGCATCGAAGGCATTGATGAGGCGGGCTGGAAGAAAATCTACGCCAAGCGCAAGCCGGAGCTTTCGTTCGACGAGTTTTACCTACACGAGCGCCGAAAAGGTAACCGCTGTATACTAGACGGAGCCTTAACCGATCTCCTATTTGTACGAGAGTACGACCAGATTGGCCCGACAATCTGCATCGGCCAGGATCGGGGCATGAAGACTATCACTGCAACCGTTACGGATACGGAGTTCGCCTTTGATAGCCCAGCGATCTATGAGGTGTCCCATCCAGAAATATCCGCAATACTATCCTATACACACACGTATGCAGGGCAGGCGCTGAAAGACGAGGTCATCGAAGCCAGGGGCCGGATCGAGGAGTCCGAAACCGGTAGGGTGCTTGTCGTGGGGACGTCGAGAGAGCCGAAAGGGGAGTGGATCAAATCAATTTCCTTGCTGGAAGAATCCCGATGACATTTTTACCATTGAGCCAAATAAGATTATACGCGAGTTATTGAAAATAAAGACGAGGAGCTACCTATCCCCGCCCTAAAGAGCGGGGTCTCCCGCCCCTTCACACTCCCGTTCAGATAAATGTGTTTTGGGTTTCCGACATCCTCTGAGCTCTATTTGCCCTCGTCCCACCTACTTCCGAGTCAGAAGTGATTGACCGCACGGCCCGATAAGCGGTCTGAACGAGCGTCGCCCGGGAAATCTCGAGATCACTATGATGGAGTACAAGGGGAAACTGAGATCCGAAAAGCAGACATGTGTGATGCGCTTTCTATCCGGCGGCGAATCGAGGAAAGCCGGACTGCGACACTCGATGTCAGGGTGCTGGGGTGGTGTGCGTATAACAGCTCCTGTGCTTTCCGGGTTTCGTTCCTAGATTAACATGTTTGGAAGGCACGGTCGCAAGGGATATTATCAATACCCATCGCTACACAACCAATAAATAATCAGGAAAGCATAATTGTACTGTGATGGTTATGGACAGCTGGATAGGCTGGTTAATGCTGGCGGTCGGCGCACTGCTCTTGGTCGCTGAAGTTTTGATACCGGGGTTTTTTGTTGCGGTCCCGGGAACGATACTGGTGATCATGGGAGTTTTGGTGATCGTCGCGCCAGACCTGCTCACGTTCCCGTGGGGCTTGATCATACTGGCGGTGGCCACGATCGGAGTTAGCGCGGCAACCATTATAGTTTATAGCCGGCTCGCGCCTGGCCATAAGCCCATATCGATCAATATCGATACGCTGGCGGGTAAAAAGGGCGAAGTGATCAAGGAGGTCCTGCCCGGCAACATCGACGGCAAGGTCAAAATCGACGAGCAGATCTGGAGCGCCACATCCAGCGATAGGATCGGAGTAGGACAGAAGATAGTAGTATCGTACGCACAGGGAGTACATGTGTTTGTATGTAGAGATACAGGAGTTATGGAGGGAGGAGAATGCAAGAGGTAGCTACAGCTGGAGCAATTGGCGGTATGGTGCTCTGCATCAGCATCATCGTCATCGCCGCGATCGTATTTATACTAATTTCGGGCGTACGGATTATCCAACCGTATCAACAGGGCCTGCAGATCAGACTGGGCCAGTACAGAGGACGGCTGGATCCGGGCTTCAGATGGATCGTGCCACTGGTCACGGACGTGATCAAGCTGGACCTGAGGACGCAAGTCCTCGAGATTCCTAAGCAGGAGGTGATCACCAAGGACAACTCGCCCACCAACGTGGACGCGATCATTTACATCAAGGTGATCGACCCGGAGAAGGCCTACTTCCAGGTCACTAACTATCATATGGCCACCGTTGCGCTGGCGCAAACCACGCTGAGGAGCGTCATCGGCGACATGGAACTGGATGAGGTTCTGTATAACCGGGATATGATCAACAGCCGGCTCAGGGATATCTTGGATAAGGCGACCGACGCCTGGGGCGTCCGAGTGGAGGCCGTGGAGATCAGGGAGGTCGATCCGGTCGGCCCGGTCAAGGCAGCCATGGAAGAGCAGACATCCGCCGAGCGGCGCCGTCGTGCCGCCATCCTGCTGGCCGACGGTAACAAGCGGTCGGCCATCCTGGAGGCGGAGGGCGCTAAGCAGTCGATGATCCTGCGGGCTGAAGGCAATCGGCAATCGAAGATCCTGGAGGCCGAAGGCACCAGGGTATCCCGTATCCTGGAAATGCAGGGCCAGGCCCAGGCGCTCAGGCTGATGGCGTTGGGCTCCGCCCCCCTGGACAAGAAGGCGCTGACCGTGCTCTCCCTGGACACGCTGGCCAAGATGTCCAACGGGCAAGCCACCAAGATCATCTTCCCGTTCGAGATCTCCAAGGTCATCGAGCAGTCCGCCAAGTATCTCGGCGCCACCGAAGAGAACGTGAGCGAACTTGGAAAGCCGACCGACGTCGATGCTCTCGTGGGCAAGCCTGACGATGTGCTGGGCAAGATCCCCAACCCTGACGAGCTCCGTTCGGAGGTCGAGAACATCGAAATCCAGCTCAAGAAGGACCTGGAGGATACCGCCGGCCAGACGAAGGACATGAAGAAAAAGCTGGAAAAGTCCGAGCATTCTGCGGATATGAAGAAAAATATAGATAGGCCGGATGTGTCATCGAGCGGCGATGTCGAGAAATAGATAGGCGGCCCTTAACCGCCTTCTACTCTTTTTACCCGAACGTATTTTCAGCAGGTCAGAGTTTTCACCCCGCACATGATATAATCAACAATATGTACGAGCGCGCATCGGTGGTTGTAGACGCCATAGCACCCGATTTTACCCTGAAGGACGAGGACGGGAGAAATATCCCTCTAAACGATTTCCGAAAAGGGAAAAAGCTGATCCTCGCCTTCATCAGGGGCGTTGACGACTCTAAAACCAGAAAGCTGCTCGACTACCTGAAGGACGACTGCGAGCGCTTCAAATACCATGGCGCCGAGGTGCTCGCCATATCGTACGGGAGTGTAGACTTCAACAAGACGCTTCACAGGACGCTCAGGCTGCCCTTCCATATACTGAGCGACCCGGACTGCCGGACTATCAAGTTGTACGGCCTTTACAACCAGTACGATAAACTGATCGGCCCTGCGATATTCGTGCTGAATCAGGCGGGGACGGTGATGTTCATGTACTTGGGAAAGAACCCGGAGGATATGGTGGAGAACGAGGAGATCATCAGGGTTCTGGAAGGCGACACCCAGGCTCGACCGGAGTGGCCACGTCAGGGCTGAGGACATGAAAAATCAGCTCTGGCATTCTGCCAGGAGTTCTGTCGCAAACTGTCTGGCTTTGCCCAGATCGGCCGCGTCGGGCTTACCCTTGTTGAGGCCTCCGAGCAGTCTTTCAGGCCCGTGAGTGTTTAAGCCCTTGCAGTTAAAGTCACCTAGGATACGCAGACCTTTCGCTGTCAGTAAATCTTTTAGCTGTTTGTGCTTTTTACTCTGTCCCCAAGGCGCCCCCGACGTCGAGAAGATGAAAGCCGCCTTGTTCAGAAAGGGCATATCCCGGGCCAGCCCGAGCAGGTTTTGGTGGAGGTTCCCGTTATAAAGCCCCGATCCAAATCCGATGAGATCGTACTCGTCCAGTTTGACGGGGTAGACCTCTACCGGCCTCTTAACTTCCGCGCCGAGCACTTCGGACATGACTTCGGCTACTTTCCTCGTGTTTCCGTGGTGTATCGATTCATATATGATCAAAGTCTTCATGGTATGGTCTCTCTCCTTTTGGCGTTGCCTGCCGATCGAACGATAGCAGCCTGATCATCATGTCAAGGGAATACCGCGCAAAGGCCTCCTGGGAGAGGTTGTTCCGCTTGAACGCCTCTTTCGGCCCCGGCGCCAGGCAGACGACGTTTTGCATGGATATTATCAGGAACAGCGTAGTTTGCAGGGGATCGATGTCCCCGCGCAGGCTGCCGTCCGCCATACCCTCAGAGATACAGCGGCAGACGATGCCCCGCACGTTCTCCCCCACCAGCTCGTTCAGTTGGATCATGCTCTCGTCATCTTCCGGAAAAGAGTATGACTGCAGCTCCATGAAGGCCCTGAACTGGCCAGGGTAAGTCCTGTAGAACTCCATGTAGGCAGCTCCGACGGCCTGCAGCTTCGCCCGCCCGTTCCCGCCGTCAGAGACGGCTTTCCTGAACAGTCCGTTGAGCACGCGGACGCCTTCCAGGACGACGGCGCAGAAGAGGGCGTCTTTGTTCTTGAAGTACAGATAAAGCGCGCCGGTCGACAATTCCGTTGCCAGAGCTACGTCTTCCATGGCTACGCCTCCGTATCCCCGGTTAAAAAAGAGATCTCCGGCCGCCTGGATGATTTCCTCCCGGCGGCGTCCTTTTTCCCGGATCCTGCGTTTCGCCGTGTGCATAGAATCACCAGATAACTAAACTAAGTTCACTAAGTGAATAATGTTTATTTACCCATTTATAGTTTGCGTTCCAAGCGACAAATACGCATGTTACTCGGAAAATTCTAAAGTTTTATAGTCCCACAATTTGATTATTAGCCGATAGATATGCTGACATTAGGGCTGTATAACACCTACGACCGGATCAAAGTGGTGGAGGCACACTACCGGGGCATCGCCAGAGGCGCCCCGATCGCCTATGCGTTCGGCTTCAACCTAGCGCTGGTAGGGTTTCCATACGACTTCGAAAAGCAGGAACTGGTCGACTTTGTCAGGGATAACACGACCATCGGGGAGTCTGGCGCGTACCTGCAGAAACTCCACAACGAGAAGCGCCTATACATGATGGACATACCACAGAAAGGATTTCCCGCCCAGTTCGGCTCACTAGTGATCACATCCAGCCACCCGGATAAGAAAAAGGCCGTAACATCGATGGATGTGGCCGGAATGATGGTAAAAAACAAGCCCCTGTTTATCCTGATCGGTCTCGGCAGAAAGGGACTGCCGAAGGGGTACTTCGAGATGGCCCCCCACCATCTGGACATTACGGATGGCAAGGGCATTTCGCTGGAGACCTGCACGGCGATCGGCACAGTTGCGGCGAGGCTCTATACAATGGCTGAACTGCTGCAACAACAAAAACCCGTTATTTTTCACGACAATTTTAATCCCTGAAAGGTCATTATGCACATAATAAGGGCCAAACGGTTTTTACGATCTATAATACCCTAATCGATAAAATATGTCTTTTCTATGTTTTCAATCTATTCGTAATGTTTGGAATAGGTCAAACAGACCAAATGTTTGAAATAATTAGAACATGGTCCAGGATAGATAGTCCCGAACCTTTAGCTTCTGAAGATTTCGACATTGCTGGTAGAGATCAGGACGCTAAGTGTCGACATCGGCGAAGAGATCTTCCGTGGCTATATTCAACGAACGTTGTCTGACCGCTACAGTATCGCGCTTGCATTGCCGGTCGCTGCCACAATGTTCGCCATGGTACATACCCACCATATTATCAGGAGCGATCAAAATCCATTACCAACAGTAAACATATTCGTTACCACGTTGATGCTAGGGTATCTGTATCATAAAACAGGATCGCTCTGAGTTTGCATAGGTTGACATTTCACGACCGACTTCCTTAGCACGCAATTTCACGGGTGTTCAGTTAGGTTATCTATGGGTCCATCAGCCTCTTTCTGTTCTCATTTCAATTTGAATTCCGCAACACGCCCTTTATTGGAGCTACAATCCCCTAAAAATGAAAAGTTAAGGTTAAAAATAGGCGTAAATTTTCCATTAAAATTAAGGGCCGACGAAAGGATTCGAACCCTTAGTCTGTCGATTACGAATCGTGACGCCGTCTAATTAAGGACAATGGAAAATTTTGGATTGAGTCAAACTATGGACAGGACAAAACAGATCAAAGACAGCTTTGCCATAAGTCAAGATCGTCTGATGGATGTCAACTAAGTAATCTATATAGAAAATATTTAAGTCCTAAAATCCAACAAGGTAATCGTTAGATGGAGTGTTGTAATGATCTGGTCTCTATTTTTACCAGCTTTTCTGGCGTCCATTGTCGAATTCGTCGAAGCCCTGACCATTATACTCGCTATTGGTACTTCAATCAACTGGAAGAGCAGCCTGTGGGGCGCTGTCGCCGGATTCGCCACATTGGCGGTGCTTGTGGCTGTGTTTGGCAGCGCAGTCGTCCTGTTTATCCCCATCGATATCCTGCGTATCGTAATCGGAGTCATCCTAGTACTTTTCGGCCTCCAGTGGCTGGAAAAGGCAATCTTTCGTTATACAGGGCTCAAGGCCAAGCACGATGAAGCCAAAATATACGAGACACGCAGACAGGAGTTTGATTCAATGCGTGAAGATCGCTCCAAATTCAGCAAATTCGGTTTTCTGACCTCCTTCAAAAGCGTGTTTCTTGAGGGATTGGAAGTCGCAGTGATCGTCATCACTTTCGGCACGACCGGCGATGCGAATCGATTTCAGGGGATCTGGACCGCCAGTATCGCCGCCCTTACAGCACTCATCATCGTGATAGCTCTGGGCGTACTGGTACGCAAGCCACTTACTAATGTCCCAGAAAATACATTCAAGTTTTTGGTAGGCATCATGCTTGTGACATTTGGCACGTTCTGGAGCGGAGAGGGGTTCGGCATCGAATGGCCGCTTTCCGATCTGACCCTCGTCGCGCTCGGTGCATTCTATCTGCTGTTATGCCTGCTGTTAATCGGCTGGATAAGCCAGCGCACGATAAACCCGAATATAAAGGTGCGAGACCCGCAAAAGTACCCGGTCCCGCTCCGCATCCTGTCGGAGTTTTTCGATTTTTTCTGCGGGGATTGGACGGTCTTTTGGGGCATTACAATTACGATAGCCGCAGTGCTTATCCTCAGCCGCGTCAACCTATTTATAAGTACTCAGTTTCTTCTGGGCACCCTACTTGTAACCGGCATCACCGTAAGCTTGTGGACCGCCATGGGAAGGCGTTCACTATCTGCAAGATTGACTTACGGTGACCAGAGGCCTCTAAAATGGAAATAGTACACCGGAAAGACATATTTAATAATATCATATATTATTAACTATTAATTATGAATCATGTATTATTAATCATGCGGTGAGACTCGCCTTGCTTACTGCTAAACCGCCGTACAGCTGATAGCCCCTATATTCAACTGACGGCCAGCCCATCACTCGTCCGTACCCAGCGAGGTTAAGCGTGTCACTATTAGGCGGAGCGCTTGTAAGAAGTGGTATGCCCCCCTGACGATCAAGGCCGGCATAAAGGACGTGGAAAAGAAGGATCGTACGGCTGTTGGTATTGACATAGGGCTATCAAATTTCTCCACCATGTCAAACGGTAGGAAGGTTCTCAACCCACGGTTTTCCAGGAGAAAGAGAAAGAACTCGTAAGGGTGCAGAGAAGACTGTTAAAGGCAGAGGGAACTGTCGGCCGGAGAAACAGCGGTGACCGGAGTCATCACTTTACTATGATTCCCATAGCCGACCTTACCATACCACATGACAAAACCCGTTCGATTAGAAGCCCCGCCATGAATGAGAATCTGCATGGAAATACTGGCATAGGCATCATTATGCGAGTTGATCTAGTGAGGGTAGATGAACTGCGCCGTGCCATCAACACCATACTTCGTGTTGGAGTCGGTGAACATCATATCATAGGGGAAACTCTTCATCCAACCATCCGTAAACACAGTATCCCCATGGCCCGTGCCGATCGTGTTGTACACGTCGTAGGTCATATACGAGGGCAGAGGTTGGAGGACCCGTTGATCCAGTGCTGCGTATCATGCGCCCACCCATTATGCATCGGGTCCGGGAAGGGAACCAGAGTAACAACCGGAGAAGGGCTTGCTGTGGTCTACACCCGCGTCTTACCCCCATTATCTACGCAACCGCCACCGCTACAAGCGTGGTAAACGCGAGCAGCACCACAATACCAAGTTTATAACCATTCAGACTTACATCCCCAAAACCTTCGAAAGTATACCCAACCTATTGAAATTTATCGCTTATTGTAAGTACAGTCAAGAACCAAGTTATCCACTATCGATAACCGGCAATATTAAATAATGGAATGCTGTTTTTAATGAGAGGTTACTGTGTGGCCGTTCGGGGAAGAGATAGGCAATGGTGGAAACAACTTACTACTATGGCAGATCGCATTTTTCGAGTTATGTCACTTCACCCTGTCCTTTGTTGCGGCATTATCGGCGGTATTGCTGGTGCTACTCTTGATCTCGATCACATCCCCACCTGGTTGTTCCATATTCGATATCCGGTCCCTATCCCGATCTTTAGGACCAATGACTTGGCGCAGGGTCGTAATCTGCATGGTCTTGCTCTCGTTGGGGGTTGGATACTTTGCGCATGCAGCGGAGGACTTATTCTTCTCCTGGTTCTAAAGCCTGTGGATAAAGCCAGGGCGATGTTCAATAAGATCAGAGCAATTATCTCAAAAGATTCATCCTCACCACCATGAATATTACCTTGAGATTCTTCCAGTTCACCTAGAACTTCGTGCACTCATTGAAATGCAAGATGACACCGTCCACGATAGAAGGCCTCGCAGAAGAAGTACGGACTTGAAAAAGCTCCTCACCTACCAATATACCATACATTAAAGGACGCTGGGTATTATTCACTCAAGCACAGAATAGTCTACATGTTTGGATTATAGTGTTTTGAGTTTATTCTAGTACTTTCTTACACGTGTCGGCACCTGGCATCCGCATAATCCAAAGTACTAAAACATATTCATGACACTATAACCGGATGAAAAGGTCAGAAAATTCTCATGAGATATATCTGATTAGATATCCCTTGGACGATCGCTGGCAAATCACGTCTTAAGCTGTTGTTCCACTATTGTTGGAAAGTTTTATGCTTATTGATCTACTATTTGCGGTGAAATATTAAAATTAAAAGAAAAGTCGAGTCGCGTAATAAAGAAAAGCTACGCAGAGATAGTTATTGTGGGGAAAGGATCATATGAATAAGTCTTTATTCGTTGCTATGAATAATGGGCAGCAAC
>Ga0187785_10000916_pt1 | contig 10505 bp, 12 predicted proteins | sample 0815_BV2_4_20_MG_FD_132466 | JGI IMG/M metagenome (GOLD analysis project Ga0187785, IMG submission 132466) | Tropical peat soil microbial communities from peatlands in Department of Meta, Colombia - 0815_BV2_4_20_MG | ecosystem: Environmental > Terrestrial > Soil > Wetlands > Peat | place...
ACTAGGTGGAAGATCCAGTTGATAAAGAGCATGATTAGGCTTATGCATAGTGTTATTGCTCCGCCCATGATTTCTCTGCCATACTTCTTTAATACGCGGTTGAAGATTCTGATCACGCTGTCTTCGCCGTTTTCGTCGAAGATAGCGTGGCCCATTCTATACGCGCGGATCTTGTTCGCGAGCCAGATTAGCAGGATGATTCCGCCTGCGATCGCTCCTTGATTTAGTTTATCGCTTTCTGCTGTAGTGTATGCCAAAGCAGCGATGATGGTTGTGCTGATGGCGGCTGTGTATGGGCTGTCTATAATGCGATCTGCCAGTCTGTGTTTTCTCGCGAGGATTTTGCTGACGCTTTCTTCTATTCCGTTCAGGGTGAACATGTCGTTGTCTGTGATGGTTCGGGGCTTGATGATCGAGAGCTTGGCGTCTGTTGGGCTGAGCTTTAGACTGATCGAAACCCTGGGTTGCGGGCCGTCTGTGCTCTGAGCGGCCTCGATGAAAAAGCCGGTGATGAATTTTTCCCTGTTATGGATGATGCTTTGGAGTTCTTGCTCCAGTTTGGCCGCGCCTTCACCGGCAGGGCCGTCGCTCATCACATACGAACTGCCCCTGACGGTAATGTTGATCGTGATCGTCAACTTCTCCAGCGGGGCGGACCTGAACAGGCTGTATAGTTCCAGCAGGTCCTCCTTTTTTATTGCAATTAGTGGGTATCCCCGTACATATGGCTCCGGTATTTCGACCATTGCCATCACCTTCTGTTAATCGCATACTCACTCTTGCGTTTTTTACTGATAATTATATGATCAATACCCAACGACTTATATATTTCGGTGGTTATATTGTATGTGCATATATTATAAATATCATCATAAAAAATAAAAACAAGGCGAATAAAAAGAGTTTCATAGACACCCCCCACAGCCCACCAGTCAAACAGGACGAAGAACCCCAAACCGACATAACTATATCCCCTAACAATAGAACCTAATTACACCAGGAACCATTCCACCATGGAAATCGCATATAAAATCATCGGCCACATCCGCTCGCCCTTTACAAACCAAGAAGACACGCCCATCCAACCAGCTTTCAGCGACACCGCCGGAACAGTAGAACTCCTCCCGGAATACACGCCCGGACTAAAAGACATCGAAGGCTTTTCCCACCTCATCCTCATCTACCATTTCCACCAAGTACAAGACTACTCCCTGCTCCAAAAACCGTTTTTAGACGGAAGCCAAGAGAGAGGCATCTTCGCCATCCGCCACTTCCGAAGACCAAACCCAATAGGACTCTCAATCGTAGAACTAACAAACGTCCAAGAAAACGTGCTCAACATATCAGGAATAGACACACTAGACATGACACCCCTACTAGACATCAAACCATACATCGAACAGTTCGACTGCAAACACAACATAAAAAGCGGCTGGGCACAACACATCAATAAAAAGGAAAAAGTACACACGCCTCGCGGACTTCAGGACTGACACCTGAGACGATGACTCCAACACACCCTACTTCTTTTTCGGCTTGATCTTCTTCATCATCTCTTCAACCTCTTTCGTGCCCTTCCGATAATGATCCTCCTCATCAGGAGCCAACTCCCCCAACAACTTCAAAAACTCACCAGCATGGACTAACTCCTCCTTAGCGATATCACGCAACACGGCAATAGCCAGCTTATTATCAGTCGACTCAGCCAACTGCAAATACAACTGGACAGCCTCATACTCTGCAGCAATATCAAAACGAATCGCCCGCTTCAACTCTTCATCAGTCAGCTTCCGATCGGCCTTCATGCCCGATAAATTAGTCGTAAACTCCGGCATACGATCTCCTAAAAAGAATATCAAACACAACGTTATAGCATATTCCCGCCTGAATAGCGATTACCCAAACGATCAATCGACCATAAAGCGACAGGACAACAAGACAACCCCCAATAAACCGGCACAGGAGAAAAACCAACACTCCACCAAAATCACCGCCAGCACAACCAACCACACCACCAACCAGCACCCCCACAGCAAACCCATACACTCACCAAATCAACAATTCAACATCTCCCAAGAACAAATGGATGAGGGGGTAGTTCACAGATCGATCTGAGAGTCCTGGGGGGGGTAGACATAGATAGACATATATTAGTAATGCTCAACATAATTACTTATTCGAAAAAAGCTCGAAGGTTTGGGGCATGCTGACAGAAAAATTGGAAAAGATGGGATTATCAGATTCGGATCTGAAGGGAAAGGTCGCGCTGGTCACTGGCGCCGGACAAGGGATCGGTAGAGAGCTCGCGCTGGCGCTGTCCAGGATTGGAGCTTCGGTGATTATTGCCGAAATCAAGGATACGGGCAAAAAGGTGGAGGCGACGATTCGCTCTGAGGGGGGTACGGCATCCTATATCAGGGCCGACATAGCAGATGATGATAGCGCCAGGGCGCTGTCAATAAAAGCAATTAAAGAGTACGGCCAAGTCGACATACTTGTCAATAATGCGGCGGTAGTATATACAGGCTCGGTCCTAGAGCAGCCAGTCATCGCCTGGGAACGGGCTTACTCGGTAAACACAATCGGCCCGCTACGTATGATCAAGGCGTTTTTACCCGGAATGCTATCAAGAAAAGACGGGGTCGTGATTAATGTTATATCCGCCGATGGGATGCCATACGTCTCACCGTACTCCGCTTCCAAGGCAGCCTTGCAATCCATGACCTCGTCCCTGGCAGCCGAACTAGGCGGGGAAACCGGAGTTTCCGTATTTTACTTCACCCCCGGAATGGTCGATACACCAGGAGCGAACAAATATATTCCCCACGTTTCGCAGAGACTGGGCATGGACACTGAACAGTTCACCGGCATATATGCCAGCACCGGCTATAAGGATCCGATGCCGGCCGAAGACTGCGCTGCCGGACTCGCCAGCGTCATTGTAAATGCGAAGAAGCACCACGGACAGGGAACCGACGCGCTCATACCGTTGATGTGGTCAGGCCTGATGAGATCGAGCAACAGGAAAGGAAAACCGGAGATCATCGAAGAGGATCCCTTCGCCCAAACCACAACCCCAACTGAGACCCCCGCCACAGCGATCTACCAAGCAAATGAAAAGCCGAGGCTGGTTACCACTACGACGACAGCAATGACCCCAATTACACAGGCCACAACCCCAGCTGAAACCCCAGCTGAAACCCCCGTCACAGCGGCTCCTCGCATACAGGAAAGACCGAGAGCAGCAGGCAGACCGAGAGCAGCAGGCACTGAGACAAACGAGATCACCGTGGATCAGGCAATCGAGCGCGGTAAAAAGCTCCACGAAGTCATCACAGCGATCAGCGAAGAGATTGAAGGGCTAGAAGACCCGCTAGAGAAGACCCGAGCAAAGAGCGACTTCAGCAGACAAAGCGGCATGAGCATCAAAGGCTGGCAGAAGAGCAGCGCCGATCTAGCCTCAGACCTAGGCGAACTGGCTAAAGCACGAGAAACAGGAGAGAAGTCCTCCAGAGTGAGAGCAATCAGAGCGAAACTCATCATCCTCACCCCACAAGCAGAAAAACTAGGACGATACATCCTATCCTGCATAAAGAACACTAGAGAAACCATAAAAGACCCAATATGGCGAGACGCGACAATAGCAACACTGGAAGACCGAGAGAGGGCAGTACGCAATCTAATAGACGTAGCAAGAGCCCTGAACCGCTAAAGAATACGCGCCTAAAGGTTTCTAAATCAATATTTCTTTCTGACACTCAGAAATATGAAGAGCATGCAAATCAAACAGCTAATGTATGGGAGGCAAGTGCAACTTTTTCAACCGGAAGTCCCTGGCAACGACTTGCGCCGACGAGGATAACCATCCCGCTACCAACGCCACATCCGCTCAATTTTATCCTCGTTTTTGGCCGTTCTAACGAAAATAACCTCGCAGAAAATGATTTTATCAGGATAACCTTATCAATACTCAAAAACGGTTATTATCCACGCCCAAAATAGATATATTCCACATTAGATTTGTTTAAATAATAATGGAAAGTTTGATAATGTCACATGCCGTATTGGTTACTATACAATAGGTAGGCTAGGGTAAGTTTTATGGTTAACCTCAAGGCTTGTACCGCCTCATCGTTGTTTTTTACCGTCGAACCGTTGATCCTCGTCTCGGAAGCACCGTGAACGCGACGCAGACTGGAGATACAATGAACACATTCTTAGACAATCCCTCCGTGACGAAGATCGAATCAGCCCCGCATCCCCCATGGATGACACTAAAACAAACCGGCGATTCGCCCACGAACAATGTTAGGATCAACACCGCAGACCTAAACAACCAAATCCAGAGCAGACCCAAACTACCCCCGACCACCATCACAATCAAAGACAACACCGGGACAACCAGGATCAACTTGAACATACAAGAACTGGACGCGGACGGCGACAACCCGATAAACACAGAGACAAACAACGGCCAACCCACCACGGGAGGGGCGGGAGCCAGTCTCGACACACGCCACTAGACAACACCTCAACAACATCATTGCAGCTCCGGGCATCACACCGCCCAACAACTACCACGCTGAAGGGCTGCAACTCATAACTATATCGGAGACACATTAATGCAGGGATCCTCAGAGAGAATACCACCCAGAGGGCGTGCAACCGTATCGAGACACAGAGTATGATCAAATAAGAGTAGTCTACTAAAAGAGGTGAAGTGGAATAGGGTCAACTCATCCCGCTAAAACCAGGTCTCCCCCTTGACCCACACCCTACATTATGAAGTTCTCAAGTTACATTAAAACCCACAGGTTAGACCCGTTACAGAGGCTGGAATTAATCGCATCTATAGGAATCGGGGCTTGTTTGGTCTTCGCCGCGTATTTCGTAGTGCTCGGGTTGATTAACAGTAACCCATTGCCCAATTACGACTATTCTCTGGAAGGGGCGTTAAACGAATATGTGGGGCTCGGCCACACCGTAGTGGTCGATGACACCACACCAGCTTCGTACGATTACACAAACCCATTTATCAGGGACACGGTTAACGTTAACTGCATGGTTGACAACGTCCCCGCTGTCGCCACCGTCGAATATAAGCGGCTTAATAACCCGGACACGGGAATGACAAACCAGGAGTATGTTATTGATAGGTTCGTATTCACTAATGGCACAATCGTCAGCCGTGGCCCTACCGGTCCCAGTTTATCAACTACCCCGACCGAGCCAAGCCATTTAGATATAACAACCTGAATAATTACCGGTTGTTATTTAAACGCTGTGCGGACGCCAAACCAGACGCCGAAACGGGGAGATAAAGGCGATAGCCGGGTTAGCCAGATAAACACACGTCGATAACCAGCTCTGGGACGCGATCTATTCCAACCATAAGGATAAGTAGCGCCTGCAAAGTAAGAAATCATTGATGTTATTTCATGTGGGTCGGACAAGAAACATCGGCGAAACCCATCTTGGCCATAGCAACGATCTTCACCATTACAGGCATAGCACCCATTATTTTTGGTATATCATTCATCATTCCGGTATTTTAATGCCCCAACTCTGCCTCATGAGCGGCATCCTCTGCCTCGCGGGAGGCGACCTTATCGCACCACCCCTGCCGCCACTAGCCGCGATCTATATTGCAATCTGCATCTCTAATAAGACGAGCCGCGACCAGGAAGTATACCTGCTGAAGGAGGGAATTCGGGGGCGTGCGGAAGTGATAAGCAGACGACAAACCTGGTTCTACAGGACCGACAGCCGGAGATCTGCCATCTACTCAACGTGACCCTCCCCGGCCAGATACCATACCAGGTAAAGCACAAGGAGTTCGTGAACCTGTTCAACCCAGCAGGCTTGGTCCCGGCGGTAGGCCAACGGGTGCCAGTGATCGTCGATCCACGCAATCATAACAAGCTATTGATGGGCCGCAACTGACGGAGAGCGGATGTCCCAGAAAAGAGACGCCATCACAAGAAAGTTTTACTAAATGGGGCTGTGAGGTGGAGAAAGCCCACCAGCTTTAACAGTGGATGAATCTACCCCTCGAAACGTCAGCAAGGGCCAGTTTCAAAGTGTCTGAAGCAACCTCTCTAACATATCCATCTTCGTCTTGCGTTAGCCGTGCAAGTCTTCCCACGCCTCGACTTTATCAGGCACAAAAGCAAAAGCCCGTCCCAAAGCGTCGGTCGCTCTCCATCTAACCGATTTGTATCCGTCTTGTGTTAGCCTGTGCAGGTCTTCCCACACACCTTTTATATCATCGAAACGGTGAATATTCTTATAAATGTATTTTATCGCTTTGACTCGTTCTTTCGATAATGGGCTTTGCGCTTTCTCATGGGATCTGGACCGGGTACTCCACCACCACACACCACCTATGACACGTTTACGTACTAAACGATTACTTACCAAACAAAAAATCATAGTATGAATTGAAAACTCCCATGGCCACTCCCAAAGCATTGGTCGCGATCCACCTAACATTTTTGTCTTCGTCTTGTGTTAGCCGGTGCAAGTCTTCCCGTGCCTCGTCTTTATCCGGCACACCAGCAAAGACCACTCCCAGGGCGTAGGCCGCACCCCATCTAACAGTTTTATTTTTGTCTTGTGTCAGTCTGTGCAGGTCTCTCCACGCCTCGTCTTTATCCGGCGCAAGAGCAAAAACCCGTCCCAAAGCACCTACTGCACCACATCTAACCTGTTTATCTTTGTCTTGTGTTAATCGGTGCAGATCCCCCCACGCCTCATCTTTATCCGGTACATCAGCAAAGATCTTCCCCAAAGCAACGGTCGCACCACGTCTAACATATTTGTCTTCGTCTTGTGTTAGCCGGTGCAGGACTTCCCACGCTTCATCTTTATCCGAGATAAAAACAAAGGTCCATCCCAGAGCATCTGCCGCATCCCGCCTAATAGATCCTTCTCCGTCTTGTGTTAGCCGGTGTAGGTCTCTCCACGCCTCGTTTTTGTCTGGCAAATCAGCAAAGATCGCTCTCAAAACAACGATCACACTCGATCTAACACGTTTATCTTCGTCTTGTGTTAGACTGTGTAAGTCTTCCCACACACTTATTATACCATCGAAACGACGAATATTATTATTAATATATCCTATTGCTTTGACTCGTTCTTTCGATGACGAGCTTTGCGCTTTCTCATGGATCTGGACCGGGTACTCCACCACACCACCACCCCACCTATAACACGTTTACCTACTAAACGATTACTTACCAAACAAAAACCCCAGTATAAATGGAAAACTATTAGCATGCAATAAGTTATCTACTAAAGGACACTGGGTAACTTTACGGTCAATCCGAGTGGAGAGCGAGCGAAAACCCACGATTAAAATCGTGGGATGAAGCGAGTCTCCCATCATCCTAATAGTCCATATATCCTTGTACTGCAATGGTAGTTGTGTAACCCTTGTCGTGTCGGCTGAAAGTGCTATGCGTGCCGGTTAGACTCTGTCATTTGAACTTGACATAGCTGGTTGCTACGGGAATGTCCGTAGCGTAAAATTGAACGTGACGGGGAGACCAACAATAGTCGCATTGAGGCGGCAATACATTGATGAAAGCATAGAAGCCCACGATTAAAATCGTGGGAGCTGTCACAATAAACAACATATTCCCCGTACCCAAAGAAGCTATAATAACTTTATTATCTGCGCAGGGGATAAAGTTGCAGTAAGATTGTAACAGGTACCGACGAAGAAGAAATGGAAAAATTTGCGTAAGGGCGAGAAAATAGTTAACGTGTTTTATTCAGTCTTAGTAGCCGGTAGCATGACTACAAACTTGGCGCCCTTCGTATGGTCTCCAGGTACACGATCCTCGACCCATACTCGGCCATGGAAATCAGTAACAAGCGTTTTGACCAGATATAACCCTAATCCGCTGTGGCTGTTTCTGAGAGCCCCATCATGAAAACGTGTGAATATGCCATCTTTGTGTTCGTCCGGTATGCCCGGGCCGTTATCATCAATGATCGTCTGGCAATAATATTCGCCGTCAACCAGCGTCCTTTCCACATACACGTTAATAATTAGCGGCCCTGTCGAATGTTTAATGGCATTGCCGATAATATTCGAGAAAACATCCGCCAGTAAACCGTTTGCCAGTATATTACAGTTCGAGAAAATCTTTTTATTTATTATTATATTTCGGTTGGGAACATTCGAAAATTTGGTGATTACACCGTCCAGCTCATGCCCGAGGTCTATTGTATGCAACCTGAAACCATTTTCTTTATCGTTGCTTAGTCTTCTCACGTTGTTAATAAGGGCTGTGCTAGCCTCCAATGCTTCCAATGGTTTTGATATTAGCTCCCTCTCCGCCTCATCCAATTCCAAGGTGTCAAGGGCCATTTCGAGGAACCCCTTCGCAACCTGATCCATATTGCTAATATCATGACACATCAGATCGAGGTACATTTCTGCTTGATTTTTAGCATCCTTAAGCTCGGCCTCGATTTGTTTCCGCTCGGTGATATCCACTCCTGCCCCGATAATGAACTTGACCTTGCCCGAATCGTCAAAAAGGGCTGTGTTACACGTAGATATCACCAAACGACGCCCATCCGTTGTAAGCAAACGAGTTTCCAGCTCGATAGGAAACTGGCCATCACGATACCGTACAAAGCCATCGGCAACACGCTTCCTATACTCCGAAGGTATAATTATGTCCCAGAACGGTTTCCCACGAAGTTTATCGATCGTGTAACCGGTCTTATCCGTAAACGACTTGTTTATGAGGACGATCTGCCCTTCACGATCATAGACCACAATCAACGAGCCAATAATATTCATAATAGCGTCAGAAAAGTCCCGCTCCCATTTCAACACATTATAAGCCTGCTGAGACCTCAAATCATTTGCTCTGATATCATCAGTCTGTACCTGAAGCTCTTCACCATGCTGTCTTAATTCCATTTTCAGCGGCTCGACAAGTCCCAGCCGAGTCTCCAAATTTTCAAAAACAGCATCTCCAGACCCTTTATATTTAATATAACGCTCGTACCGAGCAACGTCCTCTTTTAACTTAAAAACGTTATCGCGTTGGGCTTCCAACTCTTTAAGTAGCTCTTCCCTACTCATATCCGCATAATTTTTTCGAAACCCCGACTCCAAGTCAGTCATGATACACACAGCATATGTTTACCAAAAACTATCATTTATTAATACGTTCATCATAACATTAACTTAACTGTCCCAAACAGAATCCATAACACTTCATGAACTACCCCGCCCTAAACGGCAGAGCCTCCTTTTTGATTAGCTCTTCACATGGCATAGGCTCTGATAACAGCACGGCTGCTATAGTCCTATTCAGACCTTGGTCTATGCCACCGATGGATATTGCCCGTTTCTCAGCTACCTCTTCCTCGAGAGATATATGAGCATGATATTCACCGTTCTTCTTTACTATCTCGAAGTCGGCTACTTCGTACTCTTCAAGTTGTTTGATATGATAATAGGAAGGGTTGAGGGGAATGTCAATGGTCGACAGGAAACTCAAAGGTTGCCTATACATGACGAAAGTATTACGGGACACGCTCCATCCCACGCTAAAGCCTGTGAGATTTCCCGCTACCCCTGCACCCCAATCATGATCTTAAACGATGCATTGAAAGTTGGAGTTAGTGGAAGAACACATTTCGGTTTAAAGGAAAAAGTCCGTGCTAGAAAGCGATTTTCTTTAAAAAGATCAGCAGTAAGCGAGTTGAAAAGATCGACAAATATTGCCGATTAAACTTGTTTCTACCTTTTCCGCACTCAAACAAACACACAGAAAGCGAGAGGATTCTGACAGGTAACCCCCCGCCTTGTAACTGTTCAGCCTACCTATAAACACCATAACAAAAACACAAATGATTAAATAATAATACTACATATTCTACATAGGCTTATTATACGTATACTTATTATACGTAGGCTTATTATACGTATACTTCTTGGGATAGCTATGGCAAAAGAGTTGAGCGAAGAATTAAAAGATTTAGTGGACTGGACAGAAATCTTCTACGAAGTCTTCCGACGACGCTTAGGAGAAGACATGCCCAGCATAAAAATGGCGAGTGCCCTATTGGGCGCATTCTTGGTCATGGTACTGGTTGGAGTGCTCATCAGTCTATCCGGCACAAACATCCTCGAACCGATGCTGTCAAAGATCAGCCCACCGCAACCCCCAAACACTGGCATTAACGCCTCGCCAACCGACCCCGGATATAGCGGAGATAGCAACAAGAACAATAATACCAACACCCACCCAAATCCAACCAAGACGACCACCCCGACGACCACCATAACGCCTACTCCTACTACCCCAACACTCACACACACAGCCACTACTTCACCTAGTCCTACCGCTACCCCAACACCCACTACTACGCCTACTCCTACTACCCCAACACTCACACACACAGCCACTGTCACTACTTCACCTAGTCCTACCGCTACCCCAACACCCACTACTACGCCTACACCCACAGCAACC
>Ga0187785_10000918_pt1 | contig 10488 bp, 9 predicted proteins | sample 0815_BV2_4_20_MG_FD_132466 | JGI IMG/M metagenome (GOLD analysis project Ga0187785, IMG submission 132466) | Tropical peat soil microbial communities from peatlands in Department of Meta, Colombia - 0815_BV2_4_20_MG | ecosystem: Environmental > Terrestrial > Soil > Wetlands > Peat | place...
CGCTCGCATTCGAACCATCCAATCATGTCATTGCGAGGAGTGGAACGACGAAGCAATCTCTGTCTTGGTTAATTGGAGATTGCTTCGGGCTTCCGTCCTCGCAATGACAGTCCCCGAATCTTTTAGCGTAATCAAAACCGACACTACTTTCGAAAATCCATATAATAATTTAGATGTTTAAAGGAAACCTTTCTCGTGCCAAGGGTTCTTGAAATGAGGATTCGTTTCTTTCACGGCCCCTCGGCATTATACCCTGCCGAGAAAATCCATCTGATGCGCAATGTACACAAGCTGCCTCGAATCTATCTGTGCGTGTCGCTCCCGAATCCATGCAGCGAAGTGGTCAGGATCGAGTTCGTGGAGTTCTGAAAGGGCAAGCCCCATGGTGTGCACAATAAAATGAAGAAAATATGCCTCATCCTCCGGATAACCGCCTGCTCCAGGAAAAACCACCCAGTCGGAAGATCCTGCTTCCAGAACCGCAACCCCTGCGGAACGGGCATGCTGAAAAAAATGTCGTCCGGTTCTGCTGTCTCCCGAGAGTTTTCCGTCTGTTATCCGGGAATCCATTGTTGCGTGATACAGTGCCTCTATCCGGGCATCCAGCTCAGGATCGATGTCCGGCTGGAAGATTGTCGATCCGTCAAAATTGATGGTGAAATAAAACAGTCCTCCTGGTTTCAGCATTGCCAGTACGTCAGGGAGGGTTGCAGGAACATCCACCAGATCGAGAAATGCGTTCGCAATGAGAAGATCCCATCTTCGGCGGGAAGCGTCTCTTTTCATGAATTCCAGTACATCGGCGGTTTCGAGGTTCACCAGAACATCGTGGTCAGAGTTTGTAAGGCGTAGGCTCCTCATCCCTTCATCCGAAAGGCTGTAGCCGTTCTTCTTCCCCCATCGTCGTAGACGCGCTTCCGCCTCGATGATGTTCTCGGGCACGGAATCAATGGCAGTGTAATCCGCCTGGTGGATCAGTCCCCAGTCTAGCGCCCTTTCCACCATGGTTCCGATGCCCGCGCCCATTTCCAGGACATTCAATCTGCCCGGCCCGTGTTCGGATACGGCACGGACGAGACTTTGCCATACGCTCTTATTCAGGCCGCGGTCGTCTACAGTCCTTTTTGCAGACAGGTACCGAGTGAAGCTGTAGTCGATTTCATTTTTCATGTTGTCTTTGAACCATATTCCGGAGGAAATCAAAAACTCCCCGGCCGGTATCCGACCAGGTGGAATGCCTGTTATAACGCTCGAGAGCCGCGAGGCTTAACTGCACAAGCTTGTCCCGATCGCTCAGCAATTCGCCGATACGGGCCGATATCCCCGCTTCGTCCCCGGGGTGGACCAGGAAACCGTCCACTCCGTCTGTGATGATCTCGTGGGCAGCTCCCGCTGTCGATGCGAGTGCCGGCAATCCATATCCCATGCCTTCGATGTACACGATGCCGAATCCTTCGTATGACGAGGGCACTGCAATTAAGTGGCTTCGAGCGTAAAGAGCAGCGAGCTGCTCTGCAGAGAGCGGTCCGTGCAGAGTGATCGCGTCACCAAGCGTCGCAGCGGCTATGAGTTCCCTGATTCCGGCTGAATAAGAAGCATCCGTCGTGAGGTTTCCCACCACTTCCATCTGCCACTTTTCTTTCGGCAGCCGTGCCAGCGCAAGGATCAGGGTGTGGAGCTCTTTGCGGGGTATCAGGCTCCCGACGAAGAGAATTCTCAGCGGTCCGGGTTCATTCGCACGGGCTCGGATGCGATCCTCATCAATGGATCCCGCAGATCCGTCTCTGCCGGGATAGCACGTCACGGACGGCTTGCCCGCACCAATGAGCGCCTCAACCGTGGCGCGGGTGGTATTGCTGTTGAAAATAAAGCCGTCTACCGTCGAGAGATAAGAACGCTCGACATACCGGTAAAACGTGTTCTGCCATCGTTGCCGCGATTCATTGCAACGAAGATGATGAACGACGGATGTGATGGGGTATTTGTTGCGGCACTTCAATCGTCGATTGATATGAAAAAGAGACGGATGGTTCAGCTCGTCCTGCAGCAGAACGTCGATTTTTGCTCTGCACAGAGACTTGAACAGGCGTGACGAAAAATTGTCCATAATATGGCTTGCATAATTGCGCCACGGTAGCGAAAAGACTTCCACCTCGTCTCCACGGGACCGAAGGTATTCCACAACTTTTCTGTCATACAGGTAACCTCCGGTCAGGGTATCGAGGCTTCCGTAGATCACCAGCCCAATTTTCAAGGCAGTTCCCTTCGGAAAGAGGCCCAGGCGATTTCGTTTTCCCAGATTTTCACTTTTACAGCAGCGATGTTGGACGCCTTAATGCGCAGGCATATCCGGTCGCAGAAAATTCTTGAAAGATGCTCTATGCTGGGGTTAAGGCCTTGGAATTCCGGCTGATCGTTGAGCTTCCTGTCGCGAAACTGCCCGACCAACTCTTCCAGCCCCGCTTCTATATCCACAATATCAACCAGATAACCGTGGCTATCCAGGCCCGTACCTTCCAGTTGAACTTCAACAAAGTAATGGTGCGAATGGAGCTCGTTTTCAGTCCCCCAGTCACCTCCGAACAAAAAGTGCCTGGCTACAAAATCGCGCTTCACCGCAACCGTATAAGACGATCTCTGCTCGATTGGATTCATTCGACGTCCTCGTAACGAAAAATTACCTGAATGGCCTTTTCCGGATGCTCATGCAGTAGAGCGTAGGCATCGGCGGCCCGGGAAATATGAAACCGGTGCGTAATCAGGTCCGCAGGCCTGACCTCTTCCAGCATGTTCAGAGCGAATCTCAACCTGCGGGATTTGGTCCACAGACCTGAAAAACAAGGAGCCATCCTGCTGACTTGACTGCTTGTAATCGAGAGTCTGCCCCGGTGAAAATTCCCTCCCATATCGAGATGCGCACGTTTGTCCCCGTACCAGGAGCCCACCACTATCCTGCCATTCGGTGCAGCCACATTCATGGCTTGTTGCAAAGCTTCGGGGTTGCCCGAGATTTCATATACCAGATCCGGGCCGCCCGGCTCTTGTTCCGGCAGCATCGTGCGCAGCCTGGTCACGGTATCCGATTCCCGGGGATCGAGCACGGCGTGTGCGCCGCATTCGGCTGATTTCTCCCTTCGCAATGAGTAGGCATCGAGCGTGACAAGATACGCGAGAGGCAATCGCGAGAGGAGAGAGGTGGTTAGTAATCCTACAACTCCCTGGCCAAAGACAGCTGCCTGTTCTCCCAGAGCAGGCCTTCCATCCATCACGAAACTCACCGCTGTTTCCATGTTTGGCAGAAACGCCGCCTCTTCGGATGCAAGGGACTCGGGAAGCCGTATGAGATTTTCCGGGGAAGCAAGGAAAAGACTTTCGTGGGGATTGAACGAGAACACCCGGCGATCCAGCCAATCCCGGGTGACGTCACGCCCTACATCGACGACGCGGCCCACGGCAGAGTATCCGTACTTTAAGGGGTATCGGAATGCACCTGAAAGAGCGTCGATGGTGTCGTCCAGGGGTACGTCTTCAGGCCATTCCCCGCGATATACCAACAGCTCGGTTCCGGGACTGACCGCGGTGCACTCCGTTTGTACGAGCACCTGGTGAGGCTCGGGCATTACCGCGGGCTCGTCGTGCACGGTGACCTTGAACGGTCCGGTGAATCGGAGCGAGACCCTTCTCATCGCTAGGCCAGATCGCCCCACAAGATAAGATCGTCACCGAGCCATTTGTGACCGGGGTTTCCAATGCGGAGAAAATTGGCGGGATCGGATTGGCCGAGATCGCTCACTGCACGCAGCCCACCCACAAGAACCGGCGCGACGGTGAGCACTATGTAATTTGCCAATCGCTCCATCAGGAAGTTTGTAATTATGCGAGAACCGCCTTCAACCATGATGCTCTTGATACCGATATCGCCCAAACAATCGAGCATAGCAGCGAGATTCAGCTGCCCCGCTTTATTCCGGGGAACACTCACCAGGCGTGCCCCCGCATCTTCCAGAGCCTTCTTGCGCTCCCGGTCGGGATGTTCGCTGGTGACCACCAGAGGGCAGCGGGATTCCTGGTTGAGTAGCCTGGAATCCAGCGGGAGCCGGAGACGGCTGTCCACCACGACGGGTGTCGGATCCGTGCCGGGAACGAGCCTCACGTTCAGACGGGGATCGTCCGACAGCACCGTGCCGATGCCGACCAGTATCGCGTCATGAGAAGCCCTGAGCTGATGTGTAAGAGTGAGTGACTGTCGCCCGCTCAAGGCAAGCGCCTCTCCCGGCCGCGCGGAAATGCATCCGTCCAGGCTTTGGGCATAACTCAACGTAACGAACGGCCGCCGAGTGCCGGCCCGACGCTCCGTTACAACAGACAGAAAAGATTTAATAAACTGCATTGGTCAATACTAAATTGCCTTAATTTGCAAAGGCTTACATAGCAACAGCCATCCAGGCGCCATTCCTGAGCGGGAACACTACCACGAACCCGCGAAATAAACAAGAATTTACGTCACATGACCGTAATCCTTCAGTTACTCGGGGGAAGTGCCTATACTCTGTCATTGCGAGGAGTGAAACGACGTAGCAATCTCGATACTTAAGGGCAGAGATTGCTTCGCTGCGCTCGCAATGACATCCTTTTCCCGTCCGTAACTGAGGCGTTACCGCCCTCCGTATGAACTACTTGCGAGAAATTTCGATGCATATTATGTTTAGCGGTTGGTATTGCACGCGGAGAATCCGAGGCATGCATTTTCGGCGGAATTCGGCAGTGATAGGCAATGAGCGGTATTCTTGAAATTCGGTCATCATCCGAACACGAGACCGTGCACGTGGGAGAGGCAATAGGCACTTTGCTTGGACCCGGAGATGTAATCCTGCTCATTGGCGAACTGGGCTCGGGGAAAACCCGCCTGGCCAAAGGGATCATTTCCGCGGCGGCCGGAGTATCGCAGGATGACGTGGTAAGCCCCACATTTACTCTGGTAAACCGCTTCGGGACGCATTTGCCGATAAATCACGCTGACCTGTACCGAATAAGCCCTGACAGGGTCGAAGACATAGATCTGGAAGACGTTTTGGAAGAGGACGGCGCCATCATAGTAGAATGGGCGGAGAATGTCCGAGATTTGTTTGAAAATCCGCTGGAAATTTGCATTATGTACGCCGAACCTGAAGACGCCCGCACAATCAGCATCAGGTGGACCGACAATGGCGCCTGGCAGCAAAGGCTCCAGCGGATATGCAGCCGGTTTCGTTGCATTGCCACAGGTGATCACGTTCCCGAACATACCTTGCCTGCCGAGGTCTCATAGCCTTAAGCGGGGTTCGGGTATTTGACGGAAGAAGCCGACCGGGAATCGGATGTACCCGGTCGTCGAACGGAGAATTGGAATGGCCTTGATCGTACAGAAATACGGAGGAACGTCTGTAGGAGACCTCGAGAGAATTGCAAACGTGGCGAAAAAGATCGTCGCACGCAAGGAACTGGGGAACGATATGGTTATCGTGGTCTCCGCAATGGCTGGCGAAACCGACAGGTTGATCAATCTCGCCCGAAAAATTGCCTGCGCACCGCCCGACCGGGAATTGGACGTTCTCATTTCCACGGGCGAGCAGGTGACCATAGCCCTTCTCGCGATGACGCTCCAGGCCATGGGGCACACTGCACGGTCATATTGCGGCTGGCAGATTCCGCTGGTCACCGACAGCACGTACGGAGCCGCACGAATTTCACGGGTGGACAAAGACGCTATCACAAAAGATCTGCAGGCGGGACGGATTGTCATCGTGGCCGGGTTCCAGGGGGTGGACGAGGAAGGGCATATAACGACCCTCGGCAGAGGCGGATCGGACACCTCCGCAGTGGCAGTTGCGGCTGGTCTGCATGCCGACATGTGCGAAATATATACCGACGTGGATGGAGTGTACACTACCGATCCGCATATTACGTCCAAGGCTCGAAAACTCCGGAAAGTCGCATATGAAGAAATGCTGGAGATGGCTTCGCTCGGTGCCAAGGTTTTGATGATACGGGCTGTCGAGTTTGCTATGCGCTACCATGTTCCGCTGGTCGTCCGATCAAGTTTCAATGACTGTGAAGGCACACTCGTAACGGAGGAAAGTTCGGATATGGAAAAAGAATCGGTAAAAGCAGTGACGTGCAATACAAAAGAGGCGAAAATCACCATATCGGGAGTGCCGGACAGACCCGGGATCGCTTCCAAAATTTTTTCGGCGCTCGCCGATGCCCACGTGGTGGTGGACATGATCATTCAAAATTCCAGCGCGGAAGGCATCACGGACATCAGCTTCACCATACCGGAAGTTGACATGGAAAAGGTGCTACAAATTTGCGTATCCTTTAAGGAATCACTCGGAGCGAAGAACGTTTCGGGGACCACCGACATCGCAAAAGTCTCCATTGTCGGGCTTGGTATGCGGTCCCATTCGGGAGTCGCGGCAAAGATGTTCAACGCCCTGGCCAATGAAGGGATCAATATTGAAATGATCGCCACGTCGGAAATCAAGATTTCCTGCGTAACCAAGAAAAAATATGCGGAACTTGCCGTCATAACGCTTCACGACACCTTCGAACTTGAGAAGGTCACATGAACCTGTGCGGAGATGCGGCCGCGATGATATCGGGAGAGAGTTGTGAGCACCATAGAATTATACGACACCACCCTGAGAGACGGCGCCCAGACTTGGGGCATAACGTTTTCTCTGGATGATAAACTCAGAATTGCCCAAAAACTCGATGAATTGGGAATAGATGTCATAGAAGGAGGATATCCGGGTTCAAATCCCAAGGATCGCCGGTTTTTTCGTATGGCGAAAGACATTCCGTTCAAGCATGCACGTGTGGCGGCTTTCGGAAGTACCTGCAGGCCCGATCTTTCGCCGGAGAAAGATCCCCAAATTGCCAGCCTCATCGAAACCGGCACCGAGGTGGTCACCATAGTGGGCAAGAGTTGGGAGTTGCATGTCCGAGAGATTCTGGCCGTTCCTCTCAAGCGCAATCTGGAAATGATCAGCGATTCACTGGCATATCTGCGTCCACATTGTAGAAGGCTGGTTTTTGACGCAGAGCATTTTTTCGACGGGTTCAAAAAGAATCCGGAATTTGCAGTCAATACCCTCCTGGTCGCGCAATCCGCGGGAGCGGACGTGCTGGTTCTCTGCGATACCAACGGGGGGACCCTTCCTTCTGAAATAGTACGGATCATCAATGAGGTGAAACCGGCGCTCACCGCCGCGCTGGGAATTCACGCGCACAACGATTCCGAAACCGCGGTTGCAAATTCTTTGATGGCTCTGGAAGCCGGTGCAACCCATGTGCAGGGGACCATCAACGGCATTGGAGAACGGTGTGGCAACGCGAATCTCATTTCCATAATTCCCGCTCTCGCTCTCAAGGCGAAGACGCTCGACATCCCCGCCGATCGCCTGCGATTGCTCAAGCATGTCTCGGAGTTTGTTGACGAGATGGCGAATCGCACGCCCGTGAAATCGCAGCCGTACGTCGGTGCATCGGCGTTCGCTCACAAGGGAGGCTTGCACACCAGTGCGGTGGTGAAGAACACCGCGGCATACGAGCACATGGACCCCCAGTTTGTCGGAAACAGCCGTATCTTTCCCATGTCCGAACAGGCAGGACGCGCAGCACTGGTTCTCAAGGCACAGGAATACGGAATCAGCCTCAAACCCGATGATCCCCGGGTGACTGAAATACTGAAAACCATAAAGGATTTTGAGGCCAGGGGGGCTCATTACGACGTTGCCGACGGTTCCTTCCAACTTCTCATGAAAAGAATGCTCGGCCGGCACAAGAAATTCTTTACGTTGCACGGTTTTCATGTGAACAACATAAAACGCCAGGGTGACACAAAAACGTATTCCGATGCCATAATCAGAATTGTCGTCGGGGACAAAATGGAATTCTCCGCTGCCGACGGCAACGGTCCTGTGAACGCCCTGGACAGCGCATTCAGGAAAGCGCTTCAGGCCTTCTATCCCAACGTGAGCCAGGTGAGACTCACGGATTTCAAAGTGCGGGTGCTCGAAGGCAGTTCAGGCACGGGAGCAATAGTCCGCGTGCTGATAGAATCCACGGATGGAGAAGAAGTGTGGTGGACAGTCGGATTTAACGAGAACGTCATTCAAGCGTCGTGGGATGCTCTGGTAGACAGCATCGATTATAAGTTGCAAAAGGATTTGGTGTCGCAAACGTGACACGAGAGAGGAGAGATTCGCAGCGGCTCACGCCATTCCACGGCCTGGTTCTCTTGGGATTGGCCGGGCTGCTCCTGGATTGTTGCATCTCGGCTCATCAATTTTGGCCGAAGTCCGGTCCGAATCCGGGAAATTGTGTCTATCAGGTATTCGCTGATGAGGAATGCGCGGGTACGCTTTTTCTGGAGCGGCCCGAAAATCTCTCAAGAATTTTGTCTGTGCTGGGGCTGAAAAATCACTCCGACCGCGATTGCGGTAGGATTCCTTGTAATAGAGCCATCAAACTGAACTCAGGAGACGGGATCGCGTCCGTGGGGAAGATTCAGGGGACCCACTTGATAGCCGCGGGAAAGCGTATCGACGTAAATCTCGCCGACCGCGATGATTTGAAGGCCGTTCCGGGCATCGGACCTAAGCTTTCCGAACGAATCATTGCGGCACGAGATTCTCGGGGGGGCTTCAGAACTGTGGAGGAGTTACAGACCGTTCCGGGAATCGGCCGCAAGAAACTCTCCAAAATGATGCACTTCCTGGAAGTCGGCCCGTCAGATATCAGTAGCACGTCGCAGGCCGGGGAGCCCGTGCCGCGTCTCATTGACTTGTCGGGCGAACCCGCCGTTGAACCGGGTGATGACGGCTACTAACGGCCGCAGCAACGCCCACCTCGCCGAATGGCAGGTTCAGGCGAGTGATAAGAGTGCTTGAGTTGGAGTTCGGGGAGGAACTTCCCATAAGAAGTGCCTCCCCTATTCTATGTATTTGGAAGGGCAAGGTATTATAGCAGTTCTCGAAAATTCTGTCGGATTCGTTCACGACTCTCGCACACATTCCGACCATGCAATTATGTCATTGCGAGGCGTGGAACGACGAAGCAATCTCTGTTTTGGTTAATTGGAGATTGCTGCGGGCTTTGCCCTCGCAATGACAATCTTTCAATGTTTCCGCGTAAGCAAAACCGACGTTACTTTCGAGAATCCCTCTATACGCTGCAGATCATCATCATTACTTCTTGCCCAGCTTTATGGCGGGCTTTCCCTTCCTGATCCTGACGTCGAGGATGTTCGCCTCGCCGGAATTTATCTTCACGTGGGGGACAATACGCTTCGCCGGATTCAGGCCGACCACTACGGGAAGGACCACGGTATACGTCCCGGGAGGGAGAGTTATTTCTTCCTGGGGATGCATCGTGAACACGGAATTTTCGCCCTTCACTTCCACTTTTTCCATCATGGGAGTCCGGAGCGCCTTCACGTATCGGGATACACCCGCATCCAGGTCCCCCGGGCGTTCAATCTTCAGAAGCATTCCGTCGGTTTTCTTGGTAAGGGTGGCGTATCCTGCCTGGCGTTTCTTTCCCATTCCCACCGCAACCACGTCCACGCCTACCTTACCCTTGGCTTTATGCTGATCGAGTGCCTTGACTACCTCATTAAAAGCGCATTTGGCAGTGCCGTCGGTCACGACCAGAATTCGGGGAATAAGATGATCGGACCCGAAATCCTTTTTCAAAGAATAGGCTGCCGCTGCACAGGGATTCGTCGGGCCGCCTGCCACTGTCTGGCCAACTTTTTCCTTTAGCCCGGAATAGGGTGATTCGGCCCACTCGTACACCATTCGACTCAGGCAAGGTGCCTTCTTCGACTTTTTTTCATCGGAGTTGCCACAGGTGAAATCTCTCACCGCCAGTTTCGATCCGGGAGGGAGCGCAGAAGCAATTCTTGAAACCACCGTTTCGGCGGTTTGCATTTTCCCCGCAGCCCAGTTCTTGGTCTTTCTGGTCATGGATACCGAATCGTCCAAGATCACCATCACCGCCCATTTGGGCAGATCACCCGAGTAATCGTGAATTCGGACTTTCAAGGATCCCGGAAGCTGGAACTGTGCCTTGTCTTCCGCTTCAGCCGTGTTCCCGACTGCCGCTGCCTTTAACGCACCCGAATCCTGTTTCGTCTCAGTCTTGGCCGACTCGCCTGTTTCTCCGGTCCGGACGGCTGACTGATTTGCCGAATCATCGGCAGGGCCAACGATACTTGAAGTATCTGCCCCCTTTTGTGTGGGTTTCGAATCGGCCTGTTCCGGTTCCCTGGTGACGATGACGGGAGTTTCCACAGCCTTCGGGCCGTTTGCCACGCGGGCGCCGGGTTTGGGGGCCCTCGCTGGGGACTCCGAATCCTCTGAAGAAAGAGCCTGTGATTGCTCACGGGGAGGAGGGGTAACGAGCGGCGGGCATGACGCGGGCTTCCGCGCAATTTCGGACACG
>Ga0187785_10000919_pt1 | contig 10487 bp, 9 predicted proteins | sample 0815_BV2_4_20_MG_FD_132466 | JGI IMG/M metagenome (GOLD analysis project Ga0187785, IMG submission 132466) | Tropical peat soil microbial communities from peatlands in Department of Meta, Colombia - 0815_BV2_4_20_MG | ecosystem: Environmental > Terrestrial > Soil > Wetlands > Peat | place...
GACCGATAATTTTACTCGGGGCGGCCGCAACATCTCGGTGATGGTTCGCGGCTGGGCCGATACCACCACCTTCCTTTTCCAAGCGGAAGTATTTCGCGAGCAAATCAGCGATATCGTGCGCGAAACCTATCCCGTGATTTACGGGCGCGCCATGAACTTCACCTTGCCGGCTGCGGCTCAAGGGCCCACTCTGGAGGCCGAACTCGCCGGCACCAGGATCATCTTTCCCGTGGCTCCATCGCCGGTGCTGAGCTGGGCGACCTGCAACGTGAAGACCGGCAAAGACGAGTCCAAAAGCTATCGCTGTGAATTGAAGCAGGGCTATCGGTTCAGATAGAGCAAGTATTTTTTTTTCGATGGGTTAGCCATTTGCTTTCACAAAGAGGGCTTATCCCGTTTATCCTAAGCTCTAGCGTGGGACGGGATATGCCATGGCTGCAAAACTTCTGGGCGAGCGTTCTCTTTGCTGCTTGCTTGCCACGGGCCTGATTTTGACCAACCCTTTTGCCAACACGCCGGCAAACCAGCGCCGAACACAATCCTCGACCAAGACCGAATCCTTCGATTCCCTGGATGATATCCTCAGCTACATTTCTGCGGACTGGAACCGCCTCTCCCGCTCGCTCGATAAATGCGCCAGCTACGCCGATGCCAAAGTGGAAGACGCGCCGCTCCTGATTCTTCCCGCCGGCGTCGAGATTCCGGCGGATCTTTCCGGGGTTCGGCGGAAGTGTTCCGTTCAGATCGACCGTCTGCCCGCGAAACTCGATCTTTCGGGCCCTGCGCCAGAAGTCCCGGCGCATGGCCTGCTGTATCTGCCTCATCCTTATGTTGTGCCGGGGGGCCAGTTCAACGAAATGTACGGATGGGATAGCTATTTCATCATCCGCGGTTTGCTGCGAGACAACCGCGAGGCGCTTGCCCGGGGAATGGTCGAGAATTTCTTTTTCGAGATGGATCACTATGGCGGCATATTAAATGCCAACCGCACCTATTATCTCGGCCGCTCCCAGCCTCCTTTTCTCACTTCTATGATCCTCGCGGTGTATGAGGCGGCGAAACCTTCGGGCAACGCGGACCTCGCATGGCTGCGCAAAGCGTATCGGTATGCGGTTGCAGATTACGCTCAGTGGACTCATCCTCCGCATCTGGCCGGCGCTACGGGCCTCTCTCGCTACTATGACGAGGGCGATGGGCCCGTGCCGGAAATCATGGGCGATCCCAGCAACTATTACCGTGGTGTTGCCCGCTACTTCCTGCTTCACGAGGGCGAATCGAGTCCACATCTCGTGCGCGTCGACGCCGAGCATCCCGCATCGTCACTCTTAGGGCCGGTTTTTCCGGTCCTGCCTTGCAGTTCGAGCGCTGAGAAAGCAGATCGTGACTGCAAGCCGGAAGACCGTGTGGGTCTCGCCGCGGAATATTACAAGGGCGACCGCGCGATGCGCGAATCGGGTTTCGACGTGACCTTTCGCTTTGGCCCCTTCGGGGTCAACACTCACCATTTCGCCCCCGTCTGTTTGAACAGCCTTCTCTACAAGACCGAAATGGACTTGGCGGGAATGAGCCTCCTGCTCGGCCAGCCGCAAGTGGCAGCGGAATGGAAGGAAAAGGCCCGAGAGCGCCACGAAAGAATCGACAAATATCTCTGGAATCCTGGCAAAGGACAATTTTTCGACTTTGACTTCGTAACGCAAAAGCAGTCGGACTATGAATACGCGACTACCTTTTATCCGCTCTGGGCCGGGTTCGCCTCCAAGGATCAGGCCAGAGCCCTCGAGGGTAATCTCGCCCGCTTCGAACAGCCGGGCGGCCTCGCCATGAGCCGCTTCGAGAGCCAGGCCCAATGGGACTTTCCTTATGGCTGGGCTCCCATTCACCTCCTGGCTCTGGAGGGGCTGCGGCGCTACGGCTATGCCATCGATGCCGATCGCCTCACCCGCGAATTCCTGACGATGGTGCTGGAAAATTTTCGCCGCGACCACACCATCCGTGAAAAATACAATGTTGTAAGGCGTACCTCGTCATTCCGCATCGGCGTGGGGTACGCACAGAACGTAATTGGGTTTGGCTGGACCAATGCGGCCTTTCTCGAGCTGCTGCACGAAGCGCCGCCGGCAATCAGGGCGCAAGTGCGGGACGATGCACGGACCCCGTGACAAAACGAAGCGGAAATTGAGTTTTCAGAGAAATGGTGTAGCTTGGAGCCGTATTCGGGGCCCGCAGTGACGCTTCACACGTTGGAGGCTTATAGGCATGACCTCACCGGTCAAGTCACGTAGCCCTTCCACTCCTGTTCACTCCGGCAGCCGAGGCTTTGTCTATCTCGCCGCGGCTTTTGCAGGCCTGGGGGGTTTGCTCTTCGGATACGACACCGGCGTCATTTCTGGCGCGGAGCTGTTTTTCAAAAACGACTTCACCCTCTCCACCTTCGAACTGGAAGTCATCGTAAGCGGCGTGCTCGCCGGCGCCGCTGCCGGGGCCTTGGCAGGCGGGCGTCTCGCCGATCTCTTCGGCCGCAGGCTTCTGCTGATTGTCACTGCTTTGATTTTCGCGGCTGGCGCCATAATCTGCGCCGCGGCTACTTCGCCGGCTGTCCTGATCGCCGGCCGAATCATCGTCGGCCTCGGCATCGGACTTTCATCCGGTACGGTTCCCGTCTACATCTCCGAAGTGGCTCCGGCAGACGCGCGCGGCTGGACCGTCTCACTCTTCCAGCTCGCCATTACCATCGGCATCTTGTTCGCCTACATCGTCGATTACGCCCTTTCGCACGCGCAGGCCTGGCGATGGATGTTTGGGCTGGCCGTCGTTCCGGCCGCGATCTTCGCGATTGGCATGTATTTCCTCCCCGAATCACCCCGTTGGCTGGTCCGTCAGGGGAACGTCGATCGGGCGCGCACCGTCCTCGCGCGCATTCGTGGCACGTCCGAAGTGGATACCGAAATGCAAGAGATTCAGCAGACTCTTGCTCAGTCTCCGGCACAGGGAACCTTGCACGATCTTCTGAGCCCCACGCTCCGCCCAGCCCTCGTCGTCGGCATTGGCCTTGCCATTTTTCAACAGGTCACCGGAATCAACACGGTCATCTATTACGCCCCGCTGATCATTCAATCGGCTGGCGTCTCGTCAGCCTCGGGCGCGATTTTGGCGACTGCGGGCATCGGCGTGGTCAACGTCCTGATGACGATCGTTTCCATGTGGCTCATTGACCGCATCGGACGTCGCCCTCTGCTTCTGACGGGAATCGCGGGAATGGCGCTCACGCTGGGCTTCCTCGGCTGGGTGTTTCAATCCTCGGCGCACTCGGAGTCTCTCTCGGTTCTTGCCGTCGTCAGCATGATGCTCTATGTAGCCTCGTTCGCCATCAGTCTCGGCCCCATCTTCTGGCTACTGATCGCCGAGATTTATCCCCTGCGCGCGCGCAGCTCCTCGGAAGGACTCGCTGCCACGTTCAACTGGGGTTCGAATCTCGTCGTCAGCTTGACCTTCCTCACCCTCTTGCAGGCAATCGGTGCACCACGCACTTTCTGGCTCTACGGCTTCTTCGCCATCGGGGCGTGGATCTTTTCCTACAGCTTGGTGCCCGAAACCAAAGGCCGCACGCTCGAGCAGATCGAACAATTCTGGCACCACTGAAACGCACTCAGGCCGAGTCCACGATTTCATAACTTCATTGGGTGGCCTCACGGGAGTGCTGGGATGAAACATTCCGCAGATTTGCCACTCCAGCCCGTCAAAGTGTTCGCCCCTTCTTCCTAAACTCCTTTCGCCTCTCGCCGATATAGCGAAAGGGAACATAAATGCTGACAACCTTGACCCTTTCAGCCCACCAAACGAGGGCCGTCTGATGCCAGACATTCGTGCCCTCATCGTTGACGATTCCTCGGTGATGCGAAAAATCGTCGAACGCTCTTTGCGCCAAGCCGGCGTGAACCTCACTCAGGTCCTGGAAGCTGGCAACGGAGCAGAAGCTCTGGCTCTCGTCAAGGACAACCACGTCGACCTGATTCTCTGCGACATCAACATGCCGATCATGGATGGACTCGAATTTGTCAAGCAACTCGGCGGAGTCCCCAACGCCAAGGGCGTTCCCGTCGTCATGATCACCACCGAAGGCAGCGAATCGCACGTGGTGCAGGCCCTTTCCGCTGGCGCTCGCGGATACATCCGCAAGCCCTTTACCGCGGATCAGGTGAAAGAGCATGTTCTGCCCGTCCTGGCGGTCAAAACATGAAATCTGCAAACGATTTTCTCGCTGTCTCCAACGAGCACTCCGATTGGATACCCCTGCTCGAACTGTCTGCTCGTGAAGTCTTCGAGCTGATGCTCGGCTGCCACCTCAAGCCGTTGCAGCCGGTTCCCGAGACCGGCCTCGACATCACTGCCATGGTCGGCCTCGCCGGTCAACTGTGCGGCGTATTGAGCGTCCGCTCCAGCAGAGAGTCTGCCGCGCTCATGGCTTGCAAGATGCTCGGCGCCGAAGCCGACAAGGAAAGCCAGGAAGTCCGCGACGCTTTCGGCGAAATCTGCAATATGGTCGCCGGCAATTTTAAGAACAAAGTCTCCGGATTGGGCGAAGGCTGCATGCTCTCGGTTCCTACGGTCGTCACCGGCAACGACTACAGCCTGCATTCCCTGACCGATTCGCCGCCGCTCGAAGTCAGCCTCCAGTTCGAAAATCACGCCCTCGTAATTTCGCTGGAAATCAGCTGACGCCGCTGGCATTCCCCGGCGCCACTTCTCCTTCTTTCATGATTGCCTTGCCGGATTTGCAGCTCAGGCATGCACGGGGGATCCGCCAAAAACCGTGGAAACCAACTCCGAAATCTCCCCAATCGAATCATCCAGTTCAAATGTAAACCGGGCCAGGTCGATTCCTTCCATCTCTCTGTGTTCGCGGAAGAGAATTTCCCACGCCGGGTCGGAAATCATGTCGACTCTCCGCCGTTCGTAATACCCGTAGCCCATCCCCCGCACGCGGCACAGTAGGTCGCTCAAGTGTACCAGCGCCACCAGGGCTTTTTCAGATTCCGCTCCTTCCACATCATGGTGATGCGCGATCACTTGCACGGTGTCCGGGAAGAGTTTCCACTGCTCCGCCAGCGCCGCGCCGCTATCACAGTGCGTGAATCCCATCGCGGCAATCTCCGCTTCGTCAAACGGAATCTGCTCCCGTTGCGCGATCTCCATCGCCTTGGTGAACTCGCCGGGGAACGCCAGGCAGTTCACCAGGAACCCGATGTCGTGCAGTAAGCCTGCCATGTACGCTCTCTCCGGTTCCGTTCCCGGCAGCATTTCGCTGAACTTTCGGCTCACCATCGCGCAACCGAGCGAGTGCTTCCAGAACACCACCGGATCCAGCACCCACTTTTTCACTGGGAAAGCCTGCCCCATGCAGCACGTCAGCAAAATGGATTCCACGCGCCGCATCCCCAGACTGATAACCGCCGACGACACCGACTTCGGCGGCACCGCCAGTCCAAAGAGCGGCGAATTCGCCACCCGCAGGCACTGCGCCGCAATCACATTGTCATACGACACTAGCCTTACCACTTCATCCATCTCTACGCCGTCCGACGGCGCGCACAGCAGCTTCATCAGCGGCATCAGAATCGCCGGAATCGACGGCGTCACTTCGATCCTCTTGATCCGCTCCAGCATGCTCGGTGCGAGGTTGGTCGTCATAGCTTTCCGCTCTTGAGCGACGGCTTCCAATACGCGATCGTCCCCGGGAAATGCACCAGGTGAAATGCGTCGTTCAGTTTTAGCAGCGACTCCGACGTACCCAGGAAAAAATAGCCGCCGAAGTTCAGGTTCCCGAAAAAGTGGTCCACTACCTTGGCCTTCGACGTCCCGTCGAAATAGATCAGCACGTTGCAGCAGAAAATCAGGTCCATGCCTTTCATGAACAGCATCTTCGCGTCTTCCGATAGATTCAGCCGGTTGAACGTAATCAGCTTCTTCACCTCCGGCTTCACCTGCAATTTCTTGCCGTCGGCGGGAACGAAATATTTCCGCTTGTAGTAGTCGCTCGTATTCCTCAGGCTGTAGTCGCCGTAGATTCCTGCCTTGGCTGTTTCCACCGAACGGTCATTCAAATCGGTCGCCACAATCTCTACACGCCAGTCTTTCAGAACTCCTTCGCTCTCTTCCATCATCGTCATGGCCAGCGTATAGGGCTCTTCCCCAGTCGAGCATCCCGCGCTCCAGATTCGCAGCCGCTTCATCGATTGCTTCGTCTTGTCTGCTGCAAATTCCGGCAGGATCACTTTGCGGATCGCGTCAATCTGCGGCATCGACCGGAAAAGGCACGTCTCCCCGATCGTCAGCTCGTTGAGCAAATGCCGCATCTCCCCATCGCGGCTCGGATGCGCGGTCAGATGGTCCAGGTATTCCCGCGCGCTTTTCAACTTCAGCTCTTTGATTCGCTTGGCGCACCCGTCCACCATCAGGTAGAGCTTTTCGTCCGTGTTGTAAATTCCCGACACCTTGTAGACGATGTCGCGAATTTGCCGGTAAACAGGATCAATCGGCTCGCCCGCTTTGAAAGGCGATGGCGGAGCGCTGGTTCCTTGCGTCGTCGCGCTCATTTTACGGGATGCTCCACGGTGTAGAATCGTGTCCCTGCTCCGAGCGCCGCGCTGCGGCTTTGTGTGACGCGCCGCGTGATTTCCGCCGCCAGTTCGCCCAGCGGATACACCCCGTCCGCTTCGCCGGCCGCTTGCACCAGGCCCGGCATTCCCCACACCACGGAGCTCGCTTCGTCCTGCACGATCACCTCTCCGCCCGCCGCGCGAATCTTCTGCGCGCCCTGCACTCCGTCCGCGCCCATTCCCGTCATCACCACGCCCAGCGTGCTCCCGCCATACGTTTCCGCCACCGACCGGAACAGTACATCCACCGCCGGCCGGCAGGAGTGCTCCGGCGGCTCCTGGTTCAGCCTCAGCCGCTTTTCGTTCGCGCCCCGCGCCACCGTCATGTGAAAGTCTCCCGGTGCAATCCACGCTTTCCCCGCCTCCAGCAAGCCCCCAGCGCATCCTTCTTGCACCTGGATCTGCGAACGTCCTGCCAGCCTTTCCGCCAGGAATCGCGTGAAAATCGGCGGCATGTGCTGTACCACTACGATCGGCACCGGAAAGTCCTTGGGCACCCGCGGAATCACTTCGGCAAGCGCATTCGGTCCCCCCGTTGAGGTCCCGATGGCCACGATTTCGATTCGACGGTGCGCGCGAGGCCGCTGCACCTGGCGCATCGCCGGAGGAGCGGGCGCTTTCGTCGCCGCGACGCGGGACGTCACGTCCCTTTCCAATTCCGCCGCGCACAGTGCTTTGATCTTCGGGACCAGCTCCGTGCGAATCTGCTCGATTGCTACCGCGGGACTGCCGGCGTTGCTTGGCTTCGTCGCGTAATCCGATGCCCCCAGCGAGAGTGCGTCGAGTGTGGCCGCCGCTCCGCGCTCCGTCAGTGTGCTGAACATGATGATGGGAATTTTCCGGTCGGTCTTGCGGATCTCCGCCAGCGCTTCGAGCCCGTTCATCACCGGCATCTCGATGTCCATCGTGATTACGTTGGGATGAAGCTGCTCGATCTTGGCCAGCGCGATGCGCCCGTCACCCGCCGTCCCCACCACCTCGAACCCTTCTTCCTTCGCCAGCGTGTCCGAAAGCAGCTTCCGGATCACCACCGAATCGTCAACGACGAGAATGCGAACCGGCTTCATAGTTCCATCGTGGGTCCCGCGGGTTGCGTCCATCACGGTTTCACGCACCTGTCCCCTAGCAGGTCAAATCGGCAAATCTGCGGCATGCTTGAATCGCTGGAGGAAGTTAAAAGCGTGGCCGGCTCGGAGTGACGTGGGACATGTGCCTATTTTCGCCTTCTGCTGTGCTTTGGCCTCAGCCTTCTTGTTTTGTCCCCATTGCTCCTGGATTCCAATTTCTTGGTGCAGAGCCGGATTTCTCGTTCGATCTGCTCCACCGCTTCGGGCGTTATCCCCATAAATTCCACTCCAATCCCCACGCCCTTCAGGCAGTAGCGCACCTCGCCGCGCGTCTGAATTTCCGCCCCCGAGACCGCCAGTGCGAAGCGCAAGTTCAGCACCGCCCCTTCCGGGAAATGGCGGGTCGTATTGATGAACATCCCCCGCGCGCTGATATCCGGCGGCCGGGCCTCCACCTGCTCGCTGCGCCCCTCGTAATTCAGCGAAATTTTCCCCACACTGTGCACTCGCGGGCTCGACCGGCCGCGGAAATTGTTGCCGGACCGTACTGCGCCTCTCGGCAACATCTTGCCCGTGCTCATCAGTGCACCACTCCTTGCTCCACCGCCTGATGCTCGAGCACCGCCGCTCTTTCTTTGCCGCTTGTTCTCTCTCCGCAATGGGGGCAAAACGCAAACGTTGCCGCCAGCTCCCGCTCGCACGATTCGCAGATGGCCGGCGCGCCGTATTCCACCGGCACCACGCGAAGCATCTCGTCGAGCGTCGTCAGACCCGAAATCACGCGGTCCAGCCCGCATTCGTGCATCAGGCGCATCCCGCTCCGCCTTGCCAGCACGCGAATGTCTTCGTTCCGCGCCCCGTCGCGGATCGCCGTGCGGATCGCGTCGTTGATCACCAGCATTTCGTAGACTCCAATTCGTCCTTTGTAGCCGGTCAGGTCGCACTCCTCGCAGCCGCTGGCCACCGCCTGCGTTTCGGGTGGCGTCATGATTCCCGCCAGCATCATCTGCGAAATGAATTCGGGGCTTGCCGGCGCCTGATGGTGGCAGTGGCACAGCTGGCGCACCAGCCGCTGTGCCACGATGCCGGTCACAGCCGAAGCGATTTGATAGCCCGGCACGCCGATGTCCAGCAGTCGTGTAATGGCCGAGATGCTGTCGTTGGTGTGCAACGTGGAAAGCACCAGGTGTCCCGTTTGTGCCGCCTTCACCGCAATTTCCGCTGTTTCCTTGTCCCGGATTTCTCCGATCATGATCACGTCCGGGTCCTGCCGCAGGATCGAGCGCAGGCTGGTCGCAAACGTTAGCCCCGCCTTCACATTCACTTGCACCTGGTTCAGTCCCGGAACCGCGTATTCCACCGGATCTTCCACGGTGATGATGTTGATGGAGGGCTTGCGGATGTGGTGCAGCGAAGAATAGAGCGTTGTGCTCTTTCCCGATCCCGTGGGTCCGGTTACCAGAATCATTCCTTGCGGCAGCGCCAGCATGCGCTTCATCTCTTCCGCCACCGCCGGAGGAAATCCCAGGTTCACCAGATCTTGCGCCGGCGCGTCGGATTCGAGCAGCCGCATCACGATCTTCTCGCCGTACTGCGTCGGCAGCGATGAGACCCGCAGGTCCAGCCGCCGCTCGCCGATCTTCACCAGGAACCGTCCGTCTTGCGGCTGGCGCCTCTCGGCGATGTCCATGTCCGATAGGATCTTCACCCGCGACGCCACCGAATTTTGCAGGGCTCTCGGAATCCGCTCGAATTCCCGCAGCACCCCGTCCACCCGTAACCGAATGGAAGTCTGCTCCGCTTGCGGCTCGATGTGGATGTCGCTGGCTCCCCTCTCTGCGGCCGCGCTGATCATCGTGGCCACTAGGCGCACCGCCGGCGTCGTCTTCGATTTCTGCAGCAGCTCGGCCTGCATTTCCCGCATCGCCTCGATGTTTCGCTGCTGCTCGGTCGACGATATGAATTCCATCGTCTTTTCGTCGGCCGTGAGTCCGGGCAGGTGCACCTTCCCTGCGTCCGCTGATGGGTCCGGCCCGTAGTTCCTATCGATGGCGGCGTGAATCTCGTTCTTTAATCCCAGCAGTGGCTCGATGCTTTTGCCGCTCTTGAACCGCAGTTCATCCAGTGCCTGCAGGTTTTGCGGTTCCTCCATCACTACCGTTAGCCGCCTATCCTCCAGCTTCAGCGGCAATACGTTGAATCGCCGCGCCATCGTGGCGGGCACCGTATTCAGCGCTTCGGCTGGCACGTGTGCGGAATGGCAATCGAAGTAGGCAACGCCGGTCACTTCACCGAGGGCCGCTACCAGGTCTTTCTTTGTTACGGACTTGTTTCGCAGCAACAGTTCGCCCAGTCGCACCGCCTTCCCTTGCTGCTCTTGCAGCGCCCGGTTCAAATCCGCTGCCGATATGCTGCCCCGTTCCCGCAGGACTTCTCCTAGCTTCTTTTTCTTGCCTGTTCTCGAAACCGGGGATTCCTTCTCGATCTTCCCGTTTGTCGGCGCTTCTACGCCAACGGGTGCACCTGCACTGGTGCTTTGGGCGGAGCGTTCTTGGTTGTCGGTCTTCATGTCAGGTACTCTTTGACGCCTCTCGGCTAGCTGCTGAGCTTCCCCTGATCGTGGGACTCAGTTCACCCGTGCGAACGAGGAGGATGCTGCTTTCCCGTTTCCGCCTTGCCCGCTCACCTTGAACTGCTCCACCAGCCTGCGCAGGTGTGTCGACATCTCCACCAGTTCTTGCGCGGCTTTCTGCGTGTCTCCCGC
>Ga0187785_10000920_pt1 | contig 10484 bp, 9 predicted proteins | sample 0815_BV2_4_20_MG_FD_132466 | JGI IMG/M metagenome (GOLD analysis project Ga0187785, IMG submission 132466) | Tropical peat soil microbial communities from peatlands in Department of Meta, Colombia - 0815_BV2_4_20_MG | ecosystem: Environmental > Terrestrial > Soil > Wetlands > Peat | place...
AATTCATGAATTTAAAATCGAATTATAACTACTAATATGCCTACAAATAAAAGAAACGTGAAAATACCGAAGATTGGAAGGCCATTTAGGCGTGATAATGAAGAGTATGCCAGAAAGAATCGCAGTAGAGAGGTTTTTTAGCTGTATAAGGGCTTTTAGAAAGATTTATCCACGGTATGAGCAATTAGAGAGATCCTATCTAGGTCTTATCCAACTAGACTTTAGTCTTATTCTAGGGGGGATTTAGGGATAGGCCTCGATAAATCCACCGAGCATCAGGTTATTGGGGCTGATCTTTAGTAATTGGAACTAAAATAAGAACAAGGGAAAGGGAGCCTATCCTGGCTGCCCTCTTCCTTTGTGGATCTAATGTGCCTCGCCTACGCTCTTATCAGGGACCTTGGCCTCTACGGTATCGAGCTTGCACTCGGTCGGAGTACAGACCAGAACGTCCTGGGACTGGAACTTGGTATACGGGTTCTCGGGTATCTTGGTATCCAAGCCCATTGAGGCAGCCATCATCTCGACGACATCCACGATCTTTATCTTAGACTCGGCCGCAGTCCTGCCGTCGGAGAGGTTCAGCCTGCAGAAGGGACAAGTCGAGGCTATGACGTCTGCTTGGACCTCAGCAGCATCGTTCACCCTGGCCTTGGCACAATCCATGGCCAGATCAGGGATACCGGCCTTGACGCCGCCACCTGCTCCACAGCACCTCTGGAGGGCCCTGTTCCTAACCATATCCCTGAACTTCACGCCTGGGATAGACTGGATGCAGTCACGGGGCGCTTCGAATGACCAATCCTTGCCCTTGAGATGCATTAGGTGCCTGCCGTTATGACATGGGTCGTGGTAGGTCACGTTATAGTTGAGGGGTATCTTGTAATCCACCTCGCCATTCCTTATCTTCTCCCTGAGGAAGGCCGAGAGTGGCATGGTCTTGTAGGGTACGTATCCCTCATACCAGAGTGGCCAATCGATGGAGGCGGCCCTGAGACATCCTGCGCAGGCGAAGACTACGGTCTTGGCTCCGGCATCCTTGAGGGCATCGATGTTGTGAACGGCATGCTCAATCATGACCTCCCTCTGGCCGGTCCTTATCAATGCCGAAGCGCAGCACCACTCGTCTTTGCCCAGCATTCCGAACTCTACCCCAACCTTGTTGAGGATCCTCACTGTAGCTACTCCCAGGGCCTGCTGCCTGTAGGCGGCGGTGCACCCTGCGAAGTACATGATATCTCCAGACTCGTTAACCTTGGCATCCTTGGGTATCCAGCAGAGCCTCTCTTCCTGCTTGGCCATGTAGGGGTTCCTGTCGCCGTGAAGAAGCTTGGGGAAGAAAGACTGCTTGCCCCACGGACCATCTCCGCGCTTTACCAGGTTAGGCCTCATGGCCTCCCACAGGTCCACAGTGTAGATGCCCGCCTCACAGACGGTTCCGCAGACACCACAGGTAGTGCACATGTAGCAGTCTTCGGTGAAAGTCTTCATCTCATCATCGTTGAGGGGCTTCTCGCCGAAGACTTTCGCTCTAAAGCCATGTTGCCTAGACTGGAGCTGTCTCCACATGGCGTTCTTGTACATGGGGGTGATCCCAGGCCGATCCTGCCTCACGGCGAAAGTCGGGCACCACTTCATGCACTCTTGGCACCTGTTACACCCATCGATCTCCATGAGCTGGGTGGACTTAAGGAACCCCGTCATAAGGGGCTTGAATCTCCTATCGGGAGCTGTTTCGTTAGCGTTATTGTCTGCCATCTTATTCTCCTCCTCTGTTGGCCAGGAGGGTCAAGGGCGTAGCTATCACGTGGATGTACTTGGACCAGGGCAGGGCGAAGCAGAAGAGCCCCAGGGCAAGTAGAGTGTGGATCAATGAGAAGTGGGGGGCGTATATGGGATAGGAGAAAGCATTGCCCACCAGGAAAGCGTTGCCACGCATCCACTCCGCGTAGAATCCAGTGATGGTGATGAGGAAAACTCCGCCGATGAGGAAGGCATCGTACGCGGTGGTGTTGTCCCTCACGAACTTGAGGAGTATCCTCCTGCCCACGGCAATGGTGGCGCCTATGAGTAGAAGGTAACCGAAGATATCGAAGGGAAGACCGAGAGCCTCCTTGGCCATCTCAGCTGGCTCAGCCAGGCCCAGGAGATTAAAGTGCTCTACGATATCTATCATGAGGCCGAGGCCCGAGAGAGCGGCCAAGGCCAAGAAACCGTAGAATATGGCCATGTGCATGCCCCATCTGACCGGGCTTCTGGCGAGGGTCCTCCTAAGGAGAAGGACGTCCAAAACCGCGGTTCTTAGAAATACCAGTACTCCATCCTTGAAGGCCTCGTGAATCCAGGTGGCTAGGAAGAGCCAGAAGCTGTAGCGCAGCTGATCATGGTAGCCAGTGGAACCGATGCCCCACTTCTTGATATTGAAGTATATGCCGTATACCCACATTCCCAGGACTATAACAGTTAGAAGTATCACTAATTCAAATGTGAGGCCCAGCGTATAGAACGCCATCTCATTTCCTCCTCGTTATATTTATTTCCACATCGGCGCAACGTGACCGTCATCCGTGATGGACTAACCGGACAACTACTACTTAAATATTACTCGAGGAACTCCAGGCCTAAAAGGAAGCTTCTGCCTCCTGGAACAGGAAGGGACGATCCCGTAGATCAAGTTAGTGAGACTGACCCTGGCGGCCCTTCTGAGCCCGGTCCGGCCGGTACCTGACTCCAGCAGCCTATACCTTGTGGAAAGAGATCGCTATCTGTCGGCTGATAAGATCCATATCTGAAATAAGATACAAAAGACCCGTCGCTTGAGCTAAAAAATGCCGTGCCCAAATCCCAGCCATCGATCATTAACTACTTCGCGGGAAAAAGTCTGGAGGGGAAATTTGGCTATTTTACCTCAATATTCTTTATCACCAGATCTTTTCCCTGTCCCCTTCACCGTGGCCGGCCTGCAGACTGGATCACAAACTATGACATCCTGCTCCTGGTACTTGGTATACGGGTTCTCGGGTATGGTCGTGTCCAAGCTCATGCCCTTGGCCACCAGCTCTATCACATCGACCACCTTCATCGGCGATCCCGCGGCGGTCCTGGCATCCATCAGGTTTCTCCTGCAGAAGGGGCAGGTGCTGGCCACCACCTGTGCGCCTTTCTCCTCTACATCGATGACCCTAGCCTTGCCCATGTCCAGGGCTAGATCGGGTATGCCAGCTTTTACACCGCCACCGGCACCGCAGCATCTCTGGAGGGCCCTGCTTCTGGTCATTTCTACGAAGTTAATCCCGGGAATAGACTGGAGGACATCCCTAGGAGCCTCGAAAGCCCAGTCCTTGGAGCTCACGTGCATGAGATGCCTTCCGGCATGGCACGGGTCATGGTAAGTTACCGTTAGGTTAACAGGCTGCTTCCAATCGATATCGCCCTTCCTTATCCTCTCTCTGAGGTACACCGAGAGTGGCTGGGTCTTAAAGGGTACGTATCCCTCGTACCAGCGTGGCCAGTCGATAGTGGCGGCTCTGAGACATCCTGCGCAGGCGAAGAGGACGTTCTTCACTCCCCTGTCCTTGAGAGCATCTATGTTGTGGACGGCGTGCTCCCTCATGAGGTCCCTCTGGCCAGTCCTGACCAGGGCTGAGGCGCAGCACCACTCGTCCTTGCCCAGCATGCAGAACTCTGTACCTAATGCATTCAATACCCTTACCGACGATACAGCCAGAGCCTGCTGTCTGTAGGCGGCGGTACATCCCGTGAAATAGGCTATGTTTGCTGACTCGGGCAGCTTTATATCAGCGGGCAACCAGCAGAGCCTCTCTTCCTGCTTGGCCATATAGGGATTCTTGTACTCGCCCAGCAGCTTGGGGAAGGCGGATTGCTTGCCGTAAGGCCCTGCTCCTCTGGCCACCAGGTTGGGCCTAATAGCCTCCCAAAGGTCTACCGTGTTTATGCCTGCCTCACAGACAGTGGCACAGGCTCCGCATGTGGTGCAATAATAAAGGTCCTCGGTGAACTGCTTGATCTCCTCCTCGGAGAGGGGCTCTTCTCCCAGAACCTTGGCCTTAAGCCCCCTCTGCTTTCCCAGCATCTCGCGCCAGGTGGCAGCCTTCTGCATTGGGGCCACCTTGGGCCTATCGGGTCTCACAGCATAAGCTGGACACCATTTCATGCATTCCTGGCAGCGGGTACAACCGTCCAGCTCCAGGACCTGGGCCGACTTCATAAACCCAGATATTAATGGTTTGCTTTTGGTGGCTTCAGTAGCCGTAGCCATTAGATCCTCCTGACTCGGAAGGTGTGTTCGACGAATAACGTGCTATCCTGCCGTTAGTAACCTATTTAAACTTTATGATATTATGCAATCAGACGGTTGGGATGGCCATCGCTGAATATGGCTCTGCCGCATAATACGTTGCTAATATCTATTGGATCAGACTTAAATCTATCGAGAAGAGATACATTTACAAGCGGCGCTTCTTTACGCCTCATCTAAGGATAGATAAATAGGCGGCATCTTGAAGAGATGATTAAAATTTTTTATCATCTGAATATCAAGTGCCCTACGGTGGGGTAATGATAAGAGCTAAGAAGACAAAGCCAAGGACTCTCATAAATAGCGTTAGGTCTTTATGCGTTCCCACTTGTTCATACCTTTGATGAGACGACAGATAGCACTTCAGAGGTAAAGGTTCGTGTACTGAAATCCAAGGCATTGATCAAAAAAAGATTCTTCTCCCCTGTAGGAGGATCGAGCTTTATCACGCCCCTGCCTTTCCAATAAACCAAAGCGCAGACCAGCATAAAGAACAAAGACCAACCCATAGGGTGCTCGGGCATCATCCCAAATCTACATGAGAGCCAATTTAAGGAAACTGATAGGAATTAACGTATTGAACGGCTCATTTCCTGTCTTCTGGATCGAGATCATTTCCACGTGGTCGTAACGGCAACCGCCCGCACAGGAGGGCCTATCTATATCTTTATCTATCCTTTGTCTATCTATACCCTTATAATTCTCTATTAGAGGAGTGTAAATGCCATTGCTACGGTTTAGGCAATCCTTAATAGAGCCCCATCTACGTAGACGCGTTCATATTTTACTGGGAGGCCAGCTTTCGCCCTCCCCACGATCTCCCCGGGGTGAACAGCTTCATACCCATCTATACGATCGGCAGCGTTCCCTCCATCTGACTGTCATGGAGCCAGAATCATAGTGGCCATTAGAATAAGCTACATGCTTGAGCACCCAACCTCATCCACAACGTTAAGTTTAACGGACCCATGACTAGTTAGGTTCTCCACAACGCCACTATTGAGTATAGGCCTTTTTTTAGCTAGGTTAGGTCAATCTATAAAATAAGGGTCAAGGATCTTTCTTCTGGGGGCTCAAGACGCTCAGAGCATGTTTAAGCTCGGTTACACTCATCTGCCCCGGTGCCGTGGCCGAAGATACATAGCCATAGGTCAGAACTGATCCATAGATGGATGCCATAACCCTCATATGTTTACCCAAATCACCCATGGCAATGGCACATAGAGGTCTATCAGTATTTACAAGCACCTCTAGGATGCCCAGGTTATCCCTCAGGGACCAGGGAGTGACAGCGATCTTGGATATGAAAGCCCCAGCCTCTGCCATCTCTTTCAGAATGGATTTGAACTCCTCTGAGGAGGGCATGCCGCTGAAATCATGATAGGAGATGATGGATGGGAGATCCAGCTTCTTAAGAAGCCAGTCCCTGGCATCAGCCCTAAGCTCAATATCGATGAAGTCCGCATAGGCCGAGGCCTCCAGCAGCAGCTCAATCCTCTCCTCCTCGCTCCCGGCAAAGGCACCTCCCTCCGACCTCATCCTGTTGGTGGCGATCACCGGAAGACCGGACTGGCAGGCAGCGGTGCCAACGGCCTCCAGAGGATCTCCTTTCACCAGGTCCATCCTGATCTCCACCATGTCGGCTCCCATGGACCTTACCCAGGGAGCCTCCTCGATCGCCTTATCTCCCAGGGCCGCCACTATCCGGGGCTTGAGTTTCATCCTATCCCTCTAATTCCCGTTACTTTTCAACGATGGTCTCTTCTATGCTCATGCCAAAGTGCCTGGCCCCGCCATCCAGGTAGACCAAAACCTGATCACCAGGCTTGATCTCGGTCACCGATATGGGAGAGCCGTTTGCCCCCACCAGCTTTATGGTCTCAGCGTTCTGGAGGATGGTGCTCATCCTCTCCCCTTGGTACTCGGCCTCCACTAGTATCATAGGGCGCTTCTCTATCTTGGATCTTCCGACAACCGCGGTCTTCATAACCCCATCCTTGCCTACCACGGAGACCTCGTCCCCCGACCTGAGCTCGGAGAGGTATCGGGTCTTATCTCTCACCCTAACATAGGCGTGAACGGCTCCGGCATTGACCCTGAAGGGCCTGGAGGCGACGTAGGGGCTATCCTCTGCCTCGCTTTGTATGAGGAAGAAGGCCCTGGCCTGGGAGCCTATGAGCATCCCCTCTCCCACCTTCATTAGGCTACATGTATCTACACAAACCCTGTCGCCCATGCCCACGGGCTTTACAGCGCCCACCGTAGCCGGGACCAGGTTGATATGCCCGCTACCAGAGCGCTCGGCAGCTTCCCTAGTCCTCTTTATCTCGGAGAGGTCGGTGGTATCCAGAAGGACTCCGTCGGAACCCTTCTCCAGGGTTCCCAAGGCCAGCTCTGCCTCCTTAGCGCTTTTAACGCCGCTGATGATCTTAGTTTTAGAGCCCTGGAGGCCGGCTATGATATTCTCCAATGGGATAACCTTCCAATCGGTGCCTGTGGCCAGAAGATAATCCGCGTGCTTTCCCATCTCCACTGCGAACTGCTCGTACCTTTTATCGGCGATGATTACATACGCGCCCTTCTGCCCCTCCACGGTCTTGGCCAGGGCTATGTCCATGGACACCGAAAAATCCTGGGGAAGAGGAATGGACCCATCGCCTTCGCCGCCCTTGCCCAAAATGAGAATGTCTTCAGGTCCCCTCTCAGTCCCGAAGCTTGCGACCTTGATCCCGCCAAGCTCCCTAACCTTGGCAGCATGTTCTGATCTTACCACGACGCAGTCGAAGCCGGATTCAAGAGCGGTGGTGATCCTGGGCTTTATATCATCCCAGGATCCATCAAAGGCCAGGAGCCATATCTCCTTCATGGGCCAGAGGTAGACGTACCATTACAAATCCCTTTTGGAGGCAGAAGGCATCTAGAAATCAGGCAAAAAGCATATAGAAAGCCATGGGTAACAAGATATCAATTATGCCATGATCTATCGCTTCCAGATTATTGAAGGCCTTGGCGTGCGTTTAAATTGGATGGATACCACGACATTACAGGATGAAAAAATATAGAGATAGAGACGGGGGATTGGACAAAAAAGAGACGAAGGAAGCCGCAGAATATCTGGGCCTGGCTAATAAGCAGCTAAATGAGATAGTACTGGAAGAGGTAGAGAAGCTTCTCCTCTCGGAGGGTTATGATGTGGCTAGAATGTACATAGATAGGGCGGCAGGGCCCGAGGAGAGAAATAGCCTCCGGAGGATCATAGCCACCTGCCAGAATTGCAATATAAGCCCCGTTATCACTGCCGAGATCCTCAAGAGCTTACAGAGCCCAACGAAAAACTAGCTTTCGCATTCTAAGCGTTCCATCAGACTCCTGAGGATCTCATCAAATGACCTGGCTGCGGGCGTCTCTGTCCTCAAAACGAAGGGCTTTCCCTAATCCCCCGCCCGGCAAATCCCCGGGTCCATCTCTATCCTTCCCATGAAGGGTATCCTCAGCCTTTGTGTGGCCTTCTCCCCGCCTCCGGCCTTGGAAGATAGGTCGTTGCCGCATTTGGGGCAGCAAAAACCGCTCATATTCTCTATGATCCCACTCAACGGGACTCCGAGATTCCTGGCCATGTCCACAGCCCTCTCCGCATCCATCAGAGCTACATCGTAAGGTGTAGTGACAATGATGGCTCCCTCAGGCGCTACCAGCTGGGCGATGCTCACGGGCTCGTCACTGGTCCCCGGGGGCAGATCCACTATAGCGTAGTCCAGGTCCCCCCAGTCCACGTCCTCCGCGAGCTGCCTCAGGACTTGCATCTTCACAGGGCCCTTCAAGACTATGGGTTCATCCTTCTCGACCTTCCATGAACTCCCCTTCTATCCCTAGCATCTTCGGCACATTGGGTCCGGTCACATCGGCATCCATGAGCCCTACATACCTTCCGTAGATGGCCAGGCCCAGGGCCAGGTTGACAGCTACAGTAGTTTTTCCAACGCCGCCATTACCGCTCATCATCATCAGCCTATGTCTGGCTCCACTAAGCTTCATCACCAACCATAGAAACTCGAAAAAAGTTATACCTTTGGAGCCCAGATATGCTTTATGGGAAATCGGTTGGTCTATAATCCACTGGGCATCATCTTCGCCTTGGTCCTAGTGGTCCTCCTCTTCTTTGCGGTGAGCATCCTCTTTTTAGGGGTAGTGAGCACGGCCTTTACCAGGGTCGGCTTTCACTGGCAGGATGCTCTGACCTTCATGGCCATATCTTTCATAGGCAGCGGCATAAACCTGCCCTTGACCACCCTCAGGTCAGAGGCACCCGTGGTCACGGATGCTTATGCAAAGGTCTTTGGCGTAACCTACAGGATACCGGTAATGGAGCAAATTCACCAGGATACGATCCTGGCTATCAACCTCGGGGGTGCAGTGGTGCCCACTCTAATCTCCTTATTCCTCCTGGCTCGATTCCCAAGCATAATTCTTTCTGTCCTTATAGGGATAGCTTTCGTTACCGTGGCGACCAACCGCATTGCTAAACCGGTCAAAGGGCTAGGCATAGTCACCCCGACCCTCGTGCCTCCCATCCTGGCTGCCCTGACAGCCACGGTTCTAACATCGTTCTTCTTACTGCCTGTCGGTTCTAACTTCATCATAGCCTACGCCAGCGGAACTCTCGGTACCCTCATCGGGGCAGACATACTCAACATTTCGAAGATAAAGGACCTGGGAGCTCCGGTTGCCAGCATCGGCGGAGCAGGTACTTTTGACGGCGTCTTTCTGACAGGGGTCATAGCTGTCCTCCTCGCCTGATGGATAAAATTTTTACCTTATCAGCCAGACAAGGGTAATCCAACGGTTCATACAGTAATCAATCCAAGGATCCATTGGATTGGCCTTATATCTGCTCGGTATTCACGGACGTAGCTTCAGCATGCCTCCTGGTGAAGACCGTGAGGGGATTAAAAGAGGACACGCCTTCGCCCTCTGTATGATGAGCCCCATCATAATCTGCATTTCACACGCATAGCGACAGATAGGTCTCATACCGACCTTCCCTACAGTCCTTATAGTCCTGACCATAAGGTTTGCCGCCCGCCTTAAAATATGCTAACTCTCTTGCTGCCGACCTCTTTGCCCTCAACTTCTTGTGGAAACGCCTTTATAGCGTCCCGAGGCTCATTGGCCATATCTTGGGGTAGAAAGCTGATGAGTACTTACATCATTCTGGTAGCGTTCTTCTTCTACTACGTACACTTGTGGAAGGCGTCATAGTGGCAGGCCACTCCAATCCAACCTCTCCAGTCTTTGAAAGGCTAACCGGGTTTATATCATTATACCGGAGTACAACACGCCCCACGGCGTCTTTTACAACGTCTTTACAGTCCTCTCCATTTCTGCATGATCGTTCTAACCTTGAAAGATGACACGATAGAGAACAGTGCCGAGAAAGGTTCCTTAAAGAAGAGGATGAGGACGCACGGAAGGACTGCTTCTCAGAGTCCCCGAGCCCGGCGTTAAGCATCGGTATTGCCCCGCAGGATTGCGATAACAACGCCTGTAAAGAAGGCAGTGTCCTTGCAAACATCATCCCCACAGTAGCTGATCTGGCATTCAAGACCTGCCACAGACTATCAGCAGGTGATAATTATGTCGCATTCCATTAAGGCAACGCAGGAGAAGAGAGGCTTCGTCCATTTTGCTCGGCCGTGATTCTCCTTATGGCCTTTCTCGCCTTTATAATCATTTCTTAAGGCTGTAGGGGTAGACTTCGATCGGAGTTTCATCGAATAGCTGGACATGAGAGTTTATCAGTTCCAGGGGAAAGGGCTTTAACCAGGCCATAGATCCAATAATTATGAGCTTTAGGGGTTTCCTAGAGGATCTGAGGTCTCAGGCCCTTTTAGAAGAGGTGCACGGGCCAGCTTCCTCCAACCAGGAGGTGGCCCAAAGATCCTGGAAGGCAGGACCCATCCTCTTCCACGAGGTAGATGGGCAAAAAAAGAAGTGTTGCCTTAACATCCTTGGCACGAGATCCCTCTTGGCCAGGGCTCTTGGAGTCGAGGATTCTGGATTGACCAGGTACCTGGCAGGCATCTGCTACCAGGGCCATGTGGTGGAGGTCAAAACCTCGACTTTCCAGGAAGTCGAATCGAGCCCTGATCTTTCAAAGCTTCCCATA
>Ga0187785_10000921_pt1 | contig 10483 bp, 11 predicted proteins | sample 0815_BV2_4_20_MG_FD_132466 | JGI IMG/M metagenome (GOLD analysis project Ga0187785, IMG submission 132466) | Tropical peat soil microbial communities from peatlands in Department of Meta, Colombia - 0815_BV2_4_20_MG | ecosystem: Environmental > Terrestrial > Soil > Wetlands > Peat | place...
CCAGCCTGCAGTATGCCAGCGAGGCTTATACCGAACGGGCCTACCAGGATTCCCGAGGCGCGCAACCGAACTACGTCAAATATAACAGTTATGTGCAGCAGAGCAGCTACTATAATAGCCTGGCCATGCAAAGCCGTAACGATGCCGAGTCAATCGAGAAGAACCTGACCTTCGTCATATCGGGCACATGAGAACCTTCTGCACGCCCGGTGTTCTTCCCTACTTTCACATGCAGCAGGTAAGTATCGACCACTTTGCCCCTGCTGTCAATTTTATCGAATGACAATAACCCTGAGCCCGCCGCCTTAACACGGAACCTATGTATTGTCGGACATGCGCCCATGGACGTATCATCGATCAGGATAAATCTCTCCAAGCCCTTAAAATGCCAAGTCAGCGCCGGGTCGTTTTCCTCTAGGCGCACGGTGATAACATCACCCTTTTTTACACGCGCTTCCTTACCATTGTCAGTCGCGCCGAACGTATGGGCCGCCTCAGCATGCAGGGTATTATCGTAATCTAATGTAGGTTTATGGCCGTGGATTACATCGCCGATCAAATCAAAAAGCCAGGCTTCAACATCCGGGGACGGCATACACACCCCTGGCGCAGATACGGGAATCAGTAGCAGTATAACACAGATAATTCCCATCACTTGCATAAGCTGAGGACTGCCTACAGGCATTTAACAATTCGTCGCTACAACAGTGCGATTCCATATAAAAGGTATAAAACGAAACGTACGCTTATGGTAGCTGTTCGAATTGGGGGATACTCTGGTCGCAGAAGCTGTCGAGCGACCGCTGTCTCCGCTCCTTTAACTCGAAATCCTGCTCTATCTGCCTGTATTCGATCCCTTTCTCCCCGGCCAGCGTCCTTGCCATCCCCGAAATTTTAGGGGCGCAGAGTATGCCCCGAACCGGCATCCCTCCGCTCTTCTTCCTGAAATCGATCAGGTACGCTTCAAGCTGGTGAACCGCCGAAGGCGAGATCTGCGTGCGCTTGACCTCGACAATCACAGTGTTCCCAGTCGAATCCTGACAGAACAAGTCGATATAACCCGAATCCGTGGTTTTTTCCCGTCGGACAACCCTGAGCCCTGGCTCAATAATAGAGGGATCCCGTTCAATCCGGTCCACCAACTCCGACTCTTCCCCGACTAAGTTCAGTTCAGCATAGTCCTCCAGCCGGAAAACACTAATAGCATGGATATCCATAAAATGCAGGCGCATAGTTTCTACCGGGCTTGTCCTTCTTGCGCTGACCGCCAGACCGCCATCCAGCGAAAAACTGATCTTCGTTCCCGGAGGCTGCCAGTTGAGCGGCTCCCGTTTCGCATCACCGTGCACCATAATAGTCCCGTCCGGCTTGATGATGACCAGCCGATCCCCGTAATCCAGGAACGACTTTGCCCGGCCCGAATACTCCACTTTACACCTGCCAATGATTGTAGACATACTCTTTTTCGCGGAGCTCCGGCTCGCCAGCAGAATCTCGAGAGCCTCTTCAGACGATGGGGAAACCAAATACTTCATCGGATGAGTAAACAGCGGTCATGATAAATAAAGGGTGCGGACGCAACCCCGAGCATGACCCTCCCAGGCGCCTCCTAGGGCGCTAAAATACTAGGTACTACCCCGACCCTGTCAAGGATGGGTAGTTCATGTACGAAACTGATCGCAGATCGTCCTGATCTCTGTTTCGGAGAGCACTGGCTCCGCGGTATCGTCCTTCATCGGTATGATCTTCATCATCTCGGTCATCATCTTCCGGTAGACCATCTCTCGCATTCTGGCGTCCTTCAGCAGCGACAGTCCTTTCAGGTGAAACGGCTTTGCTTCCGCTTCATCGAACCTGCCGTCGAAGGTTGCTAGGTACATCTCTCTGACCATAAACAGGATACGGCTATCGATCATGCGCTCTATGTTCGGTACAACTAGCATGTTTTCGTCTAGCGAATGTACGAAGCATTGAGGATAGCAGGCGATCTCTTTTTTGATCTTCGTTGAAAGGTTCGCGCAGACATAGTTGAACGGGTACAATGCGCAGGTGTCCGATCTCACCGGGTAGATCGAGCATCTGTCGTTGGCGCGGAACACGCACCCTCCGTTGATATTCATCGAGAAGGCCGTGTTGCCGTCTTGATCATTGATGATTATGCAGTATCGTCCGAAAAATTCTTCAGGGGATATACTGAGGTATTCCGAGATCCGGAATAGGTCGGTGACGTGGAGGTCTACCAGGCCGTAGGCATTGCAGCATGTGCCGCAGTTGCCGCAGGGTAGGTCTTTGCTGCTGACCACGTTCAACCCGTTTACTCTCATACAATCCTCCTTCGTTTCTTTCATGATTCGGGCTCGTTGTCCGGCGCCTGGATTTCGAATTTCTTCGAAGTATCCTCCAGGGTCTCGACGATACGGGGGCACCAGATGGTTTTGCCCGCGGGACAGCCTTTTTCCGTGCCGATGTCCTTGCAGATCACGCAGTCGCCCATCTGTTTCGCGATATTCTGGTAAAGCTCGCCGTAATCCTCGACCGTGTAATCCTTGAGCTCGTTATCCTGCAAGTCCTGGCCCACCGTTGCCAGGGCCTCCTTAAAGCCCTCGACGTATCCTTTCAGGTATTCCTCAGATGCCATCATTTCCTCCCGCGTCGTTCATTTACTGCCGCCAGCATGATCGGCAGCGCAATCGTCGCGTCGCAGATCACCTGCACGGCCTTTGCGTCCTCCCCCACTTTTCCCCAGCTGCGGGCCTCATCTAGGGTGGCGCCCGACAGACCGCCGGTCTCAGCCCTGTCCATGGTAATCTGGATCACGTAGTCGAAGCCGCCTCGGGGAGTCACCAACATACTCTGGAGCACGTAGTTTTTGGGCACGCCCCCGCCAATGAGCAACGCGCCGGTACGCTTTGCACCGTAACACAGGTCCATGAACTCCCGCATATCCCCGAACGCGTCGACATTCAGCCTGTTCGCCTGTTTGAACAGCCAAGCCTGCAGTCCGAGCACCGAATCCTGCACAGCAGGGCAATAAACCGGAACATCACATTCATAAGCCGATCTCAGGATCGAGTTTCTATCATCGATGTTTTTTCCGATCTCGGACATCAACTCCCGAATAGAGTAGGTCCTCTGATCCATCCCCTCATATACCCGCTGCATTTTCGTCTCCAGACAACCGAAATAATCCTCGTTCAGGTAGACATCGTAGATCCTGTTGATATGCCTGGTTTTAAGCTCGATGTCGTCCGCGGTCTCGCTACCCTTCTCATGACAACCGCCGACACCTTCAATGATATCGTGAACCATATTGGCCCCCGTAGTAACCAGAACATCGATGTACCCATCCCTAATCATGCCAGAGATGATGTTCCTCATCCCCGCGGGCACCATCGCGCCGGACAAGCCGAAAAATTTCAGAACATCCTGCGCCTGCATCTCTTCGAGGATGTCGCACGCAGCCCCAATCCGCCCCGCGCCAAAGGCGCAGCCGCCCATCTGCCTAACCAGCTGGTCGACAGTCATAGTACCATGGATGCTGGCGTGCCTGATCCTGTTCTCGCTCATCCTCCTGACTTATGGTGCGAGATCATATGAAGCTTATCTCGCCAATTTCCCAGTAAAATGAAAAGTTATTCTAAACAAAGCTGGTGTTGAACCAATCGTAGTAAAACAAATTCAACATACCTATAGGGCGTGTCCCAAATTTTTTGCTGTAAAAAAAAATTCCAGTTGGCCCCCAACGCTTTTGGGTTGACCTACAATTTTTTTTTACAGCAAAAAATTTGGGACACGCCCATCATTAACATGGTGGAGGTACAACTCGTCTTTAACGCATTAGTCGTTCTTTAACCGTTTGTGTTTGTCTGTGTTTGGCATAACGCAGCGATCGTCTGCTGTCTCGCCATATCTGAAATCATATTGAAATCGTCTGGATGGTGAAGCGGTCGTATTTGTCTGTCAGTTCAGGTATAAACGTCAGGTCAGTAACCCATACTATTTTTACCGTCAGGCCAGATCAATATGTATGTTTCAACGTGGCGACGATAAAATGACCATCAGGCTGGCCCGGCTCGATGACGCCGCTGCTATTTGCGGCATTCATCGGTCGTATGTCCGGCGGTGGTACCGTGTGATCGGAGCGGAACAGTATAATGTCGGGTATGATCAGCTGTCTATAGAGGAGCGTTGGGGGTTCGGCGGCCCGTGGATGAGCGTGGAGACTTGCGCCATTCACTTGAATAACATGTTGCTGAAGCGTCATCTTCCCTACGTGGCCTGTATCGATGGTCGTGTCGCGGGAATGATGGAGTTGTATATCGGTAGGGAGGGTGGGTACGGGAAGAACTGCCATATTGGCCTGTTATATGTTCATGAGGGTGATACCGGGGCGGGCGTCGGCGTTAGCATGATCCGTCATGCCCGGAAGGTCGCTATGGAGTACGGGTGCGATTCCCTGACCGTATCCCCTATGCCGTATAACGAGGCGTTTTACATGAAGTGCGGCTTTATTCTTGGGGATACCATGGTGGAAGCTTCTGTGCCGATACATAGGTACCCGGTCGATGCTATACCTATGGATCCTCCGCTTAACATACAGTCTCTCGCCTGGGGTATGAATATGGCTGTTGGGCGATTGCAGAGTTCGGCGTATCACTTGTTCGAACTGGTTGACGACTATGCCTTGCCGTCCTCTGCCGGCATCGAAAAACACACGGTCTTCCGGTATATCTCAGGTTGTCAATCGATGATCTCCTGGGCTTCCGACTGTGCAGGGAAGACGGCTTGTGTATTGGCCTGGAGCGACGGGGCGGATGCGAAAGACTTGGTAGCGGCCGCCCTCGTCTTGTTGGGGCGGTCCGGTATTGCGGTGGCAAACCTATTATTAAGTAGGGACGATTACGATCTCATATCTAGGGAGATCGACGCTACACTCGTCGGTGTAAGGGCGACGCTGATCGATCCGCTTCAGAGGGAAATTGATTGAAGGCGAATGATATAGGCGAGATTGGAATTATCAGCAGGATCGCGAAGATACTTGAATCGCCGTACTTAGGGGATGATTGTGCGGTGTTGGATAATGGCGGTGACTATCTGGTCGTGACCACTGACATGTTGCATCGGGTGACCGACTTTCCGGTGGAGATGAGCGGCGAGGATATAGGCTGGATGAGTGTGGCGGTGAGTCTGAGCGATGTGGCAGCGATGGGCGCTAGGCCGATCGGCGTGGTCGCGGCGATTGGGATTCCTGGGAGCACTGACGTAAAACTCATTGATGGCATTGCCCGGGGCATGCGGAACTGTGCCAAGACTTACGGCACTGAAATCGTGGGCGGCGATACCGACCAGCATCAGGAGCTGACTATCGTCACTACTGCCATGGGTCGGGTGAACAAGGACATGGTCAAGTTGCGGTCGGGCGCGAAGGTAGGCGATCTGCTCTGCGTAACCGGCTGCCTGGGAACGCCCGCGGCCGCCTATAAGGTGCTCGTCGAGGGTCGAGGAGCTTCCGCGGAGGATAAGAAACTGCTCCTGCACCATTTCTTCAGGCCGGAGCCCCGTATGGGGGAGGGCATGACGCTGGCGGGCTATCCGGGCGTCACGGCGATGATGGATGTGAGTGACGGCCTGGGCAAGTCCATCCATGAGCTTTCTATATCGAGCAGGGTGGGGTTTCTCGTGTATGCAGATAAACTGCCTATCCGGGAGGAGGCCAGGAGGGTCGCTCGTGATCATCATGAGTTGATGGACATGGCGATCTGCTTCGGAGGAGAGTTTGAACTGCTATTCACTATCAACCCCCGGGAGATCGACCATATCCGGGGTGTCAGCTTCACCGTCGTCGGCCAGGCCGTCAAATCCGGGCTGAGGCTGGAGGATGATGGCATTATCAGCGAAATATCTTGCAGAGGATATGAGCATCTTAAGAAAAATCGTGATGATGTTCATTAGCATCGGGTGGCGACACTCTAATCATGAAGACCATGATCGCATATTACTCGCTGGAAGGCCACACTGAAAAGGTGGTGCACGATCTGGCGACGAAGATCGGAGCGAGCCATGTTGTTAGGGTAGAGCCCCTTGATGAATCGGTGCTCCAGGGCAAATCGCTCTCGTCGCTGGTCAGTATCAACGCCAACATTAAGCCCTGCAAGTCAGACCTCGACGATGTCGACTTTCTTATCGTAGCTACCCCGGTCTGGACTGACGGGCCTTCGCCTTTCATGGACAGGTTCATGTCCACGTTGACGAACTGCAAAGGCAAGCCGTTCTCGGCCCTGATAGAGACATCGATTGGAGGAGGCGATCGGGCGCTCTCGCGCATTCGCAAGACTCTGGAGAGGAAGGGCATGAAGTACGTCTCGTCGGCATTCACCTTTGAAAAGGACGTCGAGTCAGATAAATATAGCCAGGTCCTGGAGAAATTTGCCGCTACCATACATAAAGCCTGATCGACCATTCCTTTGCGGGCAAGCAAATGTTAAGTAATCATGAGGCTTACTTCTACCCATGGACATGATCGATGTCATCAAGGGCCGGAGAAGTATCCGACGGTTTAATGATAAGCCCATCCCTGAAGAGGTGCTCGCGGATCTCATTGACTGCGCGAGGCTGGCGCCTACGGCGATCAATATACAGCCATGGTTGATCGGCTGTGTGACGGACAAAGTGCAGCTGGAAAGGCTCGCCAACATGGCTAATAACGGCAAATTCATCAAGGATAGCGCCGCGTGCTTCGCGATATTTTGCGAGAAGGACAAGAAATATTATCTTGAGGATGGATGCGCCGCTACTATGAACATTATAACTGCAGCGGCCGCAAAAGGGATCGGGACCTGCTGGGTTGCCGGAGACAAGAAAGAGTATGTTGAGGCGGTGCGAACGCTGCTCGAGGTTCCGGACACATATACGCTGGTCTCGCTCATCGCCGCCGGGTACGCCAACGAGACTCCGAAACCAGCGAAAAAAGACCCGAAGAACATCAGCTTCCGGGACCGATACAAATAAACGTTTTTCGCCGGCGAAAAGTTAATTTTTTCGCCGCGTTTAGCCAATATAGAGTATCACGTCATTAGGCGAGATGAGATGCCTCGCGCGCGCGTTGGTGCCGTGCCTAGCCCGGACTGGAATCGTAATCGTATCATTTATTCTGATTTTAGATGTCCTTTTTCTACGAGTTCTTGGACGAGTTCTTGGACTTTCTTCCAGATCTCTGGGGCGGTCTGGCCGATGTGGCGGTTGACTTCCAGGACTTGGTCGGCTGTGACACCGTGCTCCTGCCATGCTTTTCCCTCGGTGTAGAAGTTATGGAGTAGCGGGTCGAATCGGTCTAGGGCGGCGGCGAACTTCGCCTCCGGCGTCTCGCGACGCTCAAATTCCGCCCATAGTTCGCTCAGTTCTCGGGCCTGATCAATCGGGAGCAGGCCGAATATCCGCTTCGCCGCCGCCCGCTCCTTGGCCACATGATCGCCGTCCGTCTTCCGATCGTAAACTATGACATCGCCCGCGTCGATCTCCACTATATCGTGGATCAGCGCCATTCTGATGACTTTGGATATGTCGACGGAGTCCTTCGTATACTCCGACAACACCAGCGCCATGATGGCGAAGTGCCATGAGTGCTCTACGTCGCTGTCATGCCGGGATCTGTCCAACAGGTACGTCTGCCGGTATACGTGCTTCAGGCGATCGATTTCTATCAGGAAGTTGATCTGTTGCTCCAACCTTTCGGAAGTCATTAGCGACCCTGGCGGGTTGTCCGGTTGAGGTGCGTCGACGCGCGTCGGTTCCTGATCCATGATAAAACACCGCGTAATTAGTAATAATTTTATTTGTATTGTTATTACTCTTGGTGTAAAAGACTTTTGATTAATCTGAGTTCTGAATGGCAGGGGTCAATTGTCAGAAAATAGACAGACTGCCGTCGCAGTCTGTTTAAAAGTTGGGGTATCCGGGGCAGTAGCTTGGTTGCCCTGGGTTGTATCCTGGGATTGGATAGGTGGGGTAGGGGTATCCTGGTTCAGGGTATATGGGGTTTGGGTTGATTGGGGTTGGATATATTGGGCATGGCGATGGTTTGGGGGTTGGGGTTGGGTAGGGTGGGTTTTTCGGGCGTGGTGTTGGCGATGGTGTTGGGGTGAAGTTTCCGTTCATGTAGTCGATCGCGTTCTTTACGTTGATCCTGCCGTAGCCGTAGTTGTTGTTAGGTACTGTGGAGCCGAGGTGTTCGGCGCTTTTCTCCAGGATCTCCTTTGCTTTCGCCGGAGTGAGTTTCGGGTTTTTCTGTACTAGTAGTGCAACGGTGCCGGAGACCATGGGGCATGCCATGGAGGTGCCGCTCATGGATAGGTAATATTGGTCGATTGCGTGGCCGTCATTGGTGCCTGATGCTCGGATTGAGACGATGTCTTTGCCTGGGGCGCAGATGTCGGGCTTGATTGTGCCGTCCTTTAGAGGGCCTCGTGAGCTGAACTGGGCGATGCTGTCGTTCTTGTCTGTCGCGCCGACTGTGATCGCTTCTTTTACGTCGCTTGGGCAGCCGATCGTGCATTCGTTAGGGCCGCTGTTGCCGGCGGCGCAGACGACGATCTTGCCCTTCTGGATGGCCTTTTCTACTGCAGCGTGGATTGCTTCGGAGTGTTCGTCGGATCCGAGCGACATGGAGATCACGCTTGCGTTGGAGTTCATAGCATATTCGATGCCGGATAGGATGGTTGATTCTCTGCCTGATCCGTCTTTGTTCAGCACTTTGATGCCGATGAGTTGAGCGTCTGGGGCTATGCCCTTATATCTGCCCTTGGATGCGGCGCCGGTGCCGGCGATAATGCCTGCGCAGTGGGAGCCGTGGCCGAAGTTATCGTATGGGGTGGTCTTGTTTGAGACTAGGTCTATCCATCCGGTGATCTTGCCTTTCATATCTGGGTGGCTGGCGTCGATGCCTGAGTCGATGAGGGCTATTCGGACGCCGTTGCCTGTATAGCCGCAGTCCCAGATTTCGGGGGCGCCGATGATTGGGGCTGCTTGCTCGAGGTTGGCGTGGAAGATGATGTCGTTTTCCACGTATTTCACGTTGTTTAGCGATTTCAGCCTCTTTACGGCTGTTTTTGGTATCTTCACTTCGATCGCGTTAATATCGTTGTACTTTTGGAGGACCTGAGCGCAGTTTTGGGAAGTAAATGTGTTGATCTGGTCGTCCATGGCGCTAAAGTTGTTACTGTCGTTGAAACCGACGATGCAGGTAGTAGTATCAGAGTCCTGGGTCGGGTTCAAGCTGGGGGAGCCTGCCTGAACGATCGATGTCGTAGTCAGCAACATAATGCAAGCGACGGCGATTATCGGTAGTTTTCTTTTGATCTTATCTCCTCCTAAGTAAGTTGTAGTAGCGTCGGAAATAAATATTAAATACTTTCCCAAAATAGTAAAAAATTTTTACGAACATGTATAAAATATAGAAAATTATTCGATGTTATTTTGATGGCGGCAATCATCTGCTGTTCATTTGCTCATCAGAAACCTTTATATCAAATAGATACATCATTTAGATATATCTAATAGATGTGAGGGTTAAATGACATCGGCGATGATCCACTACTTTTCGGCCACCGGCAACTCTTATCACGCGGCGACCGTAGTCGAGCGCAGGCTGAAAGAAGCCGGGTACAATATCGAATGGCAGCGCGTGGAAGGAGGAACCACCCCACCCGACTCCCACCACGATCTGCACCTCTTCACGTTTCCCGTTTATGCAACGGATATGCCCGACATCATGGCCAAATACATGTGGAAACTGCCCCGGGGGAATGGCGCAAAAGCCGCCATCATAGCCACAAACGGGTCAATCCACGCGACAACCCGGGTGCCGGGCGCCCAAGGCGATCCTGGCTCGTCCTTCGATCACGCCAGACTAATCTTATGGCTGAAAGGCTACCAAGTCGTCCTCGCCGACGCAGCACCCTACCCGCACAGCGTCACCATCGGGTTACCCGTAGCGAACGAAGCCGAACAGAGCCGCATCATAGACCTGGCAGACCGGCGGGTCGACGGACTGGCCCAAAAACTGGTCAAGGGAGAGCGTAGCGTCCGACACAACCTGCTCCTAGCCATCATATACGTTCCCACAGGACTGACTTACGGCCTGTTCGGCCGGCATTTTATAGGCAAGCTATACGTGGCAGACGGCAAATGCAACGGATGCGGAATCTGCGCAAAAACCTGCCCTGTAGGGTCGATACGATTGACAGCAGGCAAGCCAAGCTGGAACTGGCGATGCCAAGGATGCATGCGATGCATCAACATGTGCCCAAAACACGCCATCAACACATCCATCGCCAGGATAGCACTGCTCATCGCTATCCCCCTGCTAACCATCGAGTGGTGGCCCAACACCATCACCCAATCATTAGGCCTGCCGACAGGCATAGTCGGCATCACCCTGAGCCTGATCATCGGCCTGGCGATCCTATACGGAGTGGACAAAGCCTTA
>Ga0187785_10000922_pt1 | contig 10479 bp, 12 predicted proteins | sample 0815_BV2_4_20_MG_FD_132466 | JGI IMG/M metagenome (GOLD analysis project Ga0187785, IMG submission 132466) | Tropical peat soil microbial communities from peatlands in Department of Meta, Colombia - 0815_BV2_4_20_MG | ecosystem: Environmental > Terrestrial > Soil > Wetlands > Peat | place...
GCTGGCACCCTTGCCCAAATCGACACCGTCGGAAAGCCAGATAATTTCGACATTCGGCGCAGTCGCAAGGAAGCGTTCGATCCCCGGCAGCGCTTCCGTTCGGTCGACCCCGTAAGGTTTCGGTTTGATCTGCTTGATTTGCACGCGCGCCGCGCCGGCGACCTGCAATGAGATATCGCGCTCCGTTTCAGACATCGGCAGCACTGCGACACCACGATTGTCAGCTTCGGCGCGCGCAATCATCTCATCTGCGGTGCGTAGCCGCGCCTCCCAGGCCGACGCCGCAGGCCAGCCATCATCGAGCAATATCAGGAGCGGTGCAGCACGGTCAGCTGTCGCGAGCGGTGGATTCCACAAAGGCCCCGCAGCGGCGATGATCACAAGGGCTGCCATTGTGAGCCGCAACAGGGTGAGCCACCACGGTGTGCGCGCGGGGGTCTCTTCCTTGGGGGCGATTTCGAACAGGAGGCGCGTCGGCGGAAAATCGACGCGCCGGGGGCGTGGCGGCACCAGGCGCAATAACCACCAGAGGATCGGCAGGCTGAGCAAACCGAGCAGTACCAGTGGTTGGGCAAAGCCAAGTGGTATTGAGCCGATCATGCGGCGCTCACCGAACCCGCCGGCGTGTGCCGACTGTTGATGACAAACGGTTGCGCGTTGTCGCCCATGCGTGAATGCAGCACCAACAAAAGTTCGCTTGCCGGTCTGTCGGTGCGATGGATGGCAAAACTCCAGCCGCGCAAATCCGTTTCGGCGCGAATTTCGGCGCGGTGACGCGCGACGATAGCCTGATAGTCATTACGCCAGGTTTCAGCGCGACCGGCCGTGACGCGGCCGGCACCTTCCGGTTCGATGAATTCGACGCGACCGGAATAGGGAAAGCTTTCTTCGGCCGGATCGACAATCTGGACGACATGGCCGTGCGCGCCGGTCGCCGACAGTTGAGCAATTGTGCCCTTGATCTCGCCAATTGACGCCCAGAGATCGGAAAGTACGACGATTTCGGACAGCGGCGAGGGCGCGAATGATGGCGGCAGACTGGCGCGTTCCGTGGGGTCGTGCAGGATTGCTTCCGCCATCTTCTCGATCACGTTGCGGCTCGCGGTAGGGCGCAAGAGGCCGGGCATGCCGACTCTTTCACCGCCCTGTACCAGGACTTCGGCCAGGGCAAAGGCGACGACCAGCGCGCGCTCGAGCTTGCTGTCGCTCGATAAAGCCGACGCGAAAGTCATCGACGGCGAGCGGTCAGGCCAGATCCACACCGTATGTGACGCTTCCCATTCCCGCTCACGCACATAGAGATGATCGTCGCGCGCAGAGCGGCGCCAATCGACATTTTGTGCGGGCTCACCCGACATGAAACGGCGGTATTGCCAGAAATTCTCTCCAGGCCCCGCCCGGCGTCGACCGTGTAGGCCATGAATGACGGTCGTCGCCACGCGGCGAGCCTCAAGAATAAGCCGCGGCACTGCGTCGGCGAGTTTGCGGGCACCGACAGTCGCCTGTCGTATCGTAGCGGTTTCGATGTTGTTTGAATGTAGTTCCGCCATCGCGACTATCCGATGCGCGCTTTCAGCCGCCGGACCACGTTGGGGATTGTTTCGCCTTCTGCACGGGCCCCGAAGGTCAGGGCCATGCGATGTTTGAGCACCGGCTCGGCCAGTTCGAGTACGTCATCGACCGAGGGGGCAAAGCGGCCGTCAAGCAGCGCGCGTGCGCGCACTGCCAGCATCAGCGCCTGGCTTGCGCGCGGACCGGGACCCCAGGAAATGAGTTTGCCAATTTCGCCGGCCTCGGGGCCTGGGCGCGCTGAACGCACGAGCGCAAGGATCGCTTCAACTACGGATTCTCCAACCGGCAAACGGCGGACCAGTCGTTGCGCCGACAGCAAGTCTTCGGCGGTCATCGCCGGTTTGGCCCGCGACTCTTCGGCGCCGGTCGTATCAAATAGGATTTTCCGCTCGGCTTCCTGATCAGGATAATCGACGTCGACTTCCATCAAGAAGCGGTCAAGCTGCGCCTCAGGCAGCGGGTAAGTGCCTTCCTGTTCGAGCGGGTTCTGCGTCGCAAGCACATGGAACGGCTTGGGCAGATCGTGGCGGGCTCCCGCGACCGTCACGTGCTGCTCCTGCATTGCTTGCAGAAGAGCCGACTGCGTACGCGGTGATGCACGATTGATTTCATCGGCCATGAGCAGCTGTGCGAACACGGGCCCAGCGATGAAGCGGAAGCTGCGCTTGCCGCCCGGATTTTCTTCCAGAACTTCGGTGCCGAGAATGTCGGAGGGCATCAGATCAGGGGTGAACTGAACGCGCCGGGCATCCAGGCCGAGTGCCGTGCCCATTGTGTCGACCAGCTTGGTTTTCGCGAGGCCGGGCACACCCACAAGGAGCGCATGACCACCGGAGAGCACGGTGACCAAGGCGTGCTCCACCACCAGATCCTGGCCGAAGATCACCGCGCCGATGGCGGCCTTTGCGGCGCGTACGTGCGCCGACGTGGATTCGGCCGCCCGCACGATCATGTCTTCGAGTTTTTCCAGGCTTTCTCCGCCGCTCTTCGCCATGATGTCGTTTCCTTTCATTGCCGCCTGAAACCACCCTTGGTGCTATGCAACAAACACACCAGTCGTGATTTTCATGCGCCATTCGGGCGAATCTGCCTCAATCTATTGCCAAGCTTACGCTATCTTCCGCCGCCGGGTCGGGTAATCACGAAGATGCGAACAGGCCTGCGCCGGCCCAATTATCGAAGGAAAACAATGGCGAAGGCAGGGCAGGGCGGGCTGGAAACGCTGACGGCATCGCTGCCACGCGAAAACAAGGGCCCGCCACCCGTCGAACGCTGGAACCCCCCTTTTTGCGGCGATATCGACATGCGAATCGCCGCCGATGGGACGTGGTTCTACCAGAAGACGCCGATCGGACGATTGGCTTTAGTCAAATTGTTCGCATCGGTGCTCAAACGGGAAGGCGACAAGCATTTTTTGGTAACACCAGTCGAGAAGGTCGGGATCGTCGTTGACGATGCGCCATTTCTCGCTGTTGAAATGAAGACCGCTTCCGGCGAAGAAGGACGGGTTCTTCAATTTCGCACCAATGTCGACGACTGGGTTGCCGCCGGGCCGGGCCATGCGCTGCGTTTCGAGTTGCAGCCGGCGAACGGCGGCCTCAAGCCATATTTGCATGTGCGCCGCGAGCTGTGGGCGAAGGTTACGCGCCCTCTTTTCTATGATCTGGTCGCCCTCGGAGAAGAGCGCGAGGTGGGCGGCACAATGATGTTTGGCGTTGTATCCGCCGGCGTGTTCTTCGCCATGGCGGAAGCAAACGTGTTGCGGGAGTTCGCCTGATGCGGGAGACCGTGACGACCGGCCTCACGGCGGATTTTTTCACCCGCGTGAGCCAGCGCCTTACGCTCGACGTGCCGGCAGGACTCGCCGATCCCAACGTCAGACCGGCGCGCGGTGACCACGACGCCGACCCGGTGATGCGCAAGATCGCCGAAGTGCGGCCGATCCGTCCGGCGGCTGTTCTGGTGCCAATCGTCGACCATGCTGAACCGACAGTACTGCTTACCCAGCGAGCCCAGCATTTGCCGGATCACGCAGGGCAGGTGTCTTTCCCGGGCGGCAAAATTGATAAAGCCGACGCGGACCCGTGTGCTTCGGCCTTGCGCGAGGCGAAGGAGGAAATAGGGCTCGAGCGCGCGCACATCGAGCCGCTTGGCTACCTCGATCTCTATATGACAACGCTCGGCTATCGCATCGTGCCAGTGATCGCACGCATCAAGCCCGGTTTCACGCTCAAGCTGAACACCGCCGAGGTGGACGCTACGTTTGAGGTGCCCCTGGCGTTCTTGATGGACCAGACCAATGTGCAGCGCCATTCACGCGACTGGCAGGGCATGACCCGGCACTATTATGCGATTACGTTCGGTGAGCGCTACATTTGGGGTGTGACGGCTGGTATCCTGCGTAACCTGTACGACCGGATTTATCGATGATCGCCCCACGAAGGTTTGTCATCGCCGGGCCGAGCCGGTGATCTATGCAGACTCTCCAAACGCGGAAGCGCATCATGGTTTTCCGGGGTCTCGCGCCTTCGGCGCGGCCCGGCAATGATGCGGGAGGGGTGATTTATCAATGATCCGCCCGGTCTTTACCGAAGTCGTGTTGTTCCTGGCACCGTTTGTGCTCTACGCGGTGTTTTTGTGGGCGACACAGGCCGGTGTAATGGATTTCAAATCCTGGCCATTGGTGCGGGTGGCCACGCTTGCCATAGTCGCGCTCGCGCTCGTGCTCGGCAGCTTCATCTATTTTGCGCATTTTTCCGGCGCGCCACCTGGTTCAACCTACGTGCCGGCACATATGGAAAACGGAAAATTCGTGCCGGGGACCGCGAAGTAATGCCGTCGCAGGCTGGACGCACGGATCGAACGCTCGATGATGCCGCTTGGCTCACGACAGGGCCCTTGCCGCGCCTGCTCGGCGTGCTCGATCGCGACGGCGAGGAGGCGCGCGTCGTCGGCGGCGCGGTGCGCAACGCGCTGCTGGGCATGCCGATCGCCGAAATCGACATTGCCACCACCGCGGTGCCGGAAGAAGTCGTGAAACGCGTCTCGGCCGCCGGATTCAAACCGGTTCCGACCGGCATAGAGCACGGGACGGTCACCGTCGTTATCGACAAGCATCCCTTCGAGGTGACGACGCTGCGCAAGGACGTCGAGACTTATGGCCGTCATGCCAAGGTCGAATTTGGGCGTGACTGGCAGGCCGATGCCGAACGGCGCGACTTCACCATCAACGCTCTCTCGGCAACGCGCGATGGCACGGTTTACGACTATGCCGGCGGCCTGCAAGACCTTGGCCAGCACCGCGTGCGCTTTATCGGCGACCCAGCCAAACGCATCGCCGAGGACTATCTCCGCATTCTGCGCTTTTTCCGTTTCCACGCAGCCTACGGCACCAGTGATCATCCGGATCCAACCGGGCTTGCCGCTTGTATTGCCGGTCGCGATGGGCTCGACCAGCTCTCGCGCGAGCGCGTGCGAATGGAGATCATGAAACTTGTCGTCGCCCCGCACGCGGTGCCGACCCTGATCGCAATGACTGATGCGGGGTTGCTGCTGCGTGTACTCGGAGGTGTGAGTTACCTGGCGAGCTTTGAGAATATGGCCAAGGTAGAAGTCGCAATTGATGTCGAACCCAATGCCGTGCGCCGGCTTGGTGCGCTCGGCGTTGCCATTCCGGAAGATGCCGAACGGTTGTGGAAAAAGTTGCGCCTTGCCAACAACGAGCACGAGAGGCTTGCCTCGATGGGAGAGGGTTGGGGACGCATTTCGCCATTGTACGGCGAGAAAGCGGCAAAGGCGCTGCTCTATCGTCTGCGCCCGCAACAGTTCACGGATCGCGTACTGCTCGGCTGGGCGCGCTCGCAGGCCACGGCGCACGATGCCGATTGGCGCGCGCTTGCCACGCTGCCGCAGCGCTGGACCGCGCCAGTGCTTCCGCTCAAGGCTGCCGACTTCATGAAGCGTGGTGTTGCGCAAGGGCCGGTGCTTGGCGCGGCGATTGCGGCGGCGGAGCAAGCCTGGATAGCGGCCGGATTTCCGGACGATAAAGACGCCCTCGATGCTATCGCGGTCGAGACGCTGCGCGCGATGTCAGATCAGAAACCGCCAAATTTGTAGCTGACGCCTGCGCGTACGATGTCGTAACTGATGTCGTGCGAAGCGGTTAGCCCGCAGGGTCCGCTAAAACAATTGGTCGCGGGCAAAAAAAGCGTGTGCGATGCGCTGCCAAGACGGACGTGCAAGTATTCGGCGCGAACGATCCAGTTTTGACCAAACATCCGTTCGATACCTGCGCCGGTGACCCAACCTGTTTTATGCGATGAAGCTTCTATTGCCGTCGTTATGGCGTTGCTGGAGTCAGCGCACCCGTTGGGACAGTTCACACCGAGCGAAGTCTTGACGTTGGCAAAAGCGGCACCGCCGGTGCCGTAAATCATCGTCCGTTCAAAAGCCCAACCAAATCGCGCGCGTGCGGTGCCTATCAACCCTGTTTCGTCCCCAACGGTCGCGAATCCTCGACCGCTGGCGACGCAAGGCTGGCTTTGAATGTCAGTCTGACGGCAGAAAGTGTCGCGCAAATGCTTTGGTTGCCAATCGCCTTCGATGCCGATCACCCATGAAGGAGCAAATTGCCAGTTGAAACCGGCGTGAATGCCGCCAATCGCTGAGGTAATGTTCGGTGAGTGGTTCTCTGGATTGTTGTGTTCGAGTTCCGGCAGGAGGTGAACAGAGTCTGTTTGAAAAAAGTCTGATATTGCGTGGGTATGCTGGGAGAGGCCGCCGACATCGCCGCCAAAATAAAAGCCGGTCCAGCTCGGCGTGGCGATTTCGGGCGCCGTCCTGTTCGCCGGCGCCGCATTCAAAGTCGTAACGGTGGTCACCGAACTCGCAATCAGAAAAACTGCCAGCCCGAAAAGTTTTTTCATCTTAACCCCGGCTCCCAGCCAATTCCGGGGTTTTGTTTGCATGCGAAAGTTTTCCGGCGCGTCCGCCGTTCACAGGACGTGTCAACGTTTTCCACCTGGATGTGGCAGGGAGGCAACTGCCATCCGGCATGGATACCCACCAGTAGATGTAGGAGGCCGCTCCGGCTATGACGGTTGCGGCTATGAATCTCCTTTCCGGCTTTCACGATATTTCATTCGTTCAGCTGATCCCGGTGGCGGCGATCGCGCTGATCGCCTCGATTGTCGGCGGCGTTTCTGGGTATGGGACGGGAGCCCTTATGCCGCTGGTGCTGGTGCCATTGGTCGGTGCCGAACCGGTTGTACCGATCATCGCCGTCTCCGCGATGTTCACCAATTCCAGTCGTGTCTTTGCGTTTTTGAAATATGCCGATTGGCGGCGCACGGTGATCGTGCTGGTGGCGGCTGTCCCGACCTGCATCCTGGGTGCCTGGGGTTATACGCGGCTCTCAAGCGCAGGTGCGGCGTTGGTGATCGGCGGCATGCTGATCTTGAGCGTGCCTTTGCGGCGGTTGCTGAAATACCACGGAGTCAAGTTCGGCGATAAAGGTCTTGCGCTTGGCGCGTTCGGCTACGGCGTGGTGGTCGGTGGTACGGCCGGATCGGGTGTGATTTTGCTGTCGCTGCTGATGGCGGCTGGCGTTGAAGGCGCCGGCGTTATCGCGACCGACGCTGCTATCTCGATAGTCATCGGTATCGTGAAGATTTCGGTATTCGGACTTGCCGGCGTTATTACCGCACAAGTCATCGCTTTCGCCTTGTTGATCGGGCTGGTGGCCTTGCCCGGTGCGTTTCTCGCAAAAACATTCGTTGAGCGCATGCCGGTTCACGTTCACACGGCAATTCTCGACGTGGTGGTGCTCTTGGGCGGGATATTTCTGGTGTGGGGCGCAATAAACCAAGCGGGGAATTAGCGCCGATTCAGTGTCGCGTCAGTCCAAATTGAAGGTGAACAAGGCACGATCACGGCCATTTCACGACAGGCGGCATGGAGGACAGGATGGATTCGACGTTGCCGCCGGTCTTGAGGCCAAAAATCGTTCCGCGGTCGTAAAGCAAATTGAATTCGACATAACGGCCGCGGCGGATCAATTGCTCTTCTCGGTCGGCGTCGCTCCACGGCGCCGTGAAATTTTTCCGCACCAATGTCGGGTAGGCGCGCAGAAAAGCGCGGCCAACGTCCTGCGTGAAGGCAAAGGTATCGTCCCAGTCGGTTTCGAGATAATCATAGAAAATGCCGCCGACGCCGCGAGGCTCGTTGCGGTGCTTGAGAAAAAAGTATTCGTCGCACCATTTTCTGTATTTGTCGTAAGGCGCAATCTCGGCGTGCGAATCACAGGCGGTTTTCATCGCGGCATGAAAGGCAATGCTGTCCGGATCGGCCTCGGTGCGGCGCTTGTCCAGGACCGGAGTGAGATCGGCGCCTCCGCCGAACCACGATTTGCTGGTGACAACGAAGCGAGTGTTCATGTGCACTGCCGGTACATTCGGATTGTGCGGATGTGCAATCAGCGAAATGCCCGAAGCCCAAAAGCGCGGGTCGTTCTCGACACCCGGTATCTCCTTGCGGAATTCGGGCGCAAATTCGCCATATACGGTCGAGCAATGTACGCCGGCTTTTTCAAAGACACGCCCGCGCAACATCGCCATCACACCGCCGCCACCACCCGGGCCGGCTTTAGCCGGCCCGGCATTTAAATTGCCGATCTCGGGTAAACCCGAGGTCGGTTGTGCGCTGCTGTGGTCGGTTCGCAGCCATGGCGTGCGGATGAAGCGGCCAGCAGCAGTGTCGGCGAGGGGAGCCTTTTCGGGCAGGGCGTCTTCCAGTGCCTCGAACGCAACACAAATATCGTCACGCAACGCTTCGAACCAGGTTCGCGCGCGCGTTTTGCGAGCTTCCAGCTGTCCAGCGTCCATCAACGGCTCCAGTCTGCAATTATACAGAGGCGGAAACCATTGCGTAGGGGGCACACTATCGCAGGTCGAGCTTAGCTCTGATTGCGTCTAGATCGCCGCGGAGAAAGCGGCCCGCGCAAATTTGTTCGAATTCGCTGACTGCGGCGTCGTAGGCCTTCTTTCTGCTTTGGTAGAGCGGAAATTCCGTCTGAAATTTCTTGGCCAGTTCTTCATGGCGAACAACGCGACGCTGGAATTCGTTCAGTGCGGGCTCATCATAGGCACCGATCATTGGCAGTTCCGCATCGAGATAATTCTGAAGCAGCAGTGCTTCGGCGGCCTCGCGGTCGATCGCCGCGATTTGATAGTCTATGGCGGTGCCGGTGCTGTCGAGTTCCTGTGCGCGCCGCACGCAGGCTTCGAGCGCGAGAGCCGACATCGCTGGCTCGTCAGATCCCACAGGTGGACGCGCCGTCAATTCGACGAGCAGGGTTCGCGCCGCATTCGCGTCGATGGCGCCGAGTAAGAAAAACAACGTTGTCGCCATGAGAATCCATCGGGCCATAGTTCATCTTATCACCCGGGCATGCCGTTCGTCTGGCGCAGCGCCTCAGCCGCAACGATTGCCGCCGCCATCGCGACGTTGAGCGAGCGCATTCCAGGCCGCATCGGTATTCGCAACCGCACATCAGCGGCCTTGTGCACCGTTTCGGGTACGCCGGCGCTTTCTCGCCCGAACAGCAGCACCTGATCGGTGCGGAAGGGGTGGTCGAGGTACGATTGTTTGGCGCCAGTGGTCAGTAGCACCAGGGATAGCCGCTCACGCACCCGCCATGTCTCGAATGATTCGAACGATCCGTGGCGGGTCAAGGCAACCTGGTCGAGATAGTCCATGCCGGCCCGTCGGAACGCCCGGTCGGTGACCGGAAAACCGGCGGGTTCAATAATGTGCGCTTGAATCCCCAAGCAGGCACAAAGCCGGAGAATCGTGCCGGTATTCTGGGGGATGTCCGGCTCGTAAAGGGCGATCCGCATGGCGGGCCTGCGATTTCCGGCGGTGAGGGATTTAAGCCGCTCTAGACGAACGATTTATGCGGCTAATCCTCGCAGGCGCGGCCGCGCAATCAGGCGGAAGTCAGCCGCCCGGATTGCGCACCCAGTGTAACATTTAAAGCGCGGCCGGGCGCAAAACCGGGGCCAAGATCTGTTGGCTGGGCTTTTGCGGGCTTGCGCTTGTACGGCAGGGGTGCCAATAGAACGCCACCGACGCGCTGTCCTGTCTTTTTCAGGGCTGCCGCAACCGGTCCGCCCCCGCCGCCGCGAGACTTCGGTCCCGGGCTCCAGCCGCGGGCGGAAGAATTAGCCAGCCGGAGGAGAGGGCCTAAGACGTGACGACCGTGTCTTCGGCGGAGCACACGCGCCGCGACTTTCTCTACATCGCCACCGGCGCCGTCGGCGCGGTGGGGGTAGCGGCAACGCTAGTGCCTCTGATCGCACAGATGAATCCGGACGCCTCGACGATCGCGGCCGGCGCACCGATCGACGTCGATCTCGCACCGATTGCCGACGGGCAGATCATCAAGGTGTTCTGGCGCTCGAAGCCGATCTTTATCTTCCACCGGACCAAGAAAGAGATCGAGGAAGCGCAGAAGGTCAACGTCGCCGACCTTCCCGATCCGGAACCGGACTCGGCGCGCGTAAAGCCCGGCCATGACCAATGGCTCGTCGTCATCGGAATCTGCACACATCTCGGCTGTATCCCGCTTGCGCACCAGGGCGAATATGACGGCTGGTTCTGCCCGTGCCACGGCTCGCAGTACGACACCTCCGGCCGTATCCGCAAAGGTCCGGCACCGAAAAATCTTTTTCTCCCGCCCTACAAGTTCGTATCCGACACCAAGATTCAGATCGGCTAAGCGAAACGTCGCATTCAAGGTTCAATCATGAGCGGACACTCGACCTACCAACCGCAGAGCAAATCTCTGCAATGGTTAGAGAAGCGGTTGCCGATCGGTGGCCTGGTTCATTCCTCCTTCGTCGCCTATCC
>Ga0187785_10000925_pt1 | contig 10468 bp, 9 predicted proteins | sample 0815_BV2_4_20_MG_FD_132466 | JGI IMG/M metagenome (GOLD analysis project Ga0187785, IMG submission 132466) | Tropical peat soil microbial communities from peatlands in Department of Meta, Colombia - 0815_BV2_4_20_MG | ecosystem: Environmental > Terrestrial > Soil > Wetlands > Peat | place...
AACCCGATTCTGGGCACAGGCTGGGGGCACTCCTTCGCTGCGGACGACGCAGAGCCGTCTCATCACTTCGCTCAGGAGAGCCCCCAGCCTTGGAATCTTATAAATCTTGTGGCGAATGCGTACAAAGAGTGTCCCGCCCAAACCCCGTCCCAGAAACTTCTATCATGCGCCGGCATCTGCATTTCCTCAGCGGAAATGCAGATGCCGGCGAGTGCTAAAAGTCCTTGAGGTGGGGTTCGGGGAGGAACTTCTTACAAGAAGTTCCTCCCCGATTTCAAATAGTTGAAAGCGTATTCGTATGAGACGGCGCAGTTCAGTGCAGGATATTGGAACCTCCCCTGTCATGGCAGGAGGTTTTTTCTCTTTCGGAAAGCATGGTCAGTTCCATTCGGGCCTCGTCAATCAGCCGTTCCGTTTTTTCCATGAGGTGTCGCAGCTCAGGACCCGCGGAGCAGCTCGTATCTCCACTTCGTATCGTTTCCATGATTTCGGATAATCTGTCCAGTTTGTCCGAAAAGCCCAAGTTCGCGTCGGATATTTCCGAAGCAGCAGGGGATTCGGGCCGATTTCTGTAAAAACGCCATGTGCACAAAGGCACGCTAACGACAATGATCGCCAGCAGACCAGTCAATACGTACGGGTTGAGCGAATGCCCCCAGATAAGGCCGGTTCTGTCCTGAACGAATTCCTGGACGTTGCGGTTGAGCCCTTCCATGCTGCTACCCACCCCGCGCACACCCTGATGTACCTCGTTCAGGTGTTCGTCCACGACTGCCATTTGATTCCGTAGACCAGCCACTTCCGTTTTTATGTCCGAAGTTTTCTGGGAAACATCCACCAGGTCACTTCTCATAGTCGGGAACACTTCCTTGACCATGGTCGAGGTGTGCTCCTCGATCGAGCGGTTTCTTTCGAGAATATCTCCTCCATAACGGAGTATCAGCCCCACTGCCACGGCCTGGAGCACTCCGATAAAAATGAGTAGGCCGAATGCCCTGTCCTGCAACAACTTGCGTTTCGTTCTCATGATTGACTTCCAAAAGTATCCGAGGATTACTGTTCACGATAAACAATTCTTATTTAACAAAAATCGACCGAAGACGGAAACAGTTTTATCATTCGTTCCAAGTTCTCCCCCAAGTGGGCGCATCTGGATTTCACGTATATAAAAGCGCGTCGGTATGCAGTGTCGCATGTGGGCCACGGCCGGGGATGCGGACTCCCCGGCCATGCTACAGAGACATCACAATTCAATCAAACGGTAGGGATAGGCTCTCTTTGTCCATTCGGTGTTGGGGTATTCTCCGGAGAGTTTGTCGTAGGCTTCCCTGAGCGGTTTTGGATTATGGCTGCTCTTGTAGAGCGAGACGCCTCGAAAAAAGACGGCCTCGGCAGCAGATTCGCTCTTTGGGTATTTCTCGAGAAGTCTGTTAAAGCTTCCAATCGCTTCGTCGAATTTTTCCAGCTCGAAAAAGGTCTTTCCCATTCCCAGGAGCTGCGAAGCAATAAATTCGTCCGGCCCCAGGAATCCCACGGTTCGATGATGTTCGTTCCCGTCGGCATCCAAGGTTATCAGTGTTGGGGTCCACTTGACGTTGAACTGTCTTGCCAGGACTTTATGATCGAACATGACCCGGACGGGAATCACAGAGTCCTGGATGAATCGTGCAACTTTCTCTTCAGGATACGTAACCGCATCCATTTGCTGGCATCCGATTCAGTTGGGATTGAAAAAATCCAGCAGAATTGGCTTGTCATGGGATTTTGCCAGCGCACGTGCCTCATCGAGATCTGTCAACCATTGTATCGCCATAATTTGCCTCCCCGGGGACCCCGCCCCATTGTTTATTTGTATAAATATGTGCATCAAAGGCGAACCGGCAACTATGAGCATGCTCACCGCCAGGCCGGAGCCTTCACATGGCATTGTCCATGCGAATCCCTGAATCACCGTCTCATACCGTTTCGATTTCGGCGCAAAATCGGGTATGAACCTCGTGTATCGTAGTTCTCGAAAATTGTGTCGGATTGTCTCGTAATTCCGGCCCGCATGCTGGTGTTCCCATCATGTCATTGCGAGGAGCGGAGCGACGAAGCAATCTCAGTCTTGGTCGGTTGGAGATTGCTTCGGGCTTTGCCCTCGCAATGACAATGTTCCAATCTTTTCGCGTAATCAAAACCGGCATTACTTTTGAGTATCCCTGTAAGAAGCGCCCCGAACCCCTCCTCAAGACCTTTGAGAACTGCTCGAAAACCGTACGTCGAGTCTATATCAAATCCACTTCTTAAGTCGGAAATACACCAGCATCGTTGTCGTCACCAGAAGCGCGATGAGGATCACCATGGGATAGCCCCACTGCCATTGTAATTCAGGCATGTTCTTGAAATTCATGCCGTACCACCCCGTCAAAAATGTCAAGGGCATGAAAAGTGTCGCTATGATTGTCAGGATCTTCATAATCTCGTTCAGCCGATTATTCATGCTGGAAAGATAAATATCCAGCATGCCCGAAACAATGTCGCGATATGTCTCCATGGTGTCTACGGCATGTATGGTATGGTCGTACACGTCTCGAAAATACGGAAGCGTGGAATTCTGCACCAGTGACGATTGGCCGCTTGCCAGTTTGGAGAGAACCTCTCTGAGCGGCCAGATGGATCTGCGCAGGAAGATCATGTCTGTCTTCAGCTTATGGATGACCTCCAGCGTATTCCGTGATGGATTTGTCACGAGTTCGTCTTCGAGCACCTCAATTTTTTCCGCAAGTTTTTCCAGGATATCGAAGTAATTGTCCACTATGGAATCGAGGATTGCATAGGCCAGATAATCCGAACCGCTCATGCATATTCTCCCCAGACCGCCTCTGATTCTTTGCCTGATGGGATCGAACGCGTCTCCGGGGATTTCCTGGAAAGAAATCACAAAATGTGAGCCGATCACGAGACTCACTTGTTCGGGAACGATGTCCTCCTGTTTTTCATCGTAATTCAGGGTCTTGAGCACGATGAAGAGATAATTCTCCGAGTCGTCCATCTTTGGGCGCTGGTCCGTGTTCACCACGTCTTCCTGAATGAGGGGGTGAATGCGAAAAATGCCGCAAATTTTCGCTATGACATCGACCTGGCTGAGACCGTCTACGTTGATCCAGGTGGTTGAATCGCTCTGCTGGAATTGCCGCAGCTGTTCCGGGTCAGTGATCTGTTTTTCCTGGCACCTGGTTTCAGTGTAATCCATGACCGTTATCTTCACCGGTTCCGTTTCGGGCCTTCCTATGTGTACGAGCGTCCCCGGAGGTAATCCGGACTTGCGGGCTCTCTCTTTGTTTCGGTCCCGTATTCTGATCTTTCTTGGTTGTTTTGCAGATTGCGCTGTCTGGCGGTTTAGTGTTTTCATGCAGAGTCCTCTCGTACCGGGGGGAGGGTCGCGGAACGCACGAGATGCCCATGAAGATTCCGTGACGTCAGCGGAAAAGAAAAACCGATTGACACATCAATCAACATTCTGCTATTCGTTCCGCATGCAACATGTCGCGACCGGTAAAAAAGACAAGGAAGCGATCATTTTCGAGTCCGCATGCAGGGTCATTCGAGAAAAAGGTTTTCACCAGGCCCGTATCACGGATATCGCCAAGGACGCGCGCATTTCGTACGGTCTGGTATACCACTATTTCAAGAGCAAAGGCGACCTGTTCGATGCAATTTTGAAAGAGTGGTGGGCCGGCCTGTTCAACATGATGCAACAGTGTGACGACCGGAATGCCTCCGTGCGTGAAAAGCTCGCGTCCATCGTCAATTTTTTTCTCGATCAGTACGAACAGCGGCCCGACATGGTTCATATTTTTGTCACCGAGATTTCCCGCTCCGCAGCGAATCTCACGCCAGACAGGCTCGAATGGTTCAAGGTGTTCATGAACCGGACCGAACAAATCATTCGCCTGGCCCAAGATCAAAAATTGCTTCGTTCCGACGTCCGTGCCCGGTATCTCACGTACATTTTTCTGGGAGCCCTGGAAAGCTTTATCTCCGCGATGGTCCTGGAGAATCAGCCTCTCAGGGGGCGGGGGCAGAAACAACGTATAGCCGCGGGGCTGCTCGAAGTTTTCTTCAACGGCGCCCGGCACAATGCCACCGAATAAACGTGCGCTCAGGAGGACTGGATGGATTTTGCCCTCACCCAAGAGCAGCTCATCTTCAAGGAGCAGGTCCTCAAATTCGCGTCAAAGGAGATCGTTCCTCGAGTACAGGAATTTGATCTCAAAGGTGAATTTGACCGGCAGTCCTGGAGGAAACTCGGGGAATTCGGAATCCTCGGCCTTCATTTTCCCGAGGAACTGGGCGGTGGGGGAGCGGACGTCCTCACGTCCGTCATCGCGGGAGAGGCTCTTGGAGAGGCAGGGGTGGACGGAGGGCTCACCCTCAGTTTCGGGGCACATACGTATCTCTGCGCGGATACCATTTATTCCCATGGAACGGATGTTCAGAGGCAACAATACATCCCCCAATTGGCTAGCGGTGAATGGATAGGCTGCATGGGGCTCACCGAGCCCGGCGCGGGTTCCGATGTGGCGTCTTTGCGCACCAGCGCGCGGCGGGAAGCGGATCATTGGGTCTTGAACGGAACAAAAATGTTCATCACCAACGGCGCCATTGCGGATGTGGCGGTAATATACGCAAAAACCGACCCTGCGGCCGGTCACGCCGGTATTTCCGCGTTCGTGGTGGAAAAGGGGACTCCCGGGTTTTCCGTCGGCCGCAGTCTTCACAAAATGGGCGTCAGGACCTCACCCACATCGGAACTGATCTTCGATGATTGCAGGATTCCTGCGGAAAACCTGCTCGGCCAGGCAGGCGGCGGATTCATCATGGCCATGCAAACCGTGGAATGGGATCGCAGCGCTCTGTTGGCTCCATTCCTGGGAGCCATGTCGTTTCTTATCAAACGGTGCAGCCGTTATGCGCGGGAGCGGGAACAGTTCGGGCGCCCGATAGGAGATTTTCAGGCGGTGAAACACCGGCTGTCGGACATGAAAATATTCCTGGAAGCCGCTCGATCCCTGGTCTACCGCATTGCCTGGTGCAAGGATCAGGGGCGGCCTCTGAACCATCTGGAAGCCGCAATCGCAAAGCTTTTCGTGGGCGACTGGTCTTTGATGCCGGCGAACGACGCTCTGATTGTGTTCGGCGGATACGGATATTGCCACGAGTATGACGTGGAGCGGGTGTTCAGGGATAGCCGTCTTGCGCCCATCGGGGGCGGAACATCCGACGTGCAGAAGGTCATAATTTCACGGCTCATGTGAGGACACCACCATCATGGATTTCGACTGGAGACCGGAAGACAGGGATTTCAAAAAGCGAGTGGCAGCAGTTTTTCAAGATCTCTCCATTCCGCAGGTGGAGGATATCGAGCATTCTGAGCTCGGGGAATTGAAAACCATGACCGGCCTGTTCATGCGAAAGCTGGCCGGAGCGGGTTACCTGGAACCCGGACGAGGCCTCGCTGCGGCATCTGACACACTGCGCCTCATGGCGGGTCAGGAAGAGCTTGCACGAATTTCCGGCTCCCTGTTCCTTACCGTTGAGACGTCCGCCAGGCTCTTCGGTGGGCTGCTAAGCGGATTCGGTGAAAACAAGACGCTGGAGGCTCTTCTGCACCGGACGCTTCGAGGCGAGCTCGTCGGAGCTGTCGCGGTTACTGAACCGGCCCGCGAAGATGCTCCCGATGAGTCCGGGACGACGGCTTATGAGGATGGTGACGCGTTTGTGGTACAGGGCAAGAAGAACTTTGTAACCAACGGACCCATCGCTGATTATGTCGCAGTGTTCGGCCAGGTGATGGATCGGCCCGCTGCGCTTTTCGTCGACCCCGCGTGGCCCGGCGTCAGCGTCGGCCCGAGGATATCCACGCTCGGATACAACGGTGCTGCGGTTTCTTCTCTTGAACTCAGGCGGGTTCGCGTGCCTCGCGACCTTGTTCTGGGGCCGTACAATGACGACTCTGTCCTGAAATTTCTCAGGCGAACAGAAGACCTGATTTTGGTCATGGCTTCGGTGGGGATTATGACTCGGGCTCTCTCTACGGCAAAGAAGTATTCCCACGAGCATCACCGGAATAAGAAGCCTATTTTTGCGCACCAGGAGGTCCGGTTCAAATTGGCTGAAATGCTGACCCTCCTGCAAACTTCACAGCTTCTCGCGTTCCGGGCTGGATGGATGTGCTCCACCGGGCACGTGGAGACCGCGACGCTGGTGCGCTGCGCAAAGGTGTTCGCTGCCGAAGCTGCGGAAAGGGTCGCAACGTTGGCTCTGCAAATCATGGCTGCGGCAGGGTACGTGAGCGGAAATCCCGTCGAGCGAGCGTACAGGGAAGCCAAGTACGCAGCCCTGGCCGGCACCACATCGGAGCTTGCGCGAATGGCGATTGCGGAAGATCTTCTCAAACTGCACCGGGTGTAAGCACATGCAAGTTATTGACAGCCGAGTGGACACGAACGGCGACGAATTCAGGGCCAATTATGAGGCTATGGAGAAACTCGTAACGGACCTGAAAGCGGAACTCAAAAAAGCGCGGGAAGAGCGGTCGGAAAAAGCGAAAAACAGAAATGCGGAGCTCGGCAAACTCCCGGTTCAGCAGCGGCTTGATAAGCTCCTGGACAGGAACACGCCGTGGTTGGAGCTCGCTCCACTGGCTGCACGTGGGCTTTACGACGGAAAAGTGCATGCCGCGGGCAGCCGTGCGGGAATTGGGGTGGTTCAGGGACGGGAAGTACTGGTGCACGCAAACGATCCCATGATTAAAGGCGGAACCGTGTATCCCATGGGAGTCAAGAAAACCCTCCGGTGCCAGACCGTTGCAATGGAAAACAGGCTCCCCATGATCATGCTTGTGGACTCGGGCGGAGCTTTCTTACCACTCCAGTCGGAAATATTTCCCGATGCGGATGACGGCGGCAGAATCTTTTATAATCAGGCGATCCTGTCCAAGATGAATATTCCTCAGATTACCGCGGTCATGGGCCTGTGTACCGCGGGAGGAGCCTACATACCGGCCATGTCGGACCATGTTGTTCACGTGACGGGTACGGGTGCAATTTTCTTGGGCGGTCCTCCGCTTGTGAAGGCGGCCACAGGCGAAGAAGTGACGGCAGAAGAACTGGGCGGAGCCCTGCTGCACTGTCGGGAGTCGGGCGTTTCCGATTACTTCGCTGAAGACGACGAAGACGCAATACAGATTGTCAGGGAAATTGCGGCAATTCTCCCGCAGGGCGAGAAGGCCCGTATACCCACGCGGCCTCCGACCGCCCCGCTCTACGATCCGAGAGAAATCTGGGGCGTTGTGCCCCGAAACATCTCCACCCCTTACGATTGCAGGGAAATCATCGCTCGCCTGGTGGACGGCTCCGAATTCCTGGAATTCAAGTCCTTGTACGGCCCCACGCTCGTGTGCGGTTGGGCTTACATTCACGGATACCAGGTGGGCATTCTCGGAAATAACGGGGTCCTCTTCTCCGACAGCTCCCTCAAGGCAACGCAGTTTATTCAGCTCTGCGACCGCCAGGGAATCCCGCTGCTTTTTCTGCAGAACATCAACGGATACATCATCGGTCGGGAGTACGAGCGGGGGGGAATAACAAAAGACGGCCACAAAATGGTTCACGCGGTTTCCACTGCGACGGTCCCGAAGCTCACGGTCATCGTTGGAGCCTCATTCGGGGCTGGGAACTATGGAATGTGCGGTCGCGCATACGGCCCGAGGTTCCTGTGGATGTGGCCAAACGCCCAGATCGGTGTCATGGGCGGAGAACAGGCTGCCGGGGTTCTGGTATCCGTGAAAAACGACCAACTTGCGCGGGAAGGTCAGCCCCCGCTGTCCGACGAAATCGTGCAGGCAGTTCGAGGGCCCATCATGGAGGCCGCTCTCAAGGAAGGAAATGCCTATTACAGCACAGCAAACCTGTGGGACGACGGAATCATAGATCCGTCCATGACGCGAGATGTGCTGGGGCTGGCAATTTCGGCTTCGCTCAACTCACCACTGACCGGCAGGGATCGGGGCCACGGCACCTTCAGAATGTAGGGGCTCGTACATGTTTTCCAAGATACTCGTCGCCAACCGCGGTGAAATCGCCGTCAGGATCATGGCCACGGCCAGAGAAATGGGAATAGGAACCGTGGCGGTGTACTCCCGCGGGGACAGCATGTCTCTGCATGTACTTTCGGCGGATGAGGCAGTTCTCCTGGGTGATTCTGATCCGGCAGAAAGCTACCTCAATGCGGACAGGATCATAGCCGCGGCCCTGGATACAGGGGCCGAAGCTATTCATCCGGGATACGGTTTTCTCTCGGAAAATCCTGAATTTGCGGCGAAAGTTGCGGCAGCAGGGCTCGCGTTCATCGGCCCTCCAGCCGAAGTCATGGCCAAATTGGGCAACAAGACGACTGCACGCCGAATCATGATGGAACATGGCGTGCCGGTCATTCCGGGAATGATCTCCTCAGAGAGCGACCCGCAGCGACTCGCGACGCTGGCTGAAGATCTCGGCTTTCCGGTTCTGGTGAAGGCTGCGGCAGGCGGCGGCGGCAAAGGCATGCGGATTGTGGAAACCATGGAGTCCCTGGCTGAATCCGCCGAGCTCGCCGCGAGCGAGGCACTGAGCGCATTCGGCGATGGATCGGTCTACCTCGAGAAACTGCTCGTTCGGCCGAGACACGTGGAATTCCAAATTCTTGCAGACGCGCACGGGAATGTCGTCCACCTGTTCGAGCGGGAATGTTCCATTCAGCGAAGGCATCAGAAAATTATCGAGGAGACTCCCTCGCCCGCTTTGCATGCGGAACTCCGGGAGCAAATGGCTGCCGCGGCAGTGACCGCGGCCAGGGCGGCCGGATATGTGAACGCGGGCACCGTGGAGTTTCTTGTGGACCAATCGGGAAACTTTTATTTCCTGGAAGTGAACACGAGACTCCAGGTCGAACACCCCATTACGGAGATGACTACCGGCATCGATCTGGTGCGCCGCCAACTGGAAGTGGCAGCCGGTTTGCCACTGCCTTTTACTCAAGAGGAGATCGTACGCAGGGGTCACGCCATAGAGTGCCGCATCTATGCAGAGGATCCCGCACGCGATTTCATGCCTTCGCCCGGCACAATACTTTTCTGCCGCACCCCCGAAGGTCCGGGAGTTCGATACGACCACGGGATTTACCCGGGCTTCGAAATACCGGTCAATTATGATCCCATACTGGGAAAGCTCGTGGTATGGGCGGAAGACCGGCCCGCTGCGGTGAATCGAATGATCCGCAGCCTGAAGGAATGCGCAATTCTCGGCGTGAGCACGCCTGTGGAATTTCTCCTGGACGTGGTCCGCTCGGCCGCGTTTCGATCAGGCGACACTCATACGAACTTCATTGATGAGCATTTCTCTGAATGGCACCCTGAATCGTCGGCAATCGAGACCGTGCTTGCGGCTGCAGCTCACGAGATGACCCATTCGCCCGCAACCCGGAAACTCGACGGGCAACCGGGAGACCACCCGGGGATCTCTCCCTGGAATACTCTGGGCTCATGGGATCTGGCGCGGTAACGATGAACCGGACAAGACACGTGCTCCCACACGAGAGCGAACGGTTTGCGAGCTATCCATGGAATACAGAATAAGAATCGGGCAAGAGATCCACGCCGTACAGACAACGCCTCCGGACGACGCAGGTTTGTGCATCATGGCTCTGGACGGACAAACGAGACGGGTTACCGCCAGATCGATTTCGCCGAACCACTTGCATGTCGCCGTGGACGGAAAAGGATTCAATCTTTTCGTCGTCCGCACCGCAGAAGGCACGTGGATCTGGAACCGGGGCAGACCGCGATTCGTTCAGGACGCGGATGCGGTACAGACCCGTAAAACGCGGGGTCCCGCGGATACTGCCAGCGAAATCACTCCACCCACACCCGCCACCGTAATCAGGGTGCTTGTGGAAGTGGGAGGGACCGTGACAAAGGGCCAGCCCGTAGTAGTCGTCTCGGCGATGAAAATGGAAATGACTTTGAGCGCTCCCTATGAAGGCCGGGTGCGAGCGGTCAATACGGTGCCGGGTGCACAGGTGAGCCCGGGCGAGATCCTCGTGGAAATAGACCCTGAACCGGAGGCCGATAATGAGTGATCTCCTCTACGAAACACGGGACAAGGTCGCATGGATCACCATAAACAGGGAATCCAGGCGCAATGCGGTGAGTCTCGAGATGATCGATTTGTTTTTCGCGTATCTGGCCAGGGCAGCAGGAGACGAAGAAGTGCGTGTCGTCTGTCTTACTGCCGCAGGTAACAAGGCTTTTTGTTCCGGAGCGGATCTTTCCTCCGGAGGCGGTGCGAGCCCTCTGGCTGGAGCCCGCAAGTATGCTGATTTGTTGAAACGTATGAGTGAGTTCCCCAAGCCTCTCGTAGCGCGGGTAAACGGCAACTGTATTGCG
>Ga0187785_10000926_pt1 | contig 10466 bp, 7 predicted proteins | sample 0815_BV2_4_20_MG_FD_132466 | JGI IMG/M metagenome (GOLD analysis project Ga0187785, IMG submission 132466) | Tropical peat soil microbial communities from peatlands in Department of Meta, Colombia - 0815_BV2_4_20_MG | ecosystem: Environmental > Terrestrial > Soil > Wetlands > Peat | place...
CTGCTGACCGTCTTGGGCCTGCCTGGGTGCTGCCTGCCGCCGCCACCGAACGGGTGGTCGACCGCGTTCATGGCTACGCCACGGACAACCGGCCACTTGGTCGCCTTATTAGCCATCTTATACCACTTATTGCCTGCCCTGACGAACGGTTTCTCGGTTCTGCCGCCGCCTGCTACCACTCCTATGGTAGCTCTGCACTTAGGGTTGAGCCGCTTCATCTCGCCCGAGGGCAGCTGGACTACCGCCTTATTAGCCTCGTGCGCCACGATGATCGCATAGACCCCGGACGAGCGGGCGAACGCGCCGCCGTCTCCTGGCTGCGACTCGATGTTGCAGATAGTGCAGCCTTCGGGTATCTCGCTGAGCGGAAGGGTGTTGCCCGCCTTGATCTCCGCCGAGATGCCGCAGGCGATCTTATCGCCGACTCCCACGCCCTCAGGGGCTAGGATGAGCCGCTCTTCGCCGTTGCCGAACTTGACACGGACAATTGGACAGTTCCTAGCTGTGTCATGGACGACTTCGGTGATGATGCCATGGATAGTCTCGTCGCCAAAGGTCTTGATGTGCTCCAAGTCTGCTTTGAACCTGCTAGAGGTAGCCCGGTATGTCGGGGTGCCCTTACCTCGGTTCTGTGACATTAATCGCTTTCCCATAACCAATCAATCCTCCATTCGGGGTTTAGAACACTCCCAGACGGCTGGCGATCTCTTCTGCGCTGTTCTCGGCGCTCAGGGTGACTACAGCCTTCTTGCCTCCACGCGAGGTGATCTGGGTGGTAACCTTTAGCACTTTCACGTTGTACATCTCCTCGACGGCCTTCCTGATCTGCGGCTTGGTAGCCCTCATATCGACCATAAACTGGAGCGTATTATTCTTATCCAGCGAAAGGGTCGCCTTTTCTGTGATGAACGGGTACTTGATGATCATTTCGAAGCCTCCTCATCGGAAAGCTGCTTCATCGCTCCCTCGGTCCATAGAGTCAGGCGGCCGGCGCGGGTTCCTGGCGCGAGCAACTCGACGCTCAGCTCATCCAGAGTAGCCACATCGACGCCCGGGATATTCCTAGCGGCGAGCTTGACGCCCTTGTCCTCGGCGATCACGAGCAGCAGGCCAACCTTCTTCTTATAGTACCTGCCCCTCATCTTGCCCTTGCCTGCCCTGACAGTCTTCGCGCTGCCCCGGACGAGGTCGGCTTCGAAGCCGAGCGCGGTGAGCATCTCGACTACTTCTTTTGTCTTCGTCAGCGACTCGATCTCGCTATCGATGACAGCTGGCAACGCGCCCTCGTACCTGTAGCCGTGGGCCCTGACCAGCTCCATGCTGTTGGTTGCTGCAACCGCGGACCGGATGGCTTTCAGTCGCTCTTTGTTGTTAATCTTTTCAGCGTAAATTCTGTGCGGGTTCGGCCCGTGGGCCGCACGGCCGCCCTTGGCATGCGGAACTACCGCAGCCCTGCTGCCGTTGGTTAGCCTGGGCACGTGAGCCGCGCCCCTGCCGCTTCCCCAGGAGTGGGCCGATGACAGAGTGCCCGCGGTCCTATCCGGACCGTATGGCTGCAGCCTGTTGGCCTGCGCGGCAAGCACTGCCTTCTTAATGATGTCCGGCCGGTACTCTTCGTTGAATACCGACGGGACGGTGATTGCGGATTTCTTGCCGGATTTGCTTAGAACTGTTGCTTCCATGATGTGATCCTCCAGGTTAGCCTTGCTTCGACATCGTGCTAATGTAGGTTATTTCAGGCGCCTGCTTCGGCATGTTCTTCGGCCTGACCGCCGGCCTGATCCGAACCATCCTCTTGACGGGACCGGGAATGCTACCCTTCAGCACGACGAACTCGTTCCGGAGCACGCCATAGTGTAGGAAGCCGCCCGCCGGAGTGATCTCCTCGGCCTTGTCGCTCATCTTAATGATCCTCTTGTTATACTCGGTCCTCTGGTGATAGCCGGTCTGACCGAGCTGCGGAACCTGCCACCTAATACGGTGCGGGTTCCACGGGCCGAGGTTGCCCACGTGCCTGCGCTTGCCCGTACGAGCGTGCTTGCGCTTCTGGATCGCAATGCCCCATCTGACAACCGGGCCCTGAGTGCCTTTACCTTTCGTGATGGCCGAAATATCGACCAACTCGCCCGGGGTAAAGACATCTTTGAAGCTAACCGCCTTGCCCATAAGGGATTTCGCAAACTCAAATCGCTTATTCATATCGCCGCCCGCGATACGATTCTCCATAAGATCAGGGATCTTCTTAGTGATACCCGATACCTCGGAAGTAAGCGTGTAAGTCATAACCCGGAGATCGGCTACCAAGCCCTTCTTGACCAGCTCAGCGATTTTTGCCAGCTGATCGTCAGTCTTCGCCGGGTTCTTCGGCAGGCTCGTCAGCTTAGCCAGTGGCTTGAGATCGCCGACCCACGCCTCACCGATAACCTTCTTGCCATAGGGGCCGTCATCATAGACCCGGATACCCGCCACATTCATCTTCGGGGTTTCGACAATCGTAACCGGGATAGAGATCTCCATCCCCTCAGTCGTGCTGTGCGGCCGGTCATCAATCATGACAAGGTGAGACATTCCGGCCTTATATCCAACAAATGCCTGAATCTTCGGCTGGTCGCCAAGCTCAGCCCAGTTTCTCATCTTCGGCTTCTGGCTTCGCGCCCTTACCCTCGGGCTGAACCCGAGAGACCCACGCCTTGGTGCGTGTGCGTGTCCCATTTCAGATGTTCCTCCATTAACCGGGAATAGGCTCTGGCTTTGTCGTTCGCCAGGTATCGTATTTCAGATACTTACGCTGTAACGCCACCGCCCTTAGGCGAAGAAGACTAGCTTGATTAATAGCGCTTCTTCTGTGCTTACCGTGGAGTTCGCACCCCGCGGGCATGACATGGCATTCACCACGTAAACTCGGAATAAACTTGAGGTTTGTGTCCTTAGTGTTTGGAGTATGACATTCGTATACAGGTGCATGCACCTGCCTGAGCGGCGACCTTATCCCATTTTTTGCGCTTCACTCGAATAGCCACAGGCTACCCTTAAGCCATCGGTCTCCGCCGGCGCCTTTGTGCTGGCCTCCCTATACTATGCCATGCTTATTCGTTTATGCCGGACTCAATGTAGCTGATTGATTGGTCTTCGCGAACAGATCCTGACCCTTTGCGTTTCACAGTATGCAGGAATGGGCTGTTTGTAGCTTGAGTACAAACATCGACCCGGACGCTATGGTCAGCTCCGACCTTGGTCACAATACCTTCTCGGTATTCCTTCAATATAAGGCCACTGTAGACGTGCCCGCCTGTGGAAAACGATACCCGACCCACGCAAAAGCCCGATAAAGAGGATGCTATGGACGTGTTAAACGAGGTGATCAGCCCCGATTACGCCGTTTTTTCCGTCTTTAAGTTTTGGCTTGCAGGATGAGTCCGGATATAAGTGCCCTTTCCACGGGTGACACCCGTACAGTCCTCATACTGGGACTAAGAAATGTAATTATAGTATATATAGATTACGTGGTCAATCACCAGCTTTAGCGGTCAGCTCGCGATTCAACCCCCACGAACGGACAATTCACGGCCTGGATACCCTGTTCGTAACTTCTCCCGTTAAAGCCTGCGGACCTTCCATCTTTCGCACCGCACCCACCCCCTTCTGGGCGTTCTATGCTTTCAACCTGTCATTCCGACATCGAAGAGCGATAGGAGGCGTTGATATTTGATAAATTATTAAGGCCGGAAACTTAAAGGTAGTCTAGCACGGCGAAAGTATTGCGAGGTACGCTTCATCCCACGACTAAAGCCCGCGGGGTTTCGATACCCCTGCACCCCAATTCACCCTAAATCGATTTCCTGACAGCATGTAGCATAGCTAACGCATACACGACTAACGATTATGACCCAACTCTCCAAGGACCGCCGCTCAGCTTCGACAATTTCAGTCGGACCTCATAATAGGCAGTAGGCAGAAGCCATGGAAAACCTAGAGATGGATAGGTGAACTACCATCTGAAGGATATGGCTCCTGTTCCATTGAAAAGCGCTTGCCATCTTTAACAGACTTTTGCAACAACCCAAAATAGATAAATAAAAAGGTATTAACAGCAGTCCTTGAAATAAAAGGAATTAACAATTAATTTGTCAAATATTAGAAGATTCACTAAAATTTACGTTAAAAACCCGGATCTGATCATGCATGACTATTGATCACGTTATAAGTATGGATTGTAAAGTTAAACAAGCGACAACCCAGCAAGGGATGATCGAGGATAGAAAGCTACAACCTGGCAAGACAAATCATCCGTGAGGAGATCAGGAAAAGAAGATCCAAGATAATGGACAGGAAATTATGGCACCGCAGGATAAGAACCCCTATGAGTACAAGCTGCCGGAAAACGAAGACAGCCTGCTCAAGAAGTATCACGCCTCAACGTTCCAGTACAGGAAGCCTGATCTGGTAGTAGAACCATCGGTAAAAGCCTCCAATGCCCTCGATCTGGAAACTGGTCCGATGGAAAGATTCATCGACAAAATGGCGAAAAGATGCGATCGGATTGCGAAGAGGTTCATCGATGACGTGAACAGCGATCACCCACCATCCATACCAAAACAATTCGTATACCTTGGAAAAATGGCGTTCTACACGGCCATTTTATTTCCGGCGCTCTTCTGCTATGTAGTCCTGGCGATTTTTATCATCCCATTCCACGGCGGGAAAGGCATAATCAGTTTCATCGGAGCCGCGATCCGGCTCGGCATCGGTGTAGGGGTATTAGGGGCGGTAAAGATCCTCTCGATCATTGTGAAACTTCATATGATCTATACAATGTGTGTTTTAGCCCTTCTAGTAGTGGCCGTGGCTTATATCATGATATATAACGTGATATATAACCCCTATATTTCATCCGCCCCTACTGAGGATCTGCACCTAAAAACCCCTGATGGCAAAACCGCCCATATCACCAACAACCGCAGCGCGACCGATGTTACCTATAAACAACTGTTGCAGTTTTTAGAGCAGGACGATACCGACAGCACATTGGGAAAATACCAGATTACCAGGGTATCTGCAGCCGTAAGGCTACATGATAACGCCGAAAAACAGGGCATTCGCGCTGGCGTGGCAGAGGTCAACCTCGACAACAGTTACGCTTCCAGCTATTGCTGGAACGTCTTTGAAACCACTGACCAGGGCACCGTATACGTATCTGCGTTTCACCCAGTACTAACCGAGAATAGCGATAGCCTCATCTATATTCCAAGGAGCGGAGTCGAAGAAGGGCAAATCTACTTCATACCGGTTAACACGGTCATAAACCTGCAATATGACAGCCTCACGGAGGATATGGGAAAGAATGCTATAAGTGGCAGGGTTACCGGGATCAATGTGATATGGTGAGTAGATAACTTGATCACCCGATCAGCATCTCCCGGCCTCTCCCCGCCACCCACCGAGGACTCCCCGTCATTTTCGTGCGAGGATACCACGATCGAAGGGGTCGATGTACTGCCAGTCGACAAGGGATTGATAGTGCCCGCCGCTATAGCTGCATATATATTTCCTGAGGCGTTGGAGTCAAGTCGCATGCACTGCCATCGCCGAAGCGATGTTGGATCCAGAGGCCGGCAAGGCATATTTTCGCCCTAAGCCCCTCCTTCATCCTATGCACATTTTGGTTAAAGTATGATCATCAGAGCATCAATTGTTTTTAGTTTATTAGTTAGTTTTTTAGTTTTTTATAGGCTTGCTATTATTCGAGGATTCGAGGATTCGAGGCAATCGCGGACTGCAGCGGCGACACGATAAAGGAGTGTGAGCCACCCCACCATAGGCTCTATTCCTGTGGTGTCGCCGCCCGGACATTCGTATGGCCCGTGACATTTTCTGAAATTGGGATGTGCTGTGTAGTGTTAGGGGCGGACCGGCCTCACAGTCTTATCAGGATATATGGGTTGGGTTGCTGACCTCAGGCTTCTCTGTCTTGCTGCACGGCCCAAGCACCGCCCCACTACATGTATCACGATGACAGGGGATTATAAAAGCATACTTATGCACCCAATTAAAATGAAGCTTTATCTCATGTTTGAACGATTGATAGTACTTTAATTTGTGCCGGTAGTCTTTAAAGAACATAATATTAATACCAAAGCGTAAGTAATATTATGTATAATTATACATATTATGATGATGATACTATAACCCAGTCTAATTCAGACCATGGGATAGACAAACAACAAATGCTGGTAAAGAAACAGCAATTATAAAAAGTAATTATAAAGAAAATAGCGTAAATATAATTGAGGAACGACACAAGGCATGCGGCAGCGATCGAATGTCGAAGGCTTCCCGACACACAGAGAGAGGAAACATTTTTTCAACCGTCTCATACGGACTGTTTCCCACCATAAATTTTAGCTATATCCGCGAAGAACCCGAACTTCCAGCCTAGGCGGAACTGGGGATATTAGGCTGCCAGGTTTGCTCTCAGTACTACTATTGTTTGTCATCTGGTTTGGTTTGTATCACCTTGGGCAGATCCCACGGGGATATTGGGCTAGTGTTTTGAGTTGTCCATGCTTAAATGTAGGTCTGCAAGAAATGACGCCCAATCCATTCTTGGTCCGACTCCATGCATTTCCAGAACTTGGGTAGCGTCATCGACCCGGATACAAAAATCTATCTTTGTACTTAATCCTGGCAAGCCTTTTAAAAATAGCATAAAAATGGTAGGTGGGTGTGAGCTATGAATACCTACCGGACGAAGATGAACATTATATCCACTATGGTAATTATCGTCGTCCTGCTACCGATATGCTGTATGCCATTATCGGCACTATCGAAAAGCGACGAAACATCACAAAATCCGGCGATCGCGCCGACGGCATATACGGGAGCAGAAACTCGAAACACCGGTCTGAGCATCAACGATAAAATACCTGATTTAGAGGCAGATGCTTACTATAATGGCAATATCACTAAGATCAAATTCTCGGACTACAAAGGCAAATGGCTGGTGTTTATATTCTACCCGGCGGATTTCACCTTCGTCTGCCCTACGGAACTCGAGGAGATGGCCAAATATTATACAAACTTCACAGACCTCGGCGCCGAGGTATTCAGCGTCAGCAGGGACACGGCATACGCCCATAAGGCATGGCATGACTCCTCGCCGGAGCTGAAGGCGATCCAGTATCCAATGATCGCCGATACCACTGGCAACATCTGCCGGGCTTTCGGGACATATAATGAAAGCGATGGCCTTTCACGACGTGCAACCTTCATTTTCGATCCAGATGGTAATCTGAAAGCCATCGAAATGAACGATAACAACTTCGGCAGGAACACGAAGGAGCTACTGCGCAAACTAGAAGCAGCAAAGTTTGTCCGCGAAAACCACGGTAGAGTCTGCCCCGCCAGTTGGCAACCTGGGGAAGAGACGATCCAACCATCGCTGAGTAAGGTTGGGATAACATGACGACTCCCACGGTTGACCGCGGGCTCCATAGTATAGCCAACTCATTGCCGCCCAACGCGACTATTGCTGGTTTCACCGTTTGCATTCAGCGTTTTAAGCTGCGGACATCCCGAGGCAACCCGCTCGTTGACTTCAAATGGCAAGTCCAGCCGACCCACATAGCACTTTCAGCCGATATGACAAAGGCTATACGACAATGGTATGGAGTTTAAAGTTAAATAATCTACAAAATTCGAGGGGGGGCGGCTCCATCCTACGGCCTGTTATCGCAAAACAATATTTACAGTCATTTTTGGATGTTCAGACAAGCACAGTTTTGCCAAGGTTATTGGCTGGGCACTTGCACCTATGCTGGTCTAAACCATCCAAAAATGACTATAGTCTGGCGTTAGAGTGATTCCCCATGTTAGAATTTCCATCATGCAATAATCAAATGATCTCCCTATTCCCTAGTCGAAAGTCATGACGGTTTTTATTTGCCTTATCAATAAAAACATATAGAAAAATTAAAAAACGTATGATCAGGTTAAACTCTATCAAATTCAAATCAGTAGTTTACACGCTCCTAATCCTGATCGTGCCGCTGGCGCTACTTGGCGTTCTCAGCACCTTCTATTACCAGAATGTGATCAAGCAGAATATCCAGAATGACTGTCTTGAAGAGGCGAAGACCGTTTCTGCCCTGACCGCCAACTACCTGGATCGGGCCCTACTATACCTTTATGGACAGACGGAGAGTTCCAGACTGATCGACGCAGTCAGCGAGAGAAGGATCGATGATATAGATACCTTGGTGGAACGCACGGAAGGCTCTAACAGCCTATTTTACTGGGTTTTTGTGACGGACGAGTCTGGAAACGTGCTTTCAAGCGAACCTTACAGCAATTACGTAGGGAAAATAATCGACGATAAGCCTTATGTCTCCGAGCCTTTGAGGACGGGTAAACCGTATATCAGCGGCCCGGTCCAGAGCAATACTTCTGGGAAACCCGCTATCTTCATATCGATTCCTATAGCGAAAAATGGGTCAAACGTCGGTGTCCTGGTAGGTGCGCTGGACCAAGATCAATACCAGGACATTATCTATCGGATTGAATCCGGCGTTCCATACGAGTACATTTATGTCGTCGATAGCTCGGGACAAATCGTAGTACATAATAATAGGGATTACATGCGAAGCTCGAAGAATTTTTCAGAGTTACAGATCATCGGAAACCTGAAAAATGGTGGGGAAGGGGTGGGGGATTACGAAAATACCATTCAGGGAGGCAGGTGGCTCGGCGCATATTCCCCGGTGCGTGATTACAACTGGGGCGCTGTGGTATCGCTACCGCTCAGCGAAGCCTACCGTCCGGTTAACAATGCGATCATTGCGTTCCTAGGGATACTAATCTTCCTATCGATCCTGGCGGCAGGTATAGCGTATCTCGTCAGTAGACACATCACCAAGCCGATCTCCAGCATCTCTGCCGCCACGGAGGTCGTCGGAAAAGATGCCGATGTTCATGATTATTTATCGTACGATAGAGATGACGAGCTGGGACGCTTGGCCCGGTCATTCAATGACATGTCCGACAGGATCGCTGTCGCCAGAGAAAAACTGGTGGGGGAAAAGAAGCGCTCTGATCTGTATATTGACATTATGGGCCATGATATCAACAACCTGAATCAGGTGATCATGTCCAATGTGGAAATGCTTCAGCAAACCGAGGGCCTGAGCGACCGGCAAAAAGAGTACCTCACAGGGGTTATCTTGGCAATAGATGACAGCGCCAACCTGATCAAGAACGTAAAAGCTATACAGATCATTGCATCTGAATCTCAGGAAACAACCGATCTGGATATTAATGATATTATACTGGGTTGTATAAATGAGATTCATCCTCCTGACGATAAGAAAGTGACCTTCAAATATCAGCCGCAAAAGGGTCTGATCATCAAGGCCATGCCGATCATCAAGCTGACATTCTGCAACGTCGTGGAGAATTCGGTCAAACATTCCGGACCAGCTGTGACCATTGACATAAACGTGAATGATACATATATGAATGGCAGAAAATTTTACGAGACGAGAATCACGGATAATGGAGTGGGAATACCAGAAAGCATCAAAGGGTCTCTGTTCACGAGGTTTCAGCAGGGGCCGGCGATGCTGCCTGGCAGGGGGTTGGGGCTCTTCTCGGCCAAGATGATCGCCGAAAAATTCGGCGGTCTTCTCAGGATCGAAGATAGAGTTCCGGGAGATTATACAAAGGGGACTATCGTAGTCATCGCGTTGCCTGTTGCGGAGGGTCGGTAGGATGAATGGGGTGGAATGGGGTGGAGGAGTCGCTATCGTCGACGATGAAAGATCGATCGTCCAGATCTACAGGGAAATCTTGGAGGCCATGAGCATACCGATCGCTTTTGTTGCGTTCGATGGCGAAGACGCGATCAACAAGTTCAAAGAAAGTAAAAAGAAGCCCCAAGTGGTGCTAATGGATTACAGGATGCCAGTGATGAATGGAATCCAGGCGTCTATATCAATGCTGAGAATCGACCCGTCGGTGAAGATCATCTTCATCTCCGCCGATGGGAGCGTCCGGGACGAAGCCATGAAAGCTGGAGCCGCAACTTTCATCCAAAAGCCGGCCAGCCTCAAAGACATCGTCATAGAAGTGGTAAACGTGGCGAAAATGCCCCCGCATTTTACGTCATGAACAGGCCAGATCACTTAGAGCCAGAGCCGCTGAATTATTTATGATCATCGGAGATCGATGTTCCTTCGCAATGTGGTCAGGGATAGTCACGTTGACCGGTCCAGATAGTGTTTCCATGTTCTCGAAAGTGATCGTGCATCGATAACTATCTCCGGCGACCATGGATGGGATATCATCATTAACGTAGACCGCATCGGCGAATATCTGAATAGCGCAGAGAAGCGCGAAAATACATGTATGGATTCGTTGCCTATTATCATGCTACGCCTCGATCTTGTAGCTGCCCATGGAAACCGACGTTTGAA
>Ga0187785_10000928_pt1 | contig 10457 bp, 11 predicted proteins | sample 0815_BV2_4_20_MG_FD_132466 | JGI IMG/M metagenome (GOLD analysis project Ga0187785, IMG submission 132466) | Tropical peat soil microbial communities from peatlands in Department of Meta, Colombia - 0815_BV2_4_20_MG | ecosystem: Environmental > Terrestrial > Soil > Wetlands > Peat | place...
CGAGCCCGCATCGATGCCCTGCTCCGTCGAGCCGCGGGGCCCGCGGCGGACGCGAACGGCGAGGTCCGGATCGGGGACCTCCACGTCGACCTGGGTCGTCGGACCGTCTCCGTGCGGGAGACGCCCGTCCATCTCACCCCTCGCGAGTACGAGGTCCTCAAGGTCCTGGTCACCCACGCCGGCCGATTGGTCACCCATGGTCGACTGCTCCGAGCCGTATGGGGCACCGCCTACAGCGACGAGGCGCACTACACGCACGTCTACGTCAGCCAGATCCGGCGCAAGCTCGAGGCCGCCGATCCGAGCGGCCGGACTGCCGGGCTGATCACCGCAGAACCTGGCGTGGGCTATCGAGTGGCCGCCGCCGACGCCTGACCGCCTGTTCTTGAGCGCTCCTTGAGCGCTGCGGCCCTGGTCGATGCCCGTCCCTTCTTGGGGGCCCGCCGCATCGTGTAGGCATGGGACAGGTCAACGACCCCAGGCTTGAGTTGTCTGCCACGATCGATCGCGAAGCGGCACTCGTGCGAAGCGCGATCGACATGGTGGCGGGCGGCGTCGCGCCGTCGACCACAGTCGCGGGGTTGCGCCTCCTGGAGGAGGTTCTGCCGATCGTGAAGCCGTACGCGGCCGGCCGGGGTGTCACGCTCGAACCCCTTTGGGGCCCCGAGGATCGGGTCAGCGATGTTCGTGTGATCCGGGCGAACGCGGGGTCGCGCTGATGGCGCATCTCGTGCTCGTGGAGGACGACGAAGCGCTCGCCGGCCTCCTGTCGGCGCACCTGCGGGCGACCGGCTACGTCGTCTCCGTTGCGCGCACGGCAGAGGACGCCCTTGAGGCCCTCGCCGGCGGCCTGCGACCCGACCTGCTCCTGCTCGACATCAACCTCCCGGGCGACACCGGGTGGTCGGTGCTCCGCGATGAGGCCTACGTCACGGCCGGCCGGCCACCCGTGGTCGTCGCGAGCGCCATGTCGGTGAGTCCCGCCCGTCTGCGCGAACTGGGCGTCGCGGGATACCTGCCCAAGCCGTTCGCACTGGAAACGCTGCGCTCGACGATCGAGCGCCTGCTGACCAAGGAGTCCGCCGAAGCATGACCGACCTGCAGGTCCTGATCTTCCTCGTCGTCGTCGCGGTCGCGATGACCGCGTACGTCACGCTCTGCGAGCGGGTCGCCCGATGACCGTGCTCGAGATCGTCGCCGCGCTCGCCGCGGCCCTCGTCTTCCTCTATCTGCTGTGGGCGCTCCTGCGCCCCGAGGACTTCTAGCTGTGCCCATCCCCGTCCCTGACCTCCTGACGCTGATCGCGTTCGCGATCGCGGTCCTGCTCATCACGCCTGTCTTGGGCGCGTACATCGCCAAGGTGATGGAGGGCGAGCGCACGATCCTGAGCCCGGTCCTGCGGCCAATCGAGCGTGGCATCTACCGGATGACCGGCGTCGACGAGTCCGCCGAGCAGGGCTGGAAGGGATACGCGACGTCCGTGCTGGTGATGGCGTTCGTCGCGATCGTCGTCGGCTACGTGACGCTGCGGCTTCAGGACGTCCTCCCGTTCAACCCAGGAGCCGCCGCGGCGCAGTCCCCGGACCTGGCGATCAACACCTCCGTCTCGTTCGAGACCAACACCAACTGGCAGAACTACAGCGGCGAGACGGGCGCGAGCTACCTCAGCCAGATGACCCTGCTCGCCGTCCGCAACTTCACGTCGGCCGCGACCGGGATGGCCGTCGCCATCGCCCTGATCCGCGGGCTCGTGCGGCGCTCGTCCAAGACCATCGGCAACTACTGGGTCGATCTCACCCGAGGGATCCTGTACGTGCTCCTGCCGATCGCCGTGGTCTTCGCGATCGTGCTCGTCTGGCAGGGCGTTCCGCAGACGTTCGACGGGCCCGCCGCGGTCAACACGCTCCAGGGCGCCGAGCAGACCCTCGCGCGCGGACCGATCGCCACACAGGAGATCATCAAGGAGCTCGGGAACAACGGGGGTGGGTTCCTCAATGCCAACTCCGCCCATCCGTTCGAGAACCCGACGCCGCTGACCAACTTCCTCGAGATGGTCGCGATGTTCGCGGTCCCCTTCGCTCTGACCTTCACGTTCGGCCGCTATGCGAAGAACCAGCGCCAAGGGTGGGCGATCTTCGGGGCCATGGCTGCCGTCTTCCTTGTCGGTGCGGTCGTGGCGATGGCCGCCGAGTCCAGCCCGAACCCAGCCTTCCCTGCTGCGGTCGACCAGTCGCTCGGCAATATGGAGGGCAAGGAGACGATCTTCGGAGCGGCTCCCGGGGCGCTCTGGGCGGCCATCACCACCAGTACGAGCACCGGCGCCATCAACGCCTGGCATGACAGCTTCCAGCCCATCGGTGGCCTCATCCCGCTCTTCAACATGGAGCTCGGCGAGATCACCCCGGGCGGCATCGGGGCCGGCATGTACGGGATGCTCGTGATCGGGGCCATCCTCGCCGTGTTCATCGCAGGGCTCATGGTCGGCCGGACGCCCGAGTACCTCGGCAAGAAGGTCGAAGCCTTCGAGATGAAGATGACGATGCTCGTCGTCATCGTGCTCGGGGCCAGCATCCTGGGGTTCACCGCGCTCGCATCGGTGACGCCCGAGGGCCTGGCCGGGCCGCTCAACCCCGGCCCGCACGGGTTCAGCGAGATCCTCTACGCGTTCAGCAGCCAGACGGGCAACAACGGCTCAGCCTTCGCGGGGCTGACGGGGAATACGCCGTTCTACAACCTCACCGGGGCCATCGCGATGCTCCTGGGCCGGTACGGGATGATCATCCCGATCCTCGCCTTGGCCGGTTCCATGGCCGCCAAACGGCGTGTCGCCCCATCGCTCGGCACCTTCCCGACGACCGGACCACTCTTCGTGATCCTGCTCATCGGCGTGATCATCATCGTGGGCGCCCTCACGTTCTTCCCGGCCCTCGCGCTCGGACCGATCGTGGACCAGCTGCTCCAGAACGCGGGGAGTCTCGCATCATGACGCTCTTCAGCATCGACACCGGACGCGGCACCCGCCGCTTCCAGCGCTACGTGGTCTCCGGCGGCGCCAAGCCGTCGGGCGAGCCACCGAAGCCGCGCGGGGTCTTCGATCCCGACCTGCTTCGAGCCGCTCTCCCGCAGTCGGTACGCAAGCTCGATCCACGCAGGCTCATCAAGAACCCGGTCATGTTCGTCGTGGAGATCACGGCGGTCCTCGTGACGCTGATCGTCATCGCGAACGTGACCGGAGCGGACGCGACCGCCGCGGCAGGTGACCTGGGCTTCCAGATCCAGATCGCGGCCTGGCTCTGGTTCACGGTCCTGTTCGCGACCTACGCGGAGGCCGTCGCCGAGGCGCGCGGCCGCGCCCAGGCGGCGACGCTGCGCCGGACTCGCTCCGAGACTGTCGCCCACCGTCGTCGCGCTGACGGGTCGCTGGAAGATGTCGGCTCATCCGACCTGCGCCGTGATGACGTGGTCGCGGTCCACGAGGGGGAGACCATCCCGGGTGACGGCGACGTCATCGAAGGCGTGGCCTACGTCAACGAGGCGGCGATCACCGGCGAGAGCGCCCCGGTGCTCAAGGAGCCCGGCACCGATATCCGCAGCTCGGTGACCGGCGGCACGCAGGTCACTAGCGACTCCCTCGTCGTCCGCATCACGGCCGACCCGGGCGAGACGTTCCTCGACCGCATGATCGCGCTCGTCGAGGGCGCGAAGCGCCAGCGCACGCCCAACGAGATCGCGCTCGCCATCCTGCTGGCCGGCCTGACCCTCGTGTTCCTCATGGCGACCGTCACCCTGCGGCCCTTCGGGCTGTACGCGGGTGCAACGGTCGACACCGTCGCCCTCGTCGCCCTCCTCGTCTGCCTCATCCCGACGACGATCGGCGGGCTCCTGTCAGCCATCGGCATCGCCGGCATGGACCGTGTCGCGCGCTTCAACGTCCTCGCGATGAGCGGCCGCGCCGTCGAGGCGTCGGGTGACGTTGACGTCATCCTGCTGGACAAGACCGGCACGATCACCTACGGCAACCGGCTCGCGTCGCGCATCGTGCCGATGCCCGGTGTCGCGGAGACCGACGTGGTCACCGCGGCGTTGCAGTCATCGCTCGACGACGAGACGCCGGAGGGCAGGTCGATCGTGGACCTGGCCGAGGCGCGGCTGGACGTGCTCGGCTACCCGGCAGACGTCGATGCGCTGCGCGCGGGCGTGCGCGAGACGATCCCGTTCACCGCCGAGGCCCGCGCCAGCGGCGTCACCCTCACCGACGGCAGCACGATCCTCAAGGGCGCGGTCGATGCGATCATCGGCGGCCTCGAGGGTCCGGCGCCCGCCGAGCTGACGACCGTGGCCGACGAGATCGCAGGCCTCGGCGCGACGCCCCTGGCGGTGAGCCATCGCGGGCGCGCCCTCGGCGTCATCGAGCTCAAGGACACCGTGAAGCCCGGTCTGTCGGAGCGCTTTGCCGAGCTTCGACGGATGGGCATCCGGACGATCATGATCACCGGCGACAACCCGCTCACCGCGAAGACCATCGCGGCCGAGGCCGGCGTCGACGACTTCGTGGCGCAGGCCAAGCCCGAGGAGAAGATCGCGATCATCCGACGCGAGCAGGCCGAAGGTCACCTCGTGGCGATGACCGGCGACGGCACCAACGATGCCCCGGCGCTCGCCCAGGCCGATGTCGGGCTGGCGATGAACAGCGGCACGTCGGCCTCGAAGGAGGCGGCCAACATGGTCGACCTCGACTCCGATCCGACGAAGCTCATCGAAGTCATCGCCATCGGGAAGCAGCTGCTGATCACGCGCGGCGCGATCACGACCTTCTCGATCGCCAATGACGTCGCGAAGTACTTCGCGATCATCCCGGCGATCTTCGTGACGGTCTATCCCGAACTGAACGCCCTGAATGTCATGGCGCTCTCCACCCCGCAGAGCGCGATCCTGTCGGCGGTCATCTTCAACGCGCTGATCATCGTCGCGCTCATCCCACTGGCCTTGCGCGGAGTGGCCTTCCGGGCCGCACCCGCCAGTGACCTCCTGCGGCGCAACCTCCTCATCTACGGCCTCGGCGGGATCATCGCTCCGTTCGTCGGCATCAAGGTCATCGACCTGATCCTGACGGCCGTGGGCCTGGCATAGGGACACGGACATGACCACCTTCCTTCGACGACAACTCCTCCCGGCGGCGCTCCTGCTGCTGGTCCTCACCCTCATCACGGGCGTCATCTACCCGGTCGCCGTCACGGTGGTTGCCCAGGTCGCGCTCCCGTCTCAGGCCAACGGCTCGCTGATCGTGGTCGACGGCAAGACCGTCGGCTCGACACTCATCGGTCAGGCATTCAGCGATCCGAAATACCTGTGGGGTCGTCTCTCAGCGGCCGGGTCGGACGGCTACGACGGGATGTCGAGTGCCGGCTCCAACCTTGCAACCACGAACCAGGCGCTCATCGACCGTGTGACCCAGTCGGTGGCCGATTTCCAGGCGGCCAACGGTGATGCGCCGATCCCTGTGGACCTCGTCACGACTTCGGCGTCAGGACTGGATGCGAACATCAGTCCCGCGGGTGCCGAGTACCAGGTGGCCCGCGTCGCGGCCGCCCGCGGGATCTCGCCCGCTGAGGTCCGCGCCGCTATCGACCGCCACACGGAAGGGCGCCTGCTCGGCTTCCTTGGCGAGCCGCGGGTCAACGTCCTGCTCGTGAACCTGGACCTCGACGGGCTCATGCGATGACCATCCCGGAGGATCCTGACCGCCGTCCGAGCCCCGAGGAGATGCTCGAGCGCATGAGCGCCGCCGAGCGGGGCGACGGCCGAGGTCGCCTCCGCGTCTATCTCGGCATGGCTCCCGGCGTCGGCAAGACCTACCGCATGCTCGAGGAGGCGCACCGTCGCGTCGGGCGCGGGACCGACCTCGTCGTCGGGTTCGTCGAGGCCCACGGCCGACCCGAGACCGAGCGCCTGCTCGATGGCCTCGAGATCATCCCGCGCCGCCGGATCGAGTACCGCGGCGTGGTCGTCGAGGAGATGGATACCGACGCAGTCGTGACCCGAGCGCCGACGGTCGCGCTCGTCGACGAGCTCGCCCACACGAACGCACCGGGTTCGGCCCACGGGAAGCGCTGGGAGGACGTCGAGATCCTGCGCGACGCGGGCATCGACGTCGTCAGCACCTGCAACATCCAGCATCTCGAGTCCGTGGCCGACGCGGTCGCGACCATCACCGGTGCGCCGGTCAACGAGCGCATCCCCGACGAGGTCCTCGCGGCCGCCGACGAGGTGGAACTCGTCGACATGAGTCCGTACGCGCTCCGCCAGCGGATGCGTCACGGGAACGTCTACGCCGAGGACCGCGCGCGCATCGCGCTCGACCGGTTCTTCACGGAGTCGAATCTGACGGCGCTTCGCGAGCTGGCCCTTCGCTTCGTCGCGGGGCGCGTCGACGCGCAGCTCGAGGGGATCGGCACGGCCCGCCCGGTCCACGCGGTCAGCGAGCGGGTCCTCGTGGTCATCGATGCATCGCCGGCCACACCCCGGGCCCTGCGCCGCGCAGCCGGGACCGCCGCGGTCCTGCGGGCGCCGCTCCTGGCGCTCGTGGTCAGCACCCCGGCCGATGCCTCGGCCCCGTCCGAACAGGTCCGACGCGTGCGCGAGGCCCTTGACGATGCCACGGACCTCGGAGCAGAGATCGTCTCCGTCGAGGCCTCCGATGTGGTCGAGGGCATCGTCGGTGTCGCCAGCGGGCGCCGAGCGACGAGGCTCATCCTGCCGCACCGGACATCGGGCGCTCTCGAACGCGCGCGCCGGCCGTCCGTCGCCGACCGCGTGCTGGAGCGCCTCCCGAACCTGGAGATCACGATCGTCGCCTCGGCCCGTGACACGACCGACGCCTACCAGGTCGGGCACGGCGACTGAGGGGACTCGGCGAACCACCCTGCACCCGACCGGGGTACTCGCGGGTACCCCAAAGTACGGCTTGGCGGTCCACCCACCCCACTCCTACGCTCTGCCTCGCAGCGGGCCGGACCCTACCCTTGGCTACCCCAAGGGCCCGGAACCGCCGAGAAGTGCGCAGAACGAGGCAACGACCGTATGGCATCGATGGCCGTCAACGAATTGGGACCGATGCTCACCGCGACCGAGGTCGCCGAGATGCTCCACCTGCACGTCAACACGGTGAAGCGCCTGGGTGACCGGGGTGAGCTGCCGTTCTATCGCGTCTGCAAGCGCGGGGACCGCCGGTTCCGGCTCGACGACGTGATGAAGTTCCTCTCGCAGAACCGCTGACGTCACGGGTCGGCCGCCTCCGGGCGACCCGACCTCGTTCGATCCGCGCCGTGAGCGCCCGGCCTCGGGGAGGCACGGGCGCTCGTTGCTGTCCGGCGTCCCGCTGACTTTCGCGGTCGGCTGGGCGCAGGCATGACGTTCTCAGGCGCAGATCCCGCACGATTGTGCGTGGTCCGAGTGACACTGGGTCTCCTCCGGGCGAGATCGCGAAGACCCACGCTCGCCTGTGGCGAATGTGCGCCTCACGAAGCCACGATGTCGGACTCGGGTCGTCACTCAGTGCGGGCGAGCGTCTCCCCGAAGATCTCGACGGCCTCGGCGATCTCGGCCGCGCTGACGTCCAGCGGTGGGATCCAGCGCACGGTCTCGTGCTGCGCCCCGCACGTCAGCACGAGGAGCCCCGCATCGGCGCAGGCCGCCATCAGCCGGTCGGGGAGCCCGGGGTCCGGCCGCCGCGACGAGCGGTCGAGCACGAACTCCACACCGACCATCAGGCCCGGTCCGCGGACATCACCGATCCGTTCGTCCTCGGCGGCGATCGCTCCAAGGCCCGCCGTCAACTCCGCGCCACGAGCCGCGGCGTTGGCCACGAGACCCTCGTCGCGGATCGTCTCGAGGACCGCCAGTGCAGCCGCGCAGGCCACCGGGTTCCCGCCATAGGTCGATCCGTGGGCGCCACGACCCCAGCGCTCCTGCAGGTCGCGTGACGAGACGATCGCCGAGAGCGGCAGCCCGTTCGCGATGGCCTTCGCCACCGTCACCACGTCCGGGACGATCCCGGCGTGCTCGAACGCCCACATCCGGCCGGTCCGGCCGTACCCGGACTGGACCTCGTCGGCGATGAGCAGGATGTCATGGCGGTCGCACAGGGCGCGGAGCTCCTGGAGGAAGGCCGCGGGCGCCGGGGTGTAGCCGCCCTCGCCCTGGACCGGCTCGATGAGGATCGAGGCGACCTCCGAGGGCGGGATGACCGAGGCGAAGAGGGCGTGCAGCGCGTCGAGCGCCGCGGCCGTCGCCGCCGCCTCGTCGCCGTCATGGTCGCGATACGTCAGCGGGAACGGAGCGAGGTGGACGCCGGGCACCATCGGCGAGTAGCCGACCCGGTAGTTGAGCGATGACGACGTCACCGACATCGCCCCGAACGTCCGGCCGTGGAACCCGCCCCGGAACGCGATGATCCCGGAACGCCCGGTCACCCGGCGGGCGAGCTTGAGCGCCCCGTCGATGGCTTCGGAGCCGGAGTTGAGGAACATGACCGAGTCGAGCGGTTCCGGGAACGTGCCCGCGAGCTCCGACGCCAGTCGAGAGATCGGCTCGGTGAACCCGATGGCGTTGATCGGTCCGATGAGCTTGTCCACCTGGGCGTGGATCGCCGCGGTGACCCTCGGGTGGACGTGTCCCAGTGCGGAGACCGCGATGCCGTTGGCGAAGTCGAGGTAGGCCTTGCCGCCGGTGTCGTACAGGCGATGGCCCTGGCCGTGGCTCCACTCGCGCTGGTAGTAGCGCCCGAGGACGGGCGTCAGGTGGGGGGCGGTCTCCATCGGCCGAGTGTATCGGCTGGGACCGGCCCGTCGCCGCGCGCCCGGTCGCCTACCATGACCGCCGTGGTCGACTTCACGCTCACCGACGAGAACCGGCTCGTCCGCGATAGTGCGCGCGCATTCGCCGAAGCCGAGATCCTCCCGTACATCCGCGAGTGGGACGAGAATGGCGAGGTCCACCGCGAGCTCTTCGCCCGGATGGGCGAGCTCGGGTTCCTCGGGGCGCCGATCCCGGAAGCCTATGGCGGCGCCGGGATGGACTACATCAGCTTCGCCCTCCTGTGCGAGGAGCTCGAGCGCGCCGACACCGCGTTCCGCGTGGTCCAGAGCGTCCACGTCGGCCTGAACTCGCTCGCGCTCCTCCAGTGGGGGACCGAGGCGCAGCGCCAGCGCTGGCTGGTCCCACAGGCGCGCGGCGAGAAGCTCGCCACGTTCGGACTCACCGAGCCCGGGGTGGGCACCGATGCGGGGAACCTGGCCACGACGGCGCGTCGCGACGGCGACGTCTACCGGCTCAACGGCCAGAAGCTCTGGATCAGCCTCGCCGACATCGCGGACCACTTCCTCGTGTTCGCCTCCGTGGACCGCAGCAAGAAGCACAAGGGCGTGACGGCCTTCCTGCTCGAGCGGGGCATGGCCGGCCTCTCGACCGGCACGCTCCACGGCAAGCTCGGGATCCGGGCCGGCAACACCGGCCTCATCAACCTCGACGACGTCGCGGTCCCCGTCGAGCACCGCATCGGCGAGGAGGGCGAGGGGTTCCTCGTCGCGATGAGCGCCATCGACCAGGGCCGCTATACGGTGGCCGCCGGCGCCGTCGGGCTGGCCCAGGCCTGCCTCGATGCCAGCGTGCGCTACGCCCACGAGCGCCGCACCTTCGGCCAGGAGATCGGCGAGCACCAGCTGGTGAAGCAGCTCATCGCGAACATGGCCAAGGGCATCGAGATGGGCCGCCTCCTCGTGTGGCGCGCGGGTTGGCTCAAGAACCAGGGCCTGCGCAATACCCGCGAGACGTCGGTCGCCAAGTGGCACGCCACGGATCACGCCGTCCAGAGCGCGCTCGACGCCATCCAGGTCCACGGGGCGAACGGCTACTCGAACGAGTTCCCCGTCGAGCGCTACCTGCGCAACTCGAAGGCCGCCGTCATCTACGAGGGGACGAGCCAACTCCACACGCTGATCCAGGCCGACTATGCGCTCGGCTACCGGGAGGACCGGCCATTGCGCTGCGAGCCGTGGCCCGCCCAGGGCTGGGAGCGCCCGTCGGCGTGACCTCCGCGGTCGAGCCCGCCGGGGGGATGTGGTCCGAGGCGGAGCTGGCGACCCTCACCGCCCTCGCCGAGACGTTCGTCACCGGCGGCGCCGAGCGACGCGCCCGACTCGCTGCCGACGCCCTGGCCGAAGTGGCGGACCCCGCTCAGCTGACCCAGCTCCGGCTGGTCCTCCGGGTCCTGGAGTCTCGCGTCGCGAACCTCGCGCTGGTGCGCCGGTCGCGTGGCTTCTCGGCGATGACGCCGGATGAACGCGAGCGCGCCCTGCTCGCGTGGGCGCACTCGAGCCTGCCGCAGCGCCGGACCGCGTTCCAGGGGCTGCGCAAGCTGCTGACCTTCCTCGCCTACGCGGACCCCGGCCTCGACGCGC
>Ga0187785_10000930_pt1 | contig 10454 bp, 11 predicted proteins | sample 0815_BV2_4_20_MG_FD_132466 | JGI IMG/M metagenome (GOLD analysis project Ga0187785, IMG submission 132466) | Tropical peat soil microbial communities from peatlands in Department of Meta, Colombia - 0815_BV2_4_20_MG | ecosystem: Environmental > Terrestrial > Soil > Wetlands > Peat | place...
CCTGCAAGCGTCCCGGTAAATTCGACGAGGGCATCGTTGAGTCCGAGGACTACCGAACCGACATATCTGAGACGCTCCTCATCGATCAGGGCGATCAGTTCCCGCTCGTGAATCTCCTCGTTTGCGAGCATCTGTGGCAGTTCAGGGACCAGGCCGATCAGGGATTGGTCGAGCGACTGGGCATGCTGTTCCATCCGCTCCATCACTTTGATTGCAAACGTCATGCCGAGTATCCGCGCGGTCTGGGTATACATCCAGACGCGGAAGCGGTCCGGGCCGACGTCCTTTCCGGTATAGGTCTTCCAGATACCGTAATGGGTAAGTTCGTCAGCAGCAATCCGGGTAAGGACCTCGTGGTTTGCACGATCGCTGGTAAGCGCCGCAATCCTGGTATAAATATGGTGTTCGGTCATCTCGGCTTTCTGGAGAGCAAGCAGGAGAACCGTGTGTCTTTCATCGAAGGCCTGATCGGACATAGGATATTCTCTTTTGTTTACCTCAGGACAGGCATAGGTTTTGCCATTGGCATCTCTCGATATGCTTTGAGTCGCTCCTGTGCGTCACCTGCCAAAAGACTGGATTGCACCGCCTTTGCTGAAACGGACTGGTGTCCCGGTTTTGTGACTCTCACCGGACGAAAAAAAAGGGATCGATGAAATAACGATGTGGAGCACCGATGCCTCAGTTCTCAGATGACGAGTCCTGGAAATGATTCCAACGGGAGCCAGACAATTCCAGAGAAAGGGGAAGCCTGCTCTGATGAATTTAACGGATTAAATCTCCTGACTTTTACCGCTCGCTACCGGGAGTCAGGGGACCTTTCACCTAAGATCGAGACGGTAGAATATTCCTGCAGTGCCGTGGAAACAAGGAGAGTTCCCTTGCGTGCTCCATGTCAGCCGGTGCGGGCAAGGGCCCTCGAGGCGTCGATCATGGGGAAAAAAAGTTTTCTGAAGGGTGGGAAATTACCTTCTTTTCAGGGACAGGAAGGTGATGAATGCAAGGGAGAAGACGGGTACGAAGATTGGAAGGGCGGCTTTTGGTGTAACTGTGGGGGACGAAACCGGCACAGTAGAGGTTACCGGCTGGAAAGAAGCAGAAAGGGTGGGGACAGGAGATGCCGTTGTCAGGGGGATCGTCGTTGTGACTGTTGATACCGGCTGCGTGAATTGTGAGCGGGCAAAACCATAAACAGCCCCGGTATCGACTACCGCAATTACCGACCCGTCGCCGCTCACCGCTACGGAATGTGACACGATCGGGGCGTTTGCCGTAAAGGTCCCGAGAAGTGTGCCGGCCCGGTTGTACACAGTGAGACTCTTGTCCCTGCTGCCGGCAAGAACCAATGAACCGTCATCGGAGACGGCAACGCTCGTGACCCAGTCCCCTGTTGTTGCAGTCCATAGAAGAGAGCCCGCCTTGTCCATGACCCGCACGGTCCTGTCATCCCGCCCGGTGACGATTGTGGAACCGTCACGGGAGATCGCGAGGGCCAGGGTATTCCCGCCGGGGATGGTCCTGTCCCATGCCAGGGCACCGCTCCCATAGTACAGGCGGATCCGGTTGAAGGTGGCAGTGACAAAAAACAGGCCGTCTGAAGAGATATCCACGAGGTCCTGGGTGGAGTTCGTGTCATACCATTCCGGGACGATGCTCAGGTTAACCCGGCGGAGATCGATGGCCGTCGATATGATGATCTGGTCCTTGGTTGGCGATATTTTTATGTGGTTGACTGCAGGTGTCGTGTTCGATCCGAAACCAACCCCCGAGTTGTAAAAGGTCCTGACGACATTCGATCCGCTTGCTACGATATATGCCCCGTCCGGGGACATCGACAGATCAGTTACCGGAGTATCGACAGACTGTGTCCAGAGCTGGGTACCGCTTCCGGAAAACAGCCTGACCGTCTGGGCCTGGGAGGTAGCGATATATCTTCCGTCACGACTGATTTCCAGGAGGGATGATGACCAGCCTGACCAGCGTTTCGTTCCGTCACCCGCTACCACGATCAACTGGTCGCCGCCGGCGACGACTGTCGAGCCGTCTGCAGAGACAACGACCATGGACAACTGGTCTCCCGGAGCGGCAGGAACTGTCCAGAGCGGGTTCACTGCTCCGGCACCCTGTACCATGGCAACCGCGATTGCAACCAGGAGGCAGGAGGAGAGCACACTTCTTCTTGAAACCATGAGTATCAGTGAGACATGATCGCCCGAACGGAAGATAAAGATTTTCTTCGTTCCCGGTATTTTTCATTCCTTTCACCCACCGGGAGCGCGTTTTCGGATTGGTGTTCCAGTCCTGTACGGGCGTTGGCCTGTTCTCCTTCAATGCCTGATAATCCTGACTCATCCCTGTTGGATTCGGGTTAAAGGCAGGGCTCTTCCCACAATGTGGCATTTTCCAAAAATTGGAGAGTTCCGTTATGTTTATCGTCAGAAGAACTGAGTACTGCCCTATGTATGAGTACTGCGATCTCCGGTGGGGATCGATTACCGTCACCGGAATCTTCTCGCTGGTTCTTGGCATCGCAGCGCTTGTCGTTCCCCGGGTGGCAACCAGCTTTGTCATTATCCTCACCGGGCTCGTCATCCTTGTTCTCGCGGGTATCATGATAGCCGAAAGCCTGTTTCTCGAGAACGGGCGTATCACCCGGTGGGGAATTGCAGGCATCGGCGTAATCGGCGTGATCCTCGGGTTGCTTGCCATCTTCCTGCCGGAATGGATCATTATTACCGCGGGCATTCTTATTGGCGGCAGCCTGATCCTTTTCGGAGCCCTGATGCTCTTTATGGCGGCAAGCATCATCTTTGATTTTCTTGTCCGTACAATCGTTGCTTTCTCATCCATGCTGGCTATTCTCATCGGGATCTACTTCCTGTTCATGCCCGATACGAGCCTCGAGGTCTTCACGATTGTTGCCGGATCATTCCTCGTCATCTACGGGGTCGTCCGGATCAGTTACGGTCTTCGCCTGCGCTCATGGCAGAAGACCTGCCCGGCCTCTTACCGGGATCGTCGGTGACGGTGGAGAACTGTTCTCAAAGAGGTATGGGGGTTTCCAAAAGAGCAGGAAACCTTGAGGTGGCTGAAATCACGCGGGGGAAAAAGAGGTTTGCCCGGGCCTAGCTTTCCTGCTTTTTCCGGTAATCCTTCCCCATAGAGAACGCCCTGCCAACCGATTTGCCGGTATGCCAGTATGCCATCTGTGCGTAGACGATGGGGTCGACTTTCGCAAGATCGGGTTTTCCATCGGTTATGCAGGAAGCATCGGCATGGATCTCAACAACTTCGCCAACATAGAGGACATGGCTGCCGCAGTCTACCTGGGAAAAAAGGCGGCACTCAATGTTGACGGGGCATTCCCTTGCGAGCGGCGCTGTGGATAACTGACCGTAAAATGGTGTAAAGACCTTTGACTTGTCTTCCTGCGAGCCCGAGACGAGACCGCAGTGGTCGGTTTCGACAGCATTCTTAGCTGAAGGAACATTCAGGCTGAAGGTCCTGTTCTTCTCGATGCCTTGTGCCGTATGCCTGACTTTGTTTATCGCGACACACACCATGGGCGGGGCCATGCAGGCAACTGTTGCCCATGCGGCTGTCATGTAGTTCGGTTTTCCGTTCACGCTGGAGCCTACAATGAGTGTCGGCATGACACTCATGTAGGGCTGGGGACCGAGGGTAATCTTTTCCATACAATCATCCTGTTGTTGGTCATGGGAACTGTTAAGGATAACCCGGAACGAGTTTTTAGGTATGTCTTTTTGGACAGATCCAGTCACGACGTCTTCCTTTCGAAGCGTTCCCAGGGAGTTTCATGGGATGGAATTCGGCAAAAACCATTTATCTGGAACTGTCGAGCACGATACGGTATTGTGCCAGGAATCTTCTCATGACCCGGATCACCCAGTACAGCGCGGTTAACCTGTACCCGGAGGTTGTCGTTGACTGCGACACCTGGAACCGTTTCCCTCCTCCTGATATCGTAGCAGGAACCATCCGGGCTGTACAGGAACGCGGGATTACGGTAATCTCCGTACCGAACGGGGATCAGGCTCTTGAAGCAATCCGGAAGATCATCCCCCCGGGAGCAGAAGTCATGACGGGATCATCTACGACGCTGCTGGAGATCGGTCTTGGCGAATTGCTTGCAAACGGCAAGAGCGGATGGGACCTGATCCATGATGCGATTGAGAGGGAAAATGATCCCGGAATAAGGGGAGAAATGCGCCGGCGATCCGTGACTGCCGATTACTTTATATCGGGTGCAAATGCCATTGCAGAGAGCGGAGAGATCATTGCCTGCGATGCAAGTGGAAGCAGGATTGGTGCATGGCCGTTCGGGGCCGGGCACCTTGTCCTTGTCGTGGGGATCAACAAGATTGTGCCCACAGTGGAAGATGCCCTGACCAGGGTAAGGAAGTATGCCTTCCCTCTGGAAAATGTCCGCGCAAAAAAAGTGTACGGAACACCAAGCAGCATCGGGAAATGCGTGATTCTGGCCCATGAAAAGGTGGAGGGACGCATAACGCTCATCCTCATCCACGAATCTCTTGGGTATTAAGGAGAAAGAGGTGGGGCTTTGGTCGAAATCATCGGGATATTTCCGGGAGCTTTTTCCCCGGGTTCCGCTTCTGCCCGCGAAACCTTTCTCCTGTGGTGGCATCGTACGGCAGGTTTTTTCACTTTTGGATGGGTGTCCTGACTCAAGTGAACGGCACATCCTTGACAGAGCCTACGGGTACCTCTGACCGTTTCCGGCAATGGATACCGGTACAAATATACTCCAAATAGTACCTGATCTTTTTTGCGACCCGGGCAGGTTTCAGAATTTGTCACAAAATCCGGATTACACACACAATTCTTTTTACATCTGAGAAGAATCCAGCCTGTGGCAGGTGAACTATCGATCTTGAAAGCCAACGGTTTTTTTCCAGAGCATAGCCCGGGACACACAGGATATGAGCCTCCGATAATGAGAGCCCGAGAGGTCTGTCGGATTTCGTGGTCTGTACAGTCTCCGGGCGACAGCCGGCCGGTCTCTTTTCGCGCGACCGGCATGTCGTTTACCGGGAGGTGATCACCACGGAGGAGAAGTCGGTTCTCGTTGTCGAAGACGAGGGATTCATCGCACTCCAGATCAAAGAGCTCCTCGAAAAAGGAGGATTTTGTATCGCAGGAGTGACAGCGTACGGGGAAGATGCCGTTGTTCTGGCAGACAAATTTCGTCCCGACCTTGTCTGCATGGATATCGAACTGATGGGCAGGATTGACGGCATTGAAGCAGCCCGCAGGATCCGGGAGCATAACGATATCCCGATCATATTCCTGACAGCCCACACGGATCGCGAGCGGTTAACCCGTGCAAGAGAGGCTGCCCCGTACAGTTACCTGGTCAAACCCTTCAATGATCGCGAACTCCTGGCAACCGTGGAAATGGCAATTTTCCGGCATGGGATGGACCGCCAGATTCGCGAGAGTGCCGGGCGCATCCGGGCCATCGTGGAGAACGCAAAAGAGGGAATTGTTGTCTACCGTGCAGGGGATCACCGGATTCTCGAAGCGAACCCGGCTCTCCTCCACCTCCTTGGGTATTCCTCAGAAGAGATTGGGCAGATGACAATCGGCCAGTTCCTGACCGGCACCGGTTCTGATGAAATCCTTGCTGCTGAATGTGTCGCCGGACAGAAAGATCAGCTCCGTGAAGTCCAGTTGCGATGCCGCGACGGTTCCCTCAGGATTGCAGAGATCGCGGTGAGCAGGATCGATGACGGATGCGATCCCGACCTCTGGTGCCTTATTGCGCATGATGTCACTGACCGGAAACGGGCTGAAACAGCCGTGCTGGTGGCAAACCGGAAGCTGAATCTCCTCTCCAGCATCACGCGTCACGATATCAAGAACCAGCTCCTCACCCTAATAGGATTCATCGAACTCTCCAAAAGGAAGATCCAAGACCCCGAAATACTGCATTTCATCGATCGCCAGGAGCAGGTGGCTGCTGCCATAACCCGCCAGATCGATTTTACGAAGCTGTATGAGAACATCGGGGCGCATGCCCCGCAATGGCAGCGGGTCGCGACGATCCTTGAAGGCCAGCGACCGTCGCTCAGCGCCGGAGGGATCGAAGTGTCCATTGCCGTGGGATCGCTCGAGATCTTCGCCGACCCCATGCTTGAGAAGGTCTTCGCCAACCTTGCAGACAATTCCTGCCGTCACGGGGATCATGTCAGCCGTATCGTATTCTCCCTCACCCCCTCAGAAGGAGAGGCGGTCGTTATTGCCTGTGAGGATAACGGGGTTGGCGTTCCTGCGGAGGAGAAAGAGCGGATATTCGAAAAAGGGTTCGGGAAACACACCGGACTCGGACTCTTCCTCAGCCGCGAGATCCTGAGTCTCACCGGTATGACCATCCGGGAGTCGGGAACATTCGGGACTGGCGCCCGTTTCGAAATAACCGTGCCGGCAGGGTCATTCCGGCACAGCGCCGTCGTTCCGGACATGGCGTAAACGGGCCTTCAATGTGTTCCTGTCAGGGATTTGGTTCACTGCCCCCCAGGAACCGGGGGTAGCAAGTGTTTCAAAACATGTCTCAATTTTTGATTTTCGGGTAATGACCTATATCCTCCTTCTTCACACGCTGATCGGCGAATCATATGTCAGACACAAAACCTTCCGGAACCTGTGCAGTATGCATGACTCCTCAGACAGCCCCGTTTCTTCTGCGACCAGCCGGCGCCGGAAGCGACAGGGATCCTTCGGGTAAAGGGTTTTCAGCCCGCACAGGCATGACAACCAAAATGCCTGGAGAATTGTTCTCTTCCCTGGATCTCAATCCCCGTGAGGCAGAAGAGCTCAGGATATTTCATGATTTCCTGGTGAACCATATCCAGGCAAACGGGATCTGTGATGTCCAGTGTATGCTTCTCTGGAGCGAGTGGGTCAGGGTATTCCGGCGTCAACTGACCGGTTTTCCCGATCTGATCCGGGAAAAAGAATTCCGTACCGTAATTACTGAACGATTTGGAGTCGGCATCTCCGAAGACGGCTTCCGGGGAGCAGTTTATCCTGGTATCCGTTTTGTTCCCTGAAGGAATGTGAAAGTCAATCGACATTTTTTAACTATACGATTTTCTGCCCGGTAGTTTATCTTTAGCTGACCGCCTTATGCATTATCCCCTTCCTTGGCAGAGAGGCACAGTGATGCCCCGTATTGCCGTACCTCCCGGTTCCTGTACTTTTCATTATCGCTTCCGGGGCGCTACAGGGACACGGCGAACCCCTCCGCTCCTGTCAAAAGAATTGATCTTTCCGTAAGATAAGAGCAGTAATCCTTAATCAGCGCCCGGATAATCCCTGCCTCCGGTCTGGTGGCGTGTTGTCCAGAAGAGGAGAATGGTCCCGGCTGCCCCGATCACCGCTGCTACCAGGAACCCGGCGCTGTACCCGATGAATGCCCAGATAAACCCGATCATAACGCTGGAGACCAGGTCCCCGATACCATTCATCGCTGCCAGCGCTCCATACCCCAGCGCCCGCGACTCCTCCTCCACCATCTCCCCGGCCAGGGCACCTTCAAGAGTATCTTCGGCTGCAATGAAAATGCCGCACAGGGCAAAGAGAACGGCATACCCGACAATTCCTGCCGGGACGATAATAAACCCGATGAATGTTGCCACGGCAATTGCGTAGCCGAGCACAAGCATTGTCCTTCGTCCGATCCGGTCGCCAAGGGCGCCGAACGGATAACTTGCAGCAGCATACGTGATATTCCGGACAAGGTACAACCCTGCTCCTGCGGCTGTTGCCAGGGTGAACCCGAGAGAGGGCGTAAGGCTGACAATTGCAAAAGCGATGAGAAGGGTGTGCGAGAAGTCGGCGATACCGAAGACAAGCACCGCAGAAAGGAACGCCCGGAAACGCTTGGGGAGGTTCAGGAGGGATTCGGCAAGAGGACGGGGGCGCGGGTGGGGGGCAGCATCTTTCTCGCGGAGGAAGAGCCAGATCGCAGCGAGAGCAAGGAAACCCGGGATGATCGAGAGCCAGAGGATCTCGCGAATTCCCAGCGATGCAACGAGAACAAGGGCCATAGCCGGCCCTGCGATAGCCCCGAGTGTATCACCTGCACGATGAAAGCCGAATGCCTTGCCGAGATCCTTCTTTTCCACCGATCGGGAAAGGATGGCATCCCGCGAAGGGCTGCGGATTCCTTTCCCAATCCACCCGATCAGTCTTCCGGCAAGGACCATGCCCCAGGAACCCGCAGTCGCAATAAACGCCGGAAATATGGCCGTGGCCACCGACCCGCCCAACGCGAACTGCCGCCGTTTGCCGAGCTTATCAGCGATATAGCCCGAGAAGAGCTTGACAAAACTCGATGCACCATCGCTTAGTCCTTCGATAATTCCCAGCGCATAGACCGGTGCACCGAGAAGGATGAGGAACGAGGGGAGCAGGACCGTCACGGATTCGTACCCGAGGTCCCCGAAGAAGCTGGCAATCCCGGCACCGAAGACGGTCCGGTTCAGCCACGGCGGCCATTTCATACTGGTATATCGGCAGGGATCCCTGATAAAAGCGGAAGCTTCTCTCATCTGCAGGCTGCCTGCCGGTGTGGCTCTCGCGGATTTGGACAGTCCGGGCATCATCAGAGGTTTTTTATTTCCTGAACCTGCATGAAACCACTATGACGCGTACCCGGTACCGTATAACAACATTCGACGTGATGGGAGTAGCCCGGTTTTTTGGTCTTACCGGCATCGTATGGGGAATGCTTGCGGGGATCCTCCTGTTTGCGTCGTACATGCAGGGCTACCTTTCCACCGGTCAACTTACCCTCATCGGGTCCGGGCTCATCGGGTTTGCCCTGATGGTGATCTACGGGGTCATCGGAGGTTTTATCGGTGGCGCACTCATTGCGATCCTCTATAACCGGGTCCTTGGGGATCTGCGCGGGATCGGCATGGAACTCGATACAGCCCCTTGACATTGAAGTAAGGGTCCCTGAAGGGAAACCAGGACAAAGGACCAATGACGGTGTTTACGATATGGGCATCGCAGGTTTCCGGTACGTTCGTTTTTCACTCCACAGAAATGATCGAATACCTGTGTGTAAAGAGGTTTCCCCCAGTTTTACCCTGTAACGTCGTCATTCCTTCTCGTGTATTCCTGGAGAAGGATTTTTCGTGGTTTCCCTCCATGTAGAGAGAAGCCGGTTGTTTCCGCTCTGGTTATGAGTAGCGATGGAGCCACGGGCGCTCGCCGCCTCGTCGGGACTCGCCCCGTGGAGTCAGGTTGGTGAATGGACATTTCTTTGTATACATGAATTCAAAATAGGGGGGTCAAGGGGTGCACCCCTTGGGCTGCCTCCCCCTCCGGGGGAGAGAGGGGGTCACCCTCACAAATTCGATGTCGTTTCACTGGATGATTTCACCAAAGCCGGTTGTTTCGTATCTTCGCCCGGAACCTGGTGCGAGGAGATTGATCATCCCCGAAAAGGTTTTTGAAAGAGTTGTTTTTTTTAGACCCTGCGTTCCTTCATCCAGTCGTGGGCGAAGATCTCCGCATCCCCGCTCTGGATTCCCCCGATGATCTTCTCCGCAATAAATTCCGCAGAATCCGGAGGATAAGGACCCGTTGGCTCCATCTCATCTTCGGGTACCGGGACTGCCCGGATGGTATTCTTTTCAAAACTGGTAACCGTGATATAGGGGTACACAACCGAGACAACGATCCCGTAGACATGCAGTTCCTCCCGGGCTGCGAGGCTGATCGAACCCAGCGCCCGCTTGGATGATGAGTACGGACTCATGCCGGGGAGGTTCATCAGCGCTGTTCCGGAACTGACGTTGATGATCGATCCCCCGCCCTGTTCTTTCATGATGGGGATAACCTGCTGCATGGCGACAAGGGGGCCGATGACATTGAGATCGTAGATGTGCCGGAACGTTCCGATATCGATCCGCTCGAGGACCGCATCATATCCCTGCCCTGCATTGTTGACAAGGATGTCGACCCCGCCATAGTGCTTTGCAACTGCAGCAACCATTTTCCTGATCTGCGGGATGCTGGTCATATCTGCAGGAAATGCTTTGGACCCGGGCATTGTCCCGCTTAACACCTCAAGCAGCTGCCGTGACCGCGATACGAGGGCCACCCGTGCCCCGTTCTGCGCAAGGAGCTGTGCTGTTGCCCTGCCTATGCCGGAAGAGGCACCGGTGACGATGGCGGTCTTCCCCTCCAATTCCGGAAAATCCCTGTTCATGGTGGTATCATCCTTTCGCTCTGATTTTGGACTGATGCGAATATTGTCCGCAGGGGCAATAGAGTTTCTCTCATGTTCCAAAAAATGATCCTGCCGTTTGGCAGGCTCCCTGATTGTCCTTCTATGGCGTGCCGGTTCCAGGGAACGTCCCTTGGCAGAAAAAACACCTGTTCAGGATGGCAGGACTCCA
>Ga0187785_10000931_pt1 | contig 10451 bp, 8 predicted proteins | sample 0815_BV2_4_20_MG_FD_132466 | JGI IMG/M metagenome (GOLD analysis project Ga0187785, IMG submission 132466) | Tropical peat soil microbial communities from peatlands in Department of Meta, Colombia - 0815_BV2_4_20_MG | ecosystem: Environmental > Terrestrial > Soil > Wetlands > Peat | place...
ATCCAAGGGCTCGCCCACCATCTACGACGCGGTCTTCCCCGAGATGGTCGGCACGGTGATGAGCGCGGCGGGCCTGAACCACATGCTCGACAACAAGGAATATACGAAGATCCTTGCGCTCAACGCAAAGTTTGCCGGGCTCATGGACATCTCGGGCACGATCCTCTTCAACCTTCGGAAGAAAGTCGCGTCCGCGATCGAGATCTCACCGGAGAAACTCGACAAGATGATCACGCCCATCGAGAAGGTGTACGCGATCGTCGACCATACCCGCTGTCTCGCCTACATGCTGGGCGACTGCATCGTACCTTCCAATGTGCGCGAAGGCTACCTTGCACGGCTCGTGATCAGGAGGACCCTGCGGATGATGTCCGAGCTGAAGATCACGGAGCCCCTTGCCGACCTGATCGAGGAGCAGACCCGGATCATCGGCGCCGGTAAATTCGAGCAGGACATCGCCGTGGTCCGGGAGATCGTGGAGCGGGAGACCGAGAAATACGCAGCCACGCTCGAACGCGGTACCCGCATCGTGCAGAAAGTAGCAAAGACCTACAAGGCGAAAAGCCAGCGGGTGCCGCTCGCGGAGATCATCACCCTGTACGATTCCCACGGGATCCAGCCGGAGATGATCAAGGACATCGCGGCAAAGGAAGGGGCGGTCGTCGACCTGCCGGACAACTTCTACTCGATGGTGGCGGATATGCACTCCGAGTCCAAGAAGGAAGGCGAGGAGGATAAGACCGGAAAGTATGCCGACCGTCTCCAGTCCCTGCCAGCGACTAGGAAGCTCTATTACGACCAGCCCTCCGATATCGAGTTCGAGGCGGTCGTGCTGGACTTCTTCGACAATTACGCGGTCCTGGACCAGACCCTCTTCTACCCGGAGGGCGGCGGGCAGCCGGCAGACACCGGTACGCTCGTCAGTTCTGACAGCATGGCCCAGGTCGACGGCGTGATCAAAATCGGCGACGTGGTCCTGCACCACATCACCGGCGGCATGCTCCGCCGGGGCGAGCGGGTGAAGGGGGTCGTGGACGAAGAGCGGCGCTGGTCGCTGATGCGCCACCACACTGCGACCCACATCCTGCTCCACGCGACGAAGGAGGTGCTCGGAGCCCATATCCACCAGGCAGGTGCCCAGAAGGGAGCGGAGAGCTCCCGCGTGGATATCCGGCACTTCAAGCATATCACCGCCGAGGAACTCCGCAGGATCGAGATCGCCGCAAACCGGATGATCATGGCGTCCCAGCCGGTCGATATCGAGATCGAAGACCGGACCAAAGCCGAGCAGAAGTACGGGTTCTCCCTGTACCAGGGCGGGGTGCCGCCCGGGAAGGATATCCGTATCGTCAAGGTTGCGGGGGACATCGAGGCCTGTGCCGGGACGCATTGCCGGAACACCGGCGAGGTCGGCGTCATCAAGGTCATCCGGGTCGAACACATCCAGGACGGGATCGAACGGATCGAGTTCGCTGCCGGCATCGCAGCGATCTACTACATGCAGCACCTCGAGCACCTGGTCACTTCATCGGCGGCCGTCCTTTCCGTGCAGGAGGAGAACCTTCCCCCGACCGTGACCCGTTTCTTTACCGAGTGGAAGGAACAGCGGAAGGATATCGAGCGGCTGAGCGCCCAGGTCGTTGACCTCGAGATGCGGTCGCTCGTTGCGGAATCGATCGGCGGGGTCCCGGTCGTTATCCGGCAGATCGACCTGCCCCAGAAAGAACTCTCCCTGCTTGCGACGTCCGTATCGGAAAAGGGAGGGGTTGCCCTCCTTGCCGGTGGCGGGGAGACCGTCCGTGTGGTCCTCGCTTCCGGCGACTCCCGGGTCAACGCCGGCGAGATCATCAGCCAGGTCTGCGGGCTGCTTGGCGGTAAGGGCGGTGGCAAGCCGCAGATGGCGCAGGGAGGCGGGCCGGATGCCGGCCAGCTCGACCTTGCCCTCAAAGTCGGCCGCGAACGGATCATCGCGGCCCTGAAGGAATAAGCATGGCAGAGAACGTGGTGTTCCTGGAGCCCGGCGATGAGCGGGCCCAGAAGATCGCAAAGGCAATGGGGAGCCAGACAGCAAGCGACATTCTCCAGAGCCTCGGGGAGCACCCCAAGAGCCTGACGGCTATCACCGAGCAGCTCGCGATCCCGATGAACACCGCGAAGTACCATATCGAGAACCTGCTCGATGCCGGCCTGATCTCGGTATCCGAGACAAAATACAGCGTGAAAGGGCGGGAAGTCAAACTCTACACCCTCACCAACCAGCTCCTGGTCGTGGCGCCAAAACAGTCAGCCGTGCGTTCGATCCTGTTAAAATATGCATCGCTCTTCGGTATCGTGGCGATCTGTTCCGTGCTCATCTCCATCCTGTCAACGGCGGGAGGTCCCGGGCTGATGATGACCAACAGCCTGGCCGCGGAACAGCGTGCAGCCGCCCCGGAGGTCGGGGCCGGAGCAGCGAAGAGTGTCGCTGAAACTATTGCAACGAACGCCACTCCTGCGGCCGATCATGCACTCTACGGGGCGAAAGGGTTCTGCGAAACGGTCATGGCCAACATCACGCCGGTCCCTCCCGCGCCGGTCATCACTGCAGCGCCGGTGGAATGGGCGGCATCGCCGTCACCGGTCATCGACCCGGCGCTGGCGTTTTTCCTTGGCGGCGTGCTGGTCATCGCGGTCCTTGTCTCCTACGATCTCTGGCAGCGGAAACGGAAGTAAGCGGGTAAGGGGAATATCCGGATTTTTCCCGTTGGTTTACTCTCATTCACAGCGGAGATTCTTTTAAAACAAACGAATCTGCGATGGCTCCCCGCCTCGGGGCCTCTCGCGAGGCACGGCGGGGCAGTTCGGTTTAACGCACTTTTCTACGATTATTCTGGAATCTTTGGATTGCTTTTCAACCGGTCCCGGAAAAAAATTTGTACGCCATTTCCTTTTAAAATTCGAAAGCTGCCGCGGGGGCGCCCCGTCGGGGGCGGTGGCAATCATCCTTAATTGGGGGTATGGGGATCTCAACCCCCATCAAAGGAAGGAATTGGAACCGAATTACGAATGTGTCGTAGAATTTTTCCGCGAGCCAAAATCCAGATTTTTACCGGTAAACCACATATTATCTATAGCAATTCTGCCTTGGAATCAAGTCAAAAAAAGGGAAAAATTACTCTCGTTTTATTGCTATCACCAGAGCCGCAGCGAGCCCGAGTCCCCCCATCACGATGAGAGGCGAGAGCGGGGACTGCGTTGGCGTCGGGATGGTCGTGGGGACCGTGGTTGTCGGCACCCGGGTCGGTGTCCTGACCGTGGTTACCGGCACGGTGGTCTGGGCAGAGGTTACGGGGGAGGTAACCTGGAAGGTGACCGTACCGATGAACCCTTGTGAGTCAGTGAAGGAGACATCATAGGATCCCGGCCCGGTGACATACACCCGCTGGGTGAAGATCCCGGCATTGTTCTTGACATCTTTTGTGGTGCCGACCCACTGGGGCCCGAAAACCCGGCCGTCAGGCCCCCGCACTTCGATCTGCACCCCGTCCGTGCCCAGTTTCACGATCTCACCCTCGATCCGGAGGGCATCGTCAACGTTCTGGGTCATGGGCGAGGTGATGGTGATATCGCCCGAACGGTCGATGAGCTTGACGAGCTGGGCGGTTACGGAGTCGGAGCGGAGCGAAGTATCGCCCGACGTTGTCTTGTACTGGACTTCGATCTTATAGCTCCCCCCGGGGAGCCCCTGGGTATCGAAGAGCCGGTACTGGGTATTCTTGCTCGACTGGATGGTCACCGACTGCCGGCTGATCTCGGTAGCCGTATACTGGGACTGGTAAAAGACCAGGTCGAAGGTATAGCCGGCCGGTTCGTCGCTGTCGATGGAGCATTTGATCGGAAGCCCGGCCTGGACCGATTCAGGACAGGAGATATAGAGTCCGTAGGCTGAGGCAGAGCCCCCGATGCACAGCAGGATGAGTGCGATCAACAGGATCCTTTTCATGACTACAGCATCGAATGGCCGGAATTATAAGGTTTCTCCCGCGCCCGGTTCCATAAGGAAAAGAATATTGTACCTGAAGGGGATCAGACCAGGTCGATAAAGTTCTTCAGGAGTTTCAGGCCGGTGCCACCGCTCTTCTCCGGGTGGAACTGGACGCCGAAAATTTTGCCAGTCCCGACCGAGGACGCGAACGGGAGGATATATTCGGTGGTCGTCATGGTACATGCCGGGGTCGTGTCGGCATAATAGGAATGCACGAAGTATACGTACTCATCGGGGCCGAACCCGGCAAAGAGCGAGCTGTCCGGCATCTCGAGGGTGAGGGAGTTCCAGCCCATATGGGGTACCTTGTGCCCGGAGTTCTTCGGGAACCGCCTTACCCGCCCGGGAATGAGCCCCAGTCCTTCATGGATCCCGTGCTCCTCGCTCGTCTCGAGCAGCATCTGCATCCCGAGACAGATGCCGAGGAGGGGGACATCCCTTGTTGACTCCACGACGGTCGGGCGGAGGTTTCCGAGCTGCTCCATCCCTTCGCAGAATGCCCCGACCCCCGGCAGGACAAGCCCGTCTGCAGCCGCGATCTCTGCGGCATCGCAGGTGATGACCGCGTTCGCCCCTGCTTTCTCGAGGCCCCGGATGACACTGCGGAGGTTCCCGAGACCGTAATCAATAATGGCTATCTTCTTCATCCGTCCCTCCTTCCACGAGCCGCCATTTTCCCCTGGTGACCCATTCTTCCGGGAGGCCGTGCGCCTGCCGGTAGCGTTCCAGCTGCTCCGTCCACCCCTGCCAGAGGGCCGGGTAGGCGGTTTCGATCCGGTGGATCAATGCCATATCGCTGGACGGGCACATGAAACATCCGATCCGGTCAAGGTGCTGCTCGTACAGTACATTGTGCGGTGCCTTCTCCCGCATCAGATAGAGCCAGACATGCAGTGCCGTCCAGTTGTGGATCGGGGCTGCCGAGAGCTGGGCGGGCACGTTGCGGTTCCGCCAGACCCGCTCGCTCTGTGCACGGCTGGCCGACTCGTAGCGCCGCTGGCCGATGAAGGAGAGGCACTCGCCCCACCGTTCCCGGATCAGCTTCCCGACCGGGGTCAGCTTGCAGACCTTGCAGCACCACCGGGCATTGACCGCGGGAGGCCCCTGCTTTTCGAAGGTCTCCCAGAAGGTGGTGGTGCCATCCGTCCGGATCACCTCCAGGCCGTACCGCCGGGAGGCTTGTGCGATATTCTCGTAGGTCTCGGGAAATTCGAGGCCGGTGTCGGCAAAGAGCATCGGCACCTTCCCGATGGCCTTTGTCACCACGAGCAGGGTCGCGAGGCTGTCTTTCCCCCCGGAGTAGGAGACGTTTGCCACAAGCTGCGGGTTCCTCCCGGCCACGTCCTGTACGAAGAGGACGGATGACGATTCCACCCGTTCCAGCTCGTGTGCGTTTGCCCTCACAGCGTCGTCCCATGTCGCCTTACCCGGGACGATCTGCGATGCGATGTTGCGCCGTGCCCGGACGATAGAGCCTTTTTCCATGGCCACCGCTGCTGCAGCATCAGCCTTTGCCCGCCCGACCCCGACACAGGTGCCGTCCGGGGCAAGGATAAAGACCTCGTCCCCGGCGCGGACGTTCTCATCGATGGCGACCATGCCGGGCCGGAGCACGCTCATGCCCTGGTCGCGGATAAACGGGACGGCATCGTCGCTCACCACAACGAAGCGCTTTTTCGGGCTGAAGAGGACACAGGCTTCCGGCCGGGGCACCGGCTCCCAGCACTGCCGGTCGGGGAAATAACGGATGATACCGGCAATGCCGCCGCCGACAACGATCTCTTCCATCCGGTCGATGTCAGGGACCTTGTTCAGGAGCACGAGGTGGCCTTCCGGGATGAGCGGGGCGCCGAAATGCCCTTCATAGATCCGGTTGATGAGGGCAATGTCGGCAGGAAAGGCCGGCCGGGCATCGCCGGGAGGAGTCACCGGCACCGGCCGGGTCGCAGCCCCGCACGAGCACTTTTCGGCGAGGACAGGAACATGGCAGGCATCGCACCAGCGCAACAGGATCTTCCCGAGATAAGACGGTCGCATCTTCCGATACTATTCGCGGTACGGGGATAAAAATGGGAGGTCGGGGGCAGTCTTTTCGCCCCTGCTGCCGACAACGGCGATCTGCCGTGGCCCTTCGGGGGTACTGATAAATACGAATCTTCCCAAGTACAGAACTGACATGATCGATACCTGGCTTCTCACCACGGTTGTTATCGGCCTTCTTGCGCTCGGGGCTTTCGTACGGATCTTCCAGGTACCTCTCCGGCAGGACAAGCTGGTTGCCGGGATAACGACCATCACGCTTGCGTCTACGGCAGCCCTCGCGCTCAGCATCACCTGGGGCAATCTCCTGGTCCTGGACATCACCATCCTCCTTGCCCTCTGCTGTTTCGCTGTCACGATTGCCGTTGCCGGAAAAAGGGAGGGGAGCAGGGTATGACAGACCTTATCCTGGATATCGGCATCTGGATCCTGCTCGTCGTCGTGATCGGGTTCGGTGGGATCGGGCTGATGGGGCTCCTGATCTTCCCGGATACCCGGAGCAGGATGTACACGGCATTCCGGGCCACCATCATCGGGGCCGGGGCGCTGGTCCTCGCGCTGGCCGTTGTCGATCTCTCCTTCCGTCTCTCTGACGGTACGGACCCGTATGGGGCGTTTATCCTGCACGCGTTGTTCTTACTCCTGGTGCTGGTTGCAGGAACCTGGGCAATGTACCGGGCGATCCGTGACATGACAAAGGCTGAGAGTTTCTGCACGGTGGAAGCGAATACCAAGGAAGATGACGGGATGAAAAAGTAATTTTTGCTTTGTTGAAACTCAATCGATAAGCGTTTTGGATCCTTCCGGTAGTTTTGAGGGTGACCCCCTCTCTCCCCCAGAGGGGGAGGCAGCCCAAGGGGTGAACCCCTTGACCCCCACTATTTTTCAGAGGGTTTCAGCAGAGCCGTAATTTTAATAAACCGCCGTTCCGACCCCACTTTATTACTACCCGATTTTTCCCTCCTACCTGAAAGGCTTTGGGTATAATCTCAGCCCGGCCGGAAGATCCAATGCATTTTCTTCGATAAGGGTTTTAAACCCCAATCCCCGTTGCGATGAATGCCGCCGCCCCGAAGGGCGCCTCCACGGCGGCATCATAACGGTAACAATCGGAATAGGAAACCGGGGCTGCTCTTTTAACATGCGAGGAATATTACGCCCTTGGCTGCGATCCGGAAAACGCTGAACATGAAGTGGAGCAACCAAACTGCCCAGCCGTGCCTCGCGAGGCGGGGAGACCTCATGCCCGACTCATGGTACTGTTGTTACGTAAGTATCGGTCTCTTTAATCCCATGATATATCCCCCGACTGAGTGAAACTTAGGTTTTACGCCCTCGAAAATTTTTTAGGCTTCTATTCCCAAAAAAAAAGAATTCTTCAATTGCTTTTCTTTACCCGGTATTTTCAAAGCGTGTCGCTGTCAGGCTGGGCCGAGGGCTCCATGAAGCAGAGGACCCCGGCGACACCGAGGACGATAATGGCCGGCAGGTAAAGGTACAGCAGGGTGAGGGTATTGGCGATCGGGACAGAGAGCGTTATGAAGACGGCAGAGAAGATCAGCATATAGCCGGCGAAGCGGGTCTCGCTCTTGGCAATGGCTGCGCCCATGAGCCCGAGGCTGGAGAAGAGTGCGGCCTGGACACCGGAGAGCGTCATGTCGTTGCTCGTGGCGGTCAGGATTATATAGAGTGCCGTTGCCAGGCCCAGAAAACCCCCGACCATCCCGACAATGAACTGCTTCTTCATACAGGTACGAGGATTTCGGTGCGGATAAATGTTCCCCCGCGAAGAATTACGGCCCGGATGCGGGCACCCCCTCAGAATACGGCGTTCCGGCACCCCTCGGGATGCGCTTCCGCCGTCCTGAAGCGGGAATACCCCAAAATATATTTCTCTTTAATATTCCGTTATTTTTCGATTCGGGCGTTTTATGAACTTTTGCGCATTTCGTGAAAGATCGCTTTGATTATTACCTTTTGGTCAGAAGCGGTCATTTTACAGCCAAAAAAGTGCAGGTTTATACCAATTCTATGCCCAAAAATCCCGTTGCGACCAAAATATTTATTAAACCAGAGAATAAGAGAAAATATAACCCTTTCCGGTAGGAGGTGGAAAACACATGGCAGCAGCAAAGAAAGCAGCGGCAAAGAAGCCGGAAGCAAAGAAGCCAGCCAAGAAGGCGGCAGCAAAGAAGAAATAACACTTTCTTCTTGACATACACTACACCTTTTTTATTTCAAACCTTGATACAGCCTTTTTCTCAGGAAAAAAAGAAGGATACCAATCTCCTTGTTTGCATCTCCGGTTACACCTTTTGGGACCGGCCTATCGGATTTGGACCGTTCCTTTTCCCGGCAGATCATCCTGGATTGATCGATCAGGTTCAAGCGGAAGTGCCTGAGAAAAACGGCCGGGATTTGCCGGGAAAACTGCAGAAAAGTGCGCCGACCGGGACTCGAACCCGGGTTTAGGCGTTGGCAACGCCTAGTGATAACCACTACACTATCGGCGCAGTGTGCTCTACAGTGTGGGAATTCATACAATTTAAGGATATCGAACCAGCGACGTGTGCCCTCGTTGTTTCCCTGGTTGTGGTTACTGCAGGGTGAAACACGACCATCTCCGGTGCCCGGACGGGGCCCGGCGCTTCAAATCCAACATCTTAATGTAACGCAATCGCTCTATCTAATACCTGATGATCCCTCTCTTTGTCGACTGCTCCGGACGGCGTATCGTCATCTTCGGAGGGGGGGCCGTTGCAGCACGGAAAGCTGCATATTTTGCCGGCGAGGCTTCAGTGGTCGTGATGAGCCGGTCGTTCTCGGAGAAGATCGCCGGCCTGCCGGTCTCGCACAAAAAATGCGATGTAGCAGAAGAGACCGATGCAGCCCTGGAAGCCCTTGTCACCGGAGCGTTCCTGGTCATCGGGGCCCTTTCCGAGCCGGCACAGAACAACCGCATCGGGAAGATCTGCCGGAAGGCCGGGATCCTCTTCAACAACGCTGACGGCGAGGAAGGGGATGTCCGCCTCCCGGCCCTTAGCAGGGGGGAGCACTACACTCTTGCTATCAGCACCGATGGGAGCAGCCCGGCGGTCGCCCGATTCATCCGGGAGCACCTTGAACAGGAGCTGCCGGCCCTCGACGCCATGATCCTCCTGCAGGAACGACTGCGCAAAAAACTCCGGACCACGGAGCCCGACCAGTCCCGGCGGACAGCAGTCCTCCGCGAGGTGCTCGATGACCCGTCCCTCTGGAAGCACCTCGAGGCAGACCCGGATACCGCCTGGGAGCTGGTCAGCAGGAGGTATCTCCATGGCTGAAGAGCAGCTGATCCCGCTCGCGATCGCGGGGGTCAGCCACCATACTGCGAACGTTGCCGCGATCGAGGCCTTCCGTTTCGGAGGCGAGCAGGAGTTCCTGCTGGAAGCGGCAGGGCAGTTCAGCGGCGCCCTTCTCCTCCAGACCTGCAACCGCGTGGAAATTATCGTCGAAGGCGACCTGGACTCGTTAAAATCCTTCCTCGGGAAGCGGGGGAGGGAGGACTTCTTTGTCCACGACGGGATCGGGGCGCTCCGGCACCTGTTTGCCCTCGCGTCCGGTATTGATTCGATGATCGTGGGTGAGGACCAGATCATCGGGCAGCTGAAAAAAGCCCTTGCCGATGCCCAGGAAGCCGGGACATCGACTGCTTTTCTCGAGCACTGCATCAACAAAGCCCTCCACGTGGGTGTCGGGGTCCGGCAGCGGACCATGATCAACCGGGGTGCCGTCTCGGTCGGGTCCGCTGCCGTGCAGCTCGCCGAGGCCGAAATCGGGAGCCTTGCGGGAAAACACATCCTTGTCGTCGGGAGCGGCGAGATGGGGCTCCTTGTCGCCCAGGCGCTTGCGGAAAAGCACCTGACCGCCATGTACGTGGCCAACAGGACCTATAACAGGGCCGTCATCCTCGCAAACAAGATCGGCGGCAAGGCGGTGCGGCTGCAGGAACTCTACCATTATATTACGCTTTCCGATGTCGTCATCTCCTGCACCTCCGCCCCCCACCCGATTATCCATACCCATGACCTTGCCCGGGCGATGAAGGACCGGTGCTGGCCGGTCGAGGGGCATCCCCGCCCGCTCATCATCATCGACATCGCCCAGCCCCGTGACGTTGAGGAAGGTGCGGATTCCGTGGACGGCGTCCGCCTCTTCACCATCGATAACCTCCGCACCGTGAACGAGCAGACCATGAGCACCCGCAAAGCAGAAGCGGACCGTGCCCATGCGTTCGTTGAGGCGGAACTGGGGATCTTCCTGCGTCACCTGAACCGGCGGTCTGCCGACGAAGTCCTGGCCTCCCTCCATACCTGGGCGGAAGAGATCCGGGTCCGGGAACGGGACC
>Ga0187785_10000932_pt1 | contig 10447 bp, 10 predicted proteins | sample 0815_BV2_4_20_MG_FD_132466 | JGI IMG/M metagenome (GOLD analysis project Ga0187785, IMG submission 132466) | Tropical peat soil microbial communities from peatlands in Department of Meta, Colombia - 0815_BV2_4_20_MG | ecosystem: Environmental > Terrestrial > Soil > Wetlands > Peat | place...
AGCGTCGAAATTGTCGATTCATGCACGTTTCTCCCCGCCGCAAGATTAGCCTGCTCAAGCGTGGCTTGACATCCCCTGCCCCGCCCTCGACAAACCGCAGCCGAACGAGCCGGAGCACCCATGGCCAACGACAAGCTTGCCAGCATCATCGACGAGGCCTTCGAAGGACGCGACAAGATCGGGCCGAAGACCAAAGGTGCCGTGCGCAAGGCCGTGAATTCCGCCCTTGATTTGCTCGATACCGGCAAGGTGCGCGTCGCCGAGGGCGGGGTTGACGGTCAGTGGCACGTCAACCAGTGGCTGAAGAAAGCCGTGCTCCTCTCGTTCCGCCTCAACGACATGGGCGTGATCCCGGGCGGGCCCGGAAAAGCAGTGTGGTGGGACAAGGTCGATTCCAAATTCAAAGGCTGGAATGCCGCGCGTTTTCGCAAAGCGGGATTTCGTGCGGTGCCGGGTTGCGTGGTCCGACATTCGGCTTTCATTGCGCCCGGCGTGGTGTTGATGCCGTCCTTCATCAATCTTGGCGCTTACGTCGATAGTGGCACCATGATCGATACCTGGGCGACAGTCGGCTCGTGCGCGCAGATCGGCAAGAACTGCCATATCTCGGGCGGCGCCGGCATTGGCGGCGTGCTCGAGCCTTTGCAGGCGGGCCCGGTCATCATCGAGGACAATTGCTTCGTGGGAGCACGTTCCGAAGTGGCGGAAGGCGTGGTTGTGCGCGCGGGTGCAGTGTTATCGATGGGTGTTTACCTCGGCGCGTCGACCCGCATTGTCGACCGCGAAACTGGACAGGTCACGCAAGGTGAAGTGCCGCCTTATTCGGTCGTCGTGCCCGGCACGCTGCCGGGAAAGAGCGGCGGCCCAGGGCTATATTGCGCCGTTATCGTCAAGCGCGTCGATGAACGCACCCGTTCCAAGACCAGCATCAACGAATTGCTGAGGGACTAGAGATGTGCTGCTCGATTCTGTCCCGCTCATTCCCGCGCAAGCGGGAATCCAGGGGCACCGAAGTAGCACGTTATTGCTCTGGGTCCCCGCTTTCGCGGGGACGAACGGAAATTCACGATGTCCGCTGATCCCGTTGCCATTGCCCGCGATTTGCTGCGCTGCCCGTCGGTGACGCCCGCGGAAGGCGGTGCGCTTGCGTTTATCGAAAGGACGCTGAAGGCCTCCGGCTTTGTCGTGCATCGCATGAAATTCAGCGAGGCCGGCACCGATACCGTCGAAAATCTCTATGCCCGGATCGGTACGGCAAAGCCGAACCTTGTGTTCGCCGGCCATACCGACGTGGTGCCGCCGGGCGACGAAAAGGCATGGAGGCATCCGCCCTTTTCTGGCGAGGTCGCCGGCGGCGAACTTTACGGCCGGGGCGCCGTCGATATGAAGGGCGGAATTGCCTGCGCGGTTGCCGCGGTGCTCGATCATCTCGGGCAAACCGGCGGGAAGCCGAAGGGCTCGATCTCTTTCCTGATCACCGGCGACGAGGAAGGCATCGCCGTCAACGGCACGCCCAAACTCCTGAAATGGGCAGCCGAGCGCGGCGAGAAATTCGACCACTGCATTCTGGGCGAGCCAAGCAATCAACAAGAGCTCGGCGACACGATCAAAATCGGCCGGCGCGGTTCGCTCAACGGCCATCTGATCGTGACCGGCAGGCAGGGTCACGTTGCCTATCCTCAACGCGCGGACAATCCGATCCGCGGGCTGGTGGCTCTGGCTTCGGCTCTGCAAACCGAGCCCCTCGATCAAGGTAGTGCGCAATTTGCGCCCTCGCATCTCGAGTTCACTTCGGTCGATGTCGGCAATAACACAGTCAACCTGATCCCGGGCGAAGCGCGGGCGCGCTTCAACATCCGCTTCAACGACAAGCATACGCTCGACTCGCTGAAAACGCTGATCGAGCAGCGCGCAGCAACAGCGTCCCGCGGAAAGATAAAATTCGTATTGCAGTGGGAGCCTTCGAACGCCGGCGTGTTCGTGACAAAGCCGGGACCGTTCACTGAACTGGTTGCAAAAACGGTCGCCGAAGTGACGGGGCGCAAGCCGGAATTATCGACGACCGGCGGCACGTCCGATGCGCGCTTCATCACCGCCTATTGTCCGGTTGTCGAATTTGGTCTGGTCGGACAAACCATGCATGCGGTCGACGAGCGAGTGCCCCTCGCCGATTTGCATGCGTTGACGGCGATTTATCGGAAGATCATCGACCGGTATTTCGCCTAGTAGTCGACCCGCATGAGATAGAGGCCATCCGGCGGCGCCACAGGACCACACGCCGTGCGGTCACGCGCTTCGAGCGCCTGGGCCAGATCGTTCGCGCTCCATTTGCCCTCGCCGACCGCGACCAGCGAGCCGACCATCGACCGCACCTGATTGTGCAGGAACGAGCGCGCGATGGCGCTCACGGTCACTTTCTCTCCGTCACGCTCGACGCCAAGCGTGTCGAGTGTCTTCACCGGGGATTTGGCCTGGCATTCGGTCGAACGAAAGGTCGTGAAATCGTGCTTGCCAATCAGACGTTGGGCAGCTTTGTGCATGGTGTCTGTATCGAGCGGACGCGGCACGCGCCAGGCACGGCCCGCCTCGAGCGTGAGATCGGCTCGGCGGTTGACGATACGGTACAGATAATGCCGTTTCACCGCGGAGGTGCGCGCGTTGAAGTGGTCCGCCACGCGTTCTGCCGCAAGGAGAGCGATCGGGTGCGGCCGCAAATGTGCATTGAGCGCGTCGCGCACAGTGTCGGTGTCCCATTCTTTCGTCAGATCAACATGGGCCACTTGCGCGCATGCATGGACGCCCGCGTCAGTGCGCCCCGCGCCCTGCACAAGGATTTTCTCGCCCGATAATGCCTCAACTGCCGCGGTTAGCAGGCCCTGCACGGTGAGCTGGTCGGCCTGAATTTGCCAGCCAGCAAACGGTGCGCCGTCATATTCGATGGTGAGCTTGTACCGGGGCATGAGTTGGCCTGCTATCACCGGGCGTAACCGGATGATCCAGTAACATGAATTCAGTAGACGTCACGCGCTAGCGGTTCGAAGTTTGAGCATCCCGGAAAGACACCAAGCGCTGCTGCACCTCATCCCACAACACGAGGCGGACGCAGCGAAAGCTCTGGAAAAGCGTCAAACGGCCGATCTCGCGTAGCTCTGGATGGTCGCGCAGCACGCGCGGCAGCCGATAGTAGGGAATGCGGCTGTGCAAGTGATGCACGTGGTGGATACCGATATTGGCAGTGAACCAGCGCAGCGGCAGCGGCAGGTCGTAGTGCGACGACCCGTGCAAGGCGGCTTCGTGCAGATTCCAGCCGCGGCTCTCGTTCCAGAATGTATCCTCGAACTGATGCTGCACGTAGAACAGCCAAACGCCGAAGACGCCGGCGAGTACAGTGATCGGCAAGTGCACGAGGAAAAAGGCTTTGATGCCGATCAGCCAGATCAGCCCCGCGGCAATCAGCGCGATCGCTGCATTCGTCGCCTGCGTGCTGATCCATGGCTGCCAGCCGCCTCGCATCAGGCCAACTGGTAGCCGGTGTTGCAGCAAGAAAAGATAAGCGGGACCGATGCCGAACATCACCAGCGGATGGCGATACAGGCGATATTTCAGGCGGCCCCAGCGCGAGCGGGCCAAATATTCGCGTACAGTCAACGTATCGATATCGCCGATACCCCGACGATCAAGATTGCCGGAATTGGCGTGGTGAATGGCATGGGTGCGGCGCCAGAAATCATAGGGCGTCAGCGTGAGAACGCCGATGACGCGGCCGACCCAGTCGTTCGCCCATTTCTTCGGGAAGAAGGCGCCGTGGCCGCAATCATGCTGGATCATGAACAGTCGCACCAGAAACCCGGCCGCCGGGATCGTGATCAGCAGCGATACCCACCAATATCCGAGCGAGTGGATGAGCCAGGCCGCGACCCAAAGTGCAACGAGCGGCAGTGCTGTGATCACCAGTTCAATCACGCTGCGGCTCCGACTCGGCTCGCGATAGCGGTGGAGTCTTTGCGTCCAAAGACGGGCGTCGAAAGCAGAAGCGTCGGTGTTATGTCCAATGCTCAAGGCGTTGTTCCAGGTTAGCCGTAGCCGCGCGCGCGAATCGACGCACCCACAGCTCACGATAAAGCAGTGATGACGAGGAAGAAAAGCGCGTATGCCCGAAAATCCGGGCTTTTTGGTGTTCCCCGACCCTTTGCTGGTTAATGCTTCAACTGACCTTCGTGCCGGCTTTCAGTGGCGTTCCGCGCAGAAATTCATCCGCATTCATTGGCTGCTTTCCCGCGCGCTGGACCTGCACGAGCCGCACCGCCCCGCGGCCACAGGCGATAGTGAGCCTGTTATCGAGAAACACGCCCGGCGGGCCTGAGCTTTCGCCTCTGGTTGAGCGCAACACCTTAACGCGGACGCCGTCGAGCTCGAACCAGGCACCCGGGAACGGCGACAGCCCGCGGATATGGTCGTGCACCTGTTTCCACGGCTTGTCCCAGTCGATCCGCGTTTCATTCTTGGAAATTTTCTCGGCATAGGTTACGCCTGCGTGCGGTTGTGGCGTGAGCTGGAGCGACCCGCGGTCCGCGGCTGCCAGTACGCGTTGCATCAGATCGGCGCCGAGCCGCGAGAGGGCATCGTGTAATTCACCCGCTGTCATGTCGGGACCGATCGGCAGGCGCTCGGCCGTGGCCATCGCGCCGGTATCGAGTCCCTCGTCCATCTTCATGATGGTGACACCGGTGTCGGGATCGCCCGCCATGATGGCGCGGTTGATCGGCGCGGCGCCGCGCCAGCGCGGCAAGAGCGAGGCGTGCACGTTGAAGCACCCGAGCCGGGGCGCTTCAAGGACTGGTTTGGGCAGGATCAGGCCGTAAGCCACCACCACCGCCGCATCGGCATTGTGGGCGCGAAAGATTTCCTGCGCGTCGCCGTCTTTCAACGTCTTCGGCGTTATGACTGCGAGCGCCAGCTGCTGCGCTTCGCGTTCGACTGGCGTGACCTGCATGTCCATGCCGCGGCCGGCCGGCTTGGGCGCGCGGGTATAGACCGCCGCGATATCGTGCCCGCGTGCCGCGAGTTCGATCAGCGTCGGTACCGCGAAGTCGGGCGTGCCCATAAAGATCAGGCGCATTCAGGCAAACCTTTGCGCGCGGGCGCGTACGATGTCAGCCGATATGGTGTGAGGGCTCTTGATCCTCGGCCAGCGATTTTCCGCCGTCCGTCTTCTTCGCCGCCTTCTTGAATTTCTTGATCACCATATCGCGCTTGAGTTTCGAGATGTGATCGATGAATAACACGCCATTGATGTGATCGATCTCATGCTGGAGACAAGTCGCAAGCAACCCCTCTGCTTCTATCTCCTGCGGCTTGAGGTCGGCATCAAGGAATTTAACTTTCACGGCCTTCGGCCGCTCGACTTCTTCGTAATATTCCGGGATCGAGAGGCAGCCCTCTTCGTAAGTCGCCTTCTCTTCGGAAGTCCAAATCACTTCAGGATTGATGAAGACCTGCGGCTGCTTCGGCTCGTCTTTCTTTGCGAGATCCATCGTGACCACTCGCTTGGGCACGCCAATCTGAATAGCGGCAAGACCGATGCCGGGCGCCGCATACATGGTTTCAAACATGTCATCGATGAGCGCGCGCAACGGTTTGTCGACGGTCTTTACCGCCTCGGATTTCAGCCGCAACCGTTTGTCGGGAATGATGAGGATGTCGCGCACCGCCATGGCCGCGATTTAAGCGGTAGGACCTGCGCGGTCAATCCGCCTTTGCCCTTGAGCCATCGGCACAATCGCCCTACCGTTCGCCGTTCGTTCGCTTGGCGGGCGAATCACGGTAGAAGCGGTTCATGTCCGATTTCCAGATTCTGGCCGACGCGCTGCTGGCGCACGCACCGGCCCTCACACTCGCCATTGGCACAATCGTCGCGATCGGCGTCATCGTGCTCATCGTGATGCTTTCGCGACCGCGGAAGCCGCCTCCGGACCCCGTCGCCGAACAGCGGATGGCCGATCTCAATGCGCGCGTCCAGGCCATGGGCCAGCTTCTCGCTCAGGCGCAATCGCAATTGCAGCAAACGGTGCACGAGCGGCTTGATGCCGTCACCGCCCGGCTCGGCGACTCCATGCGCATGTCGACCAAGGACACCACCGATCATCTGCAACAATTGCACGCGCGTCTGGCGGTGATCGACAGTGCACAGAAGAACATCACCGATCTTGCTTCGCAGGTGACGAGCCTGCAGAACGTTCTCGCCAACAAGCAAACGCGTGGCGCCTTCGGGCAGGCGCGGATGGAAATGATCATTCAGGACAGCCTGCCGAAGGATTGCTACGAGTTCCAGGCGACGCTCACCAACAATGCGCGGCCAGACTGCGTCGTGCACTTGCCCGACGGCCCTCCGTTGGTCGTTGACGCCAAATTCCCGCTCGAAGCGGTCACCGCCTTTCGCGAGGCGAAGAGCGAAGAAGACCGCAAGCTCGCAATCGCCCGCGTTCGCGCGGATATTGCCAGGCACGTCGGCGACATCGCCACCAAGTATCTGATCCCGGGCGAGACCCAGGACATGGCACTGATGTTCGTGCCGTCGGAATCGATCTATGCCGAGCTCTATGACGGCTTTGACGATATTTTCCAGAAGGCCTATCGCGCCAAGGTGATCATCGTTTCGCCGTCATTATTGATGCTGGCTATCCAGGTGATCCAGCAAATCCGCAGGGACGCCCGCATGCGCGAGGCCGCCGGGAAGATCTTGACCGAGGTCAGTCTGCTGATGGGAGACGTCAATCGTCTGAGGGACCGGGTCGAGAGTCTGGACAGGCATTTCGGACAGGTCAACGGCGACGTCAAACAGATCCTGACTTCAGCCGAAAAGATCGTGAACCGCGGCGAGAGGATTCAAGATGTCGAGTTCGGCGACGAACCGCCGAGTGCCGACATCCTGCCGGGTCCCGGCCAGCGTAAGCTGGAAGCCGGCGAATAGCGCGATGGCTGTTTCCCCAGACGCGCAGACGAGGCCGTCCTGGTCCGACGCGCTGGCGGTCTACCTCAAGCCGCGCGTGCTGATCGTGATGTTCCTCGGCTTCTCGTCGGGGCTGCCTCTTGCGCTATCGGGCGCTACGCTATTGGTATGGATGCGCGAATCCGGTGTCGACCTCGGCACCATCGGCCTCTTCGCGCTGGTCGGCACGCCCTACACGGTGAAATTCCTCTGGGCACCGCTGACCGATGCTCTTGACGTGCCGGTCCTGTCGCACGCGCTCGGCCGCCGGCGAGGCTGGCTGGTGTTCACGCAAATCCTGCTGATGGCGGCAATCGTGTTCCTGGGCTCCTGCAATCCGGCCACCGCGCCGGGGCTGGTTGCGCTCGGCGCGCTGCTGGTGGCCACCGCCTCGGCAACGCAAGACATCGTGGTCGACGCTTTCCGCGTCGAGAGCCTGCCGGAAAACGAGCAGGCCGCGGGCATGGCCTCCTATGTGGCCGCCTACCGTATTGGAATGCTGATCTCCACGGCCGGCGCGCTGTTCCTGGTGAGCGCCATTGAAGCCTATGGCTTCGACAAACAGGCGGCCTGGCGCTGGGGCTATGTGGCGATGGCCGCCCTGGTGCTGATCGGTACCGCAACCGCGTTGATTGCGACCGAACCGGAGCGTTCGGCGCAGGCGGAAGCCAGCCATGCGCGCCACAAACCCTTTGCACGCGTCACCGAAGCTGCGGCCGGCGCATTCAGGGACTTTCTCGGTCACGAACTCGCTTTCGTCATGCTGGCTTTCGTCGTGCTGTTCAAATTCACCGATGCGCTATCGGGCGCTATGACCGCGCCGTTCGTGATCGATCTCGGTTTCTCCCGCAACGAATATGCCGCGATCGTGAAAGGCGTCGGCCTCGCGGCGCTTCTGCTCGGCGGCTTTGCCGGCGGCTTCATTGCGCGCGCCCTTCCGCTCGCACCCAGTCTGTGGATCGGCGGTGTTTTGCAGGCCGTCGCCAATCTTGCCTTCAGTGCCCTGGCGGTGGTCGGCACCAATACGACGATGCTCGCGGCCGCCATTATTGCGGAGAATTTCACCAGCGCCATCGGCACGGTGATGTTCGTCGCCTATCTCTCCGCGCTGTGCCAGAACCCGTTGCATACGGCGACACAATACGCGCTGCTGACTGCATTAGCTGCGGTCGGACGCACCTATCTCTCGTCCGGCGCGGGATTCATCGCCGAATCGGCCGGCTGGGTCTGGTTTTTCGTGATCTGCGCGCTGGCAGGTATTCCAAGCTTGCTGCTGCTCGCCTGGCTGCAACGGCGCGGACATTTCAAACGGCTGGAGCCGCGAAAATCCTAGAACAGCGTTCGCTGCTTGATCGCGGCGGTGAGCGTGCCTTCGTCGAGATAATCAAGCTCGCCGCCGACCGGCACGCCGTGCGCGAGCCGCGTCACCTTCACGTTGGCGCCTTGCAGCAGCTCGGTGATGTAATGCGCGGTCGTCTGGCCGTCGACCGTGGCATTGAGCGCCAAGATTACTTCTTTCACCGGCGTCTCGTGCGCGCGCGAGACCAGCGTATCGATGGCAAGATCCTGCGGGCCGACGCCATCGAGCGGCGACAGCGTGCCCCCGAGCACATGGTAACGGCCGTTGATCGCGTGCGCGCGCTCCAAAGCCCACAGGTCGGCGACATCGGCAACGACGACGATGATGGACCCGTCGCGCTTGCTGTCGGTACAGACCGTGCACGGATTCTGAGTGTCGATATTCCCGCAAACCTTGCAGATTTCGATCTTCTCCATCGCCGTTTCAAGCGCGGTGGCAAGCGGTGCCATGAGCAGCTCGCGCTTCTTGATGAGATGCAGCGCCGCGCGCCGCGCCGAGCGCGGGCCCAGTCCGGGCAGGCGCGCCAGCAGCTGAATCAGGCGCTCGATTTCAGGTCCGGCAACAGCGGTCGGCATATCAATCCGTCATGGCCGGGCTTGTCCCGGCCATCCACGTCGCCCTAGTTGCCCATCTCAAGACGTGGATGCCCGGGACATAGGCGTGCAAAGCACGCCGTCCTTTCGGACGGCTATGCCCGGGCATGACGACTGAGAGGCCTTCATGAACCAAAATCATCCCAATTCCAATCCGGGCGGCAGCGGCAGCCCGCCCGTAACCGCTTTCATTTTTTCCTGCAGCACGGTTTCTGCCTTGCGCCGCGCGTCGGCATGCGCGGCCACCATAAGGTCTTCAAGGATTTCCTTTTCCGAGGGCTTCAGCAATGAATCGTCGATCTTGATGCCTTTGAGGTCGCCTTTGGCCGTAATCGTCACCGTGACCATGCCGCCGCCCGCGGTGCCCTCGACCTCGATCTGATCGAGTTCGGCCTGCATGGCCTGCATCTTGGATTGCAATTGCGCGGCCTGTTTCATCAGGCCCAGGAAGTCCGCCATCGATTAATCCTCATGCTCGCTGTCGGGAGCAGGCTCAGGTGCGCTTTCCGCGCCTTCGGGCGAATTTTGCGTCACGCCGACGATCTTGGCGCCCGGAAAGCGATTGAGCACGGCCTGGACCAGCGGATCACTCTGGACGCCGCGCTCAATTTCGGCCTGCTGGGCTTCGGCCTGCGCTCGCATCGTCGGCGCACCCTGTTCTTTCGAGACAACGACGATCCAGCGCTTGCCGGTCCAGCCGGTCAATTTCCGCTGGAGATCATGCACCAGCGTCTTGGGCGCGCTCGGCTCAAGCGCAATTTCGAGCTGCCCGTCTTCGCAGCGGACGAGGCGCACATCACGCTCAAGCGCCATTTTCGCAGCGATATCGCGTTTGTCGGCGGCAAGCGCGATCAGCTCCTCGAATGAGCCGATGGAAAGCGTCGGCGCGGCGATGGGCTGCTCATCGAGCCGGGCAACCGGGTCGTCCGCTGGCCGCGGCGATACTGCGGCGGACGAGCGCGGCGACCCGCGAGGTGCCTCAAAACGCGGGGCGTAGTTTTGCGTCTGTACCGCGCCGCCATTTCCCTGCGGACGCGCAGGGCGGGCGTCGGCCTCACCGAGCGAGCGCACAACTTCGTCGGGTGTCGGCAGATCGGCGGCGTAGGCGATGCGCACAAGCACCATCTCGGCGGCGGCGACCGGACGGCCCGATGCCTGCACCTCGGAGATACCCTTCAACAACATCTGCCAGGCGCGGGAGAGCACGCGCATCGACAGCTGGGCCGCAAATGTGCGTCCGCGGACGCGTTCGGCTTCCGACAGCGACACGTCATCGGCGACGGCAGGAACGACTTTGACGCGCGTGACAAAATGAGTGAATTCAGCAAGATCGCTCAGGATAACCGCGGGATCGGCGCCGATGTCGTATTGTTCGCGAAGCTCCTTCAGGGCGGCGGCAACGTCTCCCTTCATTAGCGCCTCGAACAAATCGACCACGCGCACACGATCGGCCAGTCCCAGCATCAGGCGCACATCTTCGGCGCGCACGGGCCCGGCGGCATGCGC
>Ga0187785_10000933_pt1 | contig 10446 bp, 4 predicted proteins | sample 0815_BV2_4_20_MG_FD_132466 | JGI IMG/M metagenome (GOLD analysis project Ga0187785, IMG submission 132466) | Tropical peat soil microbial communities from peatlands in Department of Meta, Colombia - 0815_BV2_4_20_MG | ecosystem: Environmental > Terrestrial > Soil > Wetlands > Peat | place...
ACCCGGGGATCCGCGCGCAGCGCGGCGAGGGTGGCCGTCGGGTCGCCGGTCACCTGGACGGTCCCGACGTCCGTCCAACGCAGGGTCCGAGCGTGGCTCAGGCCCGCGCGCGTGAGGACCGCACGTCGCGCCAGCGGAGCGATGCCCGAGCGGAACCGGACGATGTAGCGCGATCCGGCGGCTGAGGCGGCACCGTGGACACGGGCTGTGCTGGCGGCCGAGGAGGTCGCAGACGTGGCGCCGGGCGTGTCCCAGGCGGGTCTTGTCCCGTTCGGCCGGATGCCCGGGCCGTGCGCCAGCGTGGGGGCGACGGTCATCGGGAGGGTCGCCACGAATCCGGCCAGGAGGGCCCCGATCACGATCGTGCGGCCTGGTCGTCGCGGACGGATCCGAGCGGTGGTCACGATCTCCTCGGGGGTGGTGCGCTGGGTCCGGGGTCTCGGTCCCGGTCTGCGCCCGGGCCATGATAGGGCCAAGTCCGGAACGTGCTATCGACGCTGTGACGCCCAAGGTGTCACACGGCGCGGACATCGTGGCGGGCATGGAAGCCGCCGTCATCCGCCACCTGCCAAGTCAGCCATCCCGAGACACCACGCCGACCGCCCGGCCCACGCGAGTCAGCCTCGCCGGCGAGCGGATCCTCGTGGAACGCCTCGAGGTCCACGACCCGGGCCTCGTCGCCTACCTTGCCGAGCGACCAGCCGACGACCATCCCGCGCTCGTCGAGCGGGCGCTCCGGATCGGCCTGCTGGCGCTCCAGGACGCCGGCGTCACGGTCAACGTGGACGTCGTCCGCGGCGAGTTCGAGCGGCTCGTTCGGCGCACCGAGGTCCTCAACGACCGGGCCGCCCAGACCCTCGAGCAGACCTTGCGGACGAACTTCGCCGACGGCGACGGGCGGCTGCCCCGGACCCTCGAGCGCTTTCTGGGCGACCGCGGCGCGCTGCGCGCCATGGTCGACGAGCTCTTCGACGAATCGAAGCGTGACAGTGCCATCGGGCGCATCAACCGGATGCTCGAGAGCTACTTCGATGGCGACGCCTCGAAGCTCGCCCGCCTCCTGGACCCGACTCGCATGAACTCGCCGATGCACCAGTTCCGCCTCGAGATGACCGAGGGATTCAAGGCGGTCGAGGAGCGGCTCGTCGCGATCGAGGCGGCGGCCGCGGCACGCGGCGCCGAGCGGGCCCGGTCGGCGGCCAAGGGCGCTGATTTCGAGGACCTGCTGGAGTCGATGCTCGGCGAGGTGGCGCGCGGGGCGGGCGACCTGCTCGACCGGACCGGCACGGAGACCGGCGCGGTCGTCAAGTCGAAGAAGGGCGATTTCGTCCTCACCCTGGACCCGCGGCTCGCTCGCGGCGCGGACCTGCGGGTCGTGGTCGAGGCCAAGGACCGCCCGATGTCGATGCGGGCCATCCGCGAGGAGCTCCGCGACGCCAAGGAGAACCGCGGAGCGGCCATCGGGCTCGTCGTCTTCACGACCGCGCACGCCCCGTCCGGCGTCGCCCCGTTCCACGTGCTCGGCGACGACGTCTACTGCGTCATCGACCCAGCCGTGCCCGAGCCGGCCACGCTCGAGGCCGCCGTCCGGCTGGCCAGGCTGCTCGCGCTCGCGACGCTCACGGAGCACGAGGTCGAGGTGGATGCCGCGGCGGTCCGCGTCTCGCTCATCGGCATCCGCGAGCAGCTCGAGGCCATCCGCCAGATGAAGTCCCAGCTGACGTCCATGGCCGGGGTCAGCCGGGCTGTGACCGAGAGCCTGGACGCGATGCGGGCCGGCATCCTGGCCCGGGTCGTGGAGGCCGAGCAGGAGCTCTCCGCCTCCTCGGCGGGGTAGGCCGATCGGAGGCGGCACGACTCGGACGGGCTACGACGCACCGGGACCATGGGGCCGGTTGGCGCGGCTTGCCACCGGGGGGAGACTGGAGTGGAGCACGGGTGCGCCCCAGACGCCCCGGCGCTCCTCCGCCGACTCGAACCCGATGGAGCGCCCATGCGTCGCCGGCTCCCCGTCCTCCTGTTCGCTGCTCTGGTCGTCCTCACGACCGTTCCGGCGAGCGCGGCGGAGCCCGACCCGAGCCTGAACCCCGTCCCCGAGCGCACCGCTCCACCCACGCCGGATCCGGCGGCGACCCCGGCACCCACGCCCGAGCCGACACCGGATGCCCCCGATGGTGCGGCGACCCCCGACCCGGGCCAGACCGGCGACGCCACTCCGGCTCCATCGGCACCCTCGGCGACCGACGCGCCCGCGGCCGCCTCACCCGCGGCGGACACCAAGGCGCCAGGCGGCATCGATGTCGCGGGCGAGTACATCGTGGTCCTGCGCCCCGGGAGCGACACCGCCGCCGTCGCGGGACGACACCAGATCCGGGACGGGATCCGCGTCGGGCGGCGCTTCACCAAGGTGACCCGAGCCTTCACCGCGCACCTCGACAGGGCCCAGCGCGCCCTCCTCGCCAAGGACCCGAGCGTGGCCGAGATCGTTCCCGACGAGATCATCCACATCACCGCCCAGACGGTCCCCACTGGCGTCTCGCGCGTCGGCGCGCGGGGCTCGTCGGTGGCCGCGATCGACGGCTCGGACCAGCGCGTCGACGCGGACGTGGCCATCGTCGACACGGGAATCGGCCCGCACCCGGACCTGAACATCGCCGGCGGCTACAACTGCACGACGTCGAACCGCGCGAACTGGAAGGACTTCGAGGGCCACGGGACGCACGTGGCCGGCACGGTCGGGGCGCTCGACAACGACTTCGGGGTGGTCGGTGTCGCCCCGGGGGTCCGGCTCTGGGCGGTCCGGATCCTGAACGCGGACGGCTACGGCAAGCTGTCGTGGTACGTCTGCGGCCTCGACTGGATCCTCGCCCAGCGCGACCCGAACGACTCGTCCCGTCCCCTGTTCGAGGCCGCCAACATGTCCGTCGCCAAGTACGGGACGGACGACCACGCGTGCGGCAACGTCAACAAGGACATCCTCCACCAGGCCATCTGCCGCGTGGTCGCTGGGGGGATCACCGTCGTGGCGGCGGCGGGCAACGACCACGGTTCCGCGGCGCGACGGGTGCCGGCGGCGTACGACGAAGTGATCACCGTCTCGGCCCTCGCGGACACGGACGGCAAGGCCGGCGGGACTGGCGGCAACCGCTGCTACTCGTGGGGCACGTACGACAAGGACGACACGTTCGCCGACTTCAGCAACTACGGCTCTGACGTGGACATCATCGCCCCGGGCAAGTGCATCTGGTCGACGAAGCCCGGGCCGACGTACGGCTACTCGTCGGGCACCTCGATGGCCGCACCCGCGGTGACCGGGGCGGTGGCGCTGTACAAGTCGAGCCGCCCGAACGCGACCCCGAAGGAGGTCAAGGAGGCGCTCCAGTACCTGGGCAACCTCAATTGGCGGACCTCGACGGACCCCGACAAGACCCACGAGAAGCTGCTCGACGTCTCGAGGCTGGGCCCGCTCGGGACGTTCTCGATGGACACGGGGACCGCGCCGATGCTCGGCGAGCGTGGTGGCAAGACCACGGTCCCCGTCACGTTGTCCCGCAGCTCCACGTTCTTCGAGCGGGTCGCCCTCAGGATCACGTCGGTCCCGGCGGGATGGTCGGCGGCCCTCGTCAAGAGCAGCCTGCTCGGCTGGACCGCGAAGTCCACCACGTTGGAGGTGCGGGCGCCTGACCCCGTCGCCGCCGGGACCTACGAGATCGGTCTCAGGGCATCCAACCAGGGTCGCGTCGAGACGGCGACGGCGACCGTGGTGGTCGAGAACGACAAGCCGTCGGCCCGGCCGCCGTCGGGGACCGTGGCGGCCAGCACGCTGACCAGCAACGTCCCGATCAAGTTCACCTGGGGAGCGGCTACGGACCCGTCCTCCTCGATCGGCGGCTATGAGGTCGCGGTCCGAACGGACGGTGGCGACTGGAGCGCCTCGGTGTCGCGCACCGCGGCGTCGCGGAGCCTGTCGACCTCGGTCGCGCCCGGCCATCGCGTCGAGGCGCGCCTCCGAGCGCGTGACCGCGTCGGGAACTGGAGCGACTGGGTGACCTCGTCGCCGGTCGCGGTCTCGGCCGTCGACGATCGCTCCACCTCGGTCAAGGTCTCCGCGTCGTGGGCGAAGGTCTCGTCGTCGGGTGCGTATCGCCACACGCTCCGGCGGACGGGGAGCGTCGGGGCCTGGGCACGTCTCACGTTCACCGGTCGGTCGGTCGCCGTCGTCGCCCCGGTCGGCGCCGGTCGCGGCAAGATCGCGGTCTACATCGATGGCGTCTACAAGCGGACCGTCAGCCTGCGGAGCTCGACGGGCCGATCGGGTCGCATCGTCTACGTCGCCTCGTTCTCCAGCTCCGGCACGCACCACATCCAGCTGCGCAAGACCGGTTCGGGGAACGTCTATATCGACGCCTTCATCGTCGCCTCGTAGGCTCGGGGGCCTCGCGCGCGGTCGTGCGGCGCGGGACACACGCGGGGATACGCACGGGCCACGTGGCTGCAACGCGTTCGCACCTCGCGCTCACGGCCGCTGTTGCACCCGTGCGCTAAGGTGACGTCCCGACAGCCGTGGGCCGGAGACCCATGTGCCGTCGCCGGGAAGCTTGAGGTTCTGCCGTGGCGCGAGCGATGTGGAAGGGGGCCATCCAGTTCGGGCTGGTCACGATCCCGGTCAAGCTCTACCTGGCGACCGACTCCAAGGGCATCAGCTTCAACATGCTCCACAAGGAGGACCTCTCGCGCATCCAGATGAAGGTCTGGTGCCCGGTCGAGGACGAAGCGATCTCCCGGGGTGACACGGTGAAGGGCTACGAGTATTCGCCGGGCGAATACGTCGTGATCACCGACGAGGACCTCGAGCGCGTCCCGCTCAAGACCGTCCGCTCGATCGAGATCGAGCAGTTCACGAAGGCCGAACGCGACGATACGAACGTCCGCTTCGTGAAGAGCGCCTACTACCTCGAGCCCGACAAGATCGGGCGCAAGGCGTTCTACCTGCTCAAGAGCGTCCTCGAGGAAGACGGGCTGACGGCCATCTGCAAGGTCGTCATCAAGGACCGCGAGGCGCTCGCTGCCCTGGACCCGTTCAACGACACGATGTTGCTCACCACGCTCCACTGGCCCGACGAGATCCGCTCGCTCGGCGAGCTCGATCTGCCCGATGAGGAGCAGACCTTCAAGCCGGCCGAGATCGCCATGGCCAAGCAGCTCGTCTCGACGATGACCAAGGAGTTCGATCCCAGCGAGTACAAGGACGAGTACCGCGAGGCGCTCCAGACGATCATCGACGCGAAGGTCGAGGGCCGCGAGACCGTCGAGATCGAGCAGCCCGAGGAGTCCAGCAATCTCATCGACCTGATGGCCGCGCTCGAGGCCTCGGTCAACGCGGCGAAGGCCGCGCGCGCCGCTGGCTCCGAGGAGCCCGTCTCCGTGGCCGAGGCTCGCGAGGCGAAGGAAGCCAAGGCCGCGAGCTCATCGGGCACCGCCAAGCGCTCGACCCGGGCGAAGGCCGCGGCCGCGGCCGCGGACGGCGAGGATGCCGCGGCCGAGGCCGACGAGCCCGCCGCGAAACCCGCCCGCAAGCGCAAGAGCGCCTAGCCCCGCCCGGGCCGCCAGGCACTGGCCTGGGTTGGCCTCCCGCTTGAGCGTGCCGGCACAGACCGCGAGCGTGGTGGTGTTCGTGATCTCTGCCAATCGCTCAGCCAGTCGAGCAAGCGACAACCGGTTCGAGGCCAAACGTGCTGCCGACTGCACGACCTGGCGGAATCCAGCCGTCAGGACTGGCTGATCACCGCGCAGCCGAGCGTGGATTCGGGCCACGCCGGGTCTCTGCTTGTCTGCGACCCTGCCGACTGTCGGAATGCGGAGCATCCGGCAGGTCGCCTCCGAAGAGGATCGGGTCCATGCGGCACATCGTCGCGATGACCAGTTACCCCACGGTCAACCCTGTCTCCCGGCAAACGCCGTGCGCCGCGAGGTGTAACGACCCTGGGTCGGTCGCGTCAATGGCGCATGGACCGACCGCCCGCCGACCTCGACGACCGCCTTGCCCGGATCGAAGCGAGGCTGACGCGCCTCGAAGCTGAGCGTCCGCCGGGCCCTGCTCCATGGCCTGCGGAGGACGTGGTGTCGACGACACCCCAGCGTGTCACCGAGCAGACTCCTCACGCGGCACCGCCGGAGCCGGCCACGGCGGCCGAGCCGGTCACCTACTGGCAGCAGCCCCGCGGATCTCGAACGCCGGCCGCTACCCCGGCCACTCCGTCGCCCGTCACGGCGACGTGGGCCGCCGCGGCCTCGCCCGTCGCCCTGGCCTCGCCCGTCGCCCACGGGTCGCCGACCGGCGACACCAGATCCGCGCTAAGCAGCCTGGCCGGGATCGGCCGGTCGCTCACGGATCTCGAGGACCGCCTGGCGGGTCGCGCGCTCGCCTGGATCGGCGGTGCTGCCCTCGTGCTCGGCGCGATCTTCTTCCTGAGCCTCGCGTTCAGCCGCGGCTGGATCGGTCCTGAGCTGCGCGTCCTCGTCGGGCTTGCCGCCGGCTCGCTGGCGCTCGCCGGCGGTGCCGCGTTCATGGAGCGGGACAATCGTCTGCTGGGTCACGTGCTCACACCCGTCGGACTCGCCACCATCACGATCAGCCTCATCGGCGCGACCCGCCTGTACGACCTGGTCCCGGTTCCCGTCGCGCTTCTCGCCGCCCTGCTCAGCGCGACGATCGCGGCGGCCATCGCGGTCCGTGGCGACTCGCCGGTCGTGGCCGCGTTCGGCCTCGTGGCCGTGCTCCTCGCGCCGCCGCTCCTTGGCGCGACCCCGGACCTGACGGTCCTCGCGTTCGTCGGCATCGTCCTCATCGGGACGACCGCCGTGTCGTTGTGGCGATCGTGGCGGTGGCTGCCGCCACTCGCCTTCGCGCTCTCCGCCCCGCAGGCGGCCTCGTGGTTCCTCGGCGATCCCGATCCGACCCTCGGGCTCGTGGGGCTCGCGGCGTTCTGGCTGCTCAACGCCGTGGCCGCGGGCGGCGAGGAGTTCCGTCGCCATCGGGACGACCTCAGTCCCTCTTCCGCGACGCTCCTCCTGGCCGATGCCGCCTTCGCGGTCTGGGCCGGGTTCGTCCTGCTCTCGGGCGACCTCGAGCCGGCCCGTGGCCTCTTCCTCATCACGCTGGCCCTCGCGAACCTCGTGCTCGGCGGCTACTTCGTCCTGCGCGACGGCGAACGCAACCTGTTCGGGCTACTGGCCCTGGGGACCGGCATCGCGACCATCACGCTCGCAGCCGCCGTGCAGCTCCAGGCGTCCACCTTGCCCGTGGCCTGGACCGCCGAAGCGGTCGCGCTCGCCTGGCTCGCGTCGCGTCGCGGGCATCCGTACAGCGCGGCCGTGTCGGGGATCCTCTATGCCCTGGCCGGTCTGGCGCTCGTGGTCGTCTACCTCCCGCTCGAGCCCATTCCGGGCGCCGTCCCCTTCTGGGATGGCCCGGGGGCGTCGGTCGCCTTCTTCATCGGCGGGATCGGGTTCGGCGTCTGGTTCCTCCGCGACCGAGCCATCCGCAGCCTCCTCTCGGGGTGGGCGCTCGTCATCGCCGCCGTGTGCGCTGCCTCGGTGCTCGATGCACCCGCCCTCGTCATCGCGGCGTCGTTCGGCACGTTGCTCGCAGCCGCGATCTGGCGGCTGCTCCCCACCCTCCCAGGTGTGCCGATCGCGTGGCTCGTCGAGGGGCTCATCCCGCGCGCGGTCCGGCCGCTCGCCGCGTACCGCTCGGCCATCGAACACGCACTTCCGGTCGCCACCGGGATCGTCGGCTCCTTCGCGACCGCGACCCTCGTGGGCCAGGTCTACGCGATGGACGGCGCCTGGGCCGCTGCGACCGCCGTTCCGTACGCCCCGCCGGCCGGGGCTGCCCTGCTGGTCTACCTGCTCTGCCTCGCCGGTGTCGCCGCGCTCGCGACCGAGGAGCGGTTTCGCGAGCCACTGGCCGCCCTCGGGCTGCTGGTGGTCGCCTGGACCATCGATGTCGAGCTGCCGGGGGCCGTGGCGGTGGCGGCCTGGAGCGGGCTGATGGTGATCGGCTTCGCGCTCCATCGCTGGCTGCGCCAGCACGCCACGAAGCCACCGCTCCACCTCCTCGACCTCGAGGGCATCCCGGGCAACCTCGACGGGATCCTGCCGCTAACGGCGATGGCGGTCGGAGCCACCGCGGCCGTGGACATCGTCATCCGGTTGCTGCCGATCGACCGCTTCGGCGCCGTCCGACCGCCCGAGATCCCGTTCGGCGACGCCGGCGCCCTCGCCGCGGCGCTGCTCGTGGCGGGGATCCTTGCGAGCGCGGTCATCGTCCGCGGCGACCTTGCGCGGCGGATCGCGCTCGTGCTGACCTTCGTCATCACCGCCTACACGATCCCGTATGAGGTCTATGCCTGGGCGGTCACGGTGGTCTGGGTGGGTCTGGCGCTCGTCGCCCTGTGGCTGATGCGCCTCGACCGACCGGCCAAGGAGCTCTTCGCGGGGCTCGCACTCGTGCTCCAGGCGTTGGCCGCGATCGTCGCCGTGGGCATCGTGGCCATCCCGTCCCGCCTGGTCGTCGGCGATGCGGCCGTCGAGCCGATCGTGGCGCTCCAGAGCGCCGCCGCGCTCGGGGCCGTCGTGCTCGGGTTCGCGGCCGTCGCCAGGTTCGGCCTCCCCGAACCATGGGCGCGTGCCGCCTGGCTGGCGGCCGGCGTGTCGCTCGTCTACCTGCTGTCCGTCGCGGTCGTCGATGTCTTCGCGATGCGCGTGGGCGGCTCGACCAGCACCTCCGAACTCCGCTTCCAGGCGCAGGTGGCACTGAGCGTGCTGTGGGCGGCCCTCGGGCTCGTCGCTTTCGTGGCCGGCCTGGGTTTCCGCATCCCCGACCTGCGCCACGCCGGCCTCGCGCTGCTGGCCCTCGCGACGATCAAGGTCTTCCTCTTCGATCTCGCGGCGCTCGATGTGGCCTATCGGGTCATTTCGCTGGTGGCGCTCGGGATCCTGCTCCTGGCCAGCGCGTGGCTCTGGCAGCGTGCCCAGCCGAAGGAGCCCGCCCCGGACGCGCGCTAGTCTTCGACCTCCGGCCCTTTCGACCGCTCGCCGCCGGGGGCCCAGCCCGTCTCCGTGGCCGAGACACAAGCGGCGGCCAGCCTGCGCCGGTCCACAAACATCCGGTGCAGTTGCGCACCACGAATCGCCGAGCCAGCCGCAAGGCACTCGGCAGCCCTTGACCGATCGCCCCTCAGGCCTGGGGGCTGGCACACTGACGGCCTGATGCCCCTCGAGGAATATCGGCGCAAACGGGACTTCGCGAAGACCCCCGAACCGGCACCCGACCTCGCCACCGCGGCGGCCGGGCGCTCGGGCCGGTACGTGATCCAGCGCCATCGGGCGACGCGGCTCCACTACGACTTCCGCCTGGAGATCGACGGCGTCCTCGTCAGTTGGGCCGTGCCAAAGGGCCTGACACTCGACCCGGCCGTGCGTCGGATGGCGGTCCATGTCGAGGACCACCCGATCGAGTACTTCGACTTCGAAGGCGTCATCCCGGCGCGCCAGTACGGCGCGGGAGACGTCATCGTCTGGGACTGGGGGACCTGGCGACCCGAGGCGCCGATCCTCGACCCTCGCCGCTCGATCGCCGACGGCGAGCTCAAGTTCGAGCTCGATGGCCAGAAGCTCCAGGGCCGCTTCACGATCGTGCGCACGAGTGGGCGGCGGCACAAGGGCGACGACCCGTCGGCGCGCGCGTTCGAGGACGACGAAAGCGAGCAATGGCTCCTCATCCACAAGAAGGGGCCGACCTCGGCGACGGGCTGGGACGCCGAAGATCACCCGGAGAGCGTCAAGACGGGCCGCACCAACGACGACGTCAAGGCCGACCGCGACGCCCTCTGGATCGGGCAGGCGCCCGCGGCCCAGGCGGAGATCGACCTGGCCGGCGCGATCCCGACGCCGATGCCCCAGCGCATCGAGCCGATGCTCGCCACGTTGACGACCAAGTCGTTCGACCACCCCGACTGGCTGTTCGAGATCAAGTGGGACGGGTTCCGGGTGGAGGCCGTCGTCAGCCACGGCAAGACCCGCATCTGGACGCGCAACCTCAACGACGCCGCGATGTACTTTCCGCGGCTGCTCTCGCCGCCGAGCTGGATCGCGGCCGACGAGGCGATCGTCGATGGCGAGGTGGTCGCGCTCGACGATGCCGGCCGACCCGACTTCCCGTTGCTCCAGACCAAGCTCGGCGACCCGGCCGCCACGGGCCTCGTCTACATGGCCTTCGACCTGTTGTACCTGGACGGGCGATCGCTCCTCCAGGTGCCGCTCGAGGATCGCAAGCGCCTGCTCCGGAGCGTGCTCAAGGAGCACCCCCGCGTGCGCTTCGCCTCGCACGTCGAGGGCGAAGGCCGGGCGTTCTACCGTGCGGCCGAGGCGCAGGGGCTCGAG
>Ga0187785_10000935_pt1 | contig 10435 bp, 8 predicted proteins | sample 0815_BV2_4_20_MG_FD_132466 | JGI IMG/M metagenome (GOLD analysis project Ga0187785, IMG submission 132466) | Tropical peat soil microbial communities from peatlands in Department of Meta, Colombia - 0815_BV2_4_20_MG | ecosystem: Environmental > Terrestrial > Soil > Wetlands > Peat | place...
GTGAGCATCCCCACGAAAAAGGTCGTTGGTTGAACCTCGGTCGGAATCGTGCCGACGAAGGAAATTCCAGGAACATGTATCAGCTCGCTAACCTGTTGAAAGCCGATCTCCGCCTCGCCACGCGCGACGACTGCAGCTACTGGCTCGCCGGACGGAGGCCCTCGTACCTTTCGGCCTTTGCTCGTGACTTGGTCTGCGATGCCGAGCTTTTGAAACACCGTTGTCGATAGATAAATGCCGCTGCCGCTGTCTGAGTACGCGACAGATTTTGCCGCCAGCAGGGCGCTTCGGAGTGCCTCGACGGTGCCGATATCCGGCTTTGCAGCTCCGGCGCGTACCACCATTCCGATCAGCGAGCGTGCGAGCTCGATCTTGCTGTCGGCGCGCACTAGTCCGCGTCTGCTTAGCTCGTCGGCCACCCCTCCGTTCACGATCACGACATCCGCATCCTCACCCCGCGCAAGTCGGAAGGGAATCGCCTCTGGAGAGTCACCCATCGACGGACCGCGTGTCGTAATCAGGCGGTGACCACTCGCACGCTCAAAAGCTGGGCTCAGCTCGGAATAGACCCCATAAAATCCAGCTGAAATCATCACGCGCACATCGGCCGCAATGAATTCCCGGCGTTTCATGGTCGCCCCCTAGGGCGCAACTTGCAGGCACGGGGAGCATAACACTTGGAAAGGTGTCCAGCTAAGTCCGCTTTGGGTCAAAAGGCGACATACGCAGTGCAACAAGGCATGTCCGCTTTGCCTCCAATAGAGACCGCAAAAGCGGATATTGGGCGAATCGGATAACTGCCAGGTCGCTCGCGCAGTCGACGATCGAACCGGTCTCCGCCCCTCCTCTCCAAAAAACGGGAATTTTTCAAATGCTAACCAGAGACGTTTCGCAAAAATCGCGAATTTGGATACGAGCTCAGGCGCACTAGAGACTAGCCGACGCCCAAAAAGCGCCGCGAGCCCGGGCTTTGTCGGTTGCTGCGTGGCTAAATACCGAGAGACCAAACTGGGTGGCTGGCGCGGCAGTGCACGTTGTCCCCTGCTCTGCCCGAATTCCCTGCTAACAGGGAATTTTACAGGGAATTTTCAAAAAATCGTGTTTTCCGCGACGTCAGAGACTCCAACTAGGGCGCTGTTACGAAGCGAAAATCGCAAATTCCCTACCGACCCGAACAGGGAAATTTTTCCGGGAAGCAGGGAAATGTCGGGGCAAAACAGGGGCCGGATCTGGCCGTCGGAAAACCGCGTGCCTATGACGTTGGCTTGGTCTCTTCGAAGGCGGGCCGCCTATCTCTCCTGGGAAGTTGATCTACTGGACCACATTGAAAAAGACGGCACTACGCATTTCTTACACTCATGCTAGGCGGCATGACTTCTAAAATTGCGTTGTTACAGCTTGTCGGTCCCGAACTGATGAAGAAAGTACAGTTTGCTCATGAGTCCGCCTAAGTTTGAGAGGCGGAGCTAAAAACCCAGTCTCACAGCTAGTTCGCTAGGCGTTGACAGCGGATGAGGCTACTACCTCCTACCTCTATGGCCCACTAACGCGCTAACAAAAAATTGTTATAACGCGACGCAAATTGAATTTGTGTTCGTTAAAACAAATTAAGTATGTTCCGATTGCCCTAACAGGGGTCGCAAAAAGGTAAGATGAATTTTGTTGAAACGCCCTCAAGCTAAGAACCCTAAGTTTGTTGAATACGCACTTGAGCCGGAACTTTCCGCGAAGGAGTTTCGGGCGATTCTTATCGCATCTGGATTAGCAGAACGCCGACCAGCAAGCGACGCAACTCGACTGGAGCAAATGTTGCGTCAGGCAGATATCATCGTGACCGCGCGTGTTGGAACGCATCTAGTCGGAGTTTCGCGAGCAATAACGGATTTTTCGTACTGCTGTTATCTTTCGGATTTGGCAGTCGATACGGCATACCAACGCAAGGGAATCGGTAAACGTCTCATTGAGGAAACACGACGGTCAGCAGGCACTGGCGCCAATTTAGTTCTTTTGGCAGCGCCGGCCGCACAACAGTACTATCCGAAAATCGGAATGGCCCGGTCCGAAGACTGCTGGGTCCTTCCCCGCGCAAGATAACCTCCGACTCCAGCAAGTTGCATCGACTGATCGCAATCGAGAAAACATCCGTAAATATTCACTGGCAACCACATCTGTCGCGTATTGTGCGACTCCGGCTGAACAAAAGTCCATGTTACAAATGTTCAGCTTTCGAGATTCGTATCTTTCGAACCGTCCGACTTAAAAAGGTCGTATCTTCGTTGAGAACGGATGACCGCGATAGTCGCGAGGACCATTAAAAGCGCGACAATACAAAATGAAATGAAAACTTCTGTCCGGTCCATTTGTAACTTCGTTGCATAAGTGAGGTGACTTCCCAAATCGTTCCATCAATTACTAATCACAGAGCCTTTCGGCAACTCACATTCTCAAACGGTCCACCACCGAAGTTCAATCACTCGTCTGCTCTTGATAGAGCATTCGTACGGAGCCGGCGCCTGAGAGAAGTCCGAAATCGACTCTGCTGGCAATCGCTGACGCTTATTCGGCTTGCTCAGGTCCATCATTGGCACACCGTTGACAGAACATCGTCTTCCCGGCAGCGAAGCGTTTGCAGTGGCCGTTTTGGCGGTGCTTTGAACGATTGATGCCGGCGGCTCTGATCCGCGTGACGATAGAGGGTCGTGCGCTGAAGCGGCCGACGACCGCAGGAGATGATGATCTCTTCCATCCGTTGTGGAGTCATTTCCTGCCCGTGTGCCGCACCAGCAGCACGTGAAATGCTTTCATCCATCAGCGTACCACCGAGGTCGTTGACCCCAGCAGATAGGCAGTGGCGAACGCCGTCAGGGCCAAGCTTTACCCAGGACGCCTGGATGTTGCGGATCAGCGGGTTGAGTACGAGACGCGATATTGCATGAATTAGTAGAACTTCACGGAACGTAGGCCCGGGTCTCGCTCGTCCCTTGAGATAGATCGGCGCCTCCATCGGCACGAACGGCAGGGGAACCATCTCCGTAAACCCGCCGGTGACTGCTTGCAAATCTCGGATGCGCAACAGGTGCCTTGCCCAGTGCCGGTAGTTGTCGATGTGGCCGAACATGATCGTTGCTGTAGAGCGCAGTCCAACCTCGTGCGCTGCACGCATCACTTCAAGCCATCGGTGGGTCTGAATCTTGTCCGGACACAGCGACGCTCGAACCTCATCGTCGAGAATCTCAGCGGCTGTGCCCGGCAAGCTTCCGAGTCCCGCGGCCTTGAGCATTGCCAGAAAATCGCTCAGGGGAAGTCTCAACGTATAAGCGCCCTGATGTACTTCCAGCGGCGAGAATGCATGTATGTGAATCTGAGGCACAGCCGCCTTTACGGCGGCGCAGACATCGAGATATTTCTGACCCGTGTAAGACGGATGAATGCCGCCCTGCATGCACACTTCTGTCGCACCACGATCCCACGCCTCGACGACCCTCCTTTGAATCTCCGTCGTATCGAGGTCGTATGGTCGACCGCGAAGATTTTCACTCAACTTACCTTTCGAGAATGCGCAAAACTGGCATTTGAAATAACAAATATTCGTATAGTTGATGTTACGCGTGACGACGTAGCTGACAGCGTCTCCATTGAAGTCGGCGCGCAGTTCATCGGCAGCGCGGCACACAGTAGCGACGTCATCGCCCCGTGCCTCAAACAGCGACACGATCTTATTTTCATCAAGTCGCGCACCGCGCTGCGCCGATGCGAGATCGGCCAAAAGAGCCGAGGGCTTGGCCGAGGGGGCCTCGGCGAGCCAACTAATATCTTTAGTAGGAAGCGGCTCGATGGATCCTGGGCGCCAGCCATCAGCACGAGGTAACCCCTGGCCGTCAATCGCATCGAGTACTGCCTTGCGCAAAGGCGATGCAACCCACTGCGAAGTTTCTAGGGCGTAGGCCGGATAGATTGCCAGCCGTTCCGTCAAACGCTTGCCCGCTGCCTGTGTCGCGCTCTCGAGCACTCGCAGGTGGGGCCATGGCGCTTCGGGGTTGACATGATCCGGCGTCACCGGCGAAACGCCACCCCAGTCGTTGATGCCAGCCGCGACTAGTCGCCCGAGCGCGTCCGGGCTGAGATTGGGAGGCGCTTGAATGTTCATCTGCGGTTCGAACACGAGCCGCGCGACTGCGATCGTCCAGAGGTGCTCATCGACGCTGACTGCCGGCACGTCGGCCATCCCTGTCCCGGTTTTCGGGCGGAAATTCTGAACAATGATTTCCTGGATATGTCGATGCACGTCATTGAGGCCGCGCAGCGCAAGCAGAGATTCGACGCGCTCCTCACGAGTTTCGCCGATGCCCACCAGAATGCCTGTAGTGAAGGGCACGGCCTGTTCACCGGCCAATCCGATAGTCTCCAGACGAGCCGCCGGCAGCTTGTCGGGCGAACCATGATGCGCTTGTCCTTTCTCACCAAGCCGCTCGGATACCGTCTCGAGCATGATACCTTGCGAGACTGAGACCTTGCGGAGGCCAATGATATCCGCGGCTGACATCAAACCTGGGTTGAGGTGCGGTAACAACCCCGTTTCGCGGAACACCGTTTCGGCCGCCTGCGCTAAATAAGACAATGTGGTCGGGTGGCCGAGCCGGTCGAGTTCCTCGCGCGCCGCTCGATAGCGCAGCTCCGGCTTGTCTCCCAAAGTGAATAGCGCCTCCTTGCAGCCAGCCGCCTGCCCCTTGCGGGCGATGTCCACCATCTCGTCGATCGACAAGTATGACTTTTCGCGGGACCGAGGTGCATGAGCGAAGGTGCAATAATGACACACGTCGCGACAGAGCTGGGTGAGTGGGATGAATACTTTGCGCGAGTAAGTGATAAGGGGGCCATGGGCCACATCGCGGCGGCGAGCAGCTGCTCGGAACAACGCCTCGCTGTCCTCAACCGATACCAAGGTGAACGCTTCTTCTCGGCTCAGTCGACGGTCAGGCGACGAATTTTCGAAAATGGACATTATGTTCACTTCACTTGCAGGCCACTAGACGGTGTCCGCGGTGACAGAGCCGCCCCGGGATATTGAAGCGTTCGAGTAGGACGGTGGTTCGTGTCCGATTTGAGCCATCGGGGATTATCAGGTCGCCCGGCCGATCAATATCGTGACCAAGGCCAGCTACTTCATAGACACCACAGCTCAGTTTTGCTGCGCCCGCAAGTTCGCGGTGCCGAGCAAAACTTTTTTCACCAAACGAGGGTTCAATGAGGCGGTCGCACTGCATGGCGAGCAAGTTAGTCCCACCATCGGTTATAGCTGGCGCGAGAACTACAGGATCATTTTCAAGACCGGTAAGTACCTGTTCAATTCCCTCCGATTTTGCGAATGGAATGTCCGCCGCGACAACGGCCACTGGACCTACATTCCCTTGAAGCGCTTGAAGTCCCTGTATAACCGCCATGTTGACGCCGGCTTCCAATCTATCAGGAACAACACAGGCACCGAAAGAATGGGCGATCTCAACAGCGGAGGGGTCGGCCGTTACTACAATCACGCCTTCTACTCGCCGCAATGGCCTGAGGACAGCAAGGACGTCGCACAGCATGACCTCAGCTAGCTGTTCGCGCTCGTATTGCGACAACACCGAACGTAACCGCTGTTTGGCGGCAACGAAACGTTTGACAGGCACGATAGCCCAGATGCCGTGTACCTCGAACTTCATACTCGAAACGCCTTTTTAGGGAGTGTCGTCCGGAATGCCACCCCAGCGCCAGTTTCGCGCCGCCAATGCCCACCGCCCGGTGCAACTATTTTTAGCGAGCCCGCACCTATCATCGGAAAAGATCCTTAGCAGGGTCGCGGACCAGCGCTGCGGCCGAGCGCTCGGGGGCTGTCAAACTGAGGCCCCGGACGAGCACGGCCGGCAAGCCTTCCGCCGCCTGGCCCATCAACAACGAGGCTCCGGCCGCAATCTCATCGGCCACAGCGATTTCGGTCATCTGCAGTTTACGCCCGAACAAGTCAGGCGACCCCACCATATCGACAAGCGACGGAATACCAGCCGCTCCCAACGCAACGCCTGTCACACCGTTTCGCCACGGGCGACCAAAACTATCATTTATGATCACCCCGCAGGCCACGCCAAAAGCTGCATCGAGCGCGACCTTGAGAGATGCCGCGGCGGCGTCGGGATTCTCGGGCAGTAGCAAGACACGCTCGCTGTTGTCCATCTGCTCAATATTCGACTGATCGATACCAGCATTAGCCACGACAAAGCCGAGGCGATGAGCGACGATCAAGACATTCGGAGCGGCTCGGATGACATCTGTCGACTCTGACAACACCAATTCGACAAGACGCGGATCTTTGCCTGTCAGCTTGGCGTAGTCATGCGCGCGGCGGGATGGCTCGACATTTGAAAGGCTCACATAACGATTCTCCGCCTTCGATACTATCTTTTGAGCAACAACCAGAACGTCGCCGAATTTAAGCCGAAGATTTGCGGCTTTCAGGGCATCGATCAGGATCGATGCGAGAGGGTCACGCGGCTTGATCGACGGAATGCCGGCTACAGCGACGAAGGCGACATTCTTCGTCATGACGGTGTGCTAACTGGCCGACTGCAGGCCAATAATGCCGGCGCCTGGAACCTTGAAGCGGCGATTAAGCTGTACAGTCGAGGGTTCGGGCGGCACGAAAGGCACTCTGCAGTCTACAACGATCTTGCCTTACACGACATCCTTGATCGCTGCGATTGTCGCTCTCGCAGCGAGCCAACGGTTCGCAAATCCCTAGGTCGCACGGGACCTCTGAATTGCGATCGTATACGGTCCGCCTTTATCATCGACCCGTCTTGTTTTTACCGTTGTTGAGAATCCAAGCACATTCATACTATGTATAGGATGACAGAACCTTCGGGTAAAGAAAGTTTTTGCAAAGCGTCGTCGGCAAGGACTGCGGGAAAGCGATCAATCCCCAGATGGCGGAAGGCCTGGGCGTCGTCAACGGTATCGGCAACACGTTGTTCGAGTTGATGGCCTATGACGATAGCGCTCAACCGGTCACAACGACACTGGCAGACTATCTCTTGCCTACGATATCTGAAGTCCCCTCCATCAAAGTCGAACTTGTCGAATTCCCGAGTACAAAAAATCCGTTTGGCGTGAAGGTAATCGGTGAAGCTGGCACCGTGCCTGCGGCCGGAGCGATAGTGAGCGGCATAGAGGATGCTTTACATGGTTATGGAATTACAATTGGGGAGACTCCGATTACTCCGGCAAGGCTCGCCGAATTAATCAGAGCTTCGTCCTCGGTTGCGCACAAATAATGTGTTAGTCGAGATTTACGACCGGTCACATCAACAACTGTTCGGTCATGATGTGGCTCGCTACCCCCTGTTGTGGCGGTGCTGGGCTTGAAGCGGGGCTGCCACTTTTCGCGGATCGGGCCATGTCGAAACCACTTTATTTCCTTGAAGATCTCCACGTCGGACAGCGGTTCAAAAGCGGAACGCACACACTCGATGCTGCTCAAATCAAGGCATTCGCGGCCCAGTACGATCCACAACCATTCCATATGGACGAGAAGGCTGCCGAGAACACTTCTTTATTTAAGGGGCTGGCAGCAAGCGGGTGGCATACTGCGGCGATCACGATGCGCCTTATGGTCGACGGAGGTTTACCGCTTGCCGGCGGCATTATAGGCAGCGGGGGAGAGCTAAGCTGGCCAGTACCAACGCGCGCCGGTGACATCCTCCAAGTCGAAAATGAGGTACTTGAAATCACGCCGTCCCGCTCCCGGCCGGATCGTGGAAGGGTGATTGTCCTCGCGCGCACAACCAATCAGCGCGGGGAAACCGTTCAAACACTTCGGGCAAAACTTATCATGCCCCGCCGGTCTTCACCCTAGATCTGCGTCAGGGATTGACGCCATCCGAGTAACAGTAAGGACAGCGCCGTGAGAGGGCTGAGATGGCGACGGATGCCGCCAAGGGAAAAAAAACGGTGAGGCGACACCCTGATTGACGTTGTGGGCGATGGCAATCTCCGTAAGGGGCGATAGGCAAACAATATCGCCTGTTCGATCTGGTCCGCCTCAAGCTCCAAGGCTTTCGCGCGCGGGCGGACAGCCTTCAGCTTTCCCGGCCATCCGCTTCGAGTTTGCCTCCACCGAACATGGTTGGAATGTAGCGCGGTGCTTTGATCGCGGCCATGAAGCGGTGTTTCGTCAGCACCGGATCGAATGCAATCGGTGGGTGGACCACTTCGAGATCAGGCTCGGTCGACAGAACTAGGACTTGCAGGCCTTTAGCATCAAAAGCGGCTTTCAAGGCCGAAGCAAAATCTTTCGATGTTGCCACATTGCCTGCGCGGCCTATACCGGCCGCGCGAGCGAGCTGAGCCAGATCGAGCGTCGGACTAGTCAACGCCTGTCCGCCCGACGCCGCATGGACGCCGTTTTGAATCAGCAATACGATGAGATTGTCTGGATTCAATGCCCCAACAGTAACAAGAGCTCCCATATGCATGAGAATCGCTCCGTCGCCCTCAACCACTACGACACGTCGGGCCGGTTGCGCGATCGCCAGGCCGAGCGCCAAGGGAAGGGCGAGCCCCATCGCGTCCTCAATATAAAAATTCTCTGGCTTGTGGTGCATTGCCGCCCAAAGATAAGACGCATTGCCGAGGGCTGTGACGACAAGCGTTTGGGACGGCAGCGCGCTCGCGAGCACTTGATAGTAGTCGGCTCTGCTAGGGCGGGCACCGCTCACCATTGTATATCCTCCCGTGAAAGCAGGACCGCGATGGGACTAGAGCTCTCGTCGGCATAAGTCGCTGCCGCCTCAATCTGGGGACCGATCGCCTTGTTGCGATCTGCGCGGAAGTAGGCGAGCCCAAGTCCTTGAATAACGGGCTCCGTCGCTCGGCCCTTGGGAATGTGGTAAAATACAGGGTCATCCGCAGTCCCGCGATAAGAAACCAGCATTAGAAGCGGAAACTGGTAGCGCTGGGCGAGGCAGACCATGCCTGCGCCCATACTGAGCAATCCCGCGTTCTGAACAATCAACACTGTGCGCACTCCCCCGAGGCGAATTCCGCATGCGATAGCAAGCGCTTCCTCTTCATGCGTTGCACGCACAAGTCGCATGGTCGGTTCCTGTTCGATGCGCACAAGAATCTCGCCAAGCCAGCCGTCAGGTACGGCAACCGCTGCGCCGAATTCAAGACGTCTCAACGCCTCAAGAATCTGCGAAGGTCGATGCGACTCTTTGTGTTGTTGAGTGTGCTTTATCATTGGCTTTTTCCGCGCCTACAATGATCGTAGGCATGACAGGCCTTATTGTCGAGCCGTGCGTGGCCCTTACCTGGGTAGGAAACGCCACGTTGCGGTTAGCTGCAGTACGAGATGAGGCTCAGGCTTCAGTGCAACCCTGGTCATCGTCCTAATCAGACAATCTGCACCTATGAGCAAATTAGTCCTTTCACGAGATGCTGTTTGTTACCGAAAAAAATGTCCGCTTGACCCCTGAATCTGTTGCAAAACTATTTTGAGGGGGTAGCGCGCGCAACATTGATTCAAGATCAGACGAAAACGAGCAATGTTGATTCGCCGCGACGTCCAATTGGATTCGATTGTTGCGTTATCGCCATGCGGCAAAGAGTTTTGCAACACATTCCCCCTCAAAGCGGACATGTGTGGTGCACTAGCTCATGTCAGCTTTGGGCCAATAGCGCACGTGGTGCAGTTATCAAATCGGGAAAGTTGGTAGGCTCCAGCTTGTGAACGAATAAAGGAGGAGCGTGCGAAGGCAATGGAAGAAGGTGTTCGGTCGCGCGTGGGCAATGGCATTTTCCTGATGAGTATTTTGCTGACCGCTTCGGCACTGCGGGCGCCCATCACAGCCGTGGGTCCCGTGCTTGGAATGATTCAAGAAACCAGCGGGATCAGCGGTGTCGCGGCCGGAATATTGACGGCGCTTCCCGTACTCGCGTTCGCCGCGACCTCACCTCTCGCTCCGATTTGCGCGCGTGAATACGGCATCGAGCGATCGCTATTCGGCGCCTTGGTGCTTATTGCAGCAGGCATTGGTCTGCGCTCCGTTGGTCCGATCTGGGCGTTGTTTCTTGGAACAGGGATCTTCGGAGGGGGTATTGCCGTCGCGAACGTGCTATTGCCGAGTTTACTGAAGCGGAATTTTCCGACCCGTATCACCGGCCTCACCGGTGCCTATATCGTTACGAGCGGCTGGGCGGGGGCCTTGGCCTCGGCAGCCGTGGTTCCGTTGGCGCATCTTCCTGGCTCGAGCTGGCAGCTCGCCCTCGGGAGCATTTCGATCTTTCCGTTGGCTGGGCTTATCGCATGGTTTCCACAACTCCGGCTTCACTCGCTATCGATGCGAGATGTAGAGTCGCCACCAGTTCACGGAAAAGTCTGGCATTCGCCACTCGCTTGGCA
>Ga0187785_10000936_pt1 | contig 10422 bp, 11 predicted proteins | sample 0815_BV2_4_20_MG_FD_132466 | JGI IMG/M metagenome (GOLD analysis project Ga0187785, IMG submission 132466) | Tropical peat soil microbial communities from peatlands in Department of Meta, Colombia - 0815_BV2_4_20_MG | ecosystem: Environmental > Terrestrial > Soil > Wetlands > Peat | place...
TAAACCGGCGGATGGTGTTTCTTGCTCTGGAATTACTATTGTAGGCTCATTAGATGACTTAAAGAAAGCAGCAGGTTCGATGCAAACTAATCTCCCCTATTTTATAGTACAGGATTTTATTGAGGGGATATCGGCCAGTGTAAGTCTTATAAGTACTGGTGAAGAAGCCGTTCCTTTAAGCTTGAATTTACAAAAAATACAATTTGAAGATAATAATTTGAATTATGATGGTGGAGAAGTACCTCTTGATCATGATATGGCGAATGAGGCAAAAAAAGTTGCCAAAAATGCAGTTGAATCAATAAAAGGTCTTAAAGGTTATGTTGGGGTCGATGTTATAATTGGAGACACAGTTCACATTGTGGAAGTTAATTCAAGAGTTACAACCCCTTATGTGGCTTTAAGAAATATTTTGAACTTTAATCTGGGTGAAGCAATATTTGACTCTGTTTATGGTATTTTTCCACAAGAAATTAATTTAAATGGAAAAGTATCATTTTATAAAGAAAATAATGAACTCAAAATAAATAAATTAAATTAAAAATTATTAAGATAACGTGATTTCATGAAAATAGCAGGATTTGATATAGGTGGGGCAAATACGGACCTTGTAATAATTGACTTTGATGAAACAGGAGATATTAATGTCATAAAAACAGATTTCGAATATTTTCCCATGTGGTTAAAAAAAGATGAGCTTAAAAAAGCTCTTTTAGGTTTAGTTAATGAGGAAATAGATGATATTGATGCTGTTGGAATATGTATGACTGCAGAACTTGTAGATGCATATAAAACTAAAGAAGAAGGCGTTATAGATATTGCTACTAAATCAAAAGATTCATTCGAAGTTCCTGTAGGTTTCATCGGACTTAATGGTGTGTTGGAATTTGATGATGTGGTTAAAAATCCTGATGAAGTTGCGGCTGCAAATTGGGTTGCTACTTCAAAAATAGCCGCCAGAATTGCTTCTAACTGTATAATGATAGATACTGGAAGTACAACTACCGATATAATTCCTATAAAGGAAGGATCAGAATGTGCAAAAGGTAGATCAGACCTTGAAAGATTAAAAACAGGAGAACTCGTTTACAGCGGAACTTTAAGAACCAATGTTGCTTCATTGGTAGACAAAGTACCTTTAAATGGGGATTTTGCTCGGGTATCTTCTGAGCTTTTTGCAATTACTGCAGATGTTCAAATGGTGCTTGGAAATATAAAAGAAGAAGATTATTCCTGTGATACTCCTGATGGTGCAGGAAAATCTAAATTGGAATGCATGAGGAGAATTTCAAGGGTAATATGCGGCGATCTTAATATGCTAAGTGAATCAGATATAGAAAAGATTGCAAATTACATTTACAAAAAACAGGTTGAAAAAGTGGCAGAGGCGCTTCTTGAAGTATCTAAAAGAGAAAACATAGATTTTATTGTAACAACTGGTCTTGGTATGGATATTATAGGGTTTAAGGCCGCTGAATTTGCTAAACTTAATTCAGTAGGAATGGACGAACTCTTAACTAAGGAAGAATGTGTAGTTGCACCTGCAGTTGGCACAGCTTTAATGATGGAAGAATCTATTAAAAATTCGAAGAATTTTTAATGCCCAGAACATTCATGTTCTAGGGATTTAGTTGAAAAAAAGTAATTTAAAACTCATTTGTATCATGAGATTTGAATCATTTACAATAAATTATAAGAACGTTAAAACGGGATAAAAACTTAAAAAAAAAGATTAAATAGTGATGCAATGAAATCTTATGTTAAAATATTGATATTGATTATAATAGTTATATTAGGATTGTTCTTTTTGTATAATTCTGGAGAACATTCGATTATTGGTTCTAATAGTAACGGCTATGTATCTAAAGAGGTTTATAATCATTATGGATCCAGTAAAAATAAAATAGCTATTGTAACAGGTATGCATTCTCGTGAAAATCTATCAAAAACAACAGTACCTTCAGTTATAAAGTTCTATGCATTAACTCACAATATAGAGATTGTAAATTATCAAGTTGTGGTTACAAATAATCCTAATGCGTTTACTGAAGGCCGTAAAAACGGTGAAGATCTCGTTGCCCAATATGTGGTCCCTGATATTAAAAATTCTAGTTATAATCTGGTCATAATCTGCCATGATCATGAACAGGGCTATGGGGACGGATATTACATTGCAACACCAACTATGGATACTAAATCTGTTGCACTTGGCGAAGCAGTCCATTCAGTTCTATCATCATTCAACTATTACAAAAGAGATACTGAAAAAAAGGCACAAAGCTCTTCTATAACTAAAGTGGATGGTCCCATAGCGAATTCTGGCACTCCTATATTTGTATATGAGATTCCAGAATGGAATAACAATATTGAAGCTTTTTTAAACTCTTATGGGTTAATAGATTCTTCATTTAAGGCTCTTTGAGCTTTTAATGCAGTTTTTATTATATTTTTTAAAATTTTTTTATAAAAGTATTTATAATGTTTAAATTAAATCATTTTAAGTTCTTGAAAACTTTCAAATCAGTCAAAATTGTAGATTTTTAAAATATTAAAATCTCTCAAAAATTCGAAGAATTTTTGGAGTGTAAAACTTTCAGTTTTGCTAAATTAATTTCACTTATTCAAAAAACTATCTCATAAAGCGAATATTTCGTTTTTTCTAATTGAGGATAATTAAATGATAAAAAAATCGTTAATTGCAGTTATTGCATGTGTAATTATAGTTTCAATATTTCTAATTCCACATGATTCTGGTATATCCATCCAAAAAAAAGTTTTAGGCTCGGATAACACTGGAAATGTTACAAAAATTACATATTCTTATAAAAATAGTCCTGATCGTAAGATCGCTATTGTTTCTGGAATGCATCCTCGAGAAACCCTTTCAAAAAACGTTTCCCAGGAGGCAGTAATGAATTATGCCCAAGCAAATAAAGTGAATATAGTAAATTATGTGGTGAACGTTAATGAAAATATGGACTATGTACGTTCTGGAAGAAACAAAGGAGAGTATCTGGTAGCTAATTATGTCATTCCAGATGTTATTAAATCAAATTATGATCTGGTCATAATATGTCATGATCATAAAAAAGGTTATGGTGATGGATTATTTTATGTTGCAACGCCAACTATGGATTCTAAATCGTTAGCTATGGCTGAAAAATTCCGCCAAATCAGTCCAGAATATAAATACTTCCAAAGGGATCCAGATAAAATAGCAAAAAGTACATCAATTTCAAGGGTTGATAAACCAATAACAGATTCTGGAACTCCTGTATTTGTATATGAAACGCCAGAATGGTATGGGCATGATGATGCATATAATGAAGTGCTTAAATTAATTGACACGGCCTATAAAGTCCCTTAATTGAAATATTTTCTTTTTAATTTAGAAAATTATCTATAAATTATGGCATAAACAAAAATTCCAAGAGCTATAAATGGCAATATAACATCAATAAGGATTAAAACCTCTCTACTGCTCGTATCTCGAGGAGTATAAGCTCCAGTTAATAAAGCAATACTTAAAATAATCCATCCTAAAGCAAATAGATAGTACTCGAAGTACAGGAAATACAAAAAGAGAACGAAAAACGTAATTCCAAACATTAAACTGATTTTATCATTTCTATTCATATGAATCTCCTGTTTAATCATATTTTATGTATTAAGTTTGATTTATATACTTTGAAAATATAGCTAATTTACTACAAATCAAAGTAATAGATTTTTTATGATTCATAAAATTCTATGAAAATAATTTAACATTAAAATAGCATAAAATCGCTAAAATATTGAATAGGATGAGAATAAATGACCGTAATAATGCCTAGCAGCAGTATGTTCAATAATCCGGAGTTTCTTTTAATAATTCTTATAATCATTATATTGCAATTACGCCGAAGAAAAGTTAGATTATGGTCATTGTTGATTATGCCTGTTCTAATATCTTTTGTGACAATTCCTTTAGTTTCTAGTGAATTTTCCAGTGTTTTTAATGTTGCTGTAATTTTCGTTTCACTTATAATCGGATTATTACTTGGTATTTTAATTGGTAAATTCATGGAAGTTCAAATTGATGAAGATGGAACTATGTTTTTAAAGGGTTCGTTTATTGCAGTATTTTTGTGGATTGGAATTATACTCCTGAAATTATACGGCGAAAATGTACTAAGCGGTACGGGATGGTTGGAAATAAATCTTATTACTTCAGCAGCTCTTGTTATGACATTGGGGGCAATGATTTCTCGCCGTTCTTTTGTTTACTGGAAGTACCTTAAATTTAAGAAAGAACATAATTCTAAGGCTGTAAATAACTGAATTGATTTTAAAAAAGTGAAAAATGAGTAAATAAAAAAAATAATTGGGGAATTAAAAGAAAGGTTTAGTACCATACTTTTTTAATTCCAAATAGGTATGCAATAATATTGGCTGAAAGGTGTAAAATAAAACTAATTATAAGTATCAAAATGATCATATAAAATGGTAGAATTACAATGATTGAAGCGAATATTAATGCACCAACAACGAAATCAAGTTGATCCAAAAAAGGCGTAGGTCTACCCCTTTCAATATTCATTCTTCTTTTTACAAAGCTTCCACATGCATCACCTATTAAAGCTCCTGCTCCCAGGAAAAATCCCAATAATATTCCTTGAATGATATTTCCAGATATTATCCCTTGTAATAAACCAATTAATATTCCAATCCCTGCACCTATGAGTGTTCCGCGCCATGTGACGCCGTCACCAAATATTCTACGCCCATCTGTAAAAGTTCGACCAGAATCTAATGGTTTACCTCCTCCGAATGCCAATGCACTAGCGTTTGCAAGATATGCCGGCAACATAAAGTATATTACATATGCTGACATATTCAAAACACTGATAGTAGTTGTATCCATAGTTATCCTCCTAATTAAAACAAGAATGTTAATGTTATCTATTGAACTATTAAATAACTTTATGGTGAGAAGATGGTTATAAAGAAAACCAAAAGCCTATGTCCGGAATGTCTTTCAGTAGTAGATGCTGAAGTCTATGAGGACAATGAAAAGATTATGATTAAAAAAGAGTGCGAAGAGCACGGTAATTTTGATAGTACTTATTGGGGAAGCGATTATCTTTATAAAAAAGCTTCAGAAAGCGATTTTAAAGGGGAAGGTATTGAAAACCCTCAAACAAATTCACAGGGGGAATGTCCTCTAAATTGTGGAGTTTGCGATGAACATGAAAGTCAAACTATTCTTGGACTTATCGATGTTACAAACAGGTGTAACTTGAAGTGTCCAGTTTGTTTTGCTAATGCGGCAGTTTCTAAGCATTTATATGAACCGTCATATGAACAAATAAGGGGAATGCTTCAAAATTTAAGAGGAAATGAGCCAGTTCCTGCACCTGCAATTCAATATGCTGGTGGAGAACCTACAGTACGAAAGGATATTGTAGATTTAATTAAATTAGCAAAAGAAGAAGGATTTTCACATACTCAAATTGCTACTAATGGGTTAAGACTTGCAAGAAACCCTGAATTAGCACGTGAATTAAAAGAAGCAGGATTAAATACGGTTTATCTTCAATTTGACGGTACAACTGAAGAACCTTACCTTAAAATAAGAAACAAGAATTTACTTTCAACCAAATTAAAAGCTATTGAAAATTGTCGAAAAGTGAATTTAGGTATAGTTTTAGTACCTACAATCGTTAAAGGAATCAATGATCATCAAATTGGTGATATAATACGATTTGCAGTTGATAATATTGGGATTATACGTGGAGTTAATTTCCAACCTGTTTCATTTGCAGGAAGAACTCCTTCTGATGAAGTGGAAGAACAGCGTATAACTATCCCTGACTTTGAAAAACTTGTGGAAAAACAGACTGATTCTAAAATTAAAGTGGAAGATTTCCACCCTGCATCATCAGTTTCTCCTGTTTCAGAATTTATAGAGGCTATTGAAGGCGAAAAACAGGTTGTATTCACATGTCACCCACACTGTGGTGCTGCTACCTATCTTTTTGTTGAAGATGGAGAAATGATTCCTGTTACTCAATTTATTGATGTTGATAGATTCTTTAATCTTCTTTCTAAGAGTGCAGATGATATAAAAGACGGTGGACTAACTGGAAAGGCAAAAACAGTAGCAAGGGCAACACTTGAGCTCCCAAGAACAATAGACAGATCAAAAGCTCCAGATTCTGTAGATATAAAGAATATATTGACCACTGTGTTTAAAGATAGATCTTATTCTGCTCTTGGAGATTTCCATCATAATTCATTACTCATTGCTTGTATGCACTTCATGGATCCTTGGAATTTTGATCAAGACAGAGTAAAAAGATGTGTGATTCACTATGCGGTGCCTGATGGAAGAATAATACCTTTCTGTTCTATGAATGCTATTTACAGGGAAGAAATTGAGAAGAAATTCGCAGTTCCACTTAAAAAAGAAAAAATCGTTGAAAAAAGTGTTAGTGCATCTTCCGATAAAACTTAATTTGTTTATTTAATTAAAAAAAAGGTTATTCAACCTTTATTTATTATTTTAAAAATATTACAATTAAAATTATTTCAAAATTATTAAAAATTTCGGTTTTTAAAATGATTATCCAAACTCCATCAAGGCTTCACATAACTCTAATTGACCTAAATGGATCCATTGGTAGACTCGATGGGGGTGTTGGGCTTACAATTCAAAAACCATCATTTGTTCTCCAAACTGAAACTATGAATGAAAGTATTGAAATAAATTTTGAAAATGAAGACATTAGCGAAAATTTAAAGAACGAATATATAGAAAAAATAGAAAATTCCGCTAATAAAATACTAGAATTCATGAAAATCGACTCTGGATTTAAATTTACTATAAAAGAGACTTATCCTGCACATTCAGGACTCGGATCAGGAACTCAAATTTCCCTTGCAGTTGGAAAAAGTATATTGAAACTTAATAAGTTTGATATGACTGCCCCTGAAATAGCTAAAATCGTAGGAAGGGGTGGAACTTCAGGTATTGGTGTCAGGGCATTTGATCATGGGGGATTTATTGTTGATGGAGGGCACCGTATTGATGAGAAAACTGATTTTTTACCTTCATCCGCATCTCCTGCTTCACCAGCACCACTAATAACAAAATATGACTTTCCTGAAGAGTGGAATTTAATACTTGCAATACCAAATGTCCCTGCTGGAGCATCAGGACCCAAAGAAGTTAATATATTTCAGAAATACTGTCCCATTCCCTTGGAGGAAGTACAAAAATTATCTCATATTTTACTTATGAAAATGATGCCTGCAGTTGTTGAAACAGATTTAGACTCATTTGGTGATTCAATAGACCAGATTCAAACCGTTGGATTTAAAAAAATAGAAGTGGAACTTCAACATCCTTTAATCCATGATTTAATTGAAAATATGAGATCTGCCGGTTCAGCAGGCGTAGGAATGAGTTCATTTGGACCAACAGTATATGCAATTGCTGATACTGATTCAAAAGAAATATCTAAAGCTGCTCAAGATACAATGAATAAGGTGGGCGGCAAGGTAATTATTACAAAAGCACAAAATAGCGGTGCAATTATAAAATAACTTATTAAATGATTTATATGATGGAAAAAATACAAGGAAAAGTATGGAAATTTGGAGATAATATTGATACTGATGTTATAATTCCGGGAAGATATCTTAGAACATTCAGTTTAGATGACCTTGCAGCGCATGTTATGGAAGGAGTAAATCCTGATTTTGCAAAAAATGTTCAAAAGGGAGATATTATAGTAGCAGACGATAATTTTGGTTGTGGTTCATCAAGAGAACAAGCTCCCGTAGCGTTGAAACATGCAGGAGTTTCTGCCATTGTAGCAAAGTCATTTGCAAGAATATTTTATCGTAATGCAGTAAATATAGGGTTGCCAGTTATTGTTGCAGAAATTAATACAGATAATGGTGATATTTTGAATATTGATTTAGAAAAAGGAACTATAACCAATCTTACAACAGATGAAGAGTTCAAAATAGAACCGTTTAAAAAATTTATGATGGATATATTAAAAGACGGCGGTCTTGTCAACCATTATCTTGAAAATAAAGATTAATAATGATTTATAGTTTAGATTTCTAATTTTTCATGATATATTGAATTAAAAATTACTTAATGAATGTAAAACAAAAAAATAAATATTGATTATTAATTGAGGAAATTAAATGAAATGTCCTGTTTGTGAATCTGAATCCTTTGAAGTTTTAAAATCCAAAGGGAAACATTCAAAAGAATTTCTTTTGCAGTGTAATGAATGTGGTAATGTTTATAGGGAAACAATTAGTAGAGAAAAACCTGTGGATATTAGAATTGTTATCAGCGAATTTGAATCTTCTAAAAAAGAATATATTAAGCTCTATCCTGACGAAGAATTGCAGGTAGATGATATTTTAGATATTGATGGTAGAGAGGTGGCTGTGACTTCCATTGAAACAAAAAAAGGTGGAAGAATATATAAAAGCCCTGTACCGGATATAGAAACAATTTGGGCCTCTTCACTGGATATTCCAGCAAGAGTTGGAATTTCTGTTGATTTTGGAGGAAGAATACTTTCTAAAAAGGTGCATATGGATAGAGATTTTGAATTCCATGTGGGGGATGTAATTAAACTTGGAAATCTTATTTTTAAGGTAAACTCCATTAAAACATTGGAGAGAAAAGTTAGAAAAGGTTTTGCAAAGGCAGATGTAACCAAAAGAGTTTATGGAAAACCTTTAGAAAAAACTGAAAGATATAAATATGATTTAACTCCGAACGTAGTAGAAATTTCAAGCGTGGAAGAAGATACTAACGTGGTAGAATGATAAATGAAAGGAAAGAACTGGTTAAAAGACTTTCAGATATGGGTTATATAAAAACAGAAAGAGTAAAAAAGGCTATGGGAGATGTCCCTAGAGAGGAATTCATACCTGAATCAAATAGACAGTATGCGTATGTTGATCAACCATTGCCTATTGGGGAAGGACAAACAATATCAGCACCACACATGGTCGCCATGATCTGTGAATTACTTGAACTTGAAGAAGGTATGAAAGTATTGGAGATAGGTGCAGGTTTTGGATATAATGCAGCAGTTCTTGCCCAAATTATTGGTGAAAAAGGCCATTTATACACTATAGAACGCATCAGTTCACTTGCAAAAATTGCTAAAGATAATCTCAAACGAACTGGCCTTGGAGATAATGTGACAATTATTGTTGGAGATGGAACTAAAGGATATAAAGAAGAAGCTCCATATGATAGGATTTACGGCACCGCAAGTGCACCTTCGTTACCAGAACCACTTAAAGAACAGCTAAAAGTCGGAGGAATTATGCTGATACCAGTAGGAGAACAACAATTTTTCCAGGATCTGGTTTATATTAAAAGGAAATTAGAAGATCAGTTTGAAAGAAAAAGCATGGGTGGAGTTGCTTTTGTCCCCATGATAGGCGAACATGGTTGGCCAGAAAAATAATTGGAATAACTATTTAAATTAAATCAATTAACTATTCTATAACTATTTTTTTAATCATTGTTTAATTTATTAAATTATTTAACTAAATTTAAATTCAGGATTTATGATAATATGAAAGTTTACATTGAAACATTCGGCTGTACATTCAACCAGGGTGATTCACAGATAATGGCAGGACTTTTAGAGGAAGGAAATGCCGAAATTGTGAAAGAACCAGAGCATGCTGATGTTATAATTATGAATACATGCTATGTTAAACATCCAACAGAACAGAAGGTTTTAAACAGGATTAAAGGTGTTCAAAGGGATTTTCCAGATAAAAAATTAATCATTTCTGGATGCATGGTGGAAATTGATCCTGAAAAACTCAACAAAGCTGCACCAGCTGCAGGATGGATCGGGCCACGTCAAATTAAATCAACTATGGATGTTGTAGAATCATGTCTTGATGGTGAAAGTTTAAGAATTATTGGACATGGAACTGATATTAAAGCAGGCCTTCCAAAGGTACGTTTTAATTCGAGAATACATATAGTTCAAATATGTGAAGGATGTGTGGGTAAGTGCACTTATTGCTGCACCAGATTTGCAAGGGGTAAACTGCAGAGTTATCCGGTAAATACTATAAAAAAAGAGGTAGAAGAAGCTGTAAAGGATGAATGTGTTGAAATTCAGCTAACTGCGCAAGATACAGCCGCATATGGAAAAGATACTGGAAAAGTATTATCTGACCTTATAAACGAAATTACAACAATTTCTGGTGAATTTAGAATTAGAATTGGAATGTTACATCCAAAAAGTATAATGAGAAGCTTCGAGGAATTAATCAACGCTTTTAAGCATGAAAATGTTTACAAATTTATTCATATTCCTATTCAAAGTGGTAGCGACTCAGTATTAAAAGATATGAACCGTGGGCATACAGTCA
>Ga0187785_10000937_pt1 | contig 10414 bp, 13 predicted proteins | sample 0815_BV2_4_20_MG_FD_132466 | JGI IMG/M metagenome (GOLD analysis project Ga0187785, IMG submission 132466) | Tropical peat soil microbial communities from peatlands in Department of Meta, Colombia - 0815_BV2_4_20_MG | ecosystem: Environmental > Terrestrial > Soil > Wetlands > Peat | place...
CATTTAAGAAAAGCGAATCATTACCCGGCATCTCAGGCCTGATAAGCATCCACGCCTCCAACAACTCCGCACACTCCCGGGCCATAAGCGCCCTACGCTCATACCGGTTTTTAGTCCTACCCCGGATAGTGAGAGTTCGCCCTGTTAGGTCAACGTCCTGGAGTTTAAGGTTTACCAGTTCTCCGCACCTCAACCCGCAAAACAACAATAAGGCGATGATCGCCCGATCCCGGACATTCCTCGTGGCCAAGAGGATGCCACGAGCCTCCGGCACAGATAGGTTTTCTCGGATACGGTAGACGGGTTTAGGCTTCTTGATATGCAGTGGCAATCCCTGGGCCTCAGACATGAGCTCCATAGCACGCAGATACTTCCGGATAGTTGAATCCTGGATATTCCCCTGCGTCCTTAGGAGTTCCTCGACCCTGCGAGCATCCTCTATACAGGGTTTTACGACTCCAAAATCCCTGACCAGGCGACGACAATTAGTCATAATGTTGCGGATATTGATAGGGCTGAATCGTTTCTCAAAGGTTAGGTGGTCTTCGATGTCCTGGAGGATCTTGTTGCTATCCACTTTTAAAATCGTGCTTGTTTTGTGTCGTCTGGTTGGTTGTTCTATCACACCTAGGTTTACCCGGCTGGGTGTTACGATTTTCTCGTTTCGTATCATGTTTTACACCTGTTTTGCGGCATGCACCTCACCAGTCAGATCGATTGTTGATGTGTTTTCTAAGCCAAATTAAAGGCTTTTAGTGTTACAGATACTTGTAATTTAATACGATTTTATAAAAACAAGACAGGGCCGCAGTTCTCGGAAGAAGCGCCGGGGAAGGGACTTGAACCCTTGAGAGACTTGCACCTCACAAGCTTTCCAGGCTTGCGCCTTACCACTAGACTACCCCGGCAAAAGGGCGTGCGTAGCACGTTTTGACGGCGATGCCGTCAGGCTCGCAACACTACTACACGCTTATATCATTTAACTTTTTTCTTCCATTCGGAGGGGTAAACTCCTGGTTTCATGACCACGGCAACTGTGTCCGTCGCTTGGCCTTCGGTTGCCTTCATCAGCTCGTCGGTAGTCATCCGGGATCTGCCTATCGAAACGACTTCGCCGATGTGGGTGAAAGCTGCCACCATGTCGTCTTTATGGATGCCTGTTTCCAGTTCGCTGATGCCTTGGACGTGGAGGGGTGCTCCGTGGGCGAGGGCGTCGACGGCGCTGTCCTTTACGATGATTTTTGGCAGGTGGCGTAGCGCGAACTCCATGGGGTAGATGCATCTGCGCAGTGGCTTTTCGTCGCCTGTTTCCTTGTAGATGGTATAGGCGTCTTTGAGCGTGTGTAGTGTGATCAGCGAGTCGTCCTCGCCGAACGGGCCGCTTCGGGTGCGTCGAAGCTCGTACATATGGGCGCCGCAGCCAAGCGCTTCGCCGATGTCGTGGCATAGCTTTCGGATGTAGGTGCCGGCTTCGCAGCCGACGATGAATAGCACGTCCCGGCCGTCCTGCTCTATAAAATTGATATAGTAGATTGTTCGCTTGCGGGTCTGGCGTTTGACTGCGCTGACCAGCGGTGGGCGCTGGTATATGACCCCGGTGAATTCCTCGAAAGTTTCGTGCAGTCTTTTTTCGGGGATATTTGAATGAAGGCGCATAACACATGCGTATTCTTTGCCGGATAAGAGTAATGTTTGAACCAGCCGGGTGGCGTCGCCTAGCATGGTAGGAAGGACGCCGGTCACGTGCGGATCCAGGGTGCCGCTATGGCCGGCTCGTTTGATTTCCAGGATGTTTTTGACCCATGCGACGACTTCGTGGCTTGTTGGGCCTGGGGGCTTGTCTAGGTTGACGACGCCCTGCTCGAGTAACTCTTGAACTGTGCGCGTCCATGGATCTTTTCCGTAGCCATGAGTCCCGTCCTTTGATTTTATCAATCGATCGCGCTTCATTTCGCTGGGAAGCCTCATGTTCGTTTCAACTCGTCCATTGCCTTGAAGATGATGGAGGAGACGCCTTTGGCATCCCATTTGGATGTGTCGATGACTAGATCATAAACCGATAGGTTGGTGAGATCGATGTCGTAGTATTTTTTGTACCTGGTCAGCTCGCAGACTTCCCTCGCGTGCGTCTCGTCGAAGGCCCGGTATACTGGGATGTCCTCACGTTTGGCGATCCGTTCTGCCCTGATACGGAGCGGGGTCTTTAGCCAGATCTTCAGGTCGGCGTCGATCGTTCTGCCGGATAGGCGGCCCTCTACGAGAGCCTTTGGATATTGTGTGGACAGGTCTTTCTGTCGGTTATCGATGGCGAGATCGATCGATGGATCGGATTCTGCAAGACGACCGAACGCCTCTAGGCTCATTTCCCGTTCTGCAGCCATCTTTCGGAACTGTTCCCCGGCGGAAATGATCATGAAGCTATACTTTTCCGCGATTTCTTTTGCGACAGATGTCTTGCCCGATCCGGGCTGTCCGCTCAGGGTGATGATCATGTGGGCACCCCCACGTTGATAACTTTTCTTATAACTTGGCTGATGGCCATTGAGCAGATAACCGACCAGAGGATCCAGTACTGTAGAATAAAAACGCTGTCGGTGAGTTTGTGAGTGCCTAGGAGCGGTAGGTTGATGAGCGGAAGTTCTGGGTGTCCTGTGACGTACCATAGCATCCAGAAGAACAGCGGGAGCGAGATGATCATGAGGAAGCCCATCGGCTTTAACTGTTGCTTGGACATTGCGGCTTGGTCGTCCATCATAGTTAGCTGCTCTTCTTGGAGTTTTTTCATTTTGACTTTGTTGCCGGAAAGTTGTGCTTCTTTCATCTCCTTGCTGTACGCTCGGCTTTTTGCGCTAACGCGCTGCATCAGCTCCCAGTCCATCGTGTACTTCTGAATGAATGTGGATATTGTCGTCACGATTCCTGCGATGACTAGTACTACTATGTAAAATGGCATGTTGCTCGCGATCGGATGTACTATGGTGTTGACGATTTCGGCTATCGCCGGCCGAAATCCGTTTGGGGACATGATGGAGCCTAGCATTATGGAGAAGCCGATCGCTAGGATGATCAGTTGGATCGTTTCCATTAAACTGTTCTTTTTAGCGCCCTTCGGGCTGGCTTTTCGTTTGCCGTCCTCCACGAGAATCACCTGTTAGCATCCGTCTGTTTATCCGTCTGCCCGTCAGTCTTTCTTTCCAACAACTTAGGTTGATCGCCGAACAACCAACCGGCTCCGGTTGGTAGGCTATATAGTTAATCGGTCGGCGGTCGGTAGGGTCGGTTAGTTAGCCAGCCGGTCGGCTGCTGCTTGGATACTAAGAGGCTATGCCAACGTTAAAAGCCTTTCGTATGACTTGGCTGATGGCCATTGAGCATATGAACGACCAGAGGATCCAGTACTGGAAAATAAAGATACCGTCTGTGAGTTTGTGGGTGCCGAGGAACGGGAAGTTCATTGGGGGGATGTCCGGATGTCCGGTGAGGTACCAGAAGGCCCAGAAGAACAGCGGTACGGAGATGATCATGAGGAAGCCCATCGGCTTTAACTGTTGCTTGGACATGGCGGTCTGTTCGTCGAGCATGGCCATCTGTTGCTCCTGGAGTTTCTCCATTTTTTTCTTATCACCGGCCAGCTGGGCTTCGCGCAGCTCTTTCTGGAATGCCCTGCCTTTCTCGCTCACTCGTCGCATCAGCTCCCAGTCCATCGTGTATTTCTGGATGAAGTTGGCGAAGAATGTCACGATGGCTGCGATGGCTAGTACGACGATGTAGAAGGGTATCGAGCTAGTTATCGGCGAGACGATCATGTCGACCGCCTGCGCGACGATCGGCCTGAACTGGCCGGGATCGAGGAAAGAGCCGAGCATGATAGTAAAGCCTATGCCTAGTAAGATCAGCTCAATCGTCTCTTTCAGGTTCCTCTTTTTCTTTACAGCAGCCATAGGGTCGGCCTCCGATTTTAATTTTGGTATTGTAGTGTATTGTTTGTTGATTGATTGTGGTTATGCGGCGTTAGGATAAAGTTAGGATAAAAACTCGGGCGGGCTTTAGAGCTTTTCCACCGCGTTCTTGATATCCCCTGATACTTCTTCGATTTCCTTTTCGCCGTCGATGTCGGTTAGTATGCCTTTTTTCTTGTAGTACTCGAGCACTGGCTCGGTCTGTTTCTTGTATACAGTTAGCCGGTTCTTGATGGCTTCTTCTCGGTCGTCGTCACGTTGGTACAGCTCTCCTCCGCAGGCGTTGCAGACGCCCTCAACTTTGGGGGGGTGGAAGGCAACATGGTAGGAGGCGGCGCAGGATTTGCAGACTCTTCTGCCGGATAGTCTGCGTACTAGTTCGTTGGAGCCTACGTCGATGTTGATCACTGCGTCCAGTCTTTTATTGATGTCGTCTAAAATTATGTCGAGGGCTTTGGCTTGGGGGGTCGTTCTGGGGAAGCCGTCGAGCAGAAAGCCTTTGCGGCAATCTGGCTGTGACAGCCGGCCTTTGATGAGGTCGATGAGCAGTGTATCAGGGACCAGCGCGCCTTTATCCATGTATGCCTTGGCCTTCTTGCCCAGCTCGGTTCCTTTCTTCACGTTCTCTCTGAGGATGTCGCCCGTAGAGATGTGGGGAATGTTTAGCTCCTCGGATAATAGTTTGGCCTGGGTGCCTTTGCCGGCGCCAGGAGGCCCGAACAGGACTAGCTGCATGTTCGTTCACTCTTCCCCGAGGAATTTTCGCATGAGAGGGTGCATCTCCATGATCTGCTCGCTCGCCAGCTTCTCGTACAGTTGGTAAGTGATGCTTACAGCCAGCAGCATTCCCGTGCCGTTTATCATTCCCAGCACTCCGAACAGGCTCGAGAGTAATGTCAGCAGCCCTACGAATGCGCCGCCGATGACGGTGACCTTGGGGATGTAGCGGGATACGACCTTTTCGATTACCTGTTCGTTTCGTCTGAAGCCGGGGATTTGCATCCCGCTTTTCTGGATCTGTTTCGCGACGCGGGTCGAGCCCATGCCCGTCGTCTCCACCCAGAAGATAGCGAAAAAGATGCCGCCCGCTATGAGGATGAAGGCGTCGACCAGCACGTGCAGGCCGATCTGCCAGTATGGTATACCAGGATAGGCGGATGCCGCGAACTGCGGAACCCAGTCGTTCACTCCGTTGATGGGGTTGATGTAAAACCATAGGCCTGACACGGGGTGGCCGTAATCGTTAAAGCTGCCGAGATTGCTGAGGATCGGGATGTTAGAGCGAGATAGTAGCATGCCGAACATTCCGACTGTTGACTGCAGCGATCTGACCAGGATCATGGGCAGGACTGAGGCGTAGACGAGCTTGACCGGGAATTTGCCCCTTGCGCCTCTTACCGCCGCGTGTGACAGGGGAATTTCGATGCGGGTGGATTCCACGTACACGATGAGTAGGAAGATCGCGATCGTTGTTGGTAGCACGAGTAGTTCGCCCGCGCCGATCAGGGTGAGCAGGCCTTGGCCGGTAAGCAGGTTGGAGAGTCCGACGTGGCTTATCAGCCATTCCCATCTGAATATGAGGCCGATGGGTATGTTAGGGCCGCCGGACGAGGCGACGACATCCAGGCCCATGTTGAGATTAGGGCTTGGAGGGTTCCAGTTGATGATGCCGCCTACCATAGCCTGTGCGATGCCCGCTACGATGAATAGGCTTACGCCGCTTCCGATGCCCCACTTGGACACGATCTCATCCATGTAGAGTATTAGTATACCGCCTACGACTACCTGTAGGAAAATGATAGCTAGGAGAACGTCATTACTGATCCCCAGCTTCGTTGCTAGGGCAGGGTCCGGGAGCAGCATTTTGCCTACTATCTGCGGCAGTGTTTCTACTATGATCATCACGAACACCATCAGCTTCTGCAGCCCCTGGAATATTGCCTGGTCTTTCGGCTCGGAAGTGTCCAGTCCGAGCAGTTCGGCGCCTACGAGTAGTTGCAGTACGATGGAGGCCATGACGATTGGGCCGATTCCCAGCAGGATGATCGAGCCCTGCGCGCCGCCGAGGATCGCTCGGTACGCGCTCAGGACGTCCGTCGACTGTGTGCTCAGTCCGAACACTGATATGTTGGATAATATGAAATACAGTACCAGAATTCCCAGGGTCCACATCAGTTTTTTCTTGAAGTGAACATGCTTTTCCGGCCGTTTGACGGCCGGAAGCTTGCTCAGGAACGGTGCAATCTGATCTTTAAATCCCGTCTCTGCCATTATGACACCTGACACACTAATTACGCGGTCTCACTTTCGGTTATGATTTGTCCGCCCTGCTCTTCAACCTTTGCCTTGGCAGTTGCGGACGCTATGCCAACTGTGATAACGTATTTTCTTGAGACCTGGCCGTTGCCCAGCAATTTTTCGATGCCGAACTCGTCGAGATTGATCGCGATGGCGCCGTTTTTGTCCTCCGCGAACTTGTTCTCGACTAAGTAGAGGGCCAGTTCGTCCAGTTCGCCGATGTTGATGAACGTGACGGGTGTCTGGGTTGCGGACGGCCTGGTGAAGCCATGCTTGCCGAACATCCAGCCTTCCTTCATAGCTCGGAAGGTGTGGTGTTTGCATGCGCCGGCATGTCCTCTGCCGCCACGGCTTCCGCCGCCACGGCGGTTCTTGTGCGTGCCGCCTCCGCAGGTGCGGGAGCCCCTATATGATTTGTTCTTCTTCTTGGACATTGTAATTCACCTCATCTGCTCGACGAGTGACACGATGTTCTCGCCGTAGTTGCCCAGCGCGCCTCCTTGCTGGTAGGTGCGTTTCAATCCCTTATGTCCCTTGCGTGGCGGGTGCATGCGGAATACAGGCTTCAGGCCTGGCATGTCGATCATCTTGGTTTTGCCGTCTACTACTGCGGCGGCGAACGCTCTGATATTCGGGTATGAGGAGTTTTTGGCCACGTATTCATCGGTCAGGCTGTCCCCGCCTTCGAGTCGGCCGCGATTTTCCATCATCAGCGCCAGTGTGTCGGCATTGATCTTGCCGAAGGCCACGTAGTCTTTGATGACTTGGATCATGCCGGCGTAGACCGGGTTCTCCTCGAGGACTACCGCGTGGTTGATTTGGTTCAGTCGGAGCATCTTGAGGGTGTCCTTGATCTGGGGCTTGGTGTTAACCGAGCCCTTGAGTCGAATGACCACGTACATTATTCGGCCCTCTCCTTTTGTCTGGTTCTGACTGTGGTGGTGTTCATCAGCGCGTTGTAGGTGGCCAGCGCGAAGTTGATGGTTGTCCTTGTTTCTCCTTGGGTCCTGCTCCATACGTCCTTGTAGCCGGCCATCTCAAGCACCTTCTTGGCCGGGCCGCCGGCGGCGAGGCCGAGGCCTCTGGGCGCCGGTATTAGGATGACCTTCAGCGAGCCGGCCCTGCCCTCGACCTTGGAGGGCACGGTGTGGGTGAGTCCGCAGCCACATTCCCATGAGCCGCAGCCGCGGTTGACCCGGAAGATATTCAGTTTGGCGTTTTCGATCGCCTTACGGATGGCGGGGCCGACTTGGACGCCTTTGCCTTGCGCGAGCCCGACGAAGCCGTTGCCGTTGCCAACGACGACGGTGGTTCTGAACTTTACTCTCCGGCCCGAGTCGGTCATCCGCTGTACCATGCTGATGTCCAGGACTTCATCCACCAGATCGGGGATGAGGGCGTCGATGATCTGATACTCTTTGATAGGAAGGCCGGTCTCCAGGGCCTCGTCGATGGTCGTGATCTTGCCTTCGGCGACCATCTTGCCGAGCCTTGTCCTGGGGATCCAGGCTGCCTGTTGCTGTCGATATGATGATACCATGTTACTTCGCTCCGTACTGGCCGGTGATCTTGCTCTTCACTTCGTCGAAGTGTGCGGGCAGGTCGGCGGCCTTCAGACCTCGCTTCTCGTACTGAGAGTACTTGCTGAATGTGTTTCCGGCGATATGAGCCCCTCTGATCCGGTCGTCGGACGGAAAGACTTCCTCGCTGTGCGGCACTTCCAGGCCGGAGTCCACCGCACCCTTAAGGGTGGAGTAGATCCTCGAGCCGGCCCTGTTCTCCCTGAGCCCGATATCGAGAATGGCCTCCTCGATGCCGGCCTCCCGTGCCTTGTATCCTATCAGGAGTCCTGTCAGGTAGGCGGCGCTGGTATTCTTGCCAGAGCCCTGGTAGCCGAAGTCCTTGGCCAGCTCGGCCGAGGTGGCCGAGACGAGTACTTTGTCGCCCTCGGGCTTTGTGACCAGTATCTGGGTGATGACACGGTTGGTGGTCATGCGCACCACGAGCCTGGGCTTGCGGGATACGATGAGCTTGAGTCGCTGGTGGTAATCGGTCTTACCTTCCCTGCGGCGTCTGAAGGCTACCTTGTATCTTGGTCCGGTTGCCATTGTTTACACCTCTTTCTTCTGCGATGCCGTATACGCAATGTACGACTTCAGGTGTGCTATGTTCCTGAACTCGCCGCCCTTTGCCTTGCGGTATAGGGTCCGGTACGTGTGCGGCGTTAATTCTTTGTTTTCACGAAGACCTTTGAGCAGTTTTCTCTGCGCCCTGATCCTCTTCATCCACTGCTCCTTTCTAGGAGTTCTGGCGCCGGCCGCGCCTCTGCGGCTGCCGTGGCCTTTGCGATGCCCCTTGGCGCGCTTCAGGTCTCGGGCTCGGGCTCGGCCTCGGCTAATGCCGACGACGACCTTGCGCTTTACAACGCCTTCCTCGACCAGGCCGCGAACGTCCTCGCGAGTGATCGCGGTGGCGATGTCTTCGGTCCGGGAGGGGTCCATCCACACCCGGGTCTCGCCGCAGTTAAGCACTGATGCGGCCAGCCTCTTCTGGTTTGACAGATCGGCCATTTACTTACTGCACCTCCTCGAACGTGTTGAGCGGATTGAGTATCTTGATGTTCTGTTCCTTGGCGAGCTTCTCGATCTCCAGTTGCTTCTTCCTGCCGACCGTGCCGCCGATGCGGATCGCCTGGGTTTTGGTAATACCCTTTACGTCTTCAGGCCTGTATACCAGCACTTCCTGGTAGCCGGACGGGTGGTAGCCGTGTACCTTTGCAGGCGAGCCGTAGCCTATCTTGACGCTGGCTCCCTTCGCCTTATTCTTTCGCCTGAGCTGTGCGTGGTGGCCTCTCGGCCTTCTCCAGCTCTGGTCCAGCTTGATCTTCTTATGCGAGTCGATCCGGTTGAACGCTGGGTGGGAGGCCTTATTGGATTTTCTGGCTGTGAGCAGCTTCCTCGTCTCGGGGTCCAGTTCCAGAGTGGATTTCTCCACCGGCCTGGCCATCGGTCTGGACCTTAACGAAGGCGCGGCGACCTTTTCGGATTCCTTGCGAGCGCCCTTCAGCTTCTTTGATTCGGCGGCCTCTGTCTTTTCCTCGACGTTGGCTTCTTCGACGGCCTCCTGCTCGACCTTCTCTTTGGCCTTCTTTGCTTGTGACTTCTTGGTGTCGGCGGCCTTCTTCCCGGTCGTCTTCTTCTTTGTTGCTGCTGTTTTCTTTTTATCGTCTGCCATTATGATCACACCTTCGACGTCATGTATATGCCGTCCTGGAACACCCTCGGGTCTCGCTTGCGGATCTTGCAGGCCTGCTCGATGTTCGCTGCTGTCTGGCCCACATCCTCCTTGTTGGCGCCTGTGAGGACGATCTTATCGCCCTGGACGTTGACCTTGGTTCCGCCAACGATGGCCGCTGAGCGGGCTTTGCGCTCGCCCAGGAAGTTCCCGATCGAAACCCTATCTTTACCTTCTACTTTCACCTGGATCGGGAAGTGCGCGTAGACGATTTTCATGTGGTATTCGTAGCCCGTGGTTACGCCTGTCACCATATTCTTGATGTGAGATGCAAAAGTGCCGACGGTGGCTTTGGTCTGCTTGTCGTTCTTGCCGGTCTCGATAATGACCCTGGCGCCGTCAACCCTGATGGAGATACCCGGGAATCTGAACTCGCGGGTGATCTGCCCCTTCTGACCCTTTACGGTCAGAGTTGCACCGGTTACAGTAACGGTTACACCCTGGGGGACTTCAACTTCTCTGACTTTCTCTGCTGCCATAATTATCCCTCGTGCGTACTAGTATACGTAAGCCAGGATCTCGCCGCCGATGCCCTTCTTCGCCGCGTCATAGTGTGACATGACGCCCTGCGAAGTGGTTAGGATCAGCGTGCCGAAGTTCCTCGCGGGGAGATACCGTTTCTCCCACTTCTCCATCTCGGCCTTACCGACCGAGAACCGCGGCTTTACGACGCCGCACCTGTTGATTTTTCCTATAAGCCTTACTTTAAGCTGGCCCGCCTTGCCGTTATCGACAAACTCGAACTCGCCCACGTAGCCCTGGTCCTGCATGACCTTGAGCACGTTGCCGATGATCTTCGATGCGGGGTCTATGACGACCTCCGTCTTGCCGGTTACTTCGGCGTTCTTGATAACGGAGAGCGC
>Ga0187785_10000938_pt1 | contig 10404 bp, 11 predicted proteins | sample 0815_BV2_4_20_MG_FD_132466 | JGI IMG/M metagenome (GOLD analysis project Ga0187785, IMG submission 132466) | Tropical peat soil microbial communities from peatlands in Department of Meta, Colombia - 0815_BV2_4_20_MG | ecosystem: Environmental > Terrestrial > Soil > Wetlands > Peat | place...
TAAATACTTTAAATCGCTGGCAAACAAGCCCTCAATAGTTGCAGGAGTTATAGATCCCTCCGAAATATTACCAAGTTTAGTTATAACCCGCGATAGAAGAATTATACTAAGATAAGCAGGATTTTGCTGAATTCTGGGGTCTCTAAGTGGCAATATTTCATCTGCTGCTGTAGCTAAGTGCATAATTCCTTTTTTATGGAGGTTTCCATCTTCATCCACATATCCTTTAGGAAGATTAAATTCATATTCTGTTTGAAACATTCTTTATCGAACCCCTATTTCACTCGTTTCATACCCTCATGTACAATTTCTAACGTTTCAATAGCTACGTCATTCCCTTTAGCTGTAAGATCAGGAGCATCATATTTACTCGGCCATGCATTAGAAAATTCCCATCTGGCTGTGTCGTTACCTTCCTCATCTATAATTACAATAGCCACGTTTTTTCTGTAATCTTTGATACTGTCATCATCGACCATTTTACGCCAGTTATAAACTACCATAGAATCCGTGGTTCCCCATTTTAAAGTTATATTTGCATATTTTCTTAATCCTGGAAGTTTCCTTACAGTAGTATGTTCATTTCCTTCTCTGTATTCAACAACATCACTGGTGGTATCGGGAATTGTAGCTTCACTAAATCCTGCTTGTTGAATTCCATCTATTTCTAGACGGAACCTGAAATTTCTATATGGATCCTTTCTTTCTCCTACCATCATAATCCCTCCTGACTATTAGCTTTTTGCACCTGCTGTCCATTGCCCAATGCGGAAAATAACAAATTCTGCAGGTTTTACAGGGGCAACTCCAATTACAACGATGAGTCTACCATTATCTATATCATTTTGAGTCATGGTTGTTCGATCACACTTTACAAAAAATGCTTCTTCAGGTTTAGTACCCATTAATGCACCATCTTTCCATACCTGAGTTAAAAACTGATTAATTGTTTGTTTAACCCGATCCCATAATTTTTCATCATTGGGTTCAAAAACTACCCACTGGGTACCGTCATCGATTGATTCTTCAAGGAATATGAATAATCGGCGCACATTAACATATTTCCAGAGAGAATCGCTGGACATAGTACGGGCTCCCCAAACACGGATACCTCTTCCAGGAAAAGCTCGGATAACATTAACTCCCTTAGGATTAAGAACACCTTGTTCCCCTTTTGTAATCTGGAATTGTAATTCTGAAGCTCCCCTTACAATTTCATTAGCAGGAGCCTTGAATACACCCCTTTCAGTATCACTACGTGCGTAAATTCCTGCAATATGTCCTCCTGGAGGGATTAATCTAAGAAAACCTGCATTTGGATCAACAATCTTAATCCATGGATAATAGAATGCCGCATATTTAGTATCAGTTATACTAGTTCGAGGATCAACACTTCCCGCATCGCTATCGCCCTGTTTTGAATCTATAATTGCAAATCTATCTTTAAGTTCTTCACAATGCGTGATTAAAGCTCCGGGAAGGCCTGAAATATCCTGAGCATTTGGGACATAAACAATAGAGATATCATCAATTTCTTCAAAACCTGACAAACCTTTACGTTTTCCAGACTCCGTTATATCAGTTCTTTCATAATCCGAAGATGCAATGGAACCTTTTCCATTATTACCCCCTTCAAGAAGTGTTACATTTGAAGGCGAATCGGGCATATCAACAGATTTTATACCGTCTGTAGATATAATAATGAGGTTGGATATTCCATTAACGCTTTTTTCATAGTAATTTGGCGATTTTTCATCCAAAGATATATTATCAAAAACTTCTGCTATGGGACGAGGAGTAGTTTTTGAATCTGAATCAGGATCATAAAGTGAACCAGGAAGTTCACTCCAACAAAATATACTTAACTTAAAACCTTCTAATGATCCTTTAGAAACCTTAATTGCAATGTTATTTCCCCATTCTCCTTCACCTATAGCTTCCACTTTTAATGCATCGTTATCTCCTTTTTTTAAGTTGAGTGCTGCAGATTGTGCACTAGCTATAACTATACGCCCAATATAGCACCTTTGTCCTCCATTATCAAAAAATCCCTTAACAGCATAGGGTAAATATTTACCTTCACTAAAACTACCAAAGATTCTTTGATATTGGAGCCAACTTGTTACCAATTTTGGTTTTGTAGGTCCTCTCTCAGTTTCTCCTAAAAATCCCGCTGTACTGGTACTTACTCCCTCTATAGGTTTTGCTCCCATCTCTATTTCTTCCACATATACTCCTGGCGTTAAATATTCCGGCATATCATTCCTCCATTAATTTTTATTAATTACGAAATAGCATAATACGTTCCATCACATCGAATTACAAGAGTTTTACTAATTAAGTCTTCTTTTTCAACTATAGTTTGATTATTTCTTTGAATTTCAAATTTAATGCCTTTATTCGAATTATTTTTAGTTATGAAATCTTTTATTTGAGACGTATTAAAATAAAAAAGAAATTCCCCATTTTCTGACGTTTCTGTTTCAAAATTAGATATTTCATTTCCATTTCCCCCTTTTACAATGACTTTAATAGAAGCCCCCGACAAAATTTTTCTTGAAACATCGCAAACGGTACCTCTTATAACTGTTGCCCCATTGGGGAAAGGGTAAGAAAAATTTGGCTTTAATTTTATCTCATGCAAATTTCCTAGCTTAAATACATCACCATCAATAAATATATTCAAATATTCATCGAAATAATAGTCACTTTTAACCTGAATCTGATAAATACCTTTAAGCAGGTCAATAAAAACGTAATATAAACTAATATTCTTTATTGGCCTTTTTTCTATATCTTTTAGAGATACATCAACTTTTCCTATTGGATCACACTCAGAATAATCATCTACAAGGCGAATTACCGATGAAACCTTTGTTTCACTTTTTTCGAGGAATATCTCATTCATTTCTTTTTTCCTCCTTCAAAGAGTAATCCAGATCACGCTGCACGACTCGGGTTACATCATATTCTTTTGATGATTCAATAATCACTGGTGAGACTTCCAAAGATATTGAAAGTTTAAATGGTTTAGATTTAGAAATAATGCTCCATAGTTTGTTTAATTCATCCAATGATATCGAATGTAATATCAATTTTAATTCTTTCCCGGTTAAACTTCCAAGAAGAAAAGGATCTCTAATTATTGGATTATCATTAATCATCTGCAAAATTTTAGCAATGACAATATGATCCTGTTTAATATTTTCACCCATTTCTGGAGAATGAGAAGTAATCAAATAAAAAAGACTTAAAGCCAATGGTGATTTTCCATATTTATTGGTATCAATCATGTGCATGTCTTGATTCTTCAAATAGGGATTTTCTGTAATTTGATATAAAAATAGAGAAAGTTTTTTTCCAGAGCCAATATCCTCTGGAGAAGATAGATCAACTTCATTAGAATTAATTATTTGGTTATTATCCATTAATTGTATCAAAGTATCTGATACGTCCGCTATGACATTATAATCGTCCATAATATATCACTTAGATACCACTCATACTGATTGAACTTTAATAAAATCTTTATAATCCAAAAAATTGAAAATTGTTTACTAAAATGAACTTAATATGTGCTATTACCGCCCCGATTATAGTAACCAAACACCTACTTTCTTATTATTAAGAAGTACTAAGCACTTACTTAAATACTTTTCGGAATAATTTGGATTATTTGATTAAATACGAACAAAATAGAAAACGAAATTGAAAAAAATGCATAATATATAATTTAAAATTAATAATAATTAAATAAATTGGCAATTTTTGATTTAAATTGATATTTAAGTCTGTTATTCCTTAAAATAAGGGATAAAAAACCTTAAATAATTATCAAAGTCTTAATATCTAATATATTGACTACAAAATAGTTACAAATATTGAAAACATTAATATAAACATATGATTCAAATTATTGTTTTTTTCATCTGATAATTTATAAAATTAACATTATTAAACGTTTTAACCTGTTTTTTAACTATTTTGAACCCTTGAGATTCAAAAAACGGTTTTGAAGTTATGCTCGCTTCCGTAAATATTTCCAGGATATTTAATTCTCGAGCTTTTTCAACCATTAAATCTAACAATTCTTTTCCTATTCCCCGCCTTAAATAATCTTTATGAACATAAAGCATCGAAATACATCCATCCGGAGATAACTCACCAAATCCAACTATTCTCTCATCTCGAGCAACAAATAAATAATTATTTGAAATCCTTTTTCTCCATTTTTCAGAATCTATGTTTTTGGGAGCCCATACATTTAGTTGTATTTGATCATAATCTTCTTTATTTACTGTATGAACTGTTTCAAAAAAGAGAGTGATTAAATCATCCAGATCCCTTTCTTTTAAATCAGTTATTTCTTTCAAAAATAATTTAAATTCTTTTTTCATAATTTAATTCTTCAAAATTAATTATAATTTCGGTTTCATTTTTGTTTTGAAGCTTAATTGTTCCACGAAGCTGGTTTACAAGCAATGTAACAAGTTGTAAACCAAATGAATCCGCATTTTGAATATCAATATTTTCAGAAAATCCAATTCCATTATCAATTATTTTTAGTGTAATATTTCCATAATCAGAATCTAAGACTATCCATATTTTACCTTTTAAATCATCAGGAAAAGCATGTTTAATGGAATTTGTTAGAAGTTCCGTGATTATTAGGCCACAAGGTATGCATGTTTCAATATTTAGATTGAATTCATCCATTATAAGTTCAAATGTAATCTTATCGTGATTTACATTATATGTCTGGAAAAGATTAGAAACTATATTCTTGATGTAATCTGAAAAATCAATTCTATCCAAACATTTCGATTGATAAAGCTTTTCATGAACCATTGCAATTGATCTAACTCTGCTTTGACTTTCTATAAATAAGTCAGTAGATGTTTCATCAGCAATATAAGGTATTTGCAGATTTAAAAGGCTTGAAATAAGCTGTAAGTTATTTTTCACCCGGTGATGTACTTCTTTAAGTAGTATCTCTTTTTCTTCAAGTGCTCTTAAAAGCTCTTGGGTTCTCTCTTGAACTTTATTTTCAAGCAAGTCGTGAGTTTCCTTAAGAGATTTTTCTGCTTTTTTTTGTTCTGTGATATCTGATGTTAAAGTAACATAAAGATTTTGAGCAGGAGAAAACGCAGATGTAGAAAAATAACTATCTAAAAGAGGAGAATAAGTTTCATATTTTTTAATTTTCCCAGTTAAAACTATTTCATTAACCTCATCCAGCAAAGGAGCTACAGCATCTAAACCGTATAATTTATTGATGCTCTTACCTATAACTTTTTTATTGATAAATGCTCTGCTTGTTGAAGACGCAGGGTTAGCATATTTTATTATTAAATCCACAACTTCATTATTTTCATTATATACAATACGGTATACAGTTATACCTTCCTGCATATTTTCAAATATTGTGTAATAATCTTCACTGGAAAGTGAAAATATATCGAAACTGGGATTCATACAATCATTGCTTTAATAAAGGAGTATATAAACTTTATGATAATTTTACTAAATTTATGATAAAGTATTCATCATTTTATAATTTATTCAGTAAACTTGAAAACTTCACCATCTTTTGCTTCACTATAACATTCTTCGTCTATTTCACTGGCTTTTTTAATCAGTTCTTCATAATCTTTCTGAAGTTTTTTGTCTTTTAAACGCCAACCACTCTGTATATCCGTTATATTTTCCACAAAATCTTCTTTTCCAGGATTAAAGTACTGAATCCTTATTTCGTCACAGGTCTGTGTGACCAGAACTCTTATTTCAACATTCTTATATTCCAGTATAACTTCCTTTTCTGTGGCCATTATAATCACTTCTAAACTGGATTATCCAGATAAACCATTATTTATAGAGATTTTATTTTTGACATATTTAAATAATAATGAAAAGTGTATAAATGACTGAAAATCTGGAACATAAAGTCACGAAATAATTTAATGATCTTATAGTTTTCTGATTATGACTTTCCACAAATTAGCAATCCCTAATTAAAAAAAAATAAATTAATGGTTTTCATTTCATAAACCATTATTATCCACTAAATTTCATTGATAAATAGATATTAAATGTAAAATTTCTTATTCTCTTACAGGTATTTTCCAGAGATAACCTACTTTTTTAGCTGTTTCTTCTTTTCTTCCTTTCTTTTTCCTTTTTTTCACGTTGGCCTCACTACCTTCCCATGTCCCTACAGTCTCATCTAAATATCTAGCTATTTCTTCACTGTATTTTCGGGTCCCAATGGTGTAATTATCCTTCTCATTTCGAATATAGCTGATTCCATCGCCTTTTTCTTCCATTACCTTGGAAATTTTCATTAATTTCTCATAGAACTTTGCAGATACCATTTAAGTTGTCTCCATTAATATTATTAATTAAACTAAAACTATAAATTTTGGTTTATATTTTTACTTATCAAAATAATCTATAATTAGTTTGTATTTATAGGTATTAAAATTATTTTATTTTTTTGAAATTCTCTAATAAAATTATTTTCTCATAGCTAGTCTTAATTAGGTTTAAGTTAAATATTTTATCCTATTAAGCAAAAATAGGTTATTATACAAACTTATACAGTAATTATAGAATTATTTAAAGCTTAAATAATTAAAAAAAGGATTTATAGTTAAATCCTTAAAATTCTTCAAATATTAAAGCTTATTTACCTGGAGAAATTCCCCTTTCTGGAGGATTTTCTGATTTTTCACCTATATAATTTCTTCTAAGACCTTTAATGTATCGATTTGCCCAAATATATGCAACTGCACAGCCACACGCTCCTCCAACTACTATTCCCCACCAAACCCCAGAAGATCCAAATCCAAGGATAAATGCAAATACATACGCAAATACAGAAATGAACAGCACTTCCCTGATCACAGTTAGTATTAATGATGTCATTCCTTTACCCATTGCCTGGAATATTGAGCTTGCTGTAATTCCAAGGGGAACCACAATAAAGAACAGACACATTACCTGCAAGAATGCAGCAATTGAAGGTGCCATGAAAGCACTTTGGGAGGAATATGCAAAAATGCTTGCAATATATGGTGCGAAAAAGTACGTAAATATTCCAGTAACTATTGCAATCCCAACACCTAATTTAGCAGCATAACTAAGTGCAACAGAAAGATTTTTATACTTTCGAGCACCATAGGCAGCTCCTGCAACAGTTATTGTAGCAGTACCAATCCCTATTGGAGGTATCATTGCTAACATAACAATTCTCCATCCCGCAGTATAAACAGCCACAGCTTCTGCTCCCCCAGTTATCACAAGTATCAAGTTTAAAACTATACCTAATACTGACATAACAAATGATTCGGCACTAGCCGGTAATCCAACGGCTAAAATATCCTTTACTACTTTTCTACTTGGTTTAAAGTCATTTTTTGAAAAGGAAACATAAGTATCTCTTTTCAAAAGTAGCCAGTAAACCATTAAACTACAGGATATCGCAGCAGATAATACTGTGGCCCATGCAGCCCCTGCAACTCCCCATCCAAAGTAGTAAATGAATATAGGGTCAAGAACTATATTCAAGATCGCTGTTGCAGCCATAGCATACATTGGTCTTTTTACATCTCCTTCTGCTCGAAGAATTCCTGATGCAACACTTGAAAATATCAGGAAGATCAATCCTCCAAATACAATCTGCCCATATGCTGTTGCAAGTCCTAATGTTCCTCCGGCACCCATTGTTAACAGGATATTAGGAAGGAATATCAAAATTAGTACAGTTAAAACAGCAGAAAGACTTACTGTAAGAATTACAGAATGTATTGCCGCGTTATCAGCGCCTTTTTTATTTTCTGCCCCTATACATCGTGCTATTAATGATGATGCTCCTGCTCCAAGGCCATTTCCAAGCCCTATAACTATCATAAAGACGGGGGTAATGAAACCTAAAGCAGCCAGGGCGTTTGGACCAAGACCCGCAACCCATATACTATCTGCCAGGTTATAAGCCATCAATAACAACATGGAAATGATCATTGGCATTGAAAGTGCACGGATTGCTTTTTTTGGATCCCCTGTGATCATAGAGATACGTTTATCCACATCTCCTTTAGAAATTTGATTATTAGCTTCACTCATATTTTTCTCCGTTTTTGTCAACTTTTTCCAGGCAGTTGAGTGCCATTTTCTTTAAAACTCCGAACACTTGGTTATATTCATCTTTAGAAATTTGAGAATGCATTGAATTTTCCCATTTTTTGTCAATATCTATTATTTGTGGAACCGTGTTTTTTCCCTTTCCAGTTAGATATATAAGGTGTCTTCTTCTATTGAAAGGATCTATTTCCCTGAAAAGGTAGCCATTATCTTCCATTTTTCGAAGTGCACGTGCTACCACCCCTTTATCGATGTGAAAATGGGCTGCAAGTTCATCCTGAGTGATTCCTTCTTCACGAGAAAGTACCATTAAAAATGGAATTTGGCCTGCAGTAATGTCCATATCTTTTATTTTATCATTTATGAATATCATATGCGTACGATGAATCATTGAAAATATTAATCCAATTGAAATATCCTGATCATCGCTTTTAAGTAATTTTCTTGCGTTATGCATATAATTACTCCTTATTAAATTTTGATAATATTAAATAGTAAATACTAATATATAAATGTTGTTAATGCAACAATTGTTTTTGCAATAATTGTTTAGTCAACTGTAAAAATGTTAAATTTAAAAATCCTGTAAATTCTTTTATAATTCATTTAAAAGCAAAATTAACCCAAATAGTAGATTTATCTATTTTTTATCTTCTAAAAGAGCTCCTGCTTCAGTATTTGCAAGTTGAGCAGCCATATATGGATCAATTTCTTTAAGCTCTTCGTAATATTCCTGTGCAGTGTCTAAATCCAATAATCCAGAGTAAGCGATGCATAAACCTACAAAAGCTTTTGAATCTTCTGAATTATCCTTAAGGCACCTTTTAAATGATTCTATAGCAGGTTCAAATTCCTTTTTTTCAACATGATTTACCCCTTCCTCAAAATCTTCTTGATTAGCACCATTAACAGCTTTATCTTTCTTTCCATGCAACAATTTATCTAACATTTAAGCACCTGCCAAAATCTTTTCATATATATCTATAATTTATTATTACTATTATAATTATCATAAAATCATTAATAAACAATGAATTCTTTAAATAGGTAAATAAAAAAATAGAGTAATTGTATTTATTTTAAAAAAGGAGAATTAAACTTGATTGGTATTAGCGCTGATTTTGACCCTGTGCACAATGGACACGTAAAATTAATAGAAAAAGGTAGAGAAATTGCTGAAAGAACCGGCGGCGAAGTAGTTATATACTTAAACAAGGATTACAGTGCTAATCACGCACCATTTTTTGCAAATTATGAAGCACGGCGAGAAATGGCATTGAAAGCAGGAGCAAACAGAGTTGTTCCAATTGAAGGAATGCATCATCGCCTGACACTATCATATACTGTCCCTATAAGGATTGCTATGATGATTGAAGATGGTGTTGTTGATTATGTTGACGCAGCAGATGTAAATGCAAAAAAAATAGAAAAATATGCATCTTCATTTGCAAAACAAGGAATATTCAGTGGCATACCTCGAAATCTACCAAATCGTAATGTAATACGCTGGTTTGCTGTTAATGAATTTCTTCACAAAAAATACAAGCGTAAAATGAAATTTCATATAATTCCCGAGCTTAAACTTGACGGTAAAATCTCAGGGAGAGAAATAAGGGCAAAAATAATTGAAAATAACTTCAAAATTCCTGACGAAGTTAAAGAAGTCCTTCCAAAATCAACAGTACAAATACTCCAAAAAGAAATTAAAAATGGAAATATTCCTGGGAAAAGAGATATTGAAACAATAACAAAAAGATTAAATACATATTCAAGACCTAATTTGCTTAATATCGCCCATTTAAATGCTGATGCGGTAGAAGCTATAGTCAAAGGTCGCCGTTACAATAATGAAGATCAAATATGGGCATCATTAAGAATGGCAGGATACGGCCCAGTTCTTACAAGACTTGCAATAAGCTCAGTTGAACAGGACGTAAGTCGAAAAGAAGTATTTGAACTAATTAAGTCTTATCAAAAAGATGGTATAATCCCTCCAGATCAGACAGTTGAAAGTGTAATTGAAAGGGCATGGTTTGTAGCTTCCAGTGTTGAAAAAGGAATTAAATCTTCTGATGCTCATGAAATGTTTAGAAAAGGAAAAAGAGGAGAAAAACCTCTTTATACTATAGATGCAGGGATGCACCTTAGAAGCTTTGAAGTTGAAGACCTTGAAGATGGAATGGATGCACCACTTTATGTAGACAAAAATGGTAAGCTTCGCTCTCAGATACGTACAAAAACACGTAAAATTAAAAGCCCTCTTAA
>Ga0187785_10000939_pt1 | contig 10402 bp, 8 predicted proteins | sample 0815_BV2_4_20_MG_FD_132466 | JGI IMG/M metagenome (GOLD analysis project Ga0187785, IMG submission 132466) | Tropical peat soil microbial communities from peatlands in Department of Meta, Colombia - 0815_BV2_4_20_MG | ecosystem: Environmental > Terrestrial > Soil > Wetlands > Peat | place...
CGGGACAGACTCTCCACAATACCTCTGAATCCGCCCATGCCTTTGCTTCCCACAGCTATTATGCTGGCATTCATCTCATTTGCAGCATAGAGAATCTCATCCGAAGGTTCCCCCATTGCCGTGAGTTTCTCTATGTTCGAGAACTGAGCGCTCAAATGTTCTGCGGTCCTCTCAAGAATTTCCCGGGATTCCCTTAATTCGACGGCACGATACTTCTTCAGATCCTCCCGGGCGCTCTCCGCTATCTTTTCCATAAATTTGTCTGGGACATCGTAAAAGGCAGGTGTAACGACATGGAGAATAGCTACCTTTGTGTTGGTGCGAAACGGAATCGAAGACAGGACCTCGCCCGCCCTCCTCGCATAATCTGTTCCGTCTGTTGCCAAGAGTATCTTTATGTCTTCTAAAAGTTCCCCTGGGCGGGGCTTAATGACGAGTACGGGTTTTGAAGAGCCGATGGAGACCGATTTTGTTACGCTGCCCACAATCCTTGATTTTATGCCCTTCAGTCTCTTGGGCCCCATGAGTATTAAATCGGCATTAGAGACATTTGCCGCTTCAACGATACATTCGGCGGGATAGCCGCTCATGAGCAGGGTGTTTTTGACGGCAGGGACGGATGTCAGAATATTCAAGGCGGAGTCAAGAATCTTCGGTGCGACCGTCTGTTTGATCTCTTTGATTCTGGAATAGTAGTAATCCTCTTTATCCTGAAAGGCGTCGTCGCCTATCACGTGAAGAATCGTGATTTCATCGTTGCGAGACAAATCAAGTGTTTTCAAGAATTGTACAGCTGTCTCGGAATACTCCGAGCCGTCCGTCGGCAGCAGAATCTTCATGGCTTCATCCCGTCCTATTAGTTATTGAAAGAGCTAATGCATACTTATGATAACAATTCCTGTGCAATTTCTCCCAAAAAACACTGCGGACCGGATGACCTTGATGATGACTCGTCCCTTCCGCAGACGCTATCCGTGCTTAAGTGTTGTGCAAACCTGTACGCTAATCAATGAGGCGGACCAGTTCTTCTGTAGTCACCCTGTCTGTCCTTTGGCTGTTAACGGGTGAGTCCATATCAGGAAAACCTATCGAAATGCCGAGTACCAGCCTCTTTGACGCGGGAATGTTCAGGAACCTCTTCACGTGATCTGCATAGTCCGTGAGAAAAGCCTGGGGCACTGTGCCGAGACCCATTGCATGCGCGGAAAGCATGAGGCTCTGAGCAAAAAGACCTATGTCAAACAAGGACCATAATGGCAGAGACGAATCCTGAAAGATAAAGATACCGTGCGGCGCCCCATAAAACCTGAAGTTAGCGATCTTGGATTTCCTTCTCACCTCCGGACTGTTAAGGTCCTTTCCGGTTATCTCACTTCTCCTCTTTATGAGTGCAGCAATCCTTGATTCGATCACCGGAGGCCATACCCCGGGTTCGGGAATATCGGGGCACGTTTTTTCGCTTCGCTCCAGGAGTCCGATCAGAAGGTCTGTCAACTCCTCCTTTTTCCGGCCGGATACGATAACAACTTCCCATGGCTGGCTGTTTTTGTATGACGGACTCCATCTTGCTGTGTCTATGACTTCCATAAGCGTCCCGGCCGGCACAATATCGGGCCTGAACTTTCTTATGCTCATCCGGGTCTTGATACATTCAATAGCATCCATAACGCCTCCTTATAATTATCTTTCCATTCTTGCACGGACAGCGAGCATATTCCCCACGGTATGCGCGGCACAGAGGTGTGCACCAGAAAATGATCCCTCGCGATAAGAGTACTGACATCCTTCTATCACCGCCGAGGATTATTTCATTTGAGTTTATATGATCGGCCTTAGGATTACAATTGTTGCACCCCAGCCGCCAGAGTCCTCTCCAGCCAGTCTGAACGAGACAACTTCAGGAAGGCGTTTCAAGATGGAATGAACAGTCTCCCGTAAAGCGCCCGTGCCTTTACCGTGAATAATCCGGACCTCAAGGATTCCCTTACTCCTGCAGGCATTAACATAATCCGGCAGCAGTTCTTTCACGTCCCGGGGACGAAATGTGTGGAGATCAAGCGCGCCCTCGATTGGCAGTTCGACAGGTTCGTAGTCTCCTGGCTCTCGCGTATCGGTCATATTCAAGATATATGATACAGAAAATTTGATAGTATCTGCTGAAAGTGTAAGAATATGAGAAACATCGAGCGCGTTCGCAGGCCGCTTAAAATACAATTCGGAGGATCGTAATCATGAAAAGGATGATTGTATCAAAACAGGCCGCTCTGAAGGCGATTGAAACCGGGGAATTCGACCGTGATGTGATAGCCTCCAACCGCAAAGTAGTTGTCGTGATGACGCAGGACTGGTGCTATGAATGGACGAATATGAAGAAGTGGATGGACTTAATGAATGATATTCCCGGTCTTGACATCTATGAACTAATCTATAACGCAGTAGATTATTTTAAGGATTTCTTACCTCTGAAGGAAAGAACATGGGGCAACGACCAGATACCTTATCTAAGATACTATTCGAACGGTATTCTCATCCACAGTTCGAATTATGTAGGGAAAGAGGATTTTATGAAGCTCCTTGAGCTCTAGCCGCACCATTCTCCTGCCGGGTAACTTGCAGCTTACTCTTGTTTTGCTTCATGGCAATGCCCAGCGTGGTTGTTCTATTCCTCTTTGAGTATTCTCCAGAGGCTCGTCCTTGAAATGCCGAGCATCTCCGCGGCCTTTGATTTGTTGCCGCCTGACATCTCAACCACTTTTTCCGCATATTCCTTGTTCAGTTCATCGATGGACTTTACCCGGTCCGGAAGCAGAGCCTCAATATGGAACAGCTGCAGCCCCTGAGGGAGGCTCGCAGGTGAGATCAGGGAGCCCTTTTCAAGTATTATTGCCCTTTCAATTATATTCTCCAGCTCTCTCACATTCCCGGGATAGCTGTAGTTCTTGAGGACTTCGAGGGCCTCTTTTGTAAAACCCGTTATCTTCTTGCCCGCCTTGGGAAGAAGCTTCTGGAGAAAATACTTGCTGAGCGCTTCGATATCATCCTTGCGTTCCCGCAGAGGGGGGATGTTTATTTCCATGACATTCAACCGGTAATAAAGATCTTCTCTGAATTTGCCGTCGGATATCAGACTGTGTATGTTTCTGTTGGTCGCGGCTATAAATCTGACATCCACTCTTATAGACCTTGTGCCGCCAACTCTGAAGAATTCGCTGTCTTCGATGACGTGCAGCAGTTTGGCCTGAAGGCTCGTGGATATTTCTGAGATCTCGTCGAGAAATACGGTGCCGGTGTCAGCAATCTCAAGCAGCCCCTGCTTTGTTCCGATCGCGCCGGTAAACGCGCCCTTCTCATGCCCGAACAACTCACTGGCCAGCAGGTTTTCGGTAAATGTGGCGCAGTTGATGGACAGAAAGGGCTTTTCTCTCCTCCTGCTGTTTGAGTGGATCAGTCTTGCAATAAGACTCTTGCCAACGCCGCTCTCCCCTGTAAGTAGGACGTCGCAGTCAGAATCCTTAATACTATCCACAATTTCGAATATCTTCTTCATGCTATCGCTTCTGGCTATCCCGGATATACCCTTGCCCGCGCCCAAAGATGTCTTCAGCGCTACGATCTCCTTCTTCATTTCCTTTTCTTCGTAGATTTTGCGCACCTTCAAGAGCAGTTCGTCGAGGTCGAACGGCTTGGTGATATAGTCGTAAGCGCCCTTCTTTATTGCAGCTACTGCAGAATCTATACTGCCGTAGCCCGTTATGATGATAACCTCGGTTTCGATATTCTTTTCTTTTATCTTTTCGAGCAGTTCCAACCCGGTAAGTCCGGGCATCTTTATATCTGCAATGAGCAGATCGAAGGTGTCCTCTTCTATCCTTTCAAAGGCTTTCAATCCGTCAGAAAAACCTGATGCCTCATAACCTTCGTTCTTCAGGGTTGAAAGCAGATGTTTGAGCGTTATCTCCTCGTCCTCTGCCACAAGGATCTTGAAAACCATACCTCTTATTGTCCTTTCGGAAGCGTTATGCTGAACGTAGTGCCTTTGCCCTCTTCGCTCCTGATCGCAATCTTTCCGTTATGTTTGTTTATGATATTAAAGACAATGGCCAGCCCCAACCCAGTGCCCTTGTCCTTGGTTGTATAAAATGGCTCGAAGATCTTCTCAAGGGCATCTCCGGCAATACCCTTCCCTGAGTCGGAGATATCTATTATGACGGAATTATCTTCCTGTGTCACCCTCACCGAAAGGTCGCCGCCCTCTTCCATCGCCTCGACAGCGTTGGCAAACAGGTTGATAAAAACCCTTTCCAGCTGTTCAGGGTCCGCGAGGACGAGCATGTCGCTATTCGAATCCAGCGAAAATCGGATCCTCTCCATATTTATGGAATTCGCCGTGAACCTGTAAGCTTTCATGATGATATCGTGCAGAACGACCACTTTTAGTTGAGGATCCCTGCCGCGTGCGAATTCAAGAAGATCGCCGACAATGCTCTTCACCCGTAGAGTCTGACTCCTGATGTCGGTTACAATCTCCTTCATGTTGGAAGGACAGGCTTCCCCCATTTCCCGCACAAGAACCTGGGTGGAGAGATAGATATTGTTAAGCGGGTTATTGAGTTCGTGAGCCACACCGGATGCCAGCGTGCCTATGGCGGCCAGTTTTCTAGCCTGGAACAGTTCCTTGTTCTTCCTCTCCAGCTCTTCCTCCCGCCGCGCAAGCTGCCCTTCCATCTCATTGAATTCCCTTATCAGGGTAGAGACTTCATCATCCGAACTCCAGCTCGCGGGCGCCAAATCCACTTTGGAGAAACTGCCCTTACCAGTTCTTTCGACGACAGCAATAAGGACCTTGAGTCTCTTGACCACGTCCCTGTTGAAAAAGAATATGGTGCCTATGCCTGTGATAAAGAAAAGGGGAAAGAAGAGAAAAATGGCAAGCTGTGCTACACGGATCGTCTTGTCAACATGTTCTCTCGCGGCTTTGTCGAGCTCTTTAGAAATGACCAGGATATATTCGCCATTCTTTCTCAGGCTGTTTATCTGTATGTCGAGTTTCTGCAGACCTGTGATGAGGGTGCTATCCGGCGGAAGGAGGAGTACTTTCTTGAGAAGTTCCGCGCCCTGCAGGGGGTGTTCTATTAGAACAGACTCGATGAGCGGGAAATATTCGTGGAACTTAGCGCGTGAAGCCCTTATTTCTTCAAACTCCTTTGAAAGATTATTCGCAGACGCCTCCACTGAGTTGAACCGCTGCTCGTAGTCTCCAATACATGCTTTGAGATTGGGCAGCATGGGCGTATTCTTCAGATAACCGTCATTGAGGATTGAATTCAGTTCCCAGAGATACTGCCTCACAGCAGCCGATTCTTCCTTTGCCTTTGCATGATTCAAGAAGTAATTCTTTTCATGTCTTCTCAACTGGAGGGATTTGCTTCTTATGGTATCCGTTATCTCGAGGTTCCTGATTTCCTGCCTGATCTCGATGAAATTGCTGTATTCGAACACCGCAAGGATGATAATAATACTAAGGCTGATTATAAAACTGATCAGGATCTTCTTCTTAAGTGACATGACTATAATTCCCGGGACAGGCAGGACATCTTCAGATCAGCACACAGTTTATATTCTTAGTCACGCAAAACATAGTAATGCAGAAAACAATCAAGTTTTATAGCTACATGATAAGGTAAAAACCACTTAATTTCAACGGGCTGGTACTATTGCAGACAGCGGCGGCTGTGAAACGGATCTCCTGTCAGTTAAAGATTCTCACTCCAAAGTCCGAAAATAGAAGCGAAACTGATGCCGGATAATAAGGACATGAAAGAACGAAGAAGCCACGAAAGATTTTCCTTCAGAGAGGATATTCTGGTGGATGGCACGAAGATGTGTTCATGCCTGGACATAAGTGAAGGAGGTCTTTATGCGACCACAATACAATGTTATGAAGAAGACAGCATAATTGATATCGCCATCCCCTTCAAGGGAGATAAGCTGGAGTTGAAAGCTCAAATACGATACTGCCAGCCCGGGATAGGAATGGGAGTTATGTTTGTCAATTTAAACGACATCCAGCGAGCCCGGATCAAAGAGCTGATAGATGGCATAGCAAAAAGACCTGCACAGACTGACTCAGGAGGGAAGAATGTACTCCTGGTGGAGGACAATCAAACCGCCCGGCAGGCGATAAAGGGCGCTCTATCCAAGGAGGGGTTCAGAGTAAGAGAGGCAGGCGATGGGCTGGAAGCCATCAGATCTGTGGAAGAACAGGGTCCGGACCTGATAATCCTTGATTTGTATATGAAGGGAATGGATGGCTTAAAAGTGCTCTCATTTCTGAAGACCGACGTCAAATGGAAAGAGCTCCCTGTAATTGTGTGTTCCGCCTACGACACGCAAGATATGAGGGAGAAGGTCATGAATGCCGGAGCGGATGAGTTTGTTCCCAAGAGAGGTACATCTCCTTCGAAGCTGGTTCAGTCTGCAAAGGCAGTTTTGCAGCAGCGCGTCAAAGCGTAGTCCTTCAGATATGCAGACTATCATTGACATCGAGAACTTGATGGAGGATGTCCAGATGGAATCACAGCCTTCAAGCTATCCGCATGAATCTGGATCAATGAAGCCCCCCATATTCAGCAAGAAAGGGCAGGAGTTGATAAGGCACTATGAACAAATGGTGCGGGAGGGCTACGAACGAACCGACCGGAAGAAAGTGGACAACGCGTTCAGCGACTTCGAACTCAGAGCCTATAGACGGGATATACGTTCGATCTTTGCCGAGCATGCCATCTCTACGGTTCTGGATTACGGATCGGGCGGGTCTGACTGGCTGTGCGACGGATTCGACGATGAGACCGGACAATCAGCGATGGCCTACTTCAATCTGCAGGATGCTTACAGATACGAGCCAGCCAGAAATCTGGACGAGAGACAAGCGGTCGATTGTGTTATTTCGTTTGACGTGCTCGAACACATCTTCATTTCGGATGTGCCCACTGTTCTTCGGGACATATTATCCTATGCTGCGAAGCTCGCCGTCATCAATGTAGCATGTTATCCGGCTGCTGCCAGGCTTCCGAAGGGAGAAAATGCGCATATCACTGTCCGTCCTCCCCTTTGGTGGAAAGGTATGGTCGACAGCATAGCAGTCGAATATCCGAATGTGGTCATCTATCTGGTATGCTCGATAGGCTGGAGAAAGAGCAGTACTTTCCGTCCATGGAGTGGGAATTCATGGCTCGAAAGCGACTCTTTCGAGACGAACATATGAAATCTCAGTAATCAATGCCTGGCTGCGGTTCTATCCCCTGCTGATAGGCGTGTTTGATTTCTTTCATCTCGGTGACTGTATGGGCTCTCTTAATGATCTCGGGATGTGCGTTTCTGCCGGTAATTACAATGTGCACGAGGGGCGGTTTGCTGTCCAGGAGTTCAACCACCTGTGCCACATCAACCAGTCTTAGCTCTACTGCATTATTAATTTCATCAAGTATCAGGATATCAAATGCTCCTGAGAGCATCTTCTCTTTCGCGAGGTTCACCGCTCCCTGGGCAAGGAAACGGTGCTCCTCATAGATCGAGCGGTTGTCTGTCTGCCTGAAGAAACCTTTACCTGTTATGTGGAGTTCAACATTCGGGGATAGCCTCCTCAGCCCGTCGATTTCACCGGAGTACATGTCCCCCTTCATGAACTCTATGAGGCAAACCTTCATGTTTTGACCAGTCGCACGCAGAGCAAGACCCAATGCCGCAGTCGTCTTGCCCTTTCCGTCACCCGTCAGGACGACGATAAGTCCGACCTTCTCTTTTGGTTCAAGTCTGCGTCCGTTCAACAATTCCTCCCGACGTAGAGTAACCGCATCATTTGAGTAATATGAAGAGTAAACATGCTAAAAAACCCTTTATACGCGACATACAATAAGCCGTATACACCTGGCGGCACTTTAACCCCTGGGTGAAGTTCTGATTAACGTATATGAACATGTGCCTGAAGTACTTTAAGGTGTCGCATAAAAGCTTTTTCATCATATCTACCCTTCAAAATGGGATAAGTTTTTGCAACGATAGGGTAAAATGTTCTAAATCTGAAGTATCCGCTTCTTTATTTCAATGGCCGCAACAGCCCCTTCACCCGCCGCCACAACAACCTGGTCTGTGCCAGTATTCAACGGGCCTATTATGTATAGCCCGTCCAGAGACGACTCGAAGTGGTGATTGGTCACATACTTAAAGCCCTTGCCGTCTCTCTTAAGCGGAAGTTCCGAGAGAAAGGCATCATTCAATTTGTAACCGAAATCACCCATCACAGCCTCGCATTCAAATAATCTTCCGTCCTCCAGTTCCAGGGCCTCCAATATTTCATCACCTATAAACCTGGTAGGCCGCCCTTTTATAAGAGGTATCCCCTCTTCGGCCAGCAGTTCCTTAAAGTCATCAGGCGGCTCATAAAAATAGAGCATGAGGGTTATCTCGCTTGTGTACATCTCTTTCAACGCAAAAGCCAGTCGAACAGTGTGGATAGAGTTGCCGAGGACCACCAGTTTCCTGCCCATTGTCTTGTATCCGTCACAATCGACACAGGTAAAATAACCGGTTCCAAGGAACTTGTGCAAGTTTTCGATAGGGGGCAGATTGTCAGAGACTCCTGAAGACACGATGAGAAAGCGTGAGAGGAATACGCTCTCCGCGGTATTAATTTCAAAATATGCTGACTTCACCACCCTGTCAACGCGGGCCTTTTCAATCCTCACGCTGAAACTCCTTGCCTGTTCCAAGCCTCTTTCCAAGATTTCCCTGCCTGATATGACCTTGTGGGAGAGAAAATTCTCGATCTGCCGGGCATGATGGGTTCTGCCGCCTCCCCTGTCTATGAGAAGGACGTTCATGTTATACCGTCCGAGATAGATCGCAGCCTGAAGGCCTCCGGGACCGGCGCCTATGATGATGCAGTCATATACTTTCTCTTCAGCCATATATCTTGACGGGATTAGATTGCCCTGTGGAGTCGCATCTGATACAAATTATATCAAAGCCGAAGAGAAAACTTATGCCGGCTGGGGGTTTCCAGCCCCGGAATTAAGGGGTATTCTTATTTGCCCTTATGGTATTCCTGGATAGGCTTAATATTCATCTTTTTCTTCTTGAACATCTCTATCGCATTGACCGCTGCTGTGGCGCCGGATATGGTCGTTGTGAAAGGCACCTTGTACTGAAGGGCGCTCTGCCTTATCGAAAATGAGTCCTTCTGCGCCTGGGTGCCGGTCACTGTATTTATCACAAAATGAATTTCCTTGTTCTTGATCTTGTCTACAATGTGCGGTCTGCCTTCGTTAACCTTGTTCACGACCTCGACGTCAAGTCCGTGGTCTTTCAAATATTTGGCGGTGCCCCTGGTGGCAATGACCGAGAGGCCCAGTTCCAGCAATTTCTTCACCAGAGGGACAGATAGCTGCTTGTCCTTATCCTTCAGGCTGATAAATATCTTGCCGGACAGGGGGATCCTGTTGCCGCAGGATATCTGGGATTTTCCAAAGGCTATCCCGAAATCCTTGTCTATCCCCATCACCTCTCCGGTCGATTTCATCTCAGGCCCGAGGATGGAATCAACACCATGGAACCGGTCAAACGGAAAAACAGCTTCCTTAACCGCAATGTGCTTTATACCTTTCTCCCTAGTTATACCCAGTCCTTTCAGCGTCTTGCCGACCATCACCTTTGCCGCAATCTTCGCTAGCGGAACGCCGGTTGCCTTGCCGACGAACGGGATGGTCCTCGAACCCCTAGGGTTTACTTCCAGGATGTATATCTCCTGGTTCTTCACCGCAAACTGAACGTTCATAAGTCCCACCACATTCAGTTCCCTGGCGAGCGCCTTTGTCTGGCTCTTAATCTCTTTTACGACCTCTTTGGCGAGGGAGTGGGGAGGAAGGGAACACGCTGAGTCTCCCGAGTGAATGCCCGCCTCTTCGATGTGTTCCATGACGCCTCCGATGATTACATCCCTGCCGTCTGAGATGGCATCCACGTCTACTTCTATCGCATCTTCCAGATACTTGTCCACAAGGACAGGATGCTCCGGAGAAGCCTTGACCGCCCGCTTCATGTACTCCCTGAGAGAATTCTCGTCATAGACAATCTCCATAGCCCTGCCTCCAAGCACATAAGAAGGCCTGACCATCACCGGATATCCTATCCTCTGAGCCGCGGAAAGCGCCTCCTCGACAGAGAGGGCAGTATCGCTGTCCGCCTGCTTGAGGTTGAGCTTATGGAGGAGTTCCTTGAACCGCCTTCTATCTTCCGCCCTGTCGATCGAATCGGGGGCTGTGCCGAGGATTCTTACCCCCTCTCTCTCGAGGGGCACGGCAAGTTTCAGCGGCGTCTGCCCTCCGAACTGGACTATAATCCCTTC
>Ga0187785_10000942_pt1 | contig 10367 bp, 9 predicted proteins | sample 0815_BV2_4_20_MG_FD_132466 | JGI IMG/M metagenome (GOLD analysis project Ga0187785, IMG submission 132466) | Tropical peat soil microbial communities from peatlands in Department of Meta, Colombia - 0815_BV2_4_20_MG | ecosystem: Environmental > Terrestrial > Soil > Wetlands > Peat | place...
ATTTCGCGGGTGTCAGGAGCCGAAGTGGTGGTCGTGGACATGGGGGTCGCCGGTGAAATCGGTGAGGTTCCGGACACGCACAGGTTCATTTCGCGGCGTATCCGGAGCGGGACGGACAACATAGCTGTGGGGCCCGCAATGACACGCGCGGAAGCAGTCCAGTCCGTAGAAGCGGGCATAGGCGTGGCATTGCAGCTCGCGGCTTCCTTCAATCTCTTCGGAACCGGTGACATGGGGATCGGAAATACCACTCCGAGCAGCGCAATTGTCGCATCGGTTACCGGAGCGGCTCCCGAACGGGTAACCGGCCGCGGGACGGGAATAGACGACGAGCAGTTCGGGAACAAGGTAAGGGTTGTGGAGAAAGCTCTTCGTGTGAATCGACCCAACCCGAAAGATAGCATCGATATATTGGCAAAAGTGGGAGGCTTCGAGATCGGCGGATTAGCGGGCCTCATTCTTGGCGCGGCTTCCGTACAAAAACCGATCCTGATCGACGGATTTATTTCAACTGCTGCCGCGTTGATCGCTCACGGTATCTGCCCGCGTTCCGCAGAGTATATGATCTCGGCTCACAGGAGCGTTGAGCAGGGGCATAGAGCCGCGCTGGAACACCTGAACAAGACGCCGCTCCTGGACTTGGATCTCAGGCTGGGCGAAGGCACCGGAGCAGCGCTGGCAATGACGCTGGTGGAAGCAGCCGTTCGGATACTCACGGAAGTGGCCACGTTCGAGGAGGCTTCGGTATCCGGGGCGGACAAATAATAGTGGTGTTACCGTCGTTGCCCGGCACGCACACGCGGGCCGGCACTATGAAGACAAGATACTGGATCGGCCTGTAGCGCGTTTTTCGTAAAGCCCCGACACCGCCTGGGTGTGATCCCAGGCCACGAAAGAAGCGAGAATGTCTCGACACGGCGGCAATCTCAGGCAACTTGAAACGGATTACGGTATACCCGCCGGGAAAATCCTCGATTTTTCCGCGAATATCAATCCGCTGGGATTCCCGGACTGGTTACGCCCGCTGGTGAGCTCCCTTCTGGAATCCGTAGTCCACTATCCTGACCCTGAATGCACGAAATTGGTTGCTGCAGCGGAAAAACGGTACGCCTGCAAACCCGGCGAACTGGTTGTGGGGAACGGCTCCAGCGAGATCATCTCGTGTATTCCCCGAGCAGCCGGCAAATCGAGAGCGGTCATCCTCGAGCCCACATACTCGGATTATTTTGTCGCGTGTACCGTTGCGGGTCTCCAGGTGGAGCGGCTGTTGTCGAACGAAGAAAGCGATTTTCGACCTGATTTTTCCGCTCTGGAAGCACGTCTGCGGGGCGATGAAATAGTATTCCTGTGCAATCCCAACAATCCCACGGGACTGATCACAGACACAAGCATCATTCGCGCTATGGCTAGGGAGCATCCTGCCACCGTGTTCGTGGTAGACGAGGCTTTCGGCGATTTTGTCGTGGACATGGACTCCCTGGCCCGTAATCGGCCGGAAAATGTGGTGGTCCTGCTGTCTCTCACGAAGATTTTCGCGATTCCGGGATTGCGACTTGGGTGCGCACTGTGTCCGGGAGATCTGGCCGATGCCATACGCCGGCTGCAGCCGACCTGGTCTGTAAACGTAATGGCGCAGTCTGTGGGCGAGATTGCTCTCCAGGATGAGGACTACGTGCGGCGCTCCAGGACATTTGTCCAGACCCAGCGCGAAACACTCCAGCAGGAACTGAAATCTGTTACGGGACTCACCGTATACCCAGGTTGCGCTAATTTTCTTCTCGTGAGAATCGACCGGAAAGACGTGGACGCGACGATTCTTGCCGAGCGAATGTTGACAGCCGGAATCGCGATACGGATCTGCGACAACTTCACGGGACTGGACCGTCGCTTTTTTCGGGTCGCAGTCAGGACCCCCGAAGAGAACCGCACGTTGTGCGATTCGCTCAGAATGGCTCTGGGAATAGGTTTGTCCCCGAGAAAAAAGCAGAGAACACCGGCTGTCATGTTCCAGGGAACCAGCTCGAACGCGGGCAAAAGCGTCCTTACGGCAGCACTGGGCAGGATCCTGCTTCGGGACGGCTACAGGGTGGCTCCGTTCAAAGCCCAAAACATGTCTCTGAATTCCTTCGTCACACGGACAGGCGGGGAAATGGGCCGCGCTCAAGTGGTGCAGGCGCAGGCATGCAGATTGGATCCGGACGTACGCATGAATCCGGTTCTCCTCAAACCGAACTCCGACACCGGCAGCCAGGTAATCGTCATGGGCAAGCCCGTGGGAAATATGGCAGCCAGCGAGTTCGTCACGTACAAATCCCGGGCGTTTGGAGCTGTAAAGGAGGCGTACGATTCACTGTCTTCCGAATACGACGTCATGGTCCTGGAAGGCGCGGGAAGTCCTGGTGAGGTGAATCTGAAGCATCACGACATCGTGAACATGCATATGGCACGATACGCTCAAGCGCCCGTGCTGCTGGTGGGCGACATCGACAGGGGAGGGGTTTTCGCCTCGTTTGTGGGCATCATGGAGGTACTCGAAGAATGGGAGCGCGGCCTGGTGGCGGGATTTGTAGTGAACCGGTTTCGCGGAGACAAGAATCTGCTGGGCACCGCGCTGGATTACACGCTTCGCCACACGAACAGGCCCGTGCTGGGTGTGGTTCCGTATTTCCACAATCTGGGTTTGCCGGAGGAGGACTCGGTGAGCTTCAAGGAAGGTTGTTTCGATAATTCCTGTCCTTCAGAGGAAGCCGTGGACATAGCGATCCTGGACCTTCCACATATTTCGAATTTCACGGATTTCGATGCGTTCAGAATCGAACCCGACGTCCGGGTCACAATCGTCCGAGAATCACGGGACTTGAATACACCCGACGCGGTAATCATTCCGGGCAGCAAGAATACCATCGGGGATTTGGAATATCTCAAGAATCGGGGAATCGAAGCCAAATTACGGGAACTTTCCGCAACGGGTACGGAACTGGTGGGCCTCTGCGGCGGCTTCCAAATGATGGGCCGTGACATAGCCGATCCGCACCGCCTGGAAACAGACGGGAAAACGCTGCATGGGCTGGGGCTCCTGGATATTACTACCGTTTTGGCTCGAGAAAAGACCCTTACGCGGGAAGTCGGCGTCCACCTTGGTTCCGGATTACCGGTGCGAGGCTATGAAATCCACCACGGCCGAAGCGAATCCCCACAAATGGCACCGCTTTTGAGAAAGGAGAACGGCGAGACCGACGGGATCACCTCCGGTGACGGCAGGACCTGGGGAACCTATTTGCACGGCATTTTTGACTCGGACGAGTTTCGACGGTGGTTCATCGACCGGCTGCGCAAGAGGCGTGGGCTGCCCCCAAAAGAACGCATATGTGCTGTCTACGATCTCGAACCTTCGCTGGATCGCCTGGCGGAAGCAGTGGCCGGCAGTGTGGACATGGGAAAAATCTACAAGATCATGGGATTGTGATGCAACTGGAATATCAGATTCTTGCAGCGGTGGCCCTGGATCTCTTCTTGGGTGATCCCCGCCGCTTTCCCCATCCGGTGAAACTGATGGGAAAGCTCGCACTGGCGCTGGAAGCCCCCATGCGCCGAGCGATCGTATCTCAGAGGACAGCAGGGGCGTTGACGGCCTTTCTCGTAGTTGCGTTGACGGCTCTCGCCGCGTGGGTGCTGCTGATCCTTGCGGGTTTCCTGCATCCGTACGCAGAGGACGTTGTAGCAATATTCCTCCTGTATACGGGCATAGCGGCCAGAGATATGATTGAGCACAGCGCCGGAGTGTATGAGGCGCTTCAGTCCGGGTCCCTTTCAGAGGCAAGAAATCGCGTTGCAATGATCTGCGGTCGAGACACGGATACGCTGGACGAATCCGGTGTCGCGAGAGCCGCTGTGGAGAGTGTAGCCGAGAATATGGTGGATGGCGTTACCGCGCCGCTCTTTTTTGCGGTCCTGGGAGGTCCTGTGGCTCTCATGGCCTATAAGGCGGTGAGCACACTGGATTCCACCTTCGGATACAAGAATGAACGCTATGCGGAATTCGGATGGTTGTCGGCAAGGCTCGACGACGTGGCGAATTTCATTCCTTCCAGGATCACGGCTGTAATGGTGCCCGTCGCCACTGCGATTCTCGGCGGCGCGGCAGCCGGGTCCGTTCGGATATTTTTTCGGGACCGGGGAAGGCATCCGAGTCCCAATGCCGGCCAGGCGGAAGCTGCCTTTGCGGGAGCCCTCGGAGTGCAATTGGGAGGTTTGAGCTATTATTTGGGCAAAGCTTCCGTGAAACCCACGCTGGGCGATCCTCTCGGCCCGGTTATTGCCGATCACATTCCCCGGGCCAACCGTCTTCTCCTGGTGACCTCGGGATTGGCGTTGGTCCTTTTTCTCGTCGCGAGAATACTCGTGCTCGAGGTGTGGATCCGATGACACAACCGGGTGCGAACGCTTCTCGTGTGAAGAATCCGGGACGCTTTTTCAACGTCCCGACGTGAGGTAAAGAGCACATTGCCGATCCAGTGCCCAAGAATTCTTGTGGCGGGAACGAATAGCGGCGTAGGCAAGACGTCCGTTACCCTTGCCGTTGTGAGCGCGCTCAGGAGGCGTGGGCTCAAGGTGCAGACCTTCAAGGTGGGACCCGACTATCTCGATCCCACGTATCTCTCTGAAGCCTCAGGACTGCCCTGCTACAATCTCGATGGATGGATGACCGGAAAAGAATACGTTGCGGATCTTTTTGCGGAAAAATCCGACAACGCAGACATAGCCGTGATCGAGGGGGTAATGGGGCTCTTCGACGGGAGCGATCCCGTGACAGGGGAAGGCAGCAGCGCAGAAATAGCTGCTTGGCTGAAGGCCCCCGTGCTCCTGGTGATCAACGCGCACGGTATGGCGCGCAGCGTCGCAGCCCTGGTAAAAGGATACGCTTCCTTTGACCCGCACTTGAATATCGCGGGTATCATCGCGAATCATTCGGGTTCGCCGCGTCATGGGGCGTGGCTTGCAGATTCTCTTGCTGGATTCGGGCAGCCGCGGCTCGTGGCATCGATACCCAGAGGGGCACTTCCGGAATTGCCCAGCCGTCACCTGGGGCTGGTATCAGCGGATTGCCGCATCCTGAACGAAACAGTGTTGGAGTCGCTCGCAACTGCACTGGAAGCAAACGGTTCCGTGGGTGACATCCTGGAAATCGCCGGGAGTGCGGGTGAAATTTCCGGTTCCGCTCGCCAACGCAGGACTTCGCTGGAGGCTGAACAGGTGAGGCTGGGCATTGCACGAGACGCGGCGTTTCATTTTTACTACCCGGACAATCTGGAATCACTGGCCGCGGCAGGATGTGAATTGGTGAATTTCACGCCTCTGACCGACAATCGTCTCCCGGACCACCTGGACGGACTATATATCGGCGGCGGATACCCGGAAGAACACGCAGAGCAGCTTTCCGCAAACGTCTCCATGCTCGAGGACGTCAGACTGTTTGCAGCCAGCGGAAAACCGGTGTACGCGGAATGCGGGGGGCTCATGTACCTGTGCCGGGGAATAGAATCGCTGGGCGGCAAGCGATTTGAGCTTGCAGGTCTGCTTCCCTGGTGGACGAAAATGCTGCCCCGGAGAAAGTCGCTGGGGTACGCGGAAGTCACCCTGACGCGGGATTCTCTTTTCGGATCGAGGGGCGATCGCTTCAGGGGTCATGAGTTTCACTACTCAGAGCTCCTCGAACACGCCGGGGGGAACGCTGATTGGCAAACGGCTTACCTCGTGAGTCATAGGCGATCCCCCAGGGCTGTCGCTGAAGGCTTTCAGCGCGGCCGTATTCTCGCAAGCTACGTGCACACGCATTTCGCCTCTAAACCTGATGCCGTGGCACACTTCGTCGCAGTATGCAGGAACGGGGCTCGCAAGGTGAAGTGAATGAGTGAAATATCCGCTGATGCCGGGGCATCCCGACGGTCATTGATTTATGGCCTGTACGGAAATCCCATGAGTGGCGAGGCTATAGAAGCCCGCTCTTTTGAAATAATCGATAACGAAGCGATCTCCCACGGGTTTTCCTCCGGCCAGTGGGAAGTTGTCAGGCGTATGGTCCACACTACAGCGGATTTCGAGCTGGCGAAATCGGTGCGTTTTTCGTCCGACGCCCTTGAAAGAGGCATAGCCGCGCTGAAGTCCGGTGTTCCCATTTTTGCCGATTCCAACATGATACGTTCCGGTCTGTCCATGGCTCGACTCAGGACAGTTTGTCCTCGATACGGTCCGGAGAGTGTGGTTTGCCACGTTGCGGATGCCGGAGTCATTTCCCAGGCTCGCGGTGCAGGTCTTCCCCGATCCCTGTTCGCAGTTCGCAAGGCACGTGGGCTGCTGGACGGCGGGATAGCGGTGTTCGGCAATGCGCCCGTGGCTCTCCTGGAGCTGAACCGGCTCATCGTGGAAGAAGGCGTCAAACCGGCCATCGTCATTGCGATGCCCGTAGGTTTCGTTCACGTGGCGGAAAGCAAGGACGAGCTGATGTCGCTGGAAGTTCCCTACATAGCCATTGCAGGCCGGAGAGGGGGCAGTCCCCTCGCAGTGAGCACCGTCCATGCATTGTGCACCCTCGCGGCGAAAACGGTGTGACCGGAAGGGACGATCTCGAGCGGAACTGTTCGGCATGAGTAACGGAGACAAGCATTTACCTTCTGACAAAGGGGTTTGAAAGTGGGCGATTCCAATACGAAAGCGATAATCCTCCTGGGGCATGGAAGCCGGGTTCCCGCGGCGGGAAAACACATGGAAAAGGTTGCCCAGGGCCTGAAAGAAAAGTACGGATATCACATGGTCGAGGTCTGTTATATGTCCCGTCTCGGTCCGCACTTTCCCGAAATGTTCAAGAAGTGCGTAGCCGCTGGAGCCACTGATGTCATGGTAATTCCGTATTTTCTGCATGACGGGTTGCACCTGGTTCTCGACATACCTGAAATGATGCAGGAAATGGCCGCTCTTCACCCGCAGGTGAAATTGGTCCTCGGAAAGAATCTGGGATTCGACGATGTGCTGGTGGATCTCGTGGAGCGCAGGATCGAAGACTCGCAGGAATGTTGCGACGTCCGGCAACTCGCGCTGCCCCCGCGCAAGAAATATCCCATCCCTCCCGGTCAATATGAGTTCGTGCCCATGAAGCCGGAAGAAGCGGAGAAATTTCTGAAGAGTGACCGGAACGAGCATCATTGAGGAGGTCTGTGATGATAAACCATATGCGAGTCCTCACCACCCTGCTGCTGGCATTTGCCATTCTGGATTCGGCTTCGGAACCTGCGTATGCGATGCATATTTCGGAAGGCATTTTGCCTGCACACTGGGCGGCTTTGTGGTTTGCGTTGGCTATTCCGTTCGTGGCCTGGGGACTCCGCAATCTCAGAATCCGGAGCAAGGAAGAACCATACTTGAAGGCTTTGGTGGGGCTGGTGGGCGCTGCGGTTTTCGTGATTTCTTGTATGCCTATTCCGGTTCCCACTGCCGGGACTTGCTCTCACCCTTGCGGCACCGGTATGGCTGCGATTCTTATCGGGCCTACATTGACAGTTGTGGTGGCGAGTATTGCTCTTGTTCTTCAGGCGCTGTTTCTTGCCCATGGAGGGCTGACCACTCTGGGCGCTGACATTTTGTCCATGGGTGTGATTGGAGCATTTGCGGGATATGGGGTCTTTGTTCTGGCCAGACGATTGGGCGCTCCGTGGGTGGTAGCCGCTTTCCTGGCTGGACTGCTCTCGGACTGGGCCGTGTATGCGGCAACGTCGTTCTTCCTTGCTGCGGCTCTCCACGGGGACGGTTCCTTGACTGGCATGTTTCTTGCCATTGGAGTGGCATTCGTCCCCACACAGGTTCCTCTGGGAATTCTGGAAGGGTTCCTTTCCGCCGGATGTTATTCCTTCGTTCATACGAGGCGTCCGGAGTTTCTCGGCATGCTCAACAGAGGAGGGGCGTTGTGAGAAAGCTGCTCGTCAGTGGAACCATTTTGGTGGCAATCGGCGTAATTGTTGCTCTCCTTGTGGCCCCGGAGGCTCAATGGTCAGGAATTGACGAAGCGGTGGTGAACAAGTTCGCCAAGGACGCCGGAAGGCCGCCAAGGGAGCCGTACATAAATCCGGGACAAGGAGACGTTCTGCTTTTCTGTTTTCTTGTGGCCGGAGCAATCGGTGGGTTCATCATCGGGTACCAGTATCGCGGGTTGTTTCCGCCAAAGGCGACGTCGCATGGTGATTCCCCCCATGTTTGATCTTTTTTCGGACATATTTGCTCGCAAAGACAACGTATTCACGCGCATGGACGCACGCGCGAAAATGATTGTTGCGGGCTGCTTGATTCTGGCAATCATAAGTTCCACCCGGATATGGATGCCCTCCATCGTTTTTGTCGCGTGCGTTTCTGCAATGCTCGCTGTCGGGATACCTGTCAAGCTGGTGCTCCTGAGGCTGGCCGCTCCCATGGGAATTGTGTTCGTTCTCATGATCTTGCAGGTATTTCTTACACCCGGAACTCCCCTCGCGGGGTTTTCGCTTTTCGGCAGAACCGTCGCGGCGACTCATGAGGGGTTCATGCATGGAAGCGTGCTGGGCTCCCGGGTTCTCGGAGCAGTGAGCGTCATGCTGCTGCTCGGATCTGTTACTCCGGCTTACAAAATATTTCACGGTCTTCGCTGGTTTCGGGTCCCGGAAGGCTGGGTGGAACTAGCACTTCTGGTGTACCGGTACACTTTTACGCTCCTGGATCAAACTGCGGACATCGCGGCCGCACAAAGGGTTCGGCTGGGATATTCAGGCATGAGGCGGTCGCTTGGGTCGCTGGGTGTCCTTGCGGGAACAGTGGTAGCTCGTTCTATGGACCAGGCCATGAAGACGTATGAAGCCATGTCTCTGCGCGGTTATCAGGGCAACATACCATTTGGTCCGATGCCGAAGATGAATGCTTCCGATCGTCGAAACGTCGTCCTGGCGGTACCTCTTATATTCACGTCCTACTTTATTCTGGAATGGTGGGCGAAGTGACGAGCGAATTTTCTGTCGAAGCGACCGGCGTGGTTTTTGCGTACCAGGAAGGTACTCGCGCTCTCGAGAATGTGGATTTCTGGGTAAAGCAGGGCGAATTTGTGGCCATGCTTGCGTCCAACGGGTCCGGAAAAACCACGCTGATCAAACTGCTTGTGGGCCTTCTCAAGCCAGAGAAGGGACTCATAAAGCTCAATGGGAAGGACATTAGCAGGCTCTCCAGCGCTGATCTATCCAGGAGCGTGGGGCTGGTGTTCCAGAATCCGTCCGATCAACTCTTCGCTGCGACAGTGGAAGAGGATGTTGCTTACGGCCCGAGGAATCTCGGGCTGGATGAAGATGAAGTTCAGCGGAGGGTCGACGAATCGCTGGAAAGTGTTGCGGCCTCGGAATTGCGCGGCCGTGCAATTCATCACTTGAGCTTTGGGGAACAAAAACGGGTGTGTATGGCGGGCGTGCTCGCCATGCGACCTTCGACGCTGATTCTCGATGAACCGACAGCAGGGCTCGATCCGGCCGGTGAGGCGCTCATGATGCGGTTGTTGAACCGGCTCAACCGGCAGCATGGCATTACCGTGATCCTCGCAACGCATTCCGTGGATCTCCTGCCGCTTTTTGCCGACAGGATCTATGTTCTCCGCCTGGGAAAGGTTCTCAAACAGGGACCTGCCGACGAAATATTCTGCGACCATCACATGATTGACAAGGCGTGTCTCAGGCTCCCGTATATTGCTGCGCTGGTGCACAAAATGAAACAGCATGACGGTGTGCCCATCAACGGGCTGCCGTTGACCATCGGAGAAGCTCGCATGAAGCTGTTGGAACTTATCCCGGAAGACGTGATAGTCAAGCAGCCGGAGTCTAAGCAGTCATGAATTCCTGGCGATCGGGCTATACCACCGGGACGTGTGCGGCAGCTGCCGCCAAAGCAGCTGCAATAGTCCTATGCGGAGGAGACCCTCCATTGCAAGTGGACGTACCCCTGCCGAACGGGACTCACGTGACGTTGTCCCCGGTGTTTGTGCGTGGAGACACGGCCTCGGCCTGCGCTGCCGTGCGCAAGGATGCCGGCGACGATCCGGATGTCACGGACGGGTGCATGGTGACCGCCTCGGTGGAATGGTCCCATGAGTCGGAAATAGCCTTTTCTGCGGGTGAAGGAGTCGGCACCGTCACAAAGCCCGGACTTTCGATTCCGCCGGGCGAACCCGCGATAAACCCCGTGCCACGGGCTATGATACGGGAAGCCGTGCGAAGTGTGACCGCCCGAGGCGTGCACGTAACCATATCCATTCCCGGCGGGAGAGCATTGGCAGAGAAGACGTTCAATCCAAGACTCGGTGTGCAAGG
>Ga0187785_10000943_pt1 | contig 10356 bp, 6 predicted proteins | sample 0815_BV2_4_20_MG_FD_132466 | JGI IMG/M metagenome (GOLD analysis project Ga0187785, IMG submission 132466) | Tropical peat soil microbial communities from peatlands in Department of Meta, Colombia - 0815_BV2_4_20_MG | ecosystem: Environmental > Terrestrial > Soil > Wetlands > Peat | place...
ATCAGCACCAGCACCAGCACCGAGAACGTGATCACCGGCTTCAGCTGGAACGGCGAGGGGATGTGGAAGCCGGTGAGCAGCAGCGGGGGCCCGACCGACTCGAGCAGACCGAGGATCAACCCGCCGAGCGCGGCCCCGGCGATGCTGCCGATCCCGCCCAGCACCGAGGCCGTGAACGCCGCGATCCCTGGCACGAACCCGATGTAGGGATGCACCTGGCCGAAGGTCATGCCGAACTGGACGCCGGCCACGCCGGCGAGCAGGCCGCCGAGGGCGAACGTCAGCATGATCGTGCGGTCGACGTCGATCCCCATCAGGCTGGCGATCTCCCGGTCCTGCGCCACCGCGCGGATCGAACGCCCCGCCTTCGTCTTGGACACGAACAGGCTCAGGCACGCCACGGCGATGATCGCGGTGAGGATCACCACGACCTGGATCCGCTGCATCGTGATGCCGAGGATCGTCCAGGTCTGGTCGCCGCTGAGGATGTTCGGCACGGGATACGCCCGCGCCTGCGGCCCCCACAGGCCGAACGCGGTGTTCTGCAGGAACAGCGAGGCGCCGATCGCGGTGATCAACGGCACGAGCCGCGGCGCGTTCCGCAGCGGCCGGTAGGCCACCCGCTCCAGCAGCAGCGCCACCGAGCACGACACGAGCATCGCCACCAGGAAGATGATCGCGAGCGCCACCACCGGGTTCCGGTTCAGGAAGCCGCTGGAGGCGTACGCGGTCGCGAAGAAGTACGAGCCGAACGCTCCGAACATGAAGACCTCGCCGTGCGCGAAGTTGATCATCCGCAGCACGCCGTACACCAACGTGTACCCGAGGGCGATCAGGGCGTAGATCCCGCCCTGGGCCACGCCCAAGATCACGAAGTCCTTCCAGGTGGAGGCGTCGTAGGTGTTGCTCTGCAAGGTCCGGAACGACCCCACCACGACGAACAACGTGATGCCGATCGCGAGCGCGATCTGGATGATCCGCCGCCAGGGCAACCGGGCGTACCGGTTCAGCGACGCCGCCGCGGCGGGCGCAGGCTGGACCCCGGTCATGTTCGCCATCGGCGCTCCTCAGCCGGGCGATGCGGGTGGGCGCGCATCGCCCACCCGCATCGCTCCGGTCGACCCGCTAGCTCGAGCTGGTGCCGAGCGCGCTCGCGAGCGTCTTCGTCTCGGAGAAGACGGGCTTGCCGTCGCCCTTCCCGCCTTCGATCGGCAGGTTCGGCGACTTGTAGACGCCGATCACCACGGTCGTCGCGCAGTCACCCGTGGAGCTGCAGGTGTAGTTCGTGACGATGCCGGGGAAATCGGTGGTGTTCTGGATCGCGTCGCGCAGCGCCGAACGCGGGATCGAGAGCGATCCGTCGCTGTTCTTGATCGCCACGGACTCGATCGCCTGCACCAGGATGTTGACGGCGTCGAACGCGTGGGCGTGGAAGGCCGACAGCGGAGCGCTCCCCGCCAGCTTCTGGTACGCGGGCAGGAAGTCGTTCTTGTAGAAGTCGGCATTCGAGAACGCCGAGAGGTCCGGCGAGGAGAAGTAGCTCCCGTTGATCGCGCTGCCTGCCAGCTTGATGAAGTCGGACGAGAAGCAGCCGTCCGACCCGATCATGGTCGTGTTCGCGAGCTGAGGGATCTGCTTCGCCTGCTGGAGCAGCAGGGCGCACTGCGCCGTGTAGTCCGGCATGTAGATCACGTCCGGCGCGTTCTGGGCGATCTTGGTGAGGACCGGCTTGAAGTCGCTGTCCGCGCTGTTGATCGCCTCGGCGTCGGTGATCGTGCCGCCGGCGGCGGTGAAATCCTGGCCGAACACGGTGGTCAGGCCCTCCGTGTACGGCGTCTCGTCGTGGATCGTCGCGGCCGTCTTCGCGCTCAGCTGCTGGGTGGCGAAGTCGACGACCACGGCGCCCTGGATCGCGTCGTTGTGCGCCGTACGGAAGTAGAAGGGGTTGTGCGTCCCCGGCGCCGTCAGGGCCGGGTTCGTGTTCGACGGCGAGAACAGGACGATGCCCTTGTCGCCGAGCGTCGCGTCGGCCACGCCGAGCGCCGCGCCCGAGCAGCTCGTGCCGATCACGGCGACGATCTGCGTGTTCGCTGCGAGCTTCGTCGAGCCGGCCTGGCCGCCCTCGGACGAGCACTTGTCATCCTCGTTCTGGAGCTGGACGTCGTGGCCGTCGATCTGGCCGTTCTTCCCGTCGAACGTCTTGTCGAGGTAGTCGAGCGCGAGCTGGACACCGTAGAGGCTGTCCTGGCCCAGGTTGGCGTTGTCGCCGCTCACCGACAGCAGCGTGCCGATCTGGATCGGAGCTCCCGCGGGGACGTCGACGCATCCGAACTGGACGGTGGTGCAGTCCACGGCGCCGCCGGACGCGGCCGACGTCGTCGACGAACTCTTCGAGCATGCGGCGGCGACCATCGCCAGCACCCCGATCACCGCGATGGGAGTCACCCACCTTCTGTGCTGCATGCAGCCCCCTTTCTCAGAACCGAGCGAGATAGTGGGCTTTGGTACCACATCCGCTCGGCGCAGGCCAATCACTCCGGAGGACCGTTTCCTCCTGCTCCGGATACGGTCGGAACGCGGCCCGGGGATGGGTCGCGGCGCGCCTCAGGCGCCCGCGGACGCCGTTGGGATCGCGTTCCGGAAGGCGGCGGCGAGGTCCTCAAGGGCTCCCGGACCACCGTTGGCGAGGGCGGCCATCAGGGCGGAACCCACGATCACGCCGTCCGCGTAAGTGCAGGCCTCCGCGGCGAGCTCGGGGGTGCCGACGCCCACGCCGACCAGCAACGGCAGGTCCGTCAGGCCCCGCAGGGCCCCGACGACCTCTCGCGCGCCCCCGCCCAGGTCCTCGCGCGCTCCGGTGACCCCGTAGGTAGCAACGCAGTAGACGAATCCGTGCGCGGCCGCGGCGATCGCCCCGTACCGTGCGGGGTCGGTCCCCGGCGCGGCCAGCAGGACCACATCGACGCCCCGCGCGGCGGCGGCGGCCTCGACCGGAGCGGCCTCGTCTACCGGCAGGTCGGGGACGATCGCCCCGGCGACGCCGGCCGCGACGGCGTCGTCGAGGAACACGTCCACACCGCGGCGGAACACCGGGTTCACGTAGGTCATCACCGCGACCGGGATCGCCAGATCCGCGTCGCCGATCGTGGCGAGCACGTCGGCCGGCCGGATCCCGGCCGCGAGGGCCGCCGACGACGCCTCCTGGATCACCCCGCCGTCCATGATCGGGTCCGAGTGCGGGATCCCGACCTCGACGGCGTCGGCACCCACGGCCTCGAGTCGGCGGAGCAGCGCGGCATCCACGCCGGGTGCGCCGCCGGTCACGTACGGCACGAACGCGTGGCCGCCGCGCTCGCGCACCCCTCGGAGCGCCGTCTCGAGCGCGTTCATCCGGTCCCCAGGGCCGCGCGGACCGTGTCGAGGTCCTTGTCCCCCCGTCCCGACAGGCACACGAGCACCCGCGCCCCCTCGGGGAGAGGGCGCCCGCGGAGCCAGCCGATCACGTGCGAGGGCTCGAGCGCCGCGATGATGCCCTCGGTTCGAGCCAGCAGCTGCAGGCCGGCCAGCGCGTCGTCGTCGCCCGCGCGGACGTACGTCGCGAGGCCCGCGTCCTTCAGGTACGCGTGCTCGGGTCCGACGCCCGGATAGTCGAGGCCCGCGGAGATCGAGTGCGTCGGCGCCACCTGTCCTTCGGCATCCTGCAGCAGGTACGACAGCGCGCCGTGCAGCACGCCCGGCTCGCCCTGGGTCAGCGACGCGCAATGCCGGCCGAGCTCGCTGCCGGTCCCGCCGGCCTCGACCCCGATCAGCTGGACCCCGGGGGTGCCGACGAACGCGGTGAAGATCCCGATCGCGTTGGAGCCGCCGCCGACGCAGGCCAGGACGTACTCGGGGTCCGCGCCGATCCGTGCGGCGTACTGCGCGCGCGCCTCGTCCCCGATCACGCGCTGGAGATCCCGCACCAGCATCGGGAACGGGTGCGGCCCCACGACGGACCCGATCACGTAGTGGGTGGTTCGCACGCTCGCCGCCCAGTCGCGGAGCGCCTCGTTCACCGCCTCCTTCAACGTCGCGTCGCCCGCGGTCACCGGCACGACCTCCGCACCGAGCAGCTTCATCCGCGCGACGTTCGGCGCCTGCCGGTGGGTGTCCTCCTCGCCCATGTAGACCACGCAGGGCAGGCCGAGCAGCGCACAGGCGGTCGCGGTGGCCACGCCGTGCTGCCCGGCCCCGGTCTCCGCGATGATCCGTTCCTTGCCCAACCGCCGGGCCAGGAGCACCTGACCGAGCGCGTTGTTGATCTTGTGCGCGCCGGTGTGCGCGAGGTCTTCGCGCTTGAGCCACAACGAAAGCCCCAGCTCCTCGGACAGCCGCGGCGCGAACGTGATCGGCGTGGGCCGTCCGACGACGTCGGAGAGCAGCCCGCCGAGCTCGCCGCGGAACCCGGGGTCGTCGCGCAGGACCGCCCATGCCGCGGCGAGCTCGTCCAGCGCGGGGATCAGCACCTCCGGCGCGTACCGTCCGCCGTAGGCGCCGAACCGGCCCCGCGCATCCGGCAACGGCGGCAGCTCCACGACGCTCATCCGTCGGCCTCCTCCCCACGCAGCCGCCGGAGCGCGGCGGCCGGATCCGGCGCCCGCATCAGCGCCTCCCCGACCAGGATGGCAGACGCGCCGGCCTCGACCGCGGCCGCCGCGTCGGCCCGCGACGCGATCCCGCTCTCGAGCACGGCGGCGCGGTCGGCCGGGATCCGGCGCAGCCGGGCCAGGGCCGCCGGCACGTCCACCTCGAGCGACTCCAGGTCGCGCGCGTTGACCCCGACGACCTCTTCCCGCGTCGCGAGGGCCCGCTCGAGGTCCGCATCGCCGTGCGACTCCAGGAGCACGCCCATGCCGAGCTCGGCGGCGCGCTCGAGCAGCGACAGGAGCGCCGCGTCGTCGGTGGCCGATGCGATCACCAAGACCGCGTCGGCACCGGCGGCGCGGGCCTCGAGCACCTGCGACGGCTCGATCAGGAAGTCCTTGCGGAGCACCGGAACCTGCACCGCGGCCCGCACCCGCGCGAGGTCCTCCAGGGAGCCCCCGAAATGGCGGGGCTCCGTCAGGACCGAGATCGCCGCGGCGCCGGCCGCCTCGTACGCGCGCGCCTGTGCGACCGGGTCGACGCCGCGCGCGATGTCGCCCGCGCTCGGCGAGGCCCGCTTCACCTCCGCGATCACCGACGGGGAGCCGTGACGGAGGGACGCCACCCACGGACGCGCCGGCGGACGCGCGGCCGCGGCCGCCTCGAGCGCCGACAGATCCAGGGGCCGGTCGGCCAGGTCCCGTCGGGTCTGGGCCAGCACGTCGGTGAGGAAGCCCATGGGGCGGCGAGTCTACCGAGGGCCGGTGCGCCGAGCCGCCGGCCTCAGGCGGCGGCCCAGGTGAGCGCGGCCGCGAGGTCCAGCGATCCATCGAGGGCCGCGCGGCCGACCACGGCACCCACCGCCCCCGCCTCCCGCGCGGCCCGGAGGTCCTCGAGCGAGGCGATCCCGCCGGCGGCCATCACGGGAAGCCCCACCCGGGCGACCCTGCGGATCAGCGGGGCGTCCGGCCCCGCCCCCCCGCCGACGCGCCCGACCGCCGTGAGGAGGAACCCCGGTGCGCCGGCGCCGGCGAGCCAGCCGAGCGCTCCCATCAGGTCCAGATCGACCGCTCCGTCGCCCCGGCCGCGGATCCGCCCGTCGTCGACCTCGAGCCCGATGAGGACCGGGCCGGCCGATCCGCCGACGAGCGGCGCGGCCGCCTCGGGGTCGGCGAGCGCGCGCGACGCCAGGACGTAGCGATCGCCGCCCGCTCCGAGGTATCGCCGCGCGAGCGCGGCGGTGTCGATCCCGCCGGAGATCTGCAGGCGCACCGTCGGCGCCTGCCCGGCGATCCGTTCGACGATCCCGAGGTTCGCCGGCTCACCGCCGAACGCGAGGTCCATGTCCACCACGTGGAGCCAGCGCGCGCCGGCCGCCGCGAACGCCCGAGCCGCCGCGACCGGATCGCCGCCGAAGGCCTCGACGGGTTCGGGGCCGCTCGGGGTCCACACGCCGAGCCGGCCGGAGGTCACGTCGATCGCGGGGAGCACGGTGAACGGCACGGCCGAACGATAGGCCGCGGACCCGGCCTCAGCCCACGCGTGCGGCGTCGGCGCCGAGCAGATCACGCAGCTCGCCCAGGAGCGAGCCGGCCGCGTCGACGGAGAACGACCCAAGGGCGAGCGGCCGGATCCCCTGCGAAGAGACGAAGCGCAGCTGGACCGGCGCCGCGCCGGGATGGGCCTCGAACAGCTGCTTGAGACGCGCGAGGACCGCCGGCGTACAGGCGGTGGCGGCGAGGTCCACCACGAGCGCGTCGGGCTCGGCGACCCGTTCGCCCGGGCCGAGCACCGGCTCGCGGATGTCGTTGGCCCGGATCTGGAGCTCACGGCCCCGCAGGTCGATCCTGCCCGTGACCAGCACGATCGCGTCCGGCTCGATCAGATGCGGAACCGCCTCGTACACGCTCGGGAACGCCATCACCTCGACGCCGCCCTCCAGCCCCTCCAGCCGGAACTGCGCGTAGGGCTCGCCGCGGCGCGAGTACTTGCGAGCGAGCGACCCGATGATGCCGGCGACCGTGACCAGGTCGCCGTCCCCCAGCGATGGCAGATCGCGGATCGCGTGTGTCGTCTGGGCGCGCAGCGACGCGTCGACGCCCAGCAGCGGATGATCGGTGACGAACTGCCCGAGCATCTCCTTCTCCTTCGACAGGAGCAGGCGCTTGTCGAGCTCCGGACCCTGCAGCACCGACGCGTCGACCTCCTGCAGCTCGCCCTCGCCGCCTCCGAACAGGGAGAACTGGCCTGCCGCCTCCGCCTTGCGCTCGGCGAGGATCGGCGCCGCGACCTTCTCCCAGGCCGCCTGCTCCCCGACCTGCTGCACCAGCCCGCCGCGCGTGTAGCCGAGCGAGTCGAACGCGCCCGCGAAGATCAGCGACTCCAGCACCCGCTTCGTGAGCGCGCCCGGCTCGACGCGGCGACAGAAATCCGCGAACGACGTGAAGTCCTCGCCTTCGGCTCGAGCGTCCACGATCGCTTGCACCACGCCCTCGCCCACGTTGCGCACCGCCGACAGGCCGTAGCGGATCGCCCGCCGCTCCCCCGGCGCCGGCGCGAAGTCCATCGCCGACTCGTTCACGTCCGGGGGCAGGACCTCGATCCCCATCCCGCGGCACGCGTAGAGGTAGAAGGGCTTGCGGTCCTTGTCGTCCTTCACCGAGGTGAGGACCGCGGCCATGTACTCCACGGGGTGGTGCGCCATCAGGTAGGCGGTCTGGTAGGCGACGTAGCCGTAGGCGCACGCGTGCGAGGCGTTGAACCCGTAGTCGGCGAAGGGTTCGATCAGCTCGAAGATCTCCTCGGCCGAGCGCCGCTCGTGGCCCTGCGCGACCGCACCGGCCACGAACTTCTCCCGCTGCGCGGCGACCTTGTCGCGGATCTTCTTGCCCATCACCTTGCGGAGCGTGTCGGCCTCGCCGACCGAGAACCCGGCCAGCACCACGGCCGTCTGCATCACCTGCTCCTGGTAGACCATCACGCCGTAGGTGCTGCCCAGCACCGGTTCCAGATCGGGATGGGGGTAGACGACCTTCTTGCGCCCGTGCTTGCGCTCGGCGTACTCGGTGTGCTGGCCCATCGACAACAGGCCCGGCCGGTACAGGGCGACGCAGGCCATCAGGTCCTCGAACCGGTCGGGCTCGAGCAACTTGATCAGGTTGCGCACGCCCGGGGACTCCATCTGGAACACGCCGGTCGTGTCGCCGCGCCGCAACATCGCGTAGGTCTCGGCGTCGTCGAGCGGGATGTGGTCGATGTCGAGCTCGACGCCGCGGTCGCGGAGGTGCCGCACCGTGTCCTCCAGCACCGACAGGGTCCGCAGTCCGAGGAAGTCCATCTTGAGCAGGCCGAGCTGCGCCACGCCGTTCATATCGAACTGCGTGACCATCTTCTTGGACCCCTCCCGCGAGTCCTTCGTGAGCTTCAGCGGGAGGTACTCCATCAAGGGCGCGTCGCCGATCACGACGCCCGCCGCGTGCACCGAGTCCTCGCGGCGCAGGCCCTCCAAGGCGCGCGCGGTGTCGACGATCTCCCGCGCCTCCGGCTCCCGCTCGTAGGCCTCGCGGAGCTCGGGGCTGACCTCGAGCGCGCGGTCGATCGGCTCGTCGCGACCCATCACCGCCGGCGGGTACATCTTGCACAGGCGATCGCCCACGATCGGCGGGAAACCCAGCACGCGCGCGGCATCGCGGATCCCCTGCTTGCCCTTGATCGTCTGGAACGTGACGATCTGCGCGACCCGGTCCGAGCCGTAGCGGTCGGTCGCGTACCGCAGCACCTCGTCGCGACGACGCTCGTCGAAGTCCATGTCGATATCCGGCATCTCGATCCGGTCCGGATTCAGGAACCGCTCGAACAGCAGGCCGTACCGCAAGGGATCGAGGTCGGTCACGCGCAGGGCGTAGGACACCACCGAGCCCGCCGCCGAGCCGCGGCCCGGTCCGACGCGGATCCCCCGCTCGCGGGCGAACCGGATCAGGTCCCACACGATCAGGAAGTAGCCGGCGAACCCCATCTTCGTGATCACCGCGAGTTCATGGTCGATCCGCTCGACGACCTCGGGCGCCAGCGGCGAGCCGTACCGCTCGGCGGCGCCTCCCTCGACGAGCTCGCGGAGGTACGTCTCCAAGGCCTCGCCGTGCGGCGTGTCGAACCGCGGCAATCGGTATTCGATGCGTCCCTCGACGAGGATCCGCTCCAGCTCGGGCAGCAGCTGCACGCGCTCGGCGATCGCGAGCGTCGTGTCGCATGCCTCCGGCAGCTCGCGGAAGACCGCGCGCATCTCCTCGGCGCTCTTCAGGTAGAACTCCTCGGAGTCGAACCGCAGACGCTTCGGGTCCGACTGCAGCTTCTGTTGCTGGATGCACAGCAGGACGTCGTGGGGCTTCGCGTCCTCCTTGCGGAGGTAGTGCAGGTCGTTCGTCGCGACGATCGGCGCCCCGATCGCCCGCGCGATCTCGATCTGCCGCGCGATGATCCGGCGCTGATCGTCCAGCCCGTGATCCTGGAGCTCGACGAAGTAGTTCCCGGGCCCGAACAGCTCGCGATACTCCCCGGCCACCTCGCGGGCACGATCGTCCCGGCCGGCCAGGAGCGATACGCCGAGCTCCGACGAGAGGCACCCGGACAGGCACAGCAACCCCTCCGCGTGCTCGGCGAGCAACTGCCGGTCCATCCGCGGCCGGTGGTAGAAGCCCTCGAGGTGCGCGAGCGACACCAGGCGCAGCAGGTTCCGGTAGCCGGTCTCGTCGGCGGCCAGCAGCGTCAGATGGTGGTACTTCTCCTCGCTCTCCCCCGGGGTGCGGTCGAACCGCGAGCCCGGCGCCACGTAGGCCTCGACCCCGACGATCGGCTTGACGCCCGAACGGCGGGCCGCCTCGTAGAAGCGCAGGGCGCCGAACATCGATCCGTGATCGGTGACGCCGACCGCCGGCATCCCGTGCCGAACCGCCTCCGTGAAGATCGTGGCCGCCTGCGGGTTCGACCGCGGCGCCTCGATCCGGGCCGCGCCATCCAGGAGCGAGTACTCGGAGTGCGTGTGCAGGTGGACGAAGCCTGGGCCCGACATCCTCGCGGTCGACGACCTTCCTGACGCGTTATCCACAGATCCCGCGGCCCGATGTGGATAGTTACACGGCTGTGATTCGCGGGGCAGCCAACGTACGCCGGGCCCCCGGCCGCGTCAAGGTCGCAGGTCGGCCCGGGCGCGCCGGAGCGCCTCGGCCAGGTCCTCCGGGAGGGGCTCCTCCACCTCGACCCACGCGCCCGTCACCGGATGGACGAACCCGAGCCGGGCGGCATGCAGGAACGGTCGGCGCAGCGTCAGCGCGCGAGCGGCGTCCCCGCCACCCCCGTAGCTCCGGTCGCCCACGATCGGATGCCCGATCGCGGCCGCGTGGACGCGGATCTGGTGGGTCCGCCCGGTCTGTGGGATGGCCTCCACCAACGTCGTCGCCGGGAACCGCTCCACGACCGCGAAGGTCGTCACCGCGGCGCGTCCCCCGACCCGGTCGACCGCGATCCGTGCCGCGCGGCGCCCGAGCGGGGCGTCGACCGTGAAGCGGTCGTGCTCCGGTGCTCCGCGTACCAGCGCCAGGTAGCGCCGTTCGACGTCGTGCTGGCCACCTCGATGCTCCAGGTCGGCGTCGACGTGCAACGCCTCGGCTTGATGCTCGTGGTCGGTCAACCCAAGAGCACGGCGGAGTACATCCAGGCGTCGTCCCGCGTAGGGCG
>Ga0187785_10000944_pt1 | contig 10351 bp, 8 predicted proteins | sample 0815_BV2_4_20_MG_FD_132466 | JGI IMG/M metagenome (GOLD analysis project Ga0187785, IMG submission 132466) | Tropical peat soil microbial communities from peatlands in Department of Meta, Colombia - 0815_BV2_4_20_MG | ecosystem: Environmental > Terrestrial > Soil > Wetlands > Peat | place...
ACAGTATGCGCGGGTCAAGCGCGCGCATGACACGGTGGTGAGCCATGTCGAACATCGGAACGCTAGAGCAGGAAATTCTCGCAGGCGTCGCCTCGGCGAAAGACGAAGCGACACTTGAAGCCGTGCGCGTCGCCGCGCTTGGCAAGAGCGGCTCGGTCTCGGCGCTTCTGAAGACGCTCGGCACGATGACGCCCGATGAACGAAAGGTCCAAGGCCCTGCGATCAATGGATTGAAGGATCGGATCACCGCTGCCATCGCCGTGGCAAAGGACAAACTTGCCGCGTCTGCGCTCGACGCGAGGCTCAACACCGAAACTGTCGACGTTACATTGCCGGTGCGCGAGACACCCGCGGAAGCCGGTCGAGTACATCCGATCAGCCAGGTTACTGATGAGCTAACCGCGATTTTCGCCGACATGGGCTTCGCAGTCGCCGAAGGCCCCGATATCGAAACGGACGACTACAACTTCACCAAGCTGAATTTCCCGGAAGGTCATCCGGCGCGGGAGATGCACGACACGTTTTATTTCCCGCCAAAGGCCGATGGCTCGCGGATGCTATTGCGTACGCACACATCACCGGTGCAAGTGCGCACGATGCTCAGCAAGAAACCGCCCATTCGCGTGATCTGTCCGGGCCGGACCTATCGTAGCGATTCGGACCAGACACACACACCGATGTTCCACCAGGTTGAGGGTCTGGTTATCGACAAGGGCTCGCATCTCGGCCACCTGAAATGGATTCTCGAGGAATTCTGCAAGGCCTTTTTCGAGGTCGACAACGTGAAGATGCGGTTTCGGCCGTCGTTCTTTCCGTTCACCGAGCCCTCGCTGGAAGTCGACATCCAGTGCAAGCGCGACAAAGGCGAAATTCGTTTTGGCGAGGGCGACGACTGGCTGGAAATTCTCGGTTGCGGAATGGTGCATCCGAATGTCCTTCGCAATTGCGGGCTAAATCCGGACGAATATCAGGGTTTTGCCTGGGGCTTGGGGATCGATCGCATCGCGATGCTGAAGTACGGCATGAACGACCTGCGCGCATTCTTTGAAGCGGACGTGCGCTGGCTCGCTCACTACGGTTTTCGCCCGCTCGACTTTCCGACCCTCGCCGGGGGCCTCAGCTCATGAACCCGTCGAAGTCCGCGAGCTCACCGCTTGATCGCGCGGTTTTCGCACTCGTCACGCGCGGCTGGGACGCAGGTAGAATCAAAGACTATGAAGAAAGCTTGCGCAGACGTGACACCGCGATGTCGGTCGAGGCGTCGCGCACGTTTGCCTCGATCGATGCGAAGGCCACCGGCCTGCTCACGCACACCTCGATGATGATAGCCGGGCTCGGACTCATTGCTCCACTCGTCGCGGACAGCGATCTAGAAATCGGCATCGTCGTCTCCGAAATTGCCGTTTATCTACTGATCGCGCTCGGTTGCTTGCGCTGTATTTCGGTATTTCGACCTTTCGGAGTCGGCGATGCGGGCGAGCAGATTCGTGAGCTGATCCACCGCGAATTGATCATCCGGTCCGAATTGTACCGCCTGTGCATCCGCTCCGCGATCATCTTTACGATCGTGGTCGTTGCGATGCTGCCAATTCTCTATTTTTACTCGCCGGGAAAGCCAGCATGAAATTCACGCTGCCCTGGCTCAAGGAACATCTCGAAACCGACGCGTCCCTGACCGAGATCGTCGACAAGCTCACCATGATCGGCCTCGAAGTTGAGAACGTCGAGGACACCGTGAGCCTGCTCAAGCCCTTCGTTATTGCATCGGTCATCTCGGCCGAGAAGCACCCCAATGCGGACCGCCTACGGGTATGCATGGTTGACATCGGCGACGGCAAACCGATTCAGGTTGTCTGCGGTGCCCCAAATGCGCGCGCCGGTATGAAAGGTGTGTTCTCACCGCCCGGTACTTTCATTCCCGGCAAGAACATTACGCTGGCGGTCGGCACGATACGCGGGGTGGAAAGCCGCGGCATGCTGTGCTCGCCGGCCGAGCTGATGATCTCCGACGATCACGACGGAATTATCGATCTGCCCCCTGATGCACCAGTTGGCAAATCCTACATCGAGTGGGCGGGTGCAGGTGATCCTGTCATCGAGATCAACCTCACGCCCAATCGACCGGATTGCACCGGCGTTTCCGGAATCGCCCGCGATCTCGGGGCGACATCCATTGGTACCTACAAAGACAGGATCCCAAAGCCGGTTAAGGGAGAATTCCCTTGCCCGGTCAAAGTCACGCTCGATTTCGGGAAAACGCCTTCGCTGTGCCCTGCATTCGGCCTGCGGCTTGTGCGCGGAGTGAAGAACGGACCATCACCCGACTGGCTGCAAAAACGGCTGACCGCGATAGGACTGCGGCCCATCAACACCCTTGTCGACATCACCAATTTCGTGACCTTCGATCGTGGCCGACCGTTGCACGTTTTCGACGCGGCGAAAGTGCATGGCAACCTCACGGTTCGCCGCGCGAAGAACGGCGAGAAGTTGCTCGCGCTCGATGGCAAGACCTACACGCTGGACGAAGGCATTTGCGTCATCGCCGACGAAAATGGCGTCGAGTCACTGGCCGGTATCATGGGTGGAGAAGCGACCGGTTGCTCGGAATCCACCACCGACGTGTTGATCGAATCGGCGTTGTGGGACGAACTCAATATCGCCCAGACCGGAAGGAAACTCGGAATCAACTCGGACGCCCGCTACCGCTTCGAACGTGGCGTCGACCCGGCTTTCATGCTGCCCGGCCTCGAGCTGGCAACACAAATGATACTCGACCTGTGCGGAGGTCAGCCTTCCGAAGTCGTGGTTGCCGGCGACCCGACACCGAAGGAAAAGGTCATCGACTTTCCCTTGAGCGAACTGCCGCGTCTGGCCGGCCTGAAAATGTCGCTGCCGGACATCCGCCGCCTGCTGGAGAAGCTTGGATTTTTCGCCGCCGGTCAGGGCGAGCGGATGAAAGTGGCGGTGCCGTCGTGGCGGCCGGATGTGCATGGCCGCGCCGATATCGTCGAGGAAATCGTGCGCATCGTCGGCGTTGATCGCGTCCCGTCGACGCCCTTCGCACGCGAGCACGCGCGCAAACCGGTGCTCACCGTGATGCAGAATCGCACGCGCAAGGCACGGCGCGCGCTCGCGGCTCGAGGCCTCGTCGAGGCTGTCACCTGGTCTTTCATATCGAAGCAAGAAGCCGAACTGTTCGACGGCGGCAAGCCGGAGCTATCTCTTGCCAATCCGATCGCCGTTGAGTTGTCCGATATGCGTCCGAGCCTCATTCCGGGCCTGGTCATGGCGGCGCAACGCAATGCCGACCGGGGTCATGCCGACGTCGGCCTGTTCGAGGTCGGACAGATTTTCAAGGGCGACAGGCCAGAGGATCAATTGACCGCCGCCAGCGGGCTGCGTCGCGCGCTTGCCAAACCGTCCGGCAGCGGTCGCTTTTGGTCGGATAAACCAGGCCCGATTGACGCCTTCGATGCGAAGGCAGACGCCTTCGCAATTCTGGCAGCCGCGGGCAGTCCGATGCAGGCCCTGCAGGTCGTGCCAGGGGGACCATCATGGCTTCACCCCGGCCGCAGCGGCACGATCCAGATCGGCCCACAGAATATTCTCGGTCATTTCGGCGAATTGCATCCGCGTGCCATCACTGCCCTGAGGGCGGAAGGACCAGTCGTGGGTTTCGAGGTCATCCTGGAGAAGATTCCGGAGCCGAAAGCGCGCGCCACGCGCGCAAAATCTCTGCTCGAATTATCGCCGTTCCAGCCCGTTGAGCGAGATTTTGCCTTCGTTGTCGACAGCGCGGTGAAGGCTGCCGATATCGTCCGCGCCGCGCAAAACGCAGATAAGAAACTCATCACCGACGTTGTCGTCTTCGACGTTTATGAAGGCAAAGGGATCGAGACGGGCAAAAAGTCGATTGCCATCGCCGTGACCATTCAGCCTCGCGAAAAGACGATGACCGACGCCGAGATCGAGGCGCTGTCGGCGAAGGTTGTAGCCGAAGTCACAAAACGCACGGGCGGTGTATTGCGCGCCTGACGGCCTCGGTATCAGCGACGCCGCTTGCGCGAGCGTTGCGACGGTTTCTCTTCTTCAGGGGGTTTCAGCGCGCCTAGTTGTCGCAGCGCCGCTTCCGCGGTGCGCTGGCCGGAATCCCAGGCGCCGTTGACCGTTCCCCACTGCGTTTCGTGCAGCGCTTCGCCGGCAAGCCAGACGCGGCCGGCAAATGGCTCGGCGAGAATTTTTCTCGCGTCGGCGCTGCCCGGCGCAGCCACTGACATAGCGCCCAGGACGAACGGGTTCTCGTTCCACCGGGTCGCATAGCTGTTTTTGATCGAGTTCTTTGCGTTTGTGCCGAACAGGGACGCGATCCATTCCCGAGCAAATTCGATCATCGTCGCTTCACCTTTCGACGACAACTCGCGTCCGAAATCGCCCGCGACCGCGACCATCTGCAGGCTGGTGCCCGAGACATTGGCCAGCAGGGCCGCGGTACGATTTCCGGCGGATTTTTCGAACACGAGATCGTCGCGTTGCAAATTCATCGGATTGCGGGGCATATCGAGTGCAATTTGATCATAGCTGCCGAGTGATAACGCCGCGGCGGCATCGAGCTGGCGGCGAGCGATTTCTGGCTTGAACGTGATCTTGCCGGATGTGAGTACATTCGTGGATACGGTGACGATGGCAGAGCGCGCTCGCACCTGACCTTTGGCCGTCACAACCTCGACGCCATTGCGATCCCACTCAATACGCGTGACGGGCGACGACAATCGAATTGGCAGGCCCGCAGCGAGCTTCGCGATCAGCGCACCATAGCCCTGCCGACAGAAGGCGTCGTTATCCCGTTCCGGGACCCGCGCAAGATCAATCGCCGAAACTGACGCGAGATCTTTGCCGCAGGCGAACGGTCCGAGCACAAATTCTATGGTCGACCGCCAGTCGCCAAGATCGGTTGGCAGAACGCGGGCCGCCGGAGCGTCTGCCCTACCACGACCCGCGTCGACGATGGCCCGGCGGGCGCGGACCAGGGAGGGAACGAAGGTCTCGAGCTCAGAGTCGCGCGCGTTACGAGGACCGACGCGAACCGCCTGCCCGCGTGGCGCGGAATAGATCTCGAGCGTGGTCGCCTGGGCCGAGCCGGTCAGCAGACTGCCGTCTGGCCGATGAATCCAGTGCGCACCGAGATCAAACGGGACGCCAAAGGTTGTCGTGTCGGTGACGCAACGCCCGCCGATCCGATCGCTCGCCTCAAGCAGGACGACACGGCGGTTGGCGGCGGCGATCCGTCGCGCCGCCGCGATGCCGGCCGCGCCGGCTCCGATGATCGCCACATCGACGTCGGCACTGCCCTGCGCGCGCACGACTGACGGCGCCGCGACGATGGCCGCGGAGACGGCGAGGAATGAACGTCGGCTGAACCCCGACATGGTGTCCAATCTCTTGCTTGAGGTGGACAGGATGCCTGAACCCGCCTTCAGCGGCAAATTTTATGGCTAACAATTCGTAAGTTCCGGCGGCGATCGTGTCGCGAGAATCGATGAACCAAATTGCAATGAGTTCTGACCTAAATTTCATCACGCGGGACAAATGCCGCTGACGGCAAGACTTGCGCGCCAAGAACTGGCGCCGGGGATCGGTTATGAGCTGGGTGGTCGATGGGGTCGGACGCGTTCTGGCCCACTATCTGGAAAAGCCCGTACAAGGCTACGAGCCTTTTACACCGTCGGATCCCGAGGCGTTGCGCGCAACCCTGCGACCGGGCGATGTGCTGCTCGTCGAGGGAAACAATCACATCTCGGGCGTCATCAAATATCTAACCCAGTCTACCTGGTCACATGCCGCACTGTATGTCGGTCCCATCGGCGATCGCGCTACCGTTGACGGCGAACCGCTCGTCTTGGTTGAGGCCAACATTGGACAAGGCGTCGTCGCCGCGCCTCTGTCAAAATATGCACGCTTCCACACTCGCATCTGCCGCCCGACACAGCTCGATGGCGAGGATTGCGCACGCGTCTGCGCCTATGCGGCCGAACGAATTGGCTTCGACTACGACCTCAAGAACATCATCGACCTCATGCGCTACCTGTTTCCGTTGCCGGTGCCCCAACGTTGGCGCCGCCGCATGATGGCGCTTGGCTCGGGCCATCCCACGCGCATCATCTGCTCGGCGCTCATCGCACAGGCCTTCGAAGCCGTGCGCTATCCGATTCTGCCGAAAATCACCCGGCTCGACAGCGAAGCCGCGCGACGGGAGATCCTGGAGATTAGACACTCGTCGCTTTATGCCCCGCGGGATTTCGACATTTCGCCGTATTTCGAGGTGGTGAAGCCGACTATTGTGCGGGGCTTCGACTACAAGAGAATCGCCTGGGCCGACGTGCCGATCCTCGATCCCGATCAGATCGTCGGACTGGTACCGGCGGACGAAGACAGACTTTCGCCGGTCGCTTAGCCCGCTGCTCTTGCCTGCAGCGATAACCGGCATTACGTCTGCCGGCATGATCGATGCCGCCATCAAAGCTCTTTCGCAGATGTTTGCGCCAGCCTTACGCGGCGTGCTGCTCAAAGCCGTCGGACTTGCCCTGGTCCTGATCGTGACTATCGGCGTTGTCTTGCAACGCTTTTTGGCCAGCTGGGCTGAAATCGGCACCAATTGGGCCGAACACACCGCGGGTGTAGCCCCTCACGCAGTCTGGAGTGCGCTCGCCTGGATACTGTCGATTCTTGCCAGCCTGGGCATCATTACCGGTGCGCTGTTTCTCATGCCGGCCGTGACTGCATTTGTCGGCAGCTTCTTTGTCGATGAAGTCGGCGAAGCTGTCGAACGGGAGCACTACCCTAACGACCCGATCGGCCACGCCTTGCCATTCCTCCTGGCATTGGTCGAAGGCATAAAAGTCGCCGCTCTGGCGCTCCTGGTCTATTTGTGCGCCCTGCCCTTCGTGCTCTTCGCAGGTCTCGGCTTCGTCATTCTGTTTCTCGCTAACGCCTATCTGCTCGGTCGTGAATATTTCGAACTGGCTGCGATGCGCTTTCGTCCCCCGGACGAAGCCAAGGCCATGCGCAAGGCCAATTCGGCCTATCTTTTCACAGCGGGCATGTTCATCGCGGCGTTCGTATCCGTACCCATTCTGAACCTGGCGACGCCGGTCTTTGCGATGGCCTTCATGGTCCACGTCCACAAGAAGCTGTCCGGCGCGCAAACGGAACTCGTTCAAGCGCGCCGTTGAAATCAGCCTTTCGTTCGCAGATCGATCACCCGCTTGGCCTTGCCGACGGAGCGTTCGATGGTACCCGGCTTGACCGTACGCACGGCCGCGGTGACGCCGATCAAAGCCTTGATGTGATGCGCGAGATCATGGTCGCATGCGGCTAAGCTGCCGTTTTCCGCGTCCGGCCGTGCCTCCACAACAACTGTAATTTCATCGAGGCGTTCGATGCGCCGCAGCTCGATTACAAAATGCGGCGCCAGCCGCGCGTCCTTGAGGATGATCTCCTCGATCTGGCTGGGAAACACATTCACGCCGCGCACGATCATCATGTCGTCTGAACGCCCGGTGACTTTTTCCATCCGACGCATCGAGCGTGCGGTGCCAGGCAAAAGACGAGAGAGATCGCGTGTCCGATAGCGCACGATCGGCATTGCTTCCTTGGTCAACGTGGTAAATACCAGCTCGCCGACCTCGCCATCCGGCAAGACGCTGCCGGTCGCCGGATCGATGACCTCCGGGTAAAAGTGATCCTCCCAGATGTGCGGGCCATCCTTGCTCTCGATGCACTCACAGGAGACGCCAGGCCCGATGATTTCAGACAATCCGTAATTATCGATGGCGTGCAGATCGAATGCATCCTCGATTTCGGCCCGCATCGCATTGGTCCACGGCTCGGCGCCGCACATCGCGATCTTCAGTGAACTTTGTCGGGGGTCGACACCCTGGGCGTGAAACTCGTCGAGAACGGCGAGCATGTAGCTCGGCGTAACGAAGATCACGTCAGGCCGGAAGTCGGCGACCAGACGCACCTGCCGCTCGGTCATGCCGCCCGATACCGGCACGACCGTCATGCCCAGGCGCTCGGCGCCGTAGTGAAAGCCGATCCCACCGGTGAACAAGCCGTAGCCGTAGGAATTCTGCACCAGCATGCCGGGCTGACATCCGGCCGCGCGCATGCTGCGCGCCATCAGGTCGGCCCAGGTGTCCAAGTCCCGACTGCTATAGCCGACAACCGTTGGCTTGCCGGTGGTGCCCGACGACGCGTGCACGCGACGAACCTGCTCGCGCGGGATGGCGAACATGCCGAACGGGTAGTGGGCACGCAGGTCGTCCTTGCCGGTGAAGGGAAACTTTCTCAGGTCCTCCAACGACTTGGGATCGTCCGGATGAACGCCCGCTTGGTCGAAAGCTTTCTTGTAATGCGAGACATTCTTGTAGGCATGACTCAACGACGATTTCAGCCGCTTGAGCTGAAGCGCTGCGATCTCATCGCGCGACGCAATCTCGATTGGTTCGAAAGTTTCCCGACGCGGAGCAAGATTGACGCCCTTGAGCTGCAGACGCGGCATACTTCCCCCGACATCCCTTATCAGATTTTCCGTTGCGCGGCGTTCCAATGCTTTTCAAGATTTGCAATGAGCGCCGGACTGAAATGGCAATAGGCCTGTTCGCGACAATAGACGGCCATGTAGCGGCGAAACGTGTCCAGCGGCTCTTCTCCGACACGAAACGCGCGACGGTTGCCCGCAGCGCTGACCACGCCAGAACCAGTGAAATCTTCAACCACGCGCGTGATTGCCGCATCCATCTCGCCTGGCGGCACGATGAGATCGCAGATCATCCGCCCCTCGGGACTGTCGCACTCGAAACGTCGGCCCATCAGGATTGCCTGCCGTGCAGCGCGGGCACCGACAAAACGCGTCAGGCGAAGATTCGCCGCCCCCGGGATGATGCCCTCCTTGCGCGCTGGCAACGTCAGATAGGCATCACTTCCAGCAACGACGTAATCCATCGCGAGCAGATACTGGCAGCCCCCACCAATCGCGAACACGTCAACGCCCGCGATCCAGGGCTTCTCGTGAGTTCCCCCGTATATTTCATCCGGATTTGCTGCAGGAATCGCGAGGCCACGCAGCATTTTATTCACGATGCCCATGTCACGACGGATGTACCAGAGGTACGGGATCTTGCCGCGATAGAGATGAGTAAGATTGATGCCCGCGGAAAAAATCTTGCGGCCGCGGTACTTGGGGTGCTCGACGACGTCGCCGCGCAAAACGCAGATCTCGCTCGCCGGATCGAGCATGGCGATGTCGGCGGCCGTTTCCGTGTCGTTGAGCGTGTCGTCGTCCTCAGCATTCAGAAATCGTGGATTGCAGACGGTCACCACCGAAGCCTTGCCCTGACGCTCAATTTTGGCCGGGCCAAAATTGATGGCCCCGCGCTTGGCAAATTCGTCGTGGCGTTCGATCGCTTCCGGCTTCGGAAGCAGCATCGACTTGCACAGGTGCATTCCGGTGGATGGAACGGCAAGCACCTGAGCGAGAAAAATGCCCTGGTCGACTTCCACGCCGTCTTTCTCCGATTGCATCAATGTGCTCTCGGCATCGACCTGCTTGCGCGTGGGTGTGAGGCCGGGAACGAGTTTGCCCGCCTCATATGCCAGATCGTCGACGCGAACGAAGCCGGTTAGATTTTTCGTGAGTTTGCGATAGACAGCTTCGGCGTGCCGCTGAAGAAAGTCTTCCCGCGCTTGCCGGCAGCACGACATAATGATGTCCGCCGCGAGCTTTTGTTCGACACTGCGCTTGGGTTTGCCGGGAAGTTTCGAGATCAGATCAGCGCCGACACGCCAGTATCTGCTGCCCGCGGCAATATCGCGCTTGAAATTTCCGGTGACGCGCAAGCCGGATTTGTGCCACGCGACGGCTGGTTTCACTGGAAGGCCAGCGCGTTCGAAGCAGCCTTTCGGATCAGGGCGCGAGACCGGCTTCGTCTTGCCGCTGCTACTGCCTTCCATACGCACCCTCCCGCGACGACTTTACGTGACCGTTTTCCCCGGCCATCGACACAGGTCGCTGATAATGCACTTTTCACACAGCGGCTTGCGCGCAACGCAAGTGTAGCGCCCGTGCAGAATAAGCCAATGGTGCGCGTGGCGCTTGTAGGCCGCCGGCACGACCTGATCCAACTTCGTTTCGACATCGAAGGGCGTCTTGCCGGTGGCCATCCCGGTGCGGTTACCGACCCGGAAGATGTGCGTATCGACAGCGATGGTCGGCTCGCCAAAGGCGATGTTGAGCACGACATTTGCGGTCTTGCGGCCGACACCCGGCAATTCTTCCAGGGCTTCGCGTGAA